>Ga0224527_1000003_pt1 | contig 332686 bp, 279 predicted proteins | sample CBST0metaG_FD_179882 | JGI IMG/M metagenome (GOLD analysis project Ga0224527, IMG submission 179882) | Peat soil microbial communities from Stordalen Mire, Sweden - C.B.S.T0 | ecosystem: Environmental > Terrestrial > Soil > Wetlands > Peat | place: Sweden: Norrbotten County, Stordalen Mire...
GATTACGCGGCTTATTTTTAACAGCTGTCGATTTCGTCATGCATCACCTCCGTAAATGAGTTTACCTCGCCTAACAGCGTGTCCGTCAATTCTGGGTAGGATCACAAACGTAATTTAGAAAGTCTTGAAACTTTGCAATCGCTCGCCGACCAAGCGTGTCGCTTAACTTTTAGGTTCAGGCACGTCAGCCAACCCGTTGGATAGCAACATTCTTGCGGTGGAAATGATGTTCAGATACTCACGCAGTAGCTTGATTTTGCCATTTTCAACCACGAGACGGCTAGCATAATCTTGGGCGTAAACTCGCTCTGTACCGTCGATAAAGCCATCCGAGTGGTACTCAGCAAACAGGCAAGCGTCTTCTTTCAGTTCATAAATTTGAATGTTCGATAATGTAAATGAAGAAAAATGTGATCGAATTAATTCAAAAGCCCCGCGCACGGCTTCTTTTCCTTCAAAACGGGAATTCATTCCAATACTTGGGAAATAGGGTAGTTCAAATACGCCATCATCAGCGAAAAGATCGACGCATCGGTCAACCGACGTGCTGAGGCTTCTGAGGCAATCGAAGAATTCGGCGAGTAACTCTTGAGCAGTCAACATGGGATTTGTCCTTCTGCTGGGCATAGTCTAACAATGCGGTGCTTTTACGCACCATGCTGCGTGGAAATATGCGTTGAAAAATTACTTCGCTTTAGACCTGAGCGATTCCGCCGTCCACGAAGACCTCGCTACCTGTCATGAAGCTGCTCTCATCAGACGCCAAGAATGCAACAACCTTTGCGATCTCGTCATCGCGCCCGGTTCGCCCAAGCGGGGTGATGCTGGCGGCGAAATCGAAGAAGCCGCTGACTTGGTCTTCCGTCGCGCCAGACACTCCATGCCCAGGGGTTCTGATGACTCCGGGGCTCACTGCATTGACGCGGATATTTTGGTCCTTTAAATCCGACGACCATGTGCGGGCGAAGGAGCGGACAGCAGCTTTAGTCGCGCTATAAATGCTCCAGTTGCCAAAGTCCTTGCTTGCCACGATAGAGGCGCTAAGGATGATCGATCCACCAGGCCGCATAAGTGGCAGAGCCTTCTGTACCGTCCAGATCACTCCCTTGACGTTAGTGTTCAACAAGGCATCAACATGCTCTTCGGTTAGACTGCCGAGTGGGGTCGGCGCCGCGAATCCCGCATTTGCGAATACGACATCAACATGGCCGACTTCCGCCTTCACTCGACTATAGAGACGATCTAAATCAGTTGGTTTGGTAACGTCGCCCTGAACCGCAACAACACGCGCCCCCAAGGAAGATGCCGCTTTATCTAATTCTTCTTTCCGCCGTCCTGTGATGTAAACCCGTGCTGCGCCCTCATCGATAAAGGTTTTCGCCGTAGCGAGGCCAATACCAGAGTTGGCGCCAGTAATGATAGCAATCTTCCCTTCAAGCCTTTTGGACATAACGTACTCCCGTTTGTGGTCGCAGTATTTGGCAACTTAGGATGCGGCCGGTTGATAGCGCGGAGATGGTGTCGTACCACCCAACTGAGAAGACATAGCGCGGCGCGCAGCTTCATAACTTTCCCAGACCTTGCCATCTTGCAGAACCGGGATCGTGACGACTTCACCTAGATCCAAGCCAACAAGCGCGGCATCGACCAGATTTTCAGGTGTCATGACGATATGCTGTGGAAGTTGGCTTACATGCTTACCAGCCAGTTCCCAGAAATCCGTCGCCGTCGCAGCGGGAAGAACGGCCTGAATGCGCAAACCCTTTGGGGCCAGTTCGTATTGCAAGGATTGGCTGAGCGCCGTAACGAAAGACTTACTCGCCCCGTAAACGCCGTTCAACATTTCAGGCGCAATACCGACCACCGAAGAAATATTGATGATCGTGCCTGTGCCGCGCGAGACGAATGCCGGAGCGGCGGCATAGGTCAGACGAGTCAATGCTCTGATATTCAGATCAATCAGTTCATCCATCTTGTTCACATCCGTATCAAGCATAGGCTTGATCGCGCCGATGCCTGCGTTGTTGACAAGCATGGTGATGCGAGTGTCTTCGCTCAGAAATTTTTCAATCTTGGCGAGATCGCCTTTAATAGTCAGATCGACAGCGATGACTTCAATACTGCGGCCAGTTTCTGTCGTTAGCTTCTTAGCGAGCGAGTCAAGTTTCTCCTGATTGCGTGCGACGATAATGAGGTCATAACCGCGACGGGCGAGCCTATCCGCATAGACCGCGCCAATGCCCGTTGAGGAACCTGTGATAAGGGCAGTGCCCTTGCTTTGCGTGTTATCCATTTTTTTTCCTTACATTTCCAGAGTGGGTCGACGAATGACTGATAGGTAGAAATGTATTCGAACTGGCATTTGGCTGAAATGTCGTATATGTTACCTTTTTAGGACATCATCTGATTTAAAGGGGAATTTATCATGCAACGCATCGGGTTCGTGGTTTTTGACGGCTTCCAATCCATGAGTTTTGCTGCTCTCTCGGTTTTCGAGTACGCAAATGTCATGATGGGTAAGCCCCTTTACGAGATGCATTTCATCTCGGAAAAAGGCGGCCTTGTGCGTTCGTCAACCGGCATGGTGGTTGACTCAAAAGCGTTTGACAACACTATCTATGACACCGTGATCGTCGGCGGTGGAACATCCATTCTGGAACATGCGCCTGCCGCTTTGCTTGCCTTCATTCGCAAGGCATCGGGAAATTCGCGCCGTGTCGCATCGATTTGCACCGGCGCCTTCATTCTCGCTGAAGCGGGCATTCTCGACGGGAAACGTGCGACTACTCATTGGATGTATGCGCATGAGCTTCAATCGCGGTTTCCAAAAGTTACAATGGAAGAAGATCGGATTTTCCTCATCGACGGGAATGTATGGACATCGGCTGGCATGACTGCCGGTATTGACCTGGCGTTGGCTATGGCCGAAAAAGACCTCGGTGCCGACGTAACGCGTTCGATTGCTCAAAAGCTTGTGGTCTACCATCGCCGCGCTGGCGGCCAATCGCAGCACTCAGCTTTGCTTGAATTAGAGCCTAAGTCGGATCGTATTCAGAATGCCTTGTCTTTCGCGAAAAAAAATCTACATACCTCCTTGTCGGTTGAGCAATTGGCGGAAGCGGCTCATTTAAGTCCCAGACAATTCAGCCGCGCATTTCGCGCGGAAACGGGGCAGTCGCCGGCGAAGGCAATTGAAAATCTTCGCCTTGAAGCAGCAAGACTGATGATGGAGCAGACACGTCATTCGATTGATGTAGTGGCGCAAGAAACGGGGTTTGGCGATCGCAGGCGTTTACGGCAGGCCTTCTTGCGTGTGTTCGGCCAACCGCCGCAAACTATCCGCCGGAATGCCCGTAGAGAACCATTGGCGGAAACTAGTTAGGAACCGTAATAACGTTTCCTCTCATTGCTCTCAGCTTTTCTTGTGCTGATAATGTGGATAATCTCTGGGCATTTTCAAACGGATTCAAATTAAAAAAGCCATTTTCTGTCAAGTGATCAGAAAATGGCTTAACTACTGTTGATGCTGATGCGCAATGGTTATCAGTGCTGCATAACAGGCTTATAAGAGGTCACATTGGCGAGAAGATGTCACCGGACTCGGCCTTTAGCATCTTGCCTTCGCCGTCGGTGATAAGGACATAGTTGCCGCCCATATATGTCCAGTGGCTACCCACTTCCGGTGGCGGAAGGTGTCTGGCGCTCCAATCGACAATCTCATAAGGCTTGGTGCGATAGATATCGGGCACAATATCGCCAATCTTGAATTCCCTGGAATCGATAAAGAAAGACTGCACATCATGTGAACCTGCCGCATGTGGGGCTGGAGCGTTTGGTGATGGCGTGGCGGCTTGATCCGGTGCGACGACATCAGGTCCGGCTTCAGCATATGCTTGAGAAACAAAGGGTAAAGCCCCTATAAAGAACATCGCTGAGATAATTACCGCTTTTGACTTACCCATTGTTTCTTTCAATTGAGAACCTCTGTTCTGGTACGTAATCATTTTGATGAATGTGATTTAGTCAGTTTCATACTTATTTTATGGTCCGAATTGCACTGTTGCCGTGCCCTATTGGCATAGGCCCCATCCAGTCGCTCCATAGTACAGGCGTAGAAGATAAAGATATATCGCACAAGATGAATGTAATTTTTGTAAAAAAACATGACGGGAAATTTGTGCACTATCCCTATCTAAGCATGGACAATGTTGAAATCAGGCCAATGGGAAATATCCGGATTCAGGCGCGGCTCTTTCATAGGAAAAACCAATACCCCCTAAAGATTTTGAGCGATGTGCCGATAATAAAGTCTAATATTATGATTTTCTTAAAGTTATAGGTTTCTTTATGCGCAGCAATTTGCCTGTTACGCAACACGAATATGAATTATCAGACGATGCTACGCTAATGTCGATTACCGATACGCAAAGCCATATTCTGTATGCAAACAATGCTTTTATCCAGGCCAGCGGTTATAAACCTGAAGAAATTTTGGGGCAACCCCATAATATTGTACGTCACCCGGATATGCCGCCCCAAGCCTTTGCCGACTTATGGGCGACAGTAAAAGCCGGCCGATCCTGGACCGCGTTGGTGAAAAATCGTCGACAAAATGGCGATCACTATTGGGTACGCGCCAATGTGACTCCGGTGGTCCGCAACAACCATCTTACCGGGTATATGTCGGTTCGCACCAAACCCACGCGCGCTGAAATTTTGGCTGCCGAACAGTGGTATCAGCTGTTTAATTCGGGTAAAGCAAGCGGCCATAAATTCCATCAGGGCCTGATCATACGTACCAGTTGGCTGAGCTGGATGTCATTGTTAAAAACCATGACAGTGCGTTGGCGTATTCGTTGCGGTGTTTTGCCGATATTGCCGCTGAGCCTGATAGGTGGCTATTTGGCGGGACTAAGTGGTGGCGGCCTGGGCATCGCCGGGATATCAGCGGCGGCGCTGACGGTGCTGATGTCGTTATGGATCGAGAACATGGTGGCGCGCCCGCTGGAAAAAGTCCTTCATCAGGCGTTGAATGTTGCCGCCGGACATTTTGATAGCAACGTTGCATTGAATCGCGTTGATGAAATCGGCATGATTTTACGCGCCATCAATCAATCGGGATTGAATCTCCGTTCTTTAACCGATGATGTCAATGAGCAGATTACAGGATTGCAAAACGCCGGGGAAGAAATCGCGCTCGGCAATGAGCATCTCAGTTCACGCAGTGAAGATGCGGCATCCAGCCTGGAACAAACCGCCGCCTCGATGGAACAAATGACGGCAACCGTCAAAAACAACGCCAATACGGCGCATAGCGCCAACCAGCAAGCCAAATCAGCCAGTGAAGCGGCGAGTAAAGGCGGTGCGGTGGTGAGTAAGGTCATCGATACCATGGCCACCATTACCACCTCGAGTAAAAAGATTCGCGAGATTATCAACGTCATTGACGGCATCGCGTTCCAAACCAATATCCTGGCGCTGAATGCGGCGGTGGAAGCGGCGCGGGCCGGTGAATTGGGACGGGGTTTCGCAGTGGTGGCGGGCGAAGTACGCTCGCTGGCCCAGCGTAGCGCCAATGCGGCAAAAGAGATTACGAATCTGATTAACGATAGCGTTGATCAAGTGACCACTGGTAGCAAACTGGTCAATAACGCCGGCGAGGTCATGAGTGATATTGTGCATCAGGTATCGCGCGTGTCTACCATGATAAGCGAGATCAGCCTGGCCACCACCGAGCAATCGGAAGGCATTGGTCAGGTGAATATTGCAGTCAATCAACTTGATGAAACAATGCAGCAAAATGCGCTGTTAGTGGGTGAGACAACCAATGTCACCGCAAATTTGCATGAACGGACAATGAAACTTCTTCAAGCGGTAACGGTATTTAGCCATAGCCAGACCGACAGTGATTCGTAAAGCTTAAAAAGAACCACTGTAATACACAAGGATTGGACTACAAAGACACTGATGCCGTCATAAGCTTCGCGATAACGGCATCAGTGCCCGTCAATTACGTCGCTGCTATCAATGCAAAACGCCTCTTCTATCATCTCCTCACGCTGTGCCGAAGTGTACTCAAGAAGCGCGTTTTTGCTGTTGGATTTCTCCAGGCTGACGGTCAAATCATGTTGATTAAGCAACAGATCATCCCGCCAGAAAGGCGCAATCGCATGTTCGGTGATGAACTCGATCAGATAGCGTTCCGGGCTATCTTGATGATCGGGAAACAGTCGGAGTGCAAGATCAGTCATTAACGCCCGCTGTTGCGGCTGTTCGCTTTCCGCCAGCAATTCCAGGTATGGCAATAACAGACGGCCGCATATTTGCCCATGATGGTAGCCGCGCAAGGCGCCGACTTCACCGGCGATGCCGTGAATTACGCCCAGCCCCGCCATACTGAGAGTCAGACCGCCTAGGTAAGAAGCCTGCATAATAGCTTCCAAAGCTTCATGAGTGCGATTCAAATCCGGCCATGCGTTCATGAAATAGCGGATACCGGTCAACGACATTTCGCGCGAGAGATCGCTGGCGGTCTTAGACAAATATGATTCAAACAAATGAGTAAAAGCATCAATACCGCAATAAGCGAGCACCTGAACGGGCGCGCCGACCAACAACTGCGGATCGAGAATAGCCACTTGCGGCACAAAGTTGTTATGGCGCAGCGAAGCTTTGACTTTATAAATCTGGGTATCGGTAACGACGGCATTTTGCGACGCTTCACTACCGGTTCCGGCTGTGGTGGGGATGGCGATCAACGGAAATGTCGCGCCGCTCACAGTGCTGTCGCCCACCTTTTCCATGTAATGCAGGGTCGACAAAGGATGCTGCGCCATAGCGGCAAACGCCTTGCCGGCATCCAGTACGCTGCCGCCGCCGATAGCCACTACACGCTGCACTTTACCGCGCCAGTTCGCTACCCACTGATCAATGTCTTGCGGCGACGCTTCATGGCTCACGATCTCGGTGCCGCTTAACAATGGCGCCAGCTTTTCAGCCAGTTCCTGATAAACTTTACCGGCTAGAAAAGAGCGGCAAGTGAATAACAGCGTCGGTTGAGGATCGGCTGTCAACAAGGGAATCAGTTGGTTAATGCTGCCGGTGCCGAACCAGGTTTGCCGGTTGGCGATCATTAGGCTAGTGGTCATATAGTCATATTCTCCTTGGCGCGCTAATGTTACAGCATAATCCCGCGATGGCGGACAAACCAATGTTTTTCGTCCAAAAACCAGACATTGCACAGGCATTACCGCACAATAACGGCGAGCGGTCTCAGCGATAAAGGCAAAAGTTGGTCAAAGACCCGATGAGTCAATCCGCGCCATAAAAGATGAACGCAATAAAATGCAAACCTACCGCGATTTTTTGGAAAACAGACAAATCGGCATTTACTTTGCCGCCATCCTTCTAGCCGCGCGGCCGCTGGTCGGCTTTATCGATCCTGGGCAGGCGAGCCCGGCACCAAACGCTGAGATTGCCAGTATCGATTATTAAGATGAGGACGTTATTTATCGCCTGATAACGTGACTTTCAATCAATGCCTCAAACCATTCCATAAACACGTGTAGACGATGGGAACGCTGATATCGATGAGGATAAACCAGAGAAATGGGCATGGGCTTTGGCCGAAATGCTGGCAGCACCTCCTGCAATTGGCCGGAGTCCAGCAGGTGTTGCACGTCAAAACGCGGAATCTGAATGAGACCTATGCCGGCAAGGCAACAAGCGATATAGCTTTCCGCATTGTTGACCATAACCCGACAGGGTAATGACAGATGATCCAACTCGCCATGATGCAGATATTCCCACAGTTGCTCATGTCCAGCGCATGAACCGCCATAGCCAATACAAAGATGATCATGAGTCAATTCTTCGATGGTGCGGGGTTCCCGGTGCTCCGCAAGATAAACCGGACTGGCGCAATTGATGATCTCCAGATAACCCAAAGCCCTTACCACCAGACTGCTGTCCGCCAGCGCGCCTACCCGAATGGCGCAATCCACCCCTTCTTGCACCAGATTGATAGCCCGATCATTGGCGCCCAGCGACAATTGTAATTCGGGATACTTCTGTAATAATGCGGGCAACGCCGGCGCCAGCAGGCGCCGTGCGATACGGTTAGGAACATCGATATTGAGCCGTCCTCTTACCCTTATCTGGTTGTCATGGAACATCTGCTCAAGATCTTGCGCGGCAGAGAGCAAGCCCCGCACGCGAGCCAAAAATACCAGACCATCCGGCGTCAAACTGACCTTCCGCGTGGTGCGATGCAACAACCGGGTACCTAATTGACTTTCCAACAGGTGTATTGCCGCCGATACGGAGGCGCGCGGTATCGCCAGCGCATGAGCGGCCCGAATAAAACTGCCCATCTCCGCAACCTGAATGAACACTTTGTATCGATCGAGTCTGTCCATTTATTGATAGCCCGCGCAACCATTGCTGACCAAAGAATTGTTACTGCCCTGCGGCTTCCCTTCCCATGTTTCCCTTCCCATGAATGAAAGGAAGATAACAGCGGCTACGTCAAGGCACATCCATCGGATGACCGTAACCGACAGCGTACAGACATAGGGCCAACCCAGATATTGGCGCATATTTTGCCATGATGGCAAGGTGTAAAGGCGGGTTAGTGTACGATTATGGAATGCGCCCTCAAAAACCATTAAGGCCTCGCGCTTATTTCCGGCGCAATCGGCGCCGGAAAGCAATCGGCTCATTTGGTGGTGTAACCGCCATTGATCAGAATGGTTTGTCCGGTAATCCACCAACCATCCGACACCAGAAAGCGAATGAAGGGCACCACATCTTCAATATGCGTCAGCCCACTAGGGGTAAATTTGGACAATGCGGCGGCAGTTTTATGGTAAGCCACGGCGTCAGCGCCTTCCGCTGGGTAAAAAAATGGGGTATCCATCGGCCCCGGTCCCACGGCAGTGACGGAAATACCGCGCTCGCCAAACTCTTTCGCCGCCGCGCGGGTGAAATGTTCCACAGGCGCCTTGGTGCCGGCATACGCGGCGTAATACGGCGTGAACGCGCCCAGCAATGAGGTAACCAGCGTAACCACCTTGCCGTTGTCATTAACCCGTTTTCCTGCTTCTTTCAGGAAAAAGAAGGCCGTTTTGGCATTGACCGCAGCCATTTCGTCATATTCCGCTTCACTAATATCAATGATGGCTTTTTTCAACACCTTGCCCACAGTGTTAATCGCGATATCGGGCTTACCAATAGCGTTGACGGCCTGGGTAAACAAGTTTTCCACCGCCTCGGCGGTGGTGAGATCGGCTCTGATGGCCACCGCTTCGGCACCGGCGGCCTGGATTGCCTCTACGGTTTTATCCGCATCGGTTTTGCTTGCGGCGCTATTGTAATGAATGGCAATAGCTTTCGCGCCTTGTTCCGCCAAGTCTCTGGCAATCAAGCCGCCCAGGTTTTTGGCGCCGCCGGCAATTAATATGATTTTACCTTTGATGGCATGGTCAGCCATGGTTCTCTCCTTATCGGGTTCCATAAACACCTAACTGACTGTAGACGTCATCGCGAGGTAAATCATTACCGGTAATCTGGATAGACTATCCAGGAAAAATGCCTAATATTCTTTGCCGTCAGGCGACCGGTTCTAACGCCGTCGATCAATGCCTGGCAGGTTGCTTTGGTGTGATGAGTGGTGTCAGCCATTGCGGATCAACTGTCGTTAAAGCGCCGAAGCCAAAGAAAAGCTGGCGTCTTTATGTCATCCCAGCAATGCGGAGTGCGTTCCCGAAGCGAATAACGTGATTTGACATGCTTTTTTGCTTTCCGTTGGCCACGAATGACAAAAGAGCAAATCATTTTCCGGTAAGCTTATCGTCTAATCCAAACAGGAATCTTGTCATGCAGAAACAAGCGCTGATTGTTGGAGTGAGCGGAGTGATTGGCCAGGCTTTGGCAGAGCAATTACTCGGCCATGGGTGGAAAGTCTATGGTCTTTCCCGCGGACGCACCCCCATTCCGGCAGGTTGCAGTCCATTAGTCGCGGATCTGACTGCTCAAGACTCGGTAATAAAAACATTACAAAATATTACCGTCGATTGTGTTTTTTTCAGCGTCTGGTCGCGCCAGAAAAACGAACAAGAGAATATTCGCGTTAATGGCGCCATGGTTAGCTACGTTATCAATGCGTTGGGAGAACGCCTGCGTGGCCGTCATGTCGCGCTGGTGACAGGACTGAAACACTATCTTGGCCCCTTTGACGCCTATGGCAAAGGCGCTGTGCCAATGACGCCTTTTCGTGAAGAACAAGGGCGCCAGCCGGTCGACAATTTCTACTATGCACAGGAAGATGCCGTTTTTGCCGGTTCGGCGCAATTTGGCTTCACCTGGAGCGTCCATCGCCCGCATACCATCATTGGGTTTGCCGTCGGCAATGCAATGAATATGGGGCAAACGCTTGCGGTTTACGCAACGCTTTGCAAGCACAACGGGCATCCTTTCGTATTTCCCGGTTCTCCGCAGCAATGGCATGGCATTAGCGATATGACGGATGCCAACCTGCTGGCGCAGCAATTGGAATGGGCTGCCACGTCGCCCGCCGCGAAAAATCAGGATTTTAATGCGGTAAATGGCGATGTTTTCCGCTGGCAATGGATGTGGCAACGAATAGCGGATTATTTTGGCATCGAACCAGCGCCTTATCCCGGCAAAGCACAACCCTTGGCGGATCGAATGGACTTCGCGCCCGCGCAATGGCGCAACATCGCGGAACGCTATCAACTCAATGAAACCGATATCACCAAACTGGTTTCCTGGTGGCATACCGATGCTGATTTGGGCCGGCCGATGGAAGTCTTTACCGATATGAGTAAAAGCCGCAAAGCGGGCTTTACCGGTTATCAATGTACTTCCGATGCTTTTTTCCGGCTTTTCGACAAGTTAAAAACGGAAAAATTGATTCCTGATTCAGATGACTAAAGCGAGGTTATCCGTTCAACGAGAAAATCCAGGAATGCCCGGACGCGCTGGGGTAAATAGCCGCCTTGTCCCATGAATACCGCATGGAATTCCTCTTTATCGCCGGGGTTGAAGTCTTCCAGCAACACTGACAAACGACCGGCGGCAATATCTTGCCGAACCTGAAATACGGCAAGACGGGAAAGGCCCAAACCCGCTAGCGTTAGTCCGCGTAACGTCTCGCCGTCGCTCGCCTGTGCATTGCCGGTAATAGGCACAATCCTTTGAACGCCGCCGACCCGGAAGGGCCAACCCTGCGGAATTCGGGCATAGTTCGCCCCCAATAAGTTGTGCCGCGCCAGATCGTCTGGCGTCAACGGTATGCCGTGACGCGCCAAGTAAGAAGGCACACCCACAATCACCTTGCGAGTCTCGCCGAGCTTGCGCGCCACCAGAACCGAGTCCTTAAGCGGCCCGGCGCGCACGGCAATATCGGTGCGTTGTTCCAGCAAATCGACGACTTCGTCGGTCAACACGATATCCAGCGATATTTCGGCGTGCATCGACAAAAATTCAGGCAGCAGCGGTAACAGGAAATGATGGCCAAACGGTACGTTGGCATTAATACGAAGGCGGCCTTTGGGCGTACCGTGGAGTCCTGCGCATCGTTCGGTCTCGGCCAGATCGGCCAAAATCCGCGTACCCCGTTCATAAAAAACGCAGCCTTCCGGCGTGAGTTGCAGCTTGCGCGTCGTTCGGTTAACCAATCGCGTGCCAAGCCGCTCTTCCAGTCGCGATATCAGTTTGCTGACCGCCGAGGGCGTCATGCCGAATTCACGGGCGGCTACCGAAAAACCGCCCAACTCAATGACCCGGACAAAAACTTCCAATTCGCCCGAGCGGTTAACGTCAAGTCTGGACATGGTGAATTCAACTCACAAGTGTTGGTCTTTTTGCCAGTCTAGTACATCTCACTGGTTACGTTCACACTCTTCCTGACCTTAACCAACGAGTTCAAAACGATGCCAATAGCCGCTGTTATTGCCTTTGCCGCAACTATCGACGCCAAGCTTCGGTTCCCGCGCCTGGCCGCCAGTCTGTTGGCTGCCTCACTCATGTTCACGGTATTTCATGCCGCAGCGTGGGCTGCCCAACCGTCCGCGCATGAACACTGGGTGACCACGTGGACCGCCAGCCCTCAACCCGTCTGGGGTGCGGATTTCGCATTTCCGACCAATATACCGGCTGTTGTGCAAAATCAGACGTTCAGGCAGGTAGCCCGTATCAGTCTGGGGGGCAGGCGTTTTCGCCTGGTGTTATCGAACGCTTATGGCCACCAACCCCTGGTCATTGGTCGCGTTTCCGTGGCGCTCGCCGGCGCTGGTCCGGCAATTGACTTGCCGTCTCTGCGCAACGTCACGTTTGGCGGGCAAACCTCGGCAATGATTCCCGCCGGCGCGCCTTTGTTGAGTGATCCCATTGATTTGCCGGTTTTGGCGCTTAGCCATCTGAGCGTCAGCATTTATTTGCCGGCCAGCACACCGATAACCACTTTTCACTGGGATGGGCGGCAAACGGCCTGGATTGCCGCCGGCGATCAGACCGCATGGGCGACCATTGATACGAAAAAAAGCATCACGACGGTTATTACGGCTCGTGCCGTGCTGACCGGCATTGATGTTCAGGTTAATCACCCCGACGCGCGGACGGTGGCAGTACTCGGCGATTCCATTACCGACGGCAATGGCGCAACCGTGAACGCCGATGCCCGGTGGCCGGACTTCCTGGCTCAGAGGCTGGTTCATCGCCACATCGCCGTTATCAATGCCGGAATATCAGGCGCCCGGCTATTATCGGACAAGATGGGCGCCAACGCGCTGGCTCGTTTCGGACCGGATGTCCTCGATCAACCCGGGGTTCGCACCGTTATCGTCTTGCTGGGCATTAATGACATCAGTTGGCCGGGTACCGCCTTTGATCCCCAAGGACACGCCCCATCGCTGCAATCCTTAGAGTACGGTTTTCGGCAATTGATCGCGCAAGCCCACCGCAGAAATGTTTGTCTCATTGGCGCCACCCTGACGCCCTTTGCCGGCGCTCTGCATAACACGCCGTTAGATAACTATTTCAACACGGATAAAGAGGCGCTGCGCCAGCAGCTCAATACCTGGATACGGACAAGCGGCAGTTTCGATGCTGTGCTGGATTTTGACCTTTGGGCCAGAGATCCCAAGCAACCAACACATCTCGCCGCCCGAATTGACTCTGGCGATCACCTGCACCCGGGCGATACGGGAAACCGTTTATTGGCCGAATCCATCCCGCTTGGTTTACTGCTGCATGAAATCGACAGTCCGCAATTGAAAAGTTATGAGGCCAGCCGATTCTCGGACTCAACCTGCGCTCGATGAAGCTCGCTCCCCTGTTGGCCCGCCAGGGATACCAGCGCCGCGAGGAATATACGGATCAACGCTCGCGGCTCCAAATCCCCTTAACGCTGACTATTTTCAGGTTTCAGGCGCGGAAGTAAATAACGGCAGATTGCTCAGCCGTTGCCACGCAAAGTCCCAAAAAGCTCTGACCTTTCCCGGCATGCGCCGGGCATTCTGAACGACCAACTGAACCGGCAGCGGCAAGGGTTCGAAGTTTGGCAGCAGACGAATCATGACGCCGGACGCGAGATCCTCCGCTGCCTGATAAGAGAGCAAGCGGGCAATGCCGTAACCGGCGCGCACCGCCAGCAGTTGGGATTCGACATCGTTGAAGATAAGACGCGACGAGAGTTTGATTCGTTTCTCCTCTTCGTGCAGGCCGAAACGCCACTCGCCATAAGGCGAGTTCATGGCGCCGATAATCGCCTGGTGGGAACTCAAATCCTCTGGTCGCAGGGGTTCGCCGCAGCGGGCAAGATAGGCGGGACTGGCCACCAGAATGCGAGACACGTCGCCTACTTTACGCGCCACCATGGTTGAATCCGCTAAATGACCGATGCGCACCGCAAGGTCCAAGCCTTCATCTATGAGGTTCAGATTACGATCATTGAGCAGCATTTCTATCTGTATTCCCGCATGTAATTGCAGGAATTCCAGCGCCAGCGGCGTCACGAATTTCCGGCCGAACGGCACTGGCGCGGTGATGCTCAATAACCCGGAAAGACGGGTTTCCACGGTATCTTCCACCGCTTCGTTATAATAGCCGAGCACCAGTTGCGCCCGCTCCGCCAATCGCGTACCCGCCTCGGTCGGCGCCATGCGGCGGGTGGTCCGCTCAAGCAGACGCGCGCCGAACCGTTGCTCCAATGAAGCGATGGCGCGGGTTATCGCGGGCGCGGAACGGCGCGTTCGGCGCGCGGTTTCGGCCAAACTGCCGTAATGCAGTATGGCGACCAAAATTTCCAACTCCTCCAGACGATCCATCGACCCTTCCTAATATTGAAATAGTCAATTGTGATTTTTGAAGTTTATTACATTTATTGCAAGAGTTATGTTGTTGCAAACATCACTAAGGTCAATCGCAATGCAAAATATCAGGCTCTATGGCACAACCTATTCTGGTCACACATATCGCGTCGCGCTATTGCTCAGTATGCTGGGATTATCCCATGAATTCGAAGAAACCCCAGCCAGTGCACGCCAATCTGAAGCTTTCAAAAAGCTCAATCCATTAGCACAAGTCCCGGTGCTGGCCGATGGCGCAACAGTCGTTACCGACAGTAATGCCATCATGGTTTATCTGGTGAAAAAATATGCGCCGGATAGCCACTGGTTACCGGAAGATCCGCTAAATGCGGCCGAAGTCCAGCAATGGTTATCGAAAGCCGCTGGTGAAATCCGTTACGGCGTTGCCTCGGCGCGCCTGATAAAACAGTTCAACACGCCGGAAAATTATGAGTCCGCCGTGGCCGTGGCGCAGCAATTCCTGCCGTTCCTGGAACAACATCTGGCATCCCATGAGTTTCTGGCCGCCGGTCGAGCGACTATTGCGGATCTTGCTTGTTTCAGTTACGTCAACACTGCGCCGGAAGGCGGAATATCCTTGGCTCCTTACCCGGCTACCCGCCGTTGGCTGACCAGGATTATCCAACTGCCGGGTTTCAGCGCACAACCCAAGCTGCCCTCTTTCGTAGAGCAATAATATGTACGACCATGCGGATCGATTTCATGAGGGCGAACGGCGGGCGCAGTCTTTGGCTGGTTTCAATGCGGTAACGGGTGCTTTTCATGACAGCATGCCGGATCAGCATCGATCGTTCTTCGCAGCGCTGCCTTATATTTTCGCGTCCTCCATTGATGACAATGGCTGGCCGGTAGCCACATTATTCAGCGGACCACCAGGTTTTATCAGTTCGCCTGATGAGCGCCATTTACGCATTCACGCGCTAAGGCGGGAGGACGATCCGGGACAAGCGGCCATGCGGCCTGGTCAACACATCGGCTTGCTGGGATTGGATTTTAGCAATCGGCGACGTAACCGGGCCAATGGTCACATTTCGCGCATGGACAAAAATCGATTGGAGATCGCCGTCGTTCAAAGTTTCGGCAATTGCCCAAAGTATATTCAGAGCCGGCGACTGGAAGCATTGACTCGTTCAAGCCCCTTGCCGGCCATTGAATATCTCACTGTACTGGACACTAGCGCCAAAACGCTGATCACCCAGGCCGATACGTTTTTTATCGCCAGTTATGCGCAGGGAGATAACCTGAATGGCGGCGCGGATATATCGCATCGCGGCGGCCAGCCGGGATTTGTCAGGTTAGTACGGGACACCTTATGGATACCCGATTTTTCCGGCAATCGTTATATGAATACGCTGGGAAATTTACTCGCCCAGCCGCGGGCGGCGTTGCTGTTTATGGATTTCGAACGCGGAGATATTCTACATCTGCAAGGGACAACCGATATTGTCTGGCAGCCTGATGCCAACTGCCCGGCTGGCACTGAACGTTACTGGCGATTACGGATTCGCAACGCCTGGCGCTTTCGCTCCGCCCTTCCCTGGCGAGGCTGGCTGCAAGAATATTCGCCGGCGACGCTGCAAACCGGCGTGTGGTAATGGTGGGGTTAATCAGCCTGATTTCTTTTTGCAGCAAAACCAACGGGTGGCGAATGCCTCATTTATACGAAATAGTTAAGCGAAATGTCTAGCCTTCCTCATATTAAATTAATCAACATTAATAAAATTAATCACAGGATATATTTTGCTTAGATGCCAATTGATAGAGTAATATCCAAGACGACATTTCCGCTTACGTTATTTATATTTCTCTGGCACTATCACTCCTTTGCCGAAAGGGGCAGTCCTTATAGCCGGTAACTTGATTGCAGTGCTGACCATCGCAGGAACCATGCTGCTCGGAGCGATGAGTCCGGGACAAAGTTTTATTCTTGTTGCAAGGACCGCAGTTTCATCATCCCGCCACGCAGCTCTTGCGGTTTCTTTCGGTATGGGTGTTGGATGCATGATTTTCGCCATAACGGCATTAACAGGCATGTACTCTTTATTGTCGCTGGTCCCGTGGCTATACACCGCATTGAAGACCGCTGGCGGTTTTTATCTTCTCTGGTTGGCGTTCAAGATGTTTTCCAGCATTCAGTTCCCAATCATGCTGGAGTTAACACCAACTGCAGGCCTGAGCATGCAGAAAGCTTTTATTACCGGACTCGTAACACAACTCAGCAATCCTAACACCGCGTTAGTTTTTAGTGGCATTTTCGCGGCTGTACTCAGCCATAAGTTTCCCATTTATTTATATCTATTATTGCCGACAATAGCTTTGGCGATTGATTTGGCTTGGTATAGTTTGGTCGCTTACCTACTTTCTTCCGACCGACCTCGCAGGCTGTATCTTGGTTACAGCATTTATCTTGATCGGCTTGGCGGCGGCTTGATGGCCTTTTGGGGGGGCAGGCTCATTGTGAATTAAATCGGATTATTGAAGATCCCAAACACCCTACATTATCAATAACTCTTGAATTCACGCCGTCGCCGCCGATCTTTTGTCCCTCGGTTACCCTAATCATCGTTCCTATTTGCCCTCAGGTTATCATTGGCATTTTGCTAATAGGGTGATCGGGTATAAAAGGTCGGTAATAGCCTATTTCCGTAGAATATTCTGTAGCCGGTTTTGCTGCCAGCGTAGCAGCCAGTCGTGCAACAGAAAGATTCTTGCCGCGCGAATGGCTAATAAAGCACCCCATATCAATACTGGCCAAATAAACCAATGGGTGGCAGAAGAAGAAAATCGATTAATAACATACAACACTGCGCACACCAGTATGGCGGTAAATAAGTTGCGGTAAAAGCGCCGCTCTTCGGCCAAGCGGAGATGGGCCTCACGAATACGACGGTCCAGCGCTGCGCCATCAGGGCTGCCGCCGGACTGGCGAACCTCATGTTCGGCGAGTTCAGCAACATCAACTTCAAACACGGCGGCTAATGCGCTCAACGTTTCCAAACTGGGTTGTTCCCCATTCTCAATACGCTGGATGGTGCGAACACTGACAGCGGCAATTTGTGCTAATTGTTCCTGCGACCAGGCGTGGTCCAGGCGAAGCTGTTTGAATCGGTTAGTGCTGTTCATTATTATCACCACCTTGATATCATCAGTAGATCCGCATTTTCACTCAGCCAGCTGACCTGTAACACGTCATCATGATGACAGCATGACGACACGGGCACGACAGCACCCATCGGTAAATTTGGTACGCCAGTCGAAACCGGTTTTACAGCACACTACCCAAGAACGCAGGTTGTTCTGGAACGGTATTAAAAGCAGTTTTAGTGGATGAATGATACACAAGGTGCTCAACTTTTTGGAACAATCGCCGTCTCCCACCATAATGCGCTTGTCCTGGTCTGGGATATCTAAATTAATCGGATCATTAACAAATTGATGGAATAGTCAAATCGCCTTGAATATAATTATCCTGAAATTTTAATCGATTGGAATAACTTATGGCTCATATCTTACGTATGCCGAATCCGTCGGATTATATAACAATGTCCACCTGGGTGGCGGACGCCTATGAATGTATCCGATGGGCCGGACCTAAGTTATCATTTCCGCTTAATGCCAAAAATTTATCACGACTACTGGCAGGGCCCGAGACTACCAGTTATCTGCTCTGCCATTCAGATCATCCGGAAGATCCGCTCGGGTTCGGACAACTGGTCAAAAGAGTGCCGGCCGGCATGCATCTCGCCAGAATCATCGTTTCTCCCGCGTCCAGAGGCGGCGGGCTGGGTCGCATCCTCTGCGAGCGGCTGATCGAGCGGACAAACGCTGTCAGCGAAGTGCGCCAACTCACCCTCAATGTATACCGTGATAATCGGCAAGCCATGGCATTATATCTCTCGCTTGGTTTTACCGAAATTCCTGGGCAATCTCGTCAAGGACTTGTTGCCATGCATAAAACACTCAGGTGAGGTCATCAGTTTCCGGTCGCTTTGCTAACAATAGTCTCATCACAAGCAAGAGAATGATGCGTGATTTAGGTAGCATTAAAGCTTATTGTCTTTATTTACAATGAAAATTTCACATAGCAAAGGACCTGCTTCGCAGGATAGGACAGATGGAAGAGCATTTTGCTGGCCGTTATGAAGTAGAAGTTAAATTTCGAATGACTTCCCCTGCTGCTTTGCTGCAAAGGCTTATCGACTGCAATGCTGAACGATTTGTCATTGAGAACTATGAGCATGACACTTATTTTGAAATGGCGAATAACCAACTCAACCAACAGCAGATAAGTATGGTCTTACGACAAATGCGGCCCGCGGGCATCAACCTTTGGATAATCAAAGGACCCGGGATCGACCGTTGCGAAGCAGTAAGACTTGAGTCTTATGAAAAAGCGCAGAGTATGTTGCAAACTTTGGGCTATCGAACAGCCTTTGAGTTGATCAAAACCAGAAGTATCTATTTTCTGGAACAATTTCATATTACTGTGGATCATATCACTAGCTTGGGGAATTTTGCTGAAATTTCAGTGATGACTGACGACCAGAAACAATTAGAAACACTGAAAACAATGTGCCTGAACTGTGCGCAATTTCTCGGCCTGCCACTGGATAAAATCGAGCCTCGTTCTTATCGGCAGTTACTGGGACATTAACAGACTGCTTTTGTTCTTTTCTGACCGTTGGATTGCGTTATTTTTCCACCGGAAAATGACAAACTATTGACGAATAATGGCTAATAAGGCACTACAAAAATACCGTTTTTTTTTCCACAAAATATTTCGCATTTCAATATATGTCTCATAAATATTACTTGCTTCTCGAGTCCGGTTATTTTCTCACCCGCTGCTCTATCCATTTGATATCAATCATATTAACTTAAATTAATTTTCTTGATGAGCATGTGATTCCACCGCGCAACGCTTAACCCTTGGATACTGAAACTCAAGCATGGCACTCATTTATAAATGATTTACACCTTGGTAGTATGATCTCAAGGGTTTTGTTTGGATGCAAGGATGCAAGCGATGCGGTAAACTCCTGATTGCGCTAGGGAGCCCATGAAAAAAAACACGTTTCCACCCCATCGCGCTATACAGCACAAGACATTTGGTAGTCTAAAAAAGATTATCTTTGACAGGATTCCGGATGCTTATAGATCTCCACTTGCAAAGTTTGTTTATTGCACACGTGCTCACCTGCCTTACCCTGGCGGCTTCGGTGGGGTGGGTGTCGCGTGGAGACAATAGCGACGGGTTGCTCACCTGGACATATGCCCTGTGCATTTATTCATGTGGATTTGCATTATTGGCATTGCGTGGAATTATCGCCGATGTTTTCTCTATTATAGTGGGAAATTTCCTCATCTCCCTCTATTATTCCATGTTCTTATTGACGATAAGAAATTTTTTCTCCCATTCTTTAAATAAATTTATATTTTGGCTGCCGCCAATATCCATTGCCATTATTTATCCTTTTATGATGCATAGTATCCGTGCACGGATTATTTTCGGCAATGGTATTCTGCTGGTGCAGTCGGTTTTAATCTGCTCAGCGCTCTTCGAACGGCGAAGATCGTTCCCCAATCGGGGACGTGATCTCGTTCTGGCCATTATGTTAATAGGACCGCCGCTGCTGTTGTTCAGGATTATCGTGGCGATCATCAAACCCGTCGAAGTCGATGAAATATTCGAAGCTTCCGGGGTGCAAGTTGCTCTCGGGGGATTGGTCTATATAGGCACCATCCTGCTGTCCAACGGCTTCGTGCTTATGGCGAAAGAGCGTTCCGACGAACGACTACGCGTGGTGGCGATGAAAGATCGCCTGACGGGGTGCTGGAACCGCATTCGCATCGATGAATTCGCCAATCAGGAAATGGCTCGATTGAAACGCCATGGGCATCCGGTTTCCCTAATTATGATCGATATCGACCACTTCAAAAAGATTAACGACCAGTATGGCCACGCGGTTGGGGATAGTGTTCTGGTTGAATTTGCCGACATTGTGCACCAACAGATCAGGTCTACCGATCTATTGGGCCGTTGGGGCGGTGAAGAATTTGTGATAATCCTGCCCGCCATTGATTCTCGCGAAGCCGTCTTTATAGCGGAAAGGATACGTAATGCCATTGAGCAATACCCGTTTCATGAAGCGCCGCATGTGACGGCGAGTTTCGGCTTATCCGGTTGTCTTGAAACCGATACCTGGCACAAGTGGCTGTCACGAGCGGATCGCGCACTCTACCTGGCGAAAGCCAACGGACGCAACCAGGTGCAGGTAGGGTAACAGGCAGTCGGCGCCCGGGTCGCCACGTTCTTGCTGGAAGAGGGTATTCAGCAACCAGCCGTTGCAGACTGCTGGCAACGGCTGTGGCTCGGCGCTTGCGATCGCCCGGGCCAAGGGTCAAGCTGTTGTCCGTGCACTGGTAATCTGGCGACACCTATTCCCGATTATTTCCCATATCATAATTCGCTAAAAACGCACGGAATCGATTTACGCCCCGCTCAAGCTTTTCCACTGAACTGGCAAAACACCAGCGGATACAGCCCTCTCCCGCAGGGCCGAATGCGCTGCCCGGCGCCAATCCCACACCAGCCTCGGCGACCAGTGCTTTGCACAGCGAAAGACTGTCCCGCAATCCCGCCACCCGGAAGAACAGATACATTGCCCCTTCAGGCAATGGCGTCTCAATCTGCGGAAAGTCGCTCAGTTGCTGATAAAGAAAATCTCTTGACCGCTGAAAGCGTGACACCGTATCCCGCAAAACGTCTTCCCCCAGGCTAACCGCCGCCACACCCGCTTTCTGCACAAAAGCCGGCGCACAACTGCTGTTATATTCAATCAATTTTCCCAAATCATGGGTAAGTGTTGCCGGCACCACCATCCAACCCAGCCGCCAGCCGGTCATCATCCAGCTTTTGGAAAAGCTGTTAATGACTATCAGGCGGTCCTGCGGATCGGCGATATCGAGGAACGACGGAGCGCAACGGTTTGGCGCCGCATCAAACAAAATGCGCCCATACACCTCATCGGAAATGATCCAGATACCCTGCTGTCGACAATGGGACAGCACCACTTCTTGCTGCTCGACCGGCATAACCCAGCCACTGGGATTATTGGGCGAATTAATCACTAACGCCCGCGTTCCCGGCGTCAACGCGGCCAACAACAGCTCGGTATCAAGATACCAACGCGCGATGTTCCGCGACTCATGCCGCAGCGACAACGGCACCTCCACCACTTGCGCGCCGAGAATTTTCGGAATTTCCACCAAATTAGGCCACACCGGCGTGACTACGACCACCCGGTCGCCGGGACTATACAGCGCTTGCGCTGTCAACATCAGCGCCGACACGCCGGAATTGGTGACGGCGATACGATTTTCATCGATCGGCCGGTGCCAGGAAGAGAGATATCGCGCCAACGCGCCACGTAACGCCGGCTCGCCCAGATTAGGCGTATAGAATGTCTCCCCCGCCGCTAAAGACGCCTGCGCGGCATTACAGATGAACTCCGGCGTCTGTCTGTCCGGTTCGCCAAACCAAAACGGCAAAATATCGCTTCTGCCGATACCGGCATTGGCAACTTCACGGATGGAGGAAAAGCGCAAATCCCGCACGCTTTCCCTCATCCGAGGCGCATCAGCGGAACGTGGCGGCAACGCGCCATCATCTAACGTGGACATAGCAACTGCCTTGATAAGTGGGAAAAGAGAGTGAGTATCGTCACAGGATGAAAACAGCGAACCAGCAATCGTCTTAGCCCCATGATGGAAGTCAATTTAAGTCTGCGAAAATAGTTAGGTTATCTATAATTTAGGTTAAATAAATATTATCTGGATAAAAAATGCAAGAGCCTTCTCATACGGCAGATAAAGAACAACGCCAGGCGATACTGACATCCTTGTGTATTTTAGACACGCCGCCAGTAGAAGAGCTCAACGTCATCACCAAACTTGCCGCGCAGTTTTTTGGGGTAAAAATTGCCGTGATTTCTCTTATCGAAATCGATCGGCAATGGTTTTTGTCGCGTTTTGGATTAGAGCTTACCGAGACAGCACGCAAGACCTCTTTCTGCGGTCATACTATTCTTTATGACGGACCTTTTATCATCCCCGATGCCCGGCAAGACGTTCGGTTCTTTGATAATCCAGCAGTTGCCGGTCCGCCCTATATCAGTTGTTACGCCGGCTATCCGTTACGTTCCAAACAAGGAATAAACCTGGGGGCGTTCTGTATCGCAGATGACAAACCACGCCAATTTAGCATTGCGGATATAGAGGCATTGCGCGGTTTTGCCGCCATTGTGCAAAATTATCTGCAAACACTGGAATCACATGTTTACACGGCAAAAATAGAGAATGACCTTGCCTATACCGCAGCATTGTTTGAACAAGCTTTTGCCCAAGCCGCCGTCGGATTCGCGCTGGTTTCCCCTGACGGACATTGGGAGCGCGTCAATCAACGCGCTTGCGCGATGCTGGGATACAGCGAAAAAACCTTATTGAATAAAACCTTTCAGGAGATTACCCATCCGGATGACCTGGATGCCGATCTCAATCTGGTCAATCAATTGATTAGTGGCAAAATCTCCACTTATTCCATTGAAAAACGCTATCTGACGGCCAATGGTTCGATATTGTGGGCCATGTTGACAGTATCGTTGATCAGGACGCCTGACGGTCAACCCAAGTTTTTTGTCTCGGTGCTCAACGATATTAGCGAACGCAAAAAGGCGGAATCGGCGCTACAGCGTCTGCAATATGAGCTGGAAGAAAGGATAAGTAACCGAACCCAAGAGTTGCAGATTGCCGTTGGACAATTAAACAGGGAAATTGAACAACGCATCCAGACTCAAAATTGGCTGAGGCAACAAAAAGAATATTTCCGTACGACTTTGCAAAAGGCCACTGACGCTATCATAGAGATTGATGATACCGGTAAAATCACCCGCTGGAATCATTCAGCGGAACGGAGTTTTGGTTGGACTAGCCAGGAAGCGATGCAATTGGCGATGGAAAACGTGCTTTCTTCCGATGTTTTTTCCAGTAACGAAAATGAAAATTTCGAACCTTGCTTAATCGCGCTGAAAAAAGAAAAAGATCCCTATAAGCGACTACAACTGACTGTGTTGAAAAAAGATGGAGGACACATTCCAGTCGAGATGACAATAACCGAAAATTGGATGGAAGATCGCCGTTTCGTCACGCTCTTTCTGCAGGATATCTCGGAACGTCGACAACGTGAACAGGCGCTGCGGGAAAGTGAACAGCGCTTGCACGCCATTGCGGACAATGTTCCGGCCCTTATCAGCCACGTTGATCAACACGAACGATACACTTATATCAACAGACCCCACGAAAAATGGTTTGGTATTCTTGAGGATAAAATCAAGGGAATGACGGTCCAACAAGTATTAGGGGAAGAAACATATAGTTTGGCAGCGCCATTAATCCAAAAGGTGCTACAAGGACAAATTGAAGAATTTGAATTCAAAATAAACCTTCCTGATAAAAATTCCAGAATATTACATACGGTTTTGATTCCTTGCGACAACAAACAAGACGGTTTTTACGGACTTTCAACGGACATTACCGAACTCAAATTATTACAATCGCATTTGGAATATGAGGCAAATCATGATGTTCTGACAGGACTGCCTAATCGTCGCGCTTTTCTTCGTGATTTATCCGAAGCCACCATGGATCTTGAAAAATCAATGGAAGGCATGGCTGTATTATTTATGGATATAGATGATTTCAAATTCTATAACGATAGTTACGGCCATGAATTCGGCGATCTGGTTCTAAAAACATTTGCGCGCATGCTAAAAAAAAGTATTCTCGAAAAAAATAGTGTTGCGAGATTGGCCGGGGATGAGTTTACCATTATTCTGACGCGCCTGGCCGACCCGGAAAAAGAAGTCAAAACAATTGTGGAAAAAATTGCAACCGAACTAAAAAATATCGAAAAAATAGCCGGCGTTAACCTTCGCCTGTCGGCCAGTATCGGCATTGGTATTGCCCATGCTAAAGAAAAAATCTTACCTCATACTTTGCTGACCAAAGCCGATAACGCGATGTATCAGGCAAAAATGTCCGGCAAAGGAATGCATGCTATCAATTGAAATTGTAAGTACGGTAGTTTTTTACTCAGGAGATCATAAAGATCATTATTCCTTCAGTGATAATGCCAATAGCCGTACCGACCAGAATAGATGACGACGCGGTATCGACATAGGTATCGCTGCGTATGGCAAACATCCCGGCGGCAACGGCCGAAGGAGTCGCGCCAATGATGACCACCTGCTGCATCAGCGTATGTTCCAGGCCGAAAAACAGGCCAGCGCAAGCCATCAGCGCGGGTTGCAGCAGGTTTTTCAAGCCAATATTGGTAAACACATGCAAGTTCATTGCCGGATGTTCACCATAAAATAGCAGGCCAAGCGCAAACAGAGAGATGCCTCCCGCCGTTTTTCCCATCATCTCGGCCGATGCGTATAATACCGACGGTATTTTAATACCCGCCAAGCTCATGACGACACCCAAAAAAGGAATCCAGACAATGGGATTTCTCACCGCCTTAAATACATTCGGCAAAATTGTCGCCATGACGCCGCCCGTTGCCATCGTTGAATCCTGGTTATCGCCCATTCGCAACAAGACAATGGTTAAGGGAATCATGATCAAACTGGTAATGAGATTACCAATCAACACGCCTAAAAATCCCTCGGGTCCTATCAATACCATGAGTACCGGCGCACCGAAGTAAGCCATATCCGGAAAAGAACAGACCAATGATTGCAGAGCGCTGGTTTTAACATCGTGTTTGAATACCAGGCGTGAAATACATAAGGTCAAGAGATAAGACCCCATCAGCCCAATCACCAGTACCGCGATAAAAGGCAGGTTTTTGATTTTTGCCGGATCGGTATTTAACGCCCCGATAAAAAGTTGTAAAGGTAAGGCAAAACGGATCACTACGGTGGCAAGAGCTGACGCATCATGATGTTGCATATAATTCAATTTTCCGCTAAGCCAGCCAAGTGTCATAACAAAAACCAACGGAAAAAGTGAGCTTAATAATAAAGAAGCCATAATCAAAACCAGGTGAAATTGTTCGGTAATAGAATATACTTATTTCCAAACCGAATGCCTTGTGACGAATATCACGCCCTAAACACTCAAAACAATAACAATAGTTATTTAAGTCATCCCAAGCGGTCAAGCTGACGCTCCCCCAGTTGATAAACTAATAAATTAATTAAGTAGCTAAAATAACCAAACTTTTAATAACAAGTGTGTTATATCACATAGCAGTTTGAAATATGATATCAACATGATTTTCGGCTTAGAAAAATATTTTGCATAGGCATTGATTGCATCATCTTTCCTATTTTCAGGCAAGAAGATCATATTTATTACCGAATGATGACTAATGAGTCAATGACTCCCTATTTGCTAGCGAGGTATCAAAAATGGCAAAGCAACCTGCCCTCTATACGCATTAGACCGGTTCCTTGTTGCTGGACAATCCATTGCTGAATAAAGGATCGGCATTTACCGAAGAAGAACGCCACGCGCTCAACTTACACGGTCTTTTGCCAAACCAGGTTGAAACCATTGCCGAGCAAACAGATCGGGCCTATTCGCAATTCAGCGATTTCAAACGCGCCAGCACGTTTTATTACAATTCGAAGACTTTGCCCAAAAAAATGCCATGCCGCTCCTGCAGCGCTATCGGGATGAACTATGCTGCTTTAACGACGATATTCAGGGTATCGCCGCGGTCACCCTCGGCACGCTGATTGCCGCAAGCCATGCCGCCGGCGGACAGATGCGGGATCATCGCGTGGTGTTTCTCGGCGCCGGCTCCGCGGGCTGCGGCATCGCCGAACAGATTATCGCGCAGATGCCGGCCGAAGGCGCCAACGAAGCCGAAGCCCGCGCCAAAGTGTTTATGGTCGATCGATTCGGTCTGTTGACTGATGAAATGCCTAACTTGTTGGACTTCCAGCGCAAACTGGCCGCCAAAGCCAGTCGCGTCACTGATGCGATGTTGATGGCGGCCAGTCAGGCGTTGGCCGATACCTCGCTGCTGGCGACCACCGGACAGGGCCCGTTGTTGCCGCAAGTGAATGATATCCAGAAAATATCGCGCGCCATCGCGGTCAAGGTCGCAAAAGCCGCACAAAAAGAAGGCGTCGCGCCGTTGCTCTCCGACGAGGCGCTGGAACAAGCATTGGATGACAACTGGTGGCAATCGGCCTACCGGCAGTATAAGTATTCCTCATTGTGATACCGACCGCTCCCGCACAAGGAGCGGTCCGATTGCGGCTCCGGATGATCAATACAGACCCAGCACCCGCCACCAGGCCAAGCCGACAGCCAGAAAAATAGCCTGATTTATGATACTGACCAGAAATCCGGTGCGCCACCAGATATGCGTCGGTACATATCCGGCGCCAAACAGGATTGGCCCGCGCGCGTGGGTATATTGCGTCAGCGAGCTGTACAAACTGCTGGTAAAGGCCAGCATAAAAGCCATCGGCACCGCAGGAATGCCCAGATTGATACCGACGGTCAGAAATACCGCGTATAACGCGGCGACTTGCGCATTGCCGCTGGCGAAGAAGTAATGGGTATACATATAAGCGGCGTTTAACAACAACAATACCCAGATCCAATGGGTACCGGCCATCAAATGGCCGATATTCTCACCGAGCAAATGACCAAACCAGTTGGTGAACCCCAAATCCTTCAGCTTATTGGCCATCATCAGCAATGCGGCGAACCAGACCAGGGTATCCCAGGCGCCTTTTTCGCTTTTGATATCCTCCCAGGTCAATACGCCGGTCAGCAATAAAAACGACAGGCCGACAAAAGAGGCGGTAGTGGGATCGACGCCCAGATTGTCGCCAAATATCCACAACACCAGCAATAACAGGACTGACACGACCATCAGCCATTCAGCTTTGCTCAAGCGCCCGATTTTCGCTAATTCAGCCGCGGCGAATTTAGGCGCGTCCGGCGTCTTTTTTATCTCCGGGCGCACCAGAAAATAGATGCACGGCGGCACAATGATCAATGACACCAGGCAAGGTATTAACGCCGCGATGAACCAACCGGTCCAACTGATGGCGACGCCGGCGTTGGCAGCCAACTTTACCGCCAGCAAATTACCGGTGAAGGCGGTCATGAATAGCGCGGAAGTGATATCGTTGACGTTACCGATGCAAACGATAAGAAAAGTGCCGATTTTACTGCGCGATTCGTTGTCGGGGTGAGAGTCGAAACTGCGCGCCAACGAATCGGCGATGGGATAGATAACCCCGCCGCAGCGCGCGGTGTTGCTCGGCATTGCCGGCGCCAGCAGCAAATCGGCGAAAGCCAGACCATAAGCCAGCCCCAGGGTCCGTTTCCCCAGCAGCCGAATCAACATCAGCGCCAGTCGGCGCCCGAGACCGGTTTTGATAAAGCCGCGCGCGATCATAAAAGCCACGACGATAAGCCAGATCAGCGAACTGTTGAGCTCGCTGAGCGCCGTAGTGATGGCGCCGCTGGCGGTCTTATCCCCGGCGGCGTAAGTCAGGGCGAAGATAGTGATACTGATAATCCCGATGGCGCCGATAGGCAGCACATTCGCGACAATGGCGACTATAGTGGCGACAAAAATCACCACCGAGTGCCAGGCATGAATACTCAAACCGGTGGGCGGGGTGAGTGACCAGATCATTAGGGCAACGGCCAAAATAACCACCAGCGGCAACCAACGCAGACCATAGGCCGTTTTTATTTTCACCAGGCAAATCCTTTGTTTAAATGACTAAAAGCATTACTTCACAATAAACCCGATCAGGGTGGCTATTTCATAGTTTGATACAATAAATATTATTTAAATTATTAAATAACTAAAATAATTCCTGGCAAATATTACGCGATCACAATGACATAAACATTATAGGCGCGATAGACCCTACGGCTATTTCCCGCGGTAATGTTTATTCAGTGGTGTTTTGGCGGGAATGTGAAGCGGCAGAGAGTCATCAGCCGGTAGGACCAGTAAGATTTCGCTCTCTTTGACTGAACAGCTATGCCCATAACGATGATGAAAGCGAATGATAGACTTTCTTTTATCAACGTATGGGATAAATCCAGCGCTATTTCCGGAGATACTCGGCCGATGGACAGGGTTAAGACACCGCTGAAATTAAGCACCTCCGTCATGCTGATGGTATCGGGTGTGATTTTATCGGTATTGGTAGTGGTTCATATATTGTTGTTTAGTCAATTGACCAGGCTCGCTGAAAACACTGTTCGCGAAAAAGCCCTGGCCGTCGCCCGAACCCTGGCATTAACCCCCGAGGTGGCGCAAGGTCTGCTCGGCCAGGGCCCGCCAGGCGTGATCCAGCGGGTCGCGGAAGCGGCCAGACAACGTAATGACCTGTTTTTCGTCGTGATCACCGATATGAACCGAATACGGTTTTCACATCCAAACACCAGCCTGTTGGGCAAGGTTTTTGTCGGCGATGATATACAATTGGCATTGCAAGGGCGGGAAAGCCAGACCATAGATATCGATAGAGGTACGCTGGGCCGCGCATTGCGCATTTTCACCCCGGTTTACGATAACGCGCGCCATCAGATCGGTGTGGTGGCTATCGGTATATCGCTGAATACGGTGCAAACCATTGTCGACAACAGCCATTGGAAACTGTTATGGACGGCGTTGATCGGCGGCATTGTCGGCGCTATTGGCACCTGGCTGCTGGTCCATGCCCTTAAACTTATTATGCTGGGTTTTGAACCCCATGAAATCGCCCAGTTATTCGAAGAACGCAACGCTATGCTGCAATCGGTTAAAGAAGGCGTGATTGCGATCAACGCCGACATGCGGATTACGCTGTTCAACGACGAAGCAAAGCGCCTGTTCAAACAGCACGGCCCCTGGCAAAATCTGCTGCTGGGCGCCGCCAGCAAATACTGGCCGGCGCGGCTGTATTTGCAAGATGTGCTGCGCTCAGGCAAGCCCAAACGCGATAGGGAAAGCCATATCAACGGCAGTATTTTATTGACCAATACCGTACCGGTCATCGTCAATGAACGGATTGTCGGCGCCATCGCCACCTTTCGCGATAAAACCGAAATGTCCCAACTGCTTGAAAGATTAAATGGCATGTCGACCTATGCCGATACGTTGCGCTTGCAATCGCATGAATTCATGAACAAATTGCATGTCATTCTGGGTATGCTGCACCTTAAAAGCTATCAGGCGTTGGAAACCTATATCATGAAAACCGCCAACGATTACCAAAACGAGGTCGGGGCCTTGATACATATGGTGAAATCGCCGGTCATCGCCGGTTTCCTGTTGGGTAAGGTGAATCGCGCCGCCGAGCGCGATATTCGCTTGTCCATCACACAGGATAGCGAATTGCCGGATACAGAGGACAATGAAACAATCACCAGCCTGATCACCGTCTTGGGCAATTTGCTGGAAAATGCCATGGATGCCTTGTCAGGTCGCGCCAATGGCGCCATTGCCGTCAGTTTCCATACACAGGACGATTCGTTGCAATGCATTGTGCGGGATAACGGCGCGGGAATTGAACCCGCCGTGCAGAACCGGATTTATCAGCAGGACTTCTCAACCAAAGGCGCCGGGCGAGGCATCGGCTTATTCTTGGCCAAACAAGGGCTGGTAAAATTAGGCGGATCGATGGATTGCGAATCTGAACCAGGCATTTTCACTCAGTTCACCTTCACACTGCCTTATCGGATAAAAATGGGTTAACAGCATGATAAATACTTTGATTGTTGACGATGACGCCATGGTGGCCGAACTGAATAAATGTTATCTGAACCAGGTCAGCGGTTTTCACTACCACGCCACCGCATCGACGCTGCAACAGGCCAGAGCCATGCTGATGGCGGAAGGCGATAAGATTGACCTGGTGCTGCTGGATATCTATATGCAGCGGGAAAACGGCCTTGACCTGCTGCCCACTATCCGTGAACTTAGTGAACAAACCGATGTGCTGATTATTTCATCGGCCACCGACGTCAATACGGTCAAAAAAGCCTTCAAATACGGCGTGGTGGATTATTTAATCAAACCCTTTCAGTTTGCCCGCTTTGAACAGGCGCTCATCGCCTATCGCGAAGAAGTCAACCTGCTGGATCTGCGTGAAAACTTCGCCCAGACCGATATCGATCATCTTATCCATCATCAGGGCGGTCAAACCGATCGCGAACGAAAAAAACTGCCGAAGGGCTTGACCGCCATTACCCTGCGCACCATCGGCAAGTGGATCGAACAAAGCGAGGAACGGGAGTTTTCCACCGAAATGCTGGCCAACGCTATCAATATTTCGAAAGTATCATGCCGCAAGTACCTGATTTACCTCGCTGACAACGGCATACTGAGCACCGACATATTTTATGGTTCCATGGGCCGGCCAATGTTTCTTTATCTCTTATTACCGGACAAAAAGGAATTACTCCGGCAATTTTTTTAGCCAGGAGCTTGCGACGCCCTCAGGCAATTTTAACAACGGCAAGGCCCAGCAGTTTCGCCAATTGTTCGATGATTTCACCCTGATGGCCGCTACCGATGGCGCAATGGTGGGCGGGACCGCCAAGACACCATTGCTCGGTGAACTCCCTGGCTGATAGGGCAAAATGGTAATTGCTGTTGGTATTGCCGATATCCAGTACCGGACCGTTAACCGACTCGCCTTCGGCATATTGCAACACAATGTCGCCGCCGCGTTTTTCCACCACCGACAGAAAGGTAACCGGACCGGCGGCAACCGACATCTGGATTGAAACACCTTTGCCGGGTTTACCATGATAAATCGGCAGGGGAACCAGTTTCACTCTGGACCGGGACATTTGCGGGTGCGCCGGACCGTCGTGCCCCCACTGTACCCTGTCATTTTCAAAATCAATGCCATAGGGTTCGGAAAAAGAGCCGCCGGCCCCCAGCAGACTCATGATTTTCATGGCGATAACATTCTTGATTTCACATTCGCCGGCGACCGGAATACCTTTATTGGTTAAGAGCGTATTCCCCATAATAACCGACGTAATAATATTTTCATGTTGCGACCCCGGAGCGCCTTCATAATAGTAGGCCAAGGCATCCAATTTATGTTTAGCCACTAATTTATCCAATACGATGGACGTATTCACCGCCCGGTCAATTTCGTATTGTTCGCAACTCTCATCAACATCCAGAACAGCATGAACTTCCTGGTGTTTTTGTTGAATTTCCGCCGAGGTGATTTTGCCAAGATCATCCACCAGTTCGCAAAGCTCCAGTAATTTAAATCTGACGCCTAGCTTTGCCGAAAGATGGGTCATATCGGAATAGACATCATACATGCCGTTATAATAATGGCCCAAAACGCCGATGTTGGTATTTTTCAGCGTATGGCATAACCGAAGAGCACTCAGGTAATTATCGATTTTGTCCCATGCGAGATTATCATTGAGATAGCCGACCACCAGTTCGAACGGAATGTCCGCACGCTGGAATACATTAACCAACTCGGGAGCGGCGCAAGCTTGGCAGTGTGCCAGCCATTTCCCGGTTCGGGTTCCCCGGTCGTTCTCTTGATTGATCTCGGCCAAGGGTATTTTACTTTCAGGTTGCAGCGCCAGTATCAATACCGGCACATTGAGTTTTTGGATCAATGGCAATACCGTCGAACTTAACGCATAAGTCGTTATATACAGCACTACCGCATCAACTTGCGCCGTCTTGAATAAATTCGCCGTTGCGTCGGATTTATCAATATTATCCACCAGCCCGCCATCAATCACCTCAACGCCGGCTCTGACAAGACGGGTGGCGACTTGCTGTAAATAGCCCATCAATTCTTGCTTTAATCCGGAAAATTGCGGCCAATAGGTATCTAACCCAATACCAAAAACGCCCAGTTTGCTACTCATCGTCAGCGACCTTTCAATAGTGATGACTGCTTTCAGAGACATTGTTCACCTACGAAATAAAATAAATTTCATAACGTGAGAGTTAATCAAGAGGAATAGTACTGCGAACGTAAGTGAAAAACCTGCGGCTCAATGCCACGGGTCTTGGCTAGATGGCATTCTACTGTTACGTCGAGTGATCGGGATCTCACTTAAGCCAAGGCTTTCGCCAGGCGCCCGGATAACCGCTTTAATACGCAAAGGGACAGCCGCCTGATGAGTTGGGTAAATTGTTCAGTCAACTCAGTGCGCCGGCCATGGCGGCATCACTAAATCAAAACCTCAGGGCGCGATAATCAGTTCGATGTCTTTGGCGGACAGTTCATGCCGCGCGGAGGAGGAAAGCGCGCTGTCCGTGATAACGCAATCAAAGGTGTCCAGCGGCAAAGCTAAATAGGTAGCGATTTTTCCGTATTTGGAACTGTCGCTGAGCAAAATGTGTTTGCTGCTGATCAGATTGGCCGCGCGTTTTACAACGACTTTATCTTCATCGGGCGTAAAGATACCCCGGACGCCCCAGCATGACGCGGAAATAAACGCGATATCGATCGACAAATCTTTAAGCGCCCGCGCGGTCGCCGCGCCTACGCAGGACCGGTTTTCCCGGCACAGAGTGCCGCCAGTGTGAATCATGCGGCATTGGCTGAATTCAATCAGGAAACTCGCCACCACAAAATCGTTGGTCACCACCAGCAAATCATCACGCTCGCCCAATTGCCGGGCCAATGCCAGCGTTGTCGTCCCCGCATCCAGATAGATGCAGCTATTACGAGGTATATGCAGCGCCGCCGCACGGCCGATGGTCATTTTCTCATTACTGCACAGGGTGGTTTTAACCAGATGAGACGGCTCGGAGGACAGCCGTTCGGTCGACCGAACGCCCCCGGAAACAGAAAGTACCGTACCCTGTTCCTCCAGCCTTTGCACATCACGGCGAATGGTCATGTGCGACACGCCGAGACGTTCAGTCAATTCGGTGATGCTCACTACGCCACGTTCGGCAACCAGGGCCAATATCTGTTGATGTCGTTCACTCGGTATCATAACCTGCCTCGATTCCATCTCCTGCGGCCGAAACTTGCATGGGATGAGTAATGTGGATAGACAACGCCATGCGGCGCCGATCTCAAATATTCACATCACAACACACCGCATAATTGCCTTACCCCATCGCTGATGTTTAGCTGTTCATCGTTTCTAAGGTCATCATTCTATTATTTTAAAGCTTTTATGCCGCTATAGCTATCCGTCCCGCCCCAACGGCCAACCGTTTCGGTGACATAATTATCACGCAGCCGTTGTGAATAAATGTGATTAGAGTCACGCAATTACCGGTTTTTATCCGCCTATACTTAACATATAAATACAAAATATCACTATTTTTCACACGGAGAGTTTATGTCTGATGCAGCAGCTATATCGGTTTGCGTAATCGGCCTCGGTTCAATGGGCATGGGCGCAGCGCAATCCTGCCTTAAGGCGGGGTTAGTTACCTACGGCGTTGATCTGGATAACCAGGCTTTGGCGAAGTTACGCGTCGGCGGCGCCCGCGATGCGCAAAACCGCGCCGACAGCTTCGCAAAACAATTGGACGCGGTAGTGTTATTGGTGGTCAATGCCGCTCAAATCAAAGAAATTCTGTTTGGCGAACCCAATCTGGCCGCCAAACTGTTGCCGGGCACCGCCGTCATGGTTTCTTCAACGATAGCGGCACAAGACGCCAAATTTATTGAACGGAAACTCGCGGAGCGTCAACTGTTGATGCTGGATGCGCCGGTATCCGGCGGGGCAATCAAAGCGGCATCCGGCGAAATGACCGTGATGGCCTCAGGCAGCGAAGCGGCTTTTACCAAGCTGGCGCCTGTGCTGGCGGCCGTGGCGGCCAAGGTCTACCGCATCGGCAACGAAATAGGCCAAGGCTCCACAGTCAAGATCATCCACCAATTACTGGCCGGCGTTCATATCGCCGCCGCCGCGGAAGCCGTGGCGCTGGCCGCGCGAGCCGATATTCCGTTGGAAACCCTGTATGAGGTGGTCACGCATGCGGCGGGCAATTCCTGGATGTTTGAAAACCGGATGCGCCATGTGCTGGATGGGGATTATTCGCCGAAATCCGCCGTCGATATTTTCGTAAAGGATTTGGGGCTGGTTACCGACACGGCAAAAACGCTGCATTTCCCGCTTTCACTGGCGTCCAACGCGTTGACCATGTTTACCGCCGCTCAAAATGCCGGCTTTGGCAAATTGGACGACAGTGCGGTAATCAAAATATTTAATGGCATTACTTTGCCGGAAAAACAGGAGCGCCAAAAGTGAAACTCGGCGTCATCGCGGACGATTTTACCGGCGCTACGGATATCGCTAGTTTTCTGGTGGAAAACGGTATTTCCACCGTCCAACTCAACGGCGCGCCATCAATGGACTATCCGGTCGAGGCCGATGCGATCGTCGTGAGTCTGAAATCCCGTTCTTGCACGGTCGGACAAGCCGTCGCCGATTCGCTGGCGGCGCTGGCCTGGCTGCAAGCGCACCATTGCCGGCAGTTTTACTTCAAATATTGCTCCACCTTCGATAGTACGGCCGAAGGCAATATCGGGCCGGTAACCGATGCGTTGCTTGATGCGCTGCATGAAACATTGACCGTGGTTTCTCCGGCGTTGCCGGTGAATGGCAGGACGGTGTATCAGGGTTACCTTTTTGTCATGGGACAATTGTTGGCGGAGTCGGGAATGCGTCACCATCCGGTAACGCCCATGACCGACAGCAACGTGCCGCGGCTCATGGAACGACAAGCCAAGGGCCGCTGCGCGCTGATTGCCGCCGATGTCATCGATCGGGGCGCCGCGGCGGTCAAAGAACGTCTCGCCATACTGAAAAAGGAAGGCGCGCGCTACGTGGTGCTTGATATGCTCAACGAACGACATCTGTTGACCCAGGGCGAAGCGCTGCGCGATATGACGCTGGTGACGGGCGGGTCGGGTCTGGCTATCGGTCTGGCCCGGCAATGGGCCGGCGCCGGTCATGACAAAACACAGGCGCAGTCGGCCGGCACGCCGCAAGGAGAACGTTGCGTCGTTCTTTCCGGTTCGTGTTCCGCCATGACCCATCTTCAAGTGGAGCGTTATCGGCAACAGGCGCCGGCGCGGGCTGTCGATATCGAGCGCTGCCTGACGGACAGCGCGGATTATGCCGATCAATTGTGCCAGTGGATCGAAGAAAACAGTGAACACGCATTGGCACCGCTGTTGTTTACGACCGTCGAACCGGCATTATTGAAAAATCTGCAAGAAAAATTCGGCGCGCAACAAAGCAGCGCAGCTATTGAGCGGCTGTTCGCCGCGCTGGCGATAAAACTGAAGGCCCGCGGTTTCAGGCGGTTTATTATAGCTGGCGGCGAAACGGCGGGCGTGGTGGTGCAATCGCTCGGCATTCGCGCGTTTCATATCGGCCCGGTGATATCTCCCGGCGTGCCTTGGGTAAAAGCCACAGAGCAAGCCATCTCCCTGGCGCTGAAATCAGGGAATTTTGGCGATGAGAATTTCTTTGCCCGCGCGCAAACCGAGTTTCCATTATGACTGAGCAGCAAGCACGTGAAGAGATGGTCAGGCTCGGCGCCTCGTTTTATCATCGGGGTTTTGCCACCGGATCAGCGGGAAATTTATCGCTGCGACTGGACGACGGCACATTGTTGGCCACGCCAACCGGCTCCTGTTTGGGGCAATTAAGCCCTGAACGGCTGTCAAACATTACCCTAGCCGGCGAGTGGATTTCGGGGGACAAGCCCACGAAAGAAGTCAGTTTTCACTGTGCGATTTATCAACACAACGCCGACTGTCGGGCAATCATCCATCTACATTGCCTGTATCTGACCGCCTTGTCCTGCCTGGAAGGACTTGATGTCCACAACGCCATCAAACCCTTTACCCCCTATGTCGTGATGCGGGTCGGCGTGGTGCCGGTGGTGCCCTACTTCCGGCCCGGCGATAAGCGGCTGGGTGAATATCTGACCAAGCTGGCTCCCCATTACCGGGCATTTCTGCTGGCCAATCACGGTCCGATCATTACCGGCAAAACGCTACGCGAAGCCGCGGAAAATACCGAGGAACTGGAAGAAACCGCGAAATTGATTTTTACCCTTGGCGACCGGCCGATTCGTTATCTGACCGATGAAGAAATTCAGGAATTACGGAGTTAACCATGCTTAATTTTGCCGCGAACATTTCGACCATGTTTACCGAATTGCCTTTTTTGGAACGCTTTGCCGCCGCAGCAGCCGCGGGATTTACCGGAATCGAATTTTTATTTCCCTATGAATATCCCGCCGAGATATTAGCCCGGGAACTTCAGCGGAACAATTTACAGCAGGTCTTGTTCAACACCGCGCCGGGCAATGCGGCTGCCGGAGAATGGGGACTGGCCGCCCTGCCGGGCCGTGAGGCCGATGCGCGACGGGATATTGATCGGGCGTTGGAATATGCGGTGGCGTTTAAATGTCCGTCGGTGCATATCATGGCCGGCGTCGTTCCCGATGGCGCCGATGCCAATCGCTACCGGCAAACTTTTATTGATAATATGCGTTATGCCAGTGACGTATTTGCCGGGCATGACATTCAGTTGCTGTTGGAAGCATTGAGTCCCAAGATCAAGCCGCATTACCTTTATTCCAGTCAATACCAGACTCTGGAAATCGCCGAATTAATCCAGCGGCCGAATGTATTCACCCAGCTTGATCTGTTTCATGCGCAATTGGTGGATGGCAATCTCAGCCGTCTTATTACCGAATTCGCCGGGCGCTATGGACACATCCAAATCGCCTCGGTGCCGGATCGTCATGAGCCGGACGAAGGCGAAATCAATTATCATTACGTGTTTGAACTGCTGGAAAGCATTCATTATGCCGGTTGGATCGGCTGTGAATATTTGCCGCGCGCCGACACGGTGGGAGGGTTGGAGTGGTTCAAACTCTATCGCAATAACTATTACGCCTGATCATGCCATGCCAAGATGATTAACTTGGCATGCGCCGGTGGAGTAAAATAGATTACAAATCGCCCTCAGCCGCGCACGCGAAACAGCCTTCGTGTTCGGTTGAATGGTTAAGCCAATACCAAAGCCTGCGTTTGAAAAATCAACGGCGTATCGGTTTCGTTCTCAAAAGTGACATATTCCCAGGCGTTTTCATCAGCCAAAACCGCACGCAGGAGTTTATTGTTCAGGGCATGGCCTGATTTGAAGGCGGAGAAGGCGCCAATCACATTATGCCCGCACACAAATAAATCGCCGATCGCATCCAACATTTTATGCCGGACAAACTCATCGGGAAAACGTAACCCTTCAGGGTTCAACACCCGATAATCATCCAGCACAATGGCGCAATCCAGACTAGCGCCCAAGCTCAGGGCGTGGGCCTGCAAATAATCGATATCGCGAATAAAACCGAAAGTGCGCGCCCGGCTGATTTCCTGGACAAAGGATTCCGCAGAAAAATCAAGGTGGTAGCGCTGCGAACCGGCCGCTATTACCGGATGGTCGAAATCAATGGTGAAATCCAGGCTGAAACCATGGAAAGGCGACAGTTCCGCCCATTTATCGCCATCTGCTATGCGTACCTTGTCCTTCACCCGCAAGAATTTTTTTGGCGCGGACAATTCGGTTATCCCCGCGCCCAGCAGCAGATAGACAAAGGGGCCGGCGCTGCCATCCATGACGGGAACTTCCGCCGCATCCATTTCTACAAAAATATTATCAATGCCCAGCCCAGACAGCGCGGCGTTTAAATGTTCAACCGTCGACACCCGTATGCCCTTGGCATTGATGATATTGGTGGAAAGTACGGTATCATTTACCGACTCGGCATTCAGCGGAAAATCCACCGGCGGTTGCAAGTCAACCCGCCGGTAGACGATACCGGTGTTTACGGGCGCGGGGCGCAACGTCATGGTGACCTTCTTACCTGAATGCAGACCGACGCCGGTCGTTTGAATCTGATTTTTTATTGTTCTTTGTCGAATCATTATTATTCCTGACATATCGGTCAACATGCGCGTTGGCCCGGCCATAAAAAATGCGTGTTATTAATAGCATAAATCAGGGCGACTATTTTAAGTGGTCTATTTCATAAAATGCAAATAGTTCCTATTTTACTTTATGACACACGTTGACATGATGAAACCAGAGAATTCTGAACTTTCCCGTGTCCACTTTCGCTGACAAGAGCGACAAGATTTATTTTGCAAAGTTGCTGAACATGCCTAAGTATCACATTTCATTCAAAGCCTACTATGAAGACTATCGTTGAACATGGAACCGGCACGCTGGCACCGCCGGCGGTGTTGTTGCTGGGGACCAAGACGCCGAGAAAGACGGAAATCAAATGCCAAACACATTGCCACTCCGCCTGATACCCGACATTAACCGGTAGTTTTCCTCTCGCGCCTACCCGATGGACCTGTGCCTATTGCGCCGCAGTATGCTGCTTATATCCCCGTCATACTTCGAGTTGCAGGTACATTGGCAATACTCGGCTCTTCCTGCAACCCGAATTATTCAGGATATACAATTGTCATCAAGAGGAAAATTTGTATGGAAAACTACGATGCTCTTTTTACTCCCATGACCATTAACAAGACCACCATCAAAAATCGCATAGTGATGTGCCCGATGGGGGGGACCGAGTTAATTCAAGAAGGCAAGTTCAATCAAAGGGCGGCCGAGTTTTATCTGGCAAGAGCCCGGGGCGGCGTTGGGTTGATTATTCCGGGGATAGCGCTCATCACCGATATGTGGGGCCGAGGCGGTTGGCTGCATGAACAGATGGAGTTCAATCGCAATGAGCTCACCCGTTTTTTACACCAACTCCATGCTTATGATTGCAAAATGTTCATGCAGCTTGGCGCTGGCATGGGGCGGGTCTTAGCGATTAATTCCGGTATGCTGCCGGCGGATTTCGACAAAGTCAGAGCGCTTAATGCGCCTAGCGAAGGTCTGCCCAATGTCTGGGTCCCGGAGGAAAAACACCGGGAAATGACCGTGGCCGAAATCCAGTCTATTATTCTGTCTTTTTGTCATTCCGCGAAAATCGCCCGCGAATGCGGTATGGATGGCGTTGAAATTCACGCTATTCATGAAGGTTATCTGCTGGACCAGTTTTCGATATCGGCGACCAATCATCGTCAGGATCAGTATGGCGGTTGTCTGGAAAACCGTTTGCGCTTTACCACGGAGATCATTGCCGGCATCAAGTCCGCGTGCGGCGACGATTTCCCGGTTTCCGTACGCTATAGCGTGACCAGCAAGATGAAAGGATTCAACTCCGGCGCATTGCCTGGCGAAAACTATCAGGAATTTGGCCGCAGCCTGGAGGAAAGCCCGGCCGTAGCCCGACTTCTCGAGCAAGGCGGCTGCGATATGTTGAACGCCGACAACGGCTCCTACGACGCCTGGTTCTGGGCGCATCCCCCCATGTACATGCCCATGGCCTGTAATTTGCCGGAAGCCGCCTACATCAAAAAATTTGTGTCTATCCCGGTGGTTTGCGCCGGACGCATGGAGGATGTAACGATTTCCGCTCCGGCCGTGGCCAATCATGATATCGATGCGGTGGGGATTGCCCGACAACTCTTGGCTGACCCGGAGTGGGCCAATAAAATCAAAACGGGCAAACTTGCGGATATCCGGCCCTGCATCGCCTGCCATAACGGCTGTTTCGGCCGTCTGTTCGCCGGCAAAGGCACCAGTTGCGCGGTCAACCCCGCTGCCATGAATGAAGAAAAATATCAGATAACGCCAGCCGTTATCAGAAAAGAAATTGTGGTCATTGGCGGCGGCATCGGTGGAATGGAAGCAGCGCGAATATGCACGTTGCGAGGTCATAAAGTCCGGTTATATGAAAAAACCGCACGTTTAGGCGGCGTTTTTATTGCCGCCACGTTACCGGATTTCAAAGAAGCGGACCGCAAACTACTGCGCTGGTACCTCAAGGAAATACGGGATTTGAATATCGAGGTTCACTTGAATAGCGAGATCACACCCAGAATGTTGCCTTCATTAACCGCACAGGAAGTGATTATCGCCACCGGGGCAAAACCACGGTATCTGCCAGGCATTGATATCAACCGGCACAAAATCTGGGAAGCCATCGATTTCCTTGAACAAGGCGGCGACGTTGCGCCGGGCAATGCGGTAGTGATTGGCGGCGGCGTGACCGGCTGCGAAATCGCCTACGATCTTGCCCGCAAAGGCCACAACGTAGCTCTCGTGGAAATGGTGGACGATATTCTGCGGGTACCTGACCTGTGCGCGGCTAATTCGGCGATGTTACGCACCCTGTTGGACCATTACCATGTCGCCGTTTATACTTCCGCCAGGATATCCGATGTCACCCCGTCGGGTGTTATTATCATGCAAGGCGGTGAAACTCATGTTTTGCTGGCCGATATTATAATAACATCAATAGGTTATAATAGCGATAAAACCCTGGCGATACGCGCAGGTGATGATCCTCATGTCCATGTTATCGGCGATGCCGCCCAGGTCGGCAATGTGTTGGGCGCCATCTGGGATGCCAACGATACGGCGCTGGCCCTGTCGTTAACCGAATGACGTAAGGTTGGTATGACAATCGCCGACAGGTCTGCCTCGCCAACCCTGTTGGCGATGTAAAGGAGTAAAGAAGTACAGGGCCATTATCGCGACACGTGGAAACGGTTCGATGATAAAATAGACATTCACTGTCAAATGACTACAATGAGTAAACTCTTTTTTTGTATATCTATGAATAAACTCTTTTACCGCTATGTTTCCGTCGGCGTGGTTAACACCCTCATCCATTGGGCAATTTTTGCGATTATCCGCCATGAACTCACTGATAACCAAGCGATAGCCAACTTCGTCGGCTTCAGTTGCGCGGTGACGTTTTCCTTTTTCGCCAACGCAAAATTTACTTTCGGAAGTCAATCCACGGTAAAACGCTACATTTTATTCGTCGGATTTATGGGCATCATGAGTATCGTTTTTGGTCTGCTTGCCGATCGATTGAATATTTTGGGACTCTATACTCTTATTTCGTTCTCACTCTTTAGCCTGATATGCGGTTTTTTTTATTCAAAACATATCGTTTTCAAGAAAATCATTCATTGAGTGATATTGCACCCTTGGCAATCACTCTTTAATAAAATAATGTCAATCAGCGGTAAAAGAGGTTAGCTCAATTATTGGCCTTTGTTTCGGCGAAAACGGATAGCCGTTTTTCGCAATATCCACCAATTCTTTCATATCATCATTGCTTCTCAGGAGACAATACGCGTCAAACCGCCGTCAAGTGCCATATTGAGCGTGATGAGCGCAGGCAGGCTCCGCTGCAATACTCTGTCGACATTGGGCCCGTCGGTTTGCTGGTAGAAATCTGCGGCTTGTTCCAACGTTGAACCCCCGCGCATTTTACGTTCAATCAACCGAGCCCGTAATTGCCGGGCCTGCGCCCGAATAAAAAGGGTCACGTCACTGTATTGCGCCAATTCGCGCCAGCCCGGTTCATCGAGTAATAACCAATTCCCTTCCACGATCACGATAGGTGCAGTTACGGTAATCGCATCTTGAACCGGATCGTGCAGAGTACGATCGTAAACCGGCCAATACGATTGCGGTTGCGCCAGACGGAGTAGCGCCTGTTGCAGACCATCGAGGTCAAAGGTTTCGGGGGCGCCTTTCCTGCCGCGTAAATGATGTTCATCCAGCCAGCGATTGCAATGATGGAATCCATCCATCGGCAGGATTTGCACAGTCTGTAATGCCACATCGCAATTGGATAAATATTCCCAGAATGCCGACAGAGTTGATTTACCGCACCCTGGCGGGGCTGCCAGAAATACCACCAGCCGCGAGCCTTTTGCTTTTTGTTGTTCGGTTAATTGGTGTAACAGAGGTACATGCAATTGCTGTATTTCACTATTGGAAAAAAAAGAGTCGGAAACCATACCGCTAACTTTCAACGTCACTTTCATCGGTTAATTCCTTTAAAATTGAGGTCACCGCCAGTGTCAACCCGGTTTTAACAATATTGCCATAACGTTCAACATTGAATACTTCAAAACTGGAAAATTTCATTTTCTCTTTGGCGCCGAATAACCGCTTATTTTCTGTAATAGCATTCAAATTTGAAATAAAATCATAGGTCATCTCATCATGAAGTTTTGCAGGTTAAAACCAATAAAACGAGAATACAACCGGTAGGTTATTTGTGACAAAGATCATAAGTGATTTGTAATACGATGAAATAAAAGATCCAACTCACAGAGAGTAAGCCAAGTTATATTAATTATTATAAAGTCAATAGCCATTTTGTGACTTTAATCAAAATTACATAATTATTTAAAATTTTTATGAATGCTATGTACTGCTAATTTTCACTCTTGATCCTCTCTTAAAAACACAAAAAGTTTTTGTTGGAAGTGCCTTGCGCCACGCATGATTCAGCCCTTGGCGACTCTCGCCCCCTGATCTTCATCATAAAAAATTTTAAATAATGCCGTGACAAACATTTACTCTAGTATTATGTTATAACATAACATTTTACTGATTGAGCTATCCCATTGATAAGGCGCTATATTATGAAATCTATTTTGCACATCGGATTGTCGGCGTTGCTGGCAAGCGCATCTTTTGCACAGAGCGCATTGGCGGCCTCCACGCCGATCATTCATGCAATCGGCGTGGAGAATCAGTATGCGGATGTCATTGCCCAAATCGGCGGCAAGTATGTACAAGTCACCGCCATCGAAACCGATCCCAATACCGATCCTCATACCTTTGAAGCCAGCCCGCAAATCGCCGGCGAGATGGCCAGCGCGGACCTGGTGGTCAAAAATGGCATCGGCTATGACGCCTGGGCCGATAAATTTTTGACGGCAACGCCGAATACCAAGCGACAAGTAATTGATGTGCAACAATTATTGGGACTACCTGATAACACGCCGAATCCGCATTTATGGTATAGACCATCAACCATGCCCGCCGTGGCGCAAGCGGTGGCAAAGGATCTCTCGGCGCTGTTGCCGGCGCAGGCCGAATACTTTGCCGCGAATGTGAAAACCTTTGACGATTCGCTTAAGCCCTGGCTAGCGGCGATGGCGGCTTTCAAAAACAGCCATCAAGGCACGCCGGTGGCGGTGACCGAGCCGGTCAGCGACTATCTGTTGCAGGCCGCGGGCGCGACAATCGCCACGCCATTTAATCTTGAAGCGGCCATCATGAACGGCACCGATCCTTCACCTCAGGATGTTACTGCGCAAAATACGCTTTTGGCTCATCATCAGGTTAAGGTATTCGTCTACAACCGGCAGGTGACCGATCCGCTTACGCAATCTTTCCTGGCGTTGGCCAAGCAAAATAATATTCCCACCGTCAGCGTCTATGAAACCATGCCCGCCCCCGGCTTCCACTATCAGTCATGGATGCTGGCGGAAATTACCGCACTGAACAAGGCCGTGACCAGTGATGTCTCCACCGAATCGTTGCAGGCTGGCCAATAACCATGCCGACGGAACAGCACTGCCCGCTGGTCGTCAATAACATCAGCGTTTCATTTGCCGGACTTTCTGTGTTGCGGCAAGTCAGCTTCACTTTAGCTACGGGAGAATTCTGTGGCCTCATCGGCGCCAACGGCTCGGGCAAAACTACGCTGCTTAGGATCATCCTGGGTTTTCAATCTCCAGACCAAGGCACCGTCGCAATCGAACAGATGCCTGGCCGCCGCGGCCTGCCGTCGTTCGGCTACGTGCCGCAAAAACTCTCTTTTGATCCGGAGCTTCCCTTGCGGGCGCGGGATCTGGTGGCGTTGGGCCTCGATGGTCACCGGTGGGGCGTGTCCTTGCCCTCGCGGCAACGTCGGCGGCAAATCGACGAGATGTTGTACGCGGTCGGCGCGGAAAGTTTTGCCGACCAACGTATCGGCCGTCTCTCAGGCGGCCAGCAGCAACGCGTGTTCATCGCTCATGCGTTGATCCGTCGACCGAGGCTGTTGTTGCTCGATGAACCGCTGGCGAATCTTGATTTGCGCAGCGTCGCGGAAATAGTGACCTTGCTGCGCCGTCTTGCGGTGGAACAGCGCATCACGCTGCTGCTTTCCGCCCATGATATGAATCCTTTGCTGTCAGCCATGGATCGGATTGTCTATCTGGCCAATGGCCGGGCCGCCAGCGGCAAGACCGATCAGGTTGTGCAGCCCGAGGTGCTGAGCCAGCTCTATGGTTATCCCATCGATGTCCATCATGTGCATGGCCGGGTGGTGGTCATGGCCGCCAGCGCCGCCAACAGATTGCTCCCTTCAAGCCGGATAGGATAAATCTTCATGTATGCAGTCTTAACAGCCATCGTCGAACCGGGTTTTTTTACCAGCGAACCGGTGCGCACCGCGCTGATTATCGGCGCGGGCGCCGCTCTGGTATCCGGCGCGGTGGGAATATTCACCGTCATTCGCGGCCAGTCCTTTGCCGGGCATGCCCTGGCGGATGTCAGCAGCACAGGCGGATCGGCGGCGTTTCTGCTGGGAATCAATCCATTACTGGGTTTTTTAGGTATGGCGCTGGCGGCGGCGCTGGGCATGGAACTGGCGGATAGCCGGCGAATCCGCGAACGAGATTTGGTGACGGGCATCGCGTTGGGGGCCGGACTAGGCTTGTCGGCATTATTTCTCTATTTTGATGTCACCAGCAGGAGCACCACCGGAGCGGCCGTCACGGTCATGTTCGGGTCGATGTTCGCCATTCCGTCTTCCATCATCACGCTCGCGTCGTCAACCGGCTTACTGACGCTGGCGGCGGTCGTCGCGTTGTATCGCCCATTATTAATCAGTTCGCTGGAACCCGATCTGGCTGCCGTCCTCGGCATACCGGCTCGGCTCATCGGACTGCTTTATTTATGGGTACTGGCGTTGGCGGTCGCCCTCTCGGCCATGACTGTCGGCGCGGTATTGTCCACCGCCTTGCTGATCGGACCGGCCGCCACCGCGCTGCGCCTGGTAAACCGTCCTGCGCTGGCGATGGTGCTGGCCGGCCTGTTTGGTCTCGTCGCCACCTGGGGCGGCATACTGCTGGCCTATGACAGTTTTTACTGGACTCCAGGCCATGGCTGGCCGGTCAGTTTTTTTATCGTCTTATTGATTTTCATGTTCTACCTTGCCAGCGTCCATATCCGATCGTTTGGGAGAATTTGACCATGTTTGCCGGTTTTATGATCAATACATGGATTGTTGCCAGCTTAGTCGCGATCGTGGCGGGTCTGGTGGGCTTTTTTGTGGTGATGCGCGGCGCTTCATTCGCCGCCCATGCGTTACCGCTCGGCACCTTTCCCGGCGCGGCGTTGGCGGCTTTGCTGGGCATCAATATTTTCGCCGGTCTCATGCTGTTTTCCATAGCGGCGGTGCTGACCATCACCCTGCTCGCGCATCGAGAGCGACAGGAAGTCGCCATTGCGCTTACGTTGGTCATGCTGCTCAGTCTGGGCACGTTGTTTCTCAGCATGACCAGTCAGTATTCCCAGCAAGTTTATGCGCTCTTGTTTGGCGAAGTGCTGGCCATCAGTCAGGCCGAGATGCCGCCGATTGCCGTTATCAGTGCGCTGCTGGTGGGCATTAGCCTGCTCCTGCACAAACCCTTGCTGCTTAATTCACTCTCGGCCGAACTCGGCGCCGTCCAGGGCGTGGGGGTCCGGCGTATGGAAATTTGCTTTTTGGCTGTTTTGGCCCTGGCTACCGCCATGGCGTTGCCGATCGTCGGCGCCTTGTTGGTTTTCAGTCTTATGATAGGTCCCCCGGCCATTGCGCGTTTCCTGACGAACCGGCCAATGTCGGCCATGGCCATATCGGTTTTTATCGCCCTGTTCATCGTGTGGCTGGCGATCGCCCTTTCCTATTTGACCAATTGGCCGGTCGGCTTTTTCGTCGGTAGCGTGAGCGCCGGTTGCTTTGCCTTGGGCCGCGGCGGGACCTGGGCGGGGAAATGTTATTTTGGCGAGGCGGCGCCGAAAATTTAGCGCTTGATTGGCGATAAAACGCGCTATTTTTTTATTGCAGCTCGGCCAATAGACCTTTGGCGCCATTGTCGATACCCAGCTCCGCGGCTTTCAACGCGCCGAAGCCCGCGCGAATATTTTCCGCCGCCGGATACTGTTTCGTCACCAGAGCGCGTAATAAACGATTGGAGCGACTATCATATATCTCTATGGCATAGGTTACCGAGCCTAGCGATTTCGATTGTTTGTCGTTGGCGCTCTTGATAACGCGGATAATAGCGCCCACCGGCATGATTTGTTGAACGGTGCCAAGCACCGGCGTGGTCCGATCCGCGCCGGTCAATGTCGCATGCATCCGCAATATGTCCGGTCCCGGCGCTGAAGTCAGCGCATATTTCGTGCTGAGGGTATGCGCAAATTGCGTCTGCATATAGTCGGCCAACGTCTGCTTATCGGCCGGGGTTAATTTGCCGAATTGCTGATCGCCGCCGGCATAGATAACGATGGGGTCCAGGATCACGCCATGGTATTGCGACCAATCCAGGTCTAGCGCGGAATATGAGAAGGGAATATGTCCTGTTTTGTCTTGTGAATTCGGCGTCAATTGAGATGTCGAGTCCAGTCCTTGATAGGCTACCGGACGTTTATCCGCGCATCCCGCAAGCAGACTTGCACAAAGCGCCACAGTCATAAAAAACGATTTCGTGTTTGCAGCATAAGTTATAAACATATCAAGACCCTTCAGTTTATGAAAGTGACAAAATGAAACGTTGCCGATTTTGAAGAAGGGTTATTCTGCGTTGATGGCGTTATATAAGTAAGCCTTTGAAAATTGCAAATGTAAGCAGTGATGACTTTTGGTAGGAAATGTAATTATCGCTCAAATCGCACTGGTCAGTTCTTGATGCGGATGAAGACCCATGAGGGTTATCTGAGTTAACAGCGTTGTCTCGCTTGGATATTTTTTTATAAGCATCTCTATAGCGTGCCGGTAAATTCGATGATTATATGGTCACAAGATAATCAATTCAACCAGGTGAAAAGTAAAGGTACGACATAAATAAGTGTTCTAATGACTTGACCGCTAAAGGACATATGGATAGTTTGAGAGCCGTTACAGCTATGGTCAAGCCAATGTCACCTATCGGGTGGATACTGGTCAGGTTTTGCAGAAACCTTTTGAAAGGGTCGAACATGTTCGTTTTTCCAGCTAGCTGGGGTATATGGGTTATATAAAGCAAAGAGCTATCCAATTCATGAACCTATCGCTCGTTTCATTTAATAGATTAGCGGTACTGTCCTGTCGTCGCAGCATTCCATCGGTTCATCACACCGTGATATTACAAAATAAAAACCCGGGAGAAGATTTATGAGTGCCAACGCCGAGAAAGCCAGCGGACACTTTCACAAAAGGCGCGGCATCATTTTCGCTGTGATCGTGATTGTTGTGCTGATCATTGTTGTGGTGTTCAATCACCTTAGCGGCAAGAAACAACACACCGGTACGCCGCCGCAGGTCGTCAGCGCCGCTCCGGCCAAACTGGGCAGCATGCCGCAAATCCTCAACGAGCTCGGGACCGTTACGCCGGTTGCCACTGTTACCGTACTACCGCAATTAAGCGGTTATCTCACGTCGGTGGGTTTTACGGAAGGCCAGGATGTCAAGAAAGGACAATTCCTCGCTCAAATCGACCCGCGACAATACGAGATCAACAAGCAACAATCCGAGGCCCAATTGGCCAAGGATCAGGCAAGTCTTGGACAAGCTCGCGCCGATATGGCGCTGTATACCCAGTTGCATGCGCAGAAGTCGATTGCCGAACAAACTTTTATCGATCAGAAATTCACGGTGCAGCAGGATGAAGCAGCGGTAAAAGCCGATGAAGCCAGTATCGCCCAATACGATCTCGACTTGATCTATTGCCGCATCACCGCGCCTATTGACGGCCGGGTTGGCTTGCGGCTGGTGGACCCGGGCAACTACGTGACGCAATCCAGTACAACGGGCATTGTTGTCATCACCAGCATGAAACCGACCACGGTACAGTTTACCGTGCCGCAAAACGCGCTGGGCAATGTATTGCAACGGTTCAATTCCGACGTCAAATTGCCGGTAACGGTGTTTAACAGCGATAACAGCAAGCAACTCGCCACCGGTACGCTTTATGCCATCGGCAACCAGATGGCCACCAGCACCGGCACGGTAACCATGCGCGCGACATTCCCCAATGACGATGAGCAGTTATATCCGAACGAGTTCGTCAATGTGCAACTGTTGGTCGATACGCAGCAAAATGCGGTTTTGGTGCCGACTCCGGCTATCCAGACCGGTTCGCCGGGCACTTATGTTTATCTGGTGAATGCCGATAATACCGTTTCGGTACATAAGGTGACGACTGGCGCGAGCGATGGCCAGAATACCGCCATTCTTTCCGGACTGTCCGCCGGCCAGACCGTGGTGATGGACGGCATGGATCGTCTGAGCGACGGTGCGAAGATAAAGATTGCACAGCCGGCGTCAGCCGACGGTACGGAGACTTCAACGTCGGCGGCAACGTCTCATCCCAATGGGAAACGGGGCCATCATGGTTCCTCTTCCAACACGCAATCATAACCGACAGGTGCGCTTTTAATGAATATTTCCCGCCTGTTCATCATGAGGCCGGTGGCCACCTCGCTGCTGATGATTGCGCTGGTGTTGGTGGGTCTGGTGGCGATGCGCTTTTTACCGGTATCTTCACTGCCCAGCGTCGATTATCCGACGATTCAGGTTAAAACCTTTTATCCCGGCGCCAGTCCCGATGTGATGGACACGACAGTTACCGCGCCGCTCGAAGTGCAACTGGGGGAAATCCCCGGGCTGCAACAGATGACGTCCAACAGTTCCGCCGGCGCCTCCATCATTACGCTGCAGTTCGACCTTTCCCTGAATCTGGATGTGGCCGAACAGAATGTCCAGGAAGCGCTCAACGCCGCCAACAGTCTGTTGCCCAGCGGCCTGCCTTCGCCGCCGACCTACGCCAAAGTCAATCCGGCCGACCAGCCCATCATGACGTTAGCTATTACCTCGCGTTCCATGTCTTTGCCGCAATTACAGGATGTGGCCAATAACCGGCTCGGCACCAAAATTTCGGAAGTGCCGGGCGTCGGCCTGGTTACGCCGGCCGGCGGCAATGTGCCGGCGGTCAGAATCGAGGCCGACCCGCAAAAACTGGCGGCTTACGGACTGTCCATCGACAATCTGCGCTCATTGATTGCCGAAGTGAACGTCAGTCAGCCGAAAGGCAATTTTGATGGTCCCAACCTTGACTACACGATTAACGGCAACGACCAGATTCAGGACCCAAGCGATTACCTTAACACCATAATCTCTTACCAAAACGGCGCGCCGGTGTATCTGCGCGACGTGGCCCGGGTAACCCAGGCCGCTCAGGATATCGAGCAAGGCGCCTGGTACAATCATACGCCGGCCATCGTGCTGAATGTACAACGCCAACCCGGCGCCAATGTCATCGAGACGGTGGATCGCATCAAGCAGGAACTGCCGCAACTTGAGTCCACACTGCCGGCGGGCATCAATGTGCAAATCGTGTCCGACAGCACCGGCGTCATTCGATCATCGGTATCGGATGCCGCCTTTGAATTGATCCTGTCGGTGCTATTGGTGGTGCTGGTGATTTTTGTGTTTTTGCGCAATCTGCCGGCCACCATTATTCCCAGCATCTCCGTACCGGTATCGCTGATCGGTACGCTGGCGATCATGTATGAACTGAATTATTCCATCGACAACCTCTCACTGATGGCATTGATAATCGCCACCGGCTTTGTGGTGGATGATTCGATTGTCATGATCGAAAATATCGTCCGCTATCTGGAGGACGGCCATAAACCTATGCAGGCCGCTTTGCTCGGCGCGGGCCAGATAGGTTTCACCATTCTTTCGCTGACCATTTCCCTGATAGCGGTATTGATCCCCCTGCTGTTTATGGGCGGCGTCATCGGACGCTTGTTCAGCGAATTCGCCGTCACCCTGGCCATTACCATCGTATTGTCCGGCGTGGTGTCGCTCACGCTGGTGCCAATGCTGTGCGCCCGCATGCTTCGGGCGCAGGCCGATCGTACGCCAAGCCGTTTCGAACGTATCAGCGAAGGCATGTTCAATAAAACCCTCGGTGCCTATGAGCGCGGGCTGCGCGTCGTTATGGGCCACCAGACCATTACGCTGATTGTTTTCGTCGCCACTCTGGTGATTACCGTGGCGTTGTATATCACCATACCCAAAGGCCTGTTTCCGGTACAGGATGTGGGGGTGCTACAGGCCATCAGTACCGCTGATAACTCTGTTTCCTACGGCACCATGGTTGATCGGCAAACGGCGCTGGCCGATGCCATTCTCAAAGATCCCGATGTGACCAACCTGACGTCATATGTCGGTATCGACGGCACGAATACCACGCTGAACAATGGCCGTTTCCTGATTAATTTGAAACCGCACGATAACCGTTCGCAAACGGCGGAAGAAATCGCCCGGCGTATCCAGAACGAAACGGCGAATATTCCGGGCATCAAGCTGTTCATGCAACCTGAACAGGATCTGACCCTCGACACCACGGTGTCGCCCAACCAGTATCAGTTTGTTTTGCGCGGGCCGAGCCAGGAAGAATTCCTGAAATACGTGCCGGCGCTGATCGCGAAAATGGAGCACATCACGTCCATTCGGGATGTGACCAGCGATCTGAATAACAACGGTTTAAGCGTCAATGTCAACGTCAACCGGCAATTGGCGGCGCGCTTCGGCATTACTGCGGCCACTATCGATAACGCCCTTTACGACGCATTGGGCCAGCGTATTGTTTCAACGATTTTTGACCAATCCAGTCAATATCGGGTTATTTTGGTGGCCAAACCGGAAAAATTGCCGACGCTGCAGTCGTTGGGCGAACTGTATCTCCCCAGCCAGACCAGCAGTACCGGACAGGTGCCATTGAGCGCCATCGCCAAGATCGAGGTGGGTAAATCGCCGCTGGTTATCAGCCACCTGGCGCAATTCCCCTCGGTCACGATTTCGTTCAATCTGGCGCAAGGCGCTTCGCTGAGTAAAGCGGTGGCGGAAATCAATCAGGCTGAAACCCAGGTGAAACTGCCCCCTTCCATCACCTCGTCTTTCCAGGGTGCGGCCCAGGCATTCAAAGATTCGCTCTCCAGTGAGGTTTATCTGCTGATCGCGGCGCTGATTGCGGTGTATATCGTGCTTGGGGTGCTGTATGAAAGCTTTATTCATCCGGTGACCATCTTGTCGACGCTGCCCTCCGCCGGTATCGGCGCATTAGTGTCGCTGATGCTGGTGGGCGGCGATCTGGATGTGATCGGTATCATCGGTATTGTGCTGCTGATTGGTATCGTCAAAAAGAACGCCATCATGATCGTGGACTTTGCGCTGGAAGCCGAACGCGAGCATGGCAAGTCGCCGGAAGACGCCATTTTCGAAGCCTCCCTGTTGCGTTTCAGACCCATATTGATGACCACCCTGGCCGCCATGCTCGGCGCTTTGCCTATGTTATTAGGCTCCGGCACCGGTTCCGAATTGCGTCGGCCGCTGGGCCTGGCCATTATCGGCGGGTTGAGTTTAAGCCAATTCCTGACGTTGTTTACCACGCCGGTGATTTATTTGTGCTTCGATCGCGTGTCGAAACGCTTCCGTCGTAAGCCTGACCCCATCGTCGACGGCGACGAGGATGTGTCCAGGTGAATATTCCTGCCCTATTTATCAATCGGCCGGTGGCGACCGCGCTCTTGGCCCTTGCCATCCTGCTTTCGGGTACGCTGGCGTTTTTCCAATTGCCGGTGGCCCCGCTGCCGAATATCGCGTTTCCGGTTATTGTGGTCCAGGCGAATATGGCGGGCGCCAGCCCGGACGTTATGGCTTCCACGGTGGCCGAACCCTTGGAAAAGCGCTTGGGGACCATCGCCGATGTGACTGAAATGACCTCCACCAGTTACGTCGGTTCGGCGATGATCGTCATACAGTTCGGGCTTAACCGCGACATTAACGGCGCCGCGCGCGATGTGCAGGCTGCTATCCAGGCGGCGCGCGCCGATTTGCCGACCACGTTGCGCAATAACCCGATTTATCGCGAATACAACCCGGCCAGTACGCCGCTCATGGTGCTGGCGTTGACATCCGATACGCTGACCCGCGCTCAGCTTTACGATTCAGCGGATTCGGTGATTCAGCAGCAATTATCGCAGGTGGACGGCGTAGGCCAAATAACGCTGGGCGGCAGCGCCCTGCCCGCGGTTCGCGTTGAGCTTGAACCGGGTCAGCTCAATAGCTACGGTATCGGCATGGAGGATGTGCGGGCCGCGATCAGCGCCGCCAACGCCGACAGCGCCAAGGGCCATATCGACCAGAACGGCCAGCGTTACGAGGTGGTCTCCAACGACCGAATCACCAAAGCGGCGCCTTATCGACAACTGATCGTGGCTTATCGCAACAATGCCCCGGTGATGCTCGGCGATGTGGCGAATGTGTCGGATTCGGCGGAAAACCTCCGCAATGCCGGTCTGTATAACGGTAAATCGTCGGTGTTGGTAATAGTTTACCCATTGCCAGGCGGAAATATCGTCAATACGGTTTCGCAGATTCGCAAGGTGTTGCCGGCGATTCAGGCGACGCTGCCAAGCAGTATCCGCGTCAATGTCGCCATCGATTTGTCGCAATCGGTTAAAGCGGCGGTAGGCGATACGGAACGCACGCTGTTTATCGCCGTGTTGCTGGTGGTCGGCGTGGTGTTTGTGTTCCTGCAATCGCCGCGGGCGGTCTTGATTCCCACCGTCGCCTTGCCGTTGTCGATCATCGGCACCTTCGGACCGATGTATTTGCTAGGCTACAACCTCGATAATCTCTCGCTGATGGCGTTAACCATCGGCACCGGATTTGTGGTGGATGACGCCGTGGTGGTGCTGGAAAATATCATGCGCCATATCGAGTCGGGATTAAGCGTGCGCGAAGCGTCATTACGCGGCAGCGCCGAGGTCAGTTTCACCGTCATCTCCATGAGCCTGTCATTAATCGCCGTTTTCCTGCCCATCTTATTGATGCCGGGCATTGTTGGCCGGCTGTTCCACGAGTTTGCGGTAACGCTCTCCATCGCTATCCTGTTCTCGCTGCTCATCTCGTTGACCATCACGCCGACCTTGGCCGCCTGCGTGCTCAAGCGCGGCAAGGCAATCCGCTCGAACGCGCGCTGGTCGCTGTGGTGCGAACGCCAGTTTGAACGTTTCAAGAATGCCTATGACCGGTCACTGACGGTGGTGCTTGATCATGCGCTGTTGGTGGGACTGACGCTGGTGGGCCTGATCGTGCTCAATTTTTTCCTGATGAGGCTGGTGCCCTCGACCTTTTTCCCGGAGCAGGACAACGGCGTCATGATTGGCCAGATCATCGCCGATCAAAGTATTTCGTTCCAGGCGATGGAGAAAAAACTCACCCAGTTGGAAAACATTGTCCAACAGGATCCGGCGGTCGCCTCGGTATCGGGTTTCACCGGCGGGCGGGCGCTTAACACCGCCAATGTGTTTATCGAACTTAAACCGCTGGCGCAGCGTAAGATTTCCGCCGCCCAGGTGGTTGAGCGACTACGGCCCAAATTGAATGTGGTTTCCGGCGCGCGGCTATTTCTGCAGGCGGCGCAGGACTTGCGCATCGGCGGCCGACAATCAGCCGCCGAGTATCAATATACGCTGACCAGCGATGACCCCAATGCGCTCTACACCTGGGTGCCGAAACTGGTCACCGCGCTTGGCAAACAGCGCGGCCAGATGCTGGATGTCAATTCGAACCTGCAACAAAACGGTTTGCAGGCGTATGTCCATTTCGACCGCGCAACCGCCGCGCGTTACAACTTCGCGCCCAATCAACTGGACAGCGTTTTGTATGACGCCTTCGGCCAGCGTGCGGTATCCACCATCTATAATGCGCTCAATCAGTATTACGTGGTGATGGAAGTCGCGCCCAAGTACTGGCAATATCCGCAAATGCTCGATCGCATTCGTTTCAGTCCGTCGGCGGGCAATGCGAGCGGTACGTCGCAAACGCAGATGTCGAGCAGCATTATTTCCGGGGTCACGAAAAACGCCACGGCGGGAACCGCCCAGAGCACATCTGGCGCGGCCAATGCCCAAAATGCCGACGCCGAGGCCAACCAACTGACCAACTCGATTTCCAATTCGAAGGGCGGCAGTTCCAGCGGTAGCGCGGATAGTACTTCAGCGGAAAGTCTGGTGCCGTTTTCGGCCCTGGCCTCTTATCAGATTAACCATACCGCGACTCAGGTTAACCATCAAGACGGTCTGGTGGCCGCCACGATCTCTTTCAACTTGCCGCCCAGCGGTTCGCTCAGCAACGCGAGCCAGGCTATTGACCAAACCATGAGGGATCTGGGCGTGCCGGCGTCGATTCACGGAACGTTCGCCGGCGCAGCTCAGGCCTATGGACAATCCATGTCAACCATGCCGCTGCTGATTCTGGCGGCGCTGTTGGCGGTCTATATCGTATTGGGCATTCTGTATGAAAATACCATCCATCCCATTACCATCCTCTCTACTCTGCCTTCAGCCGGGATCGGCGCCACACTGGCGCTCTTGATCTTCGGTACGCCATTCTCGGTTATCGCATTGATCGGCATTATTTTACTGATAGGCATAGTAAAGAAAAACGCCATCATGATGATTGATGTCGCCATTACCTTGCAGCGTCAGGAAGGCTATGACCCGAAGAAAGCGATTCACGCGGCGGCGGTAGTGCGTTTGCGTCCAATCATGATGACCACCGCCGCCGCGGTGCTGGGCGCGGTTCCGCTGGCCATCGGCATCGGTCAGGGCGGCTCGCTGCGCCAACCGCTGGGTATTACTGTTATGGGCGGCTTGATTTTCAGTCAGGTCTTTACGTTATACACAACACCGGTAATTTATCTCTATCTCGACCGCCTACGGGTCAGACTCGCCAAATGGTCGGACAGGCTGCCGTGGAATAAAACGAACGCGAGCGTATGAATATGAAAATTTCCAACACAGCTCTGATGATATCGCTTGCCTTGATGCTTGGCGGCTGTATGGTCGGCCCGGACTATCATCGGCCGCAAGTGCCGGTGCCGGCCAACTATAAGCCGCTGCCGGGCTGGACCATGGCGCAGCCCTCGGCCGAAGCGCCCAAGGGTGATTGGTGGACGGCATTCAATGATCCGCTGATTGACCAGTTGGAACCGTCGGTGTCGGTTTCCAACCAGACCGTACGGCAGGATTATGCCAACTATGAGGCGGCCATGGCTGACGTGGAAACCGCCCGCAGCGGATTATTTCCCACCCTGGGCGTCACCAGTTCGTCGTCCAGACAACGCACCGCCACCTCCAGCTCCAGCTTAAGCAGCGCCAAGCCCATCACCAACTCCGGCTCGCTGGAGGGCAGCGCGAGCTGGTCAATCGATCTGTGGGGCAAGGTACGCCGTACTATCGAAGAAAATAAAGCCACGGCGCAAGCCAGCGAGGCTACGCTTGCGAATGCGACGCTGTCCGAACAAACCGCCCTGGCCACCGCGATCATTGAGTTGCGCACCAGTGACGCCAATATCAAACTGTTGCAGCAAACGGTGGATGCCTACCAGGAATATTTACGCGTGGTAAGTAATCAGGGAACCATGGGGACGACGCCGCCTTCCGACGTTATCACCGCGAAAACCCAGTTGGAAAACGCGCAGGCCAGCCTGATTGCCCTGGGCGTGGCGCGCGCTCAATACGCGCATGCTATTGCGGTTTTGGTCGGCAAGAACCCTGAAGACCTGACCATTCCGCCAAGTTCGGCGATGCCCGCCTTGCCGACGGTGCCGGTTGGCGTGCCATCGACTTTACTGCAACGCCGGCCGGATATTGCCGTCGCCGAACGCGAGATGGCCGCGCAAAATGCCGCCGTCGGCGTCGCCAAGGCAGCTTACTATCCCACGCTTTCCCTCTCCGCCGCCGATGGCTTTTCACAAACGCCGCTCGACGGTTTATTGCATGCCGCCAACCATGTCTGGTCGCTGGGCGCCGATCTGGATGAGACGGTGTTCGATTTCGGCGCGCGCGAAGGCACGCTCAATGCCGCCAAGGCCGCTTATGAAGGCTCGGTGGCCAACTATCGCGGCACCGTGTTGACCGCTTTCCAGAATGTGGAAGACGATCTTTCCAATCTGCATATTCTGGCGCAGCAGGCCGCGGTATTGGATAACGCGGTGACCGATGCCACCCGTGGCGCCCAGATCGCGTTTAATGAATATCGGGTCGGTACGGTGGACTACACTACCGCCGCCAGCGCCCAGGTGACCCAATTGAGTACCGAACAGAGCGCGCTCAGCGTTCGGGAACAGCGCCTGGTGGATACGGTATCATTGATTGGCGATATGGGCGGCGGCTGGTCGGCCGATCAGCTTGATACAACAAAAAACGCCATCGCCAAACGCTGAAACAGGCGTGGTGATGGCGCCAGCGCGTTGAAATCGGTATCGAACCGACGCGCTGTAAGGTTCGATGAATATCGGGCTAAATGATTTTCTTAACGCACTGCCGTTCAACCCGCCGGTCCCGCGTTAGCCAAGACCGGCAATTGAGCGGCATTTTTATCCCCGCCGTTATTGTTGCGACGAATCGCTCGCCAACGCGCCGCCGCTACCCTGCCGAGCCTGTCTCACCGCTTCGCCCAACTGCCACACAGCCATGGCATAGTTGGTATTGTGGTTATAACGGGTGATAACCCGGAAGTTGGGCAAACCGTACCAGTATTGATAATGGGTGCCGACATCCAGCCGCAACAGGCTGGCATGTTGGACGCCTTCGAGCGAGCCTTGCGGGCTGAGCCCGGCCGCCGACAGGCTGGCAAGGGAATAGCTGGTATCATAACCCGGCTCAAACGACGGCGCTTGCCCGTTGGCCAATACCGCCACCCCGGCGCCGGGCGTCCAGCCATTGGCTCTGAAATAATTAGCAACGCTACCAATGGCGTCCACCGGATCCCAAAGGTTGATATGGCCATCGCCGTCAAAATCCACCGCGTACTGTTTAAACGCCGAAGGCATAAACTGACCGTAGCCCATGGCGCCGGCGAAGGAACCGCGCAGGCTGAGCGGATCTTCACCCTGGTCGCGAGCCATCACCAGGAAGGTTTCAAGTTCCGAGGCGAAATAATCGCCGCGACGCGGATAGTCAAAGGCTAGCGTGGCCAGGGCATCAATGGTGCGGGTTTTGCCCATCACACGTCCCCAGCGGGTTTCAACGCCGATAATGCCGACGATGATTTCGGGCGGCACGCCATAAACCTGCCAGGCGCGTTGCAATGCATCGCTATACTGGTCCCAGAATGCCACGCCATTTTGCACATTATCCGGCGTGATGAATTTACTACGATAACGGATCCAGGCGCCGTTGGGACCCGAAGGTCCGGTATAAACCGGCGCTTGCCGTTCCATCAGTTGCAGCACCCAATCCAGGCGCTGTGTCTGGCCCAAGACGGTATACAGTTGCTGACGATCAAAACCGTGCTGTTGCACCATTTTATCAACAAAGCGGTCTACCGCCGGATTGGCGGCGAAATCGCCATTCTGCAAAGCGCCGGTTGTGGCGGGTTGTTGCAGTAAAAAACCACCCTGGCCGGTATTGCCGCCGGCGGGGTTTTCAGTGGAAGTCTCCGGTTTGCTGCTACAGGCGGAAAGCAAGGTGAGCATGGGGAGTAAAGCAGCCAGGTAACGCATCAGATATCCATAAACCAGGCAAAAGTAAATGTGGCTGTTATGGTATTCCAATGCCCGCTCAGACTAAACAAAAAAAAACATATCTACCCTTTTACCAACACCGGATCGTCGCGGTAGCGGTCGTCGAACAGCTGTTTAAGCTGCGTCAACTTGGGCAAATCATTGATGATGATATAGGGACTTTCGGGATGGATAGTCAAATAGTTTTGATGATAGGCCTCCGCCGGATAAAATTGCGCATTCGGTTCAACGCGGGTCGCCACCGGCGCGGCAAAGACGTGACTGGCATTCAATTGCGCAATATAGGCCTGCGCCACTTGCTGTTGCGCGGCGGTCTGAGGAAAAATGGCCGATCGGTACTGCGTGCCGGTATCGGGACCCTGGAAATTCAGTTCGGTGGGATTGTGAGCCACCGAAAAGAAGATTTGCAACAGGCCGCCATAAGTGATTTGTGTGGGATCGAAGGTGACCTGTACTGATTCGGCATGACCGGTGGTTCCGCTGCTGACGGCGTTATAATTGGCATCTTGCACCGTGCCGCCGGTGTAGCCCGCCATAACGTTAGTCACGCCTTTGACATGCTGAAATACCCCTTGCACGCCCCAGAAACAGCCGCCGGCCAAGACGGCGGTTTCGCTATGCGTGGCCACAGGCGCTTCATCGCGGACCGGCGGCGCAATCTTCACCGCTGTTTCAGGATCGCCGCCAAGCGACCAGGCCATGCTTTGCCACAACAGCGCGCCCGCGGCAATGAACAATGCCGGCACGCTGTAACGGCGCGGTAAGGAAAAAGGATTTGCACGTTTCATAGTAGTCCTCACAGGATGGCTCGGTAACCGTCCCGTCCGGCAAAATGTTCATACCGTGCGTGACGCCCGGCGACGCGACATCCAGCATCACGCCAGCGGCGTTTATCCTCCCGTGGCGTTCAGCTTTTTGACCACTTCAGTTTGGCAAATCAACCAGGCCCGTCGCATGACCAATCCATGACAATATTGTCATTTGCCCGCCGTCAGGATTTTTTGGCGGGAAAGACTTCGCCGATGATCTGATGTGCCGTATCGGCCAGCACACGTCCCACGCCGCGATCGCCTTTGACCATCGCCGCCGTGAACGCTTTCGCCTGTTGCAACGTAATGTGCGGCGGCAATGGCGCGATTTCCGGATCGGTTTTCACCTCCAGCACCACCGGCCGGTCGGCGGCCAACGCTTTCACCCAGGCGGTATGCAGCGCGTCGGGATCATCAACGAAAATTCCTTGCAATCCGAGGGAATCGGCGAAACGGGCATAACCGACATCAGGCACCGACTGGGTGGCCGGATAGCGGGGATTCCCTTCCATGACCCGCTGCTCCCAGGTCACCTGGTTAAGATCCTGATTATTGAAAACGCAGATTATCAGCCGTGGGTCGGACCAGCGTCGCCAGTATTTCTTGATAGTGATTAATTCGGCCAAATTGTTCATTTGCATTGCGCCGTCGCCCACCAAGGCCACCACCGGCGCCGTGGGTTCAGCGAACTTGGCCGCTATGGCATAAGGCACCGCCGCCCCCATGGAGGCCAATCCGCCGGATAACGAGGCCCGCTGTCCTTGCTTCACCCGGTAATCACGGGCAAACCAGTTGGCGCAAGAACCGGAGTCGGAAGTGACGATAGCGTTTTCAGGCAATAACGGCGACATTTCCCAAACCACCCGCTGGGGATTGACCGGATGGGCCTCGGCCATGGCGCGTTTTTCCAGCGTTTGCCACCATTGTCTCACGCCAACCGCGATATCTTCCTGCCAGCGACGATCAGCTTTATGGCTCAGCAATGGCAGCAATGCCCGTAAAGTCAGGGCCGCATCGCCATGCAGATTGACTTCCATCGGGTAACGCAGTCCCAGCATCGCCGCATCGATATCTATTTGCACTGCGCGCGCCTGCCCGTCTTTGGGCAAAAATTCAGCCCAGGGAAAGCCAGAGCCAATCATAAGCAACGTGTCGCATTGTTGCATCATATCCCATGAAGGTTTAGTGCCCAGCAAACCGATGGAACCGGTGACAAAGGGCGCGTCATCGGGCAAAACATCTTTGCCGAGCAACGCCTTCGCCACACCGGCCCCCAACAGGTTAGCGGCCTGAACAACTTCCACCGCCGCATTACGTGCGCCGGCGCCAATCAATATCGCCACTTTTTCACCGGCGTTCAACACATCGGCGGCCCGTTGCAACTCTTCCTGGCAGGGAACCACCAACGGGCGGCGATACCCCGGTCCGGAACGCGTGAAACCATGGGCTTGCGGCGGCTCCTGCCAGGGTTCGTCCTGGATATCCTTAGGCAAAATCAGTACCGTGACGCCGTTTTGCGCAATGGCGATACGCACGCCCCGATCGACCAGATGGCGCACTTGCGCGGGGGATGCCGCTTCTTGCACAAAGCTGCCGACATCGGCAAAAATCCGATCCAGATTAAGTTCCTGCTGATAATTGGAGCCACGGGCGGTAACCTCGGCCTGGCCGGCAATCGCCAGCACCGGAACATGATCCATTTTGGCATCATACAACCCGGTCAGCAGATGCGTCGCGCCAGGCCCGCCGGTGGAAAGGCAAACGCCAAGTTCGCCGGTAAATTTGGCATGCGCGCTGGCCATGAAAGCGGCCATTTCTTCATGGCGAACCTGAATAAATTCAATGCCTTTACCTTGCTGTTCAGCACGTTGCAACGCGCCCAATACGCCGTTGATGCCATCGCCGGGATAGCCGTATATCCGGGTGATACCCCATGCCCGCAAGCGTTCAACAAAAAAATCACTGGTCAGCTTCGCCATTTCTATCCTCGCATTCATTGAATGTGTTCCAGATAGTTAAGGATAGTTGACGTTGCCAGGATGGGATTAACGACGGCGCTCGGCCATGGCGGCCAGTACCTGCCGGACATTATTACGGTGCACCGCCTCGTAAGGAACAAAATAATCGATCGCGCCGGTGGCCAGTGCGGCGGCGGCAAATTCACTGAGCGGCACGTCGGCCAGGCCCGGTTGTTCGGCCATCGCCAGCAAGCGCTCGATATAGCGTTGCGTCGCGGTAAGCAGGTTACGTTGATATCCGCCGGCCGCGATAACATCAAAACGGCCGTGATTCGGCAGTATCCAGTCGAACGGCCATTGCGACAGCGTCGCCAGGCCCCGCAAATGATCCGTCAACCGCGCAGGCTCCGTCACGTAGGTCAGCATATCTTCCAACGTATCGCCTGCCAGCAGGAGTTTTAGCGCCGGGATAACGATAACCGTACTGTCCTGGCTATGAATATCTATCTGCCTGAGCTCCAGTTCAAGGCCGCCGACCTGTAAGGTCAACTGGCGATGATAGACGGTGGAAGGCAAGATCAGCGGGCGGATCGGCGGCGAATCCTGCTCCAATTCCTGGCGATGTTGCACCAGTAACTGGCAGGTCAGTTCACTGGCGATGATTTCACAGTCGGCAAATTCCTCATTACCGGCCACATGGTCGGTATGCCAATGGCTGAGAACCACCCGAATAGAGGTCACGCCGGCCGCCGTCAGCGTACGGCGAATAAACCGGGCATGGTCCAGGGTCATATGGGTGTCGTACACCACCGCCTGATCGCCATCCACCACGGCATAGGAGGCGGTACCCAGGGAATAGGCGCCATCATCCAGCCAATTTTCCCGTGCGCTGTAGCGCAGATGACCGGCGATACGGCCATCGTAAAAAGCGATGATGCCCGGCCAGGGATGGCAGAATTTCATGGTTGCGGCTTGATCGGCAGACATTGGATTCATCCCAAGGTGGAGTGATGGGACATCATACCTCCGCGGATCACCGCAATGAAAGCGCGCCTCGTTCTAAAACCAGGTGGTCACCGCACCGACGCAAATATAGTCGTCATCCACCATCGGCAGATAACGCCACTTGTCAAACGCCGTGCAGGGATGGGAAATACCACATCCCACCCAATCGCCGACCTGGAGCGGATCGTCGCCGGCCACCCGCAGATATGCGTGTTGATCGTTTATTGCGGTAATCTCTGACTGGCTAGCATCACGCGGCGACTGACCATCCCGAGCGCGAAAATGATGAGGTATCGGCAGATCCTGGTCGAAAGGCGCGTCGCGCCGACCGAAATCCAGGATGGCCAGTTCCGGTTCCGGGCGCGATAGCACCCGGCCCCAAATTTCCAGCGCCGCTTGCAGACGAAAACCCGAGCCAGGTTGGGCAAAAGGCGCGATACGGGCATAAAGGCCGTCATCATGGGCCATATAGGCGCCGGATCGGATCATGACGACGCTGGGGTGGGACAGTACCAGTGTTTTGAACATCTGCGTCACAATATCAAAAAACGTGCCGCCGCCGGCGCTCAATAAGACGTTGTTCCCTTCGAACAAGCTCTCTTGGTCGACCGCTGTCGCCACGGTCATCATCCATTGGCAATAATCGCGCACTTTCGCCAGCGAGCCGGCGCTGCGATCCCCGGCGATTGCGCCTTCGTAACCGGCAATGCCCACCAACCGCAGCTTGTCGCTGCGCCGCAGCGCGCGGGCGATATCCAGGGCTTCGGGCAGTGATCGACAACCGGTGCGCCCGCCGGTTACCGAAACTTCAAGCAAGACCAACAGGGTTGCGTCAATATCCGCCAAACCTTCGTGCAGTATTTGCAGGCCGGCCAGCGAATCAACGTAACATATAAATGTCTGATCCGGATGTTCGTGTTGATAACGCCCAATCCAACGGATTCCCGCCGGGTCCACCAGCTCATTGGCCAATAGAATGTTACGGATGCCGAAAGAACGGAACGCGCGAACCTGAGCCGAGGTCGCCGCACTCAGCCCCCAGGCGCCTTGCCGGATCGCGCCGCGCAGCAATTCAGGCGCCATCGATGTTTTGCCATGCGGCGCATGCAGCACGCCCCGTTGGCGACAGTAATCGGCCATGGCCGCGATATTGTGTTCATACGCCTGGCGTTTAAGCACCATTACCGGCGAAAAAACCGTATCGGCGCCAAACAGGTCCGTTCCCAAGGGAATAACCGAGCGGCCGTCCGCGGTCGCCGATTTATACAAAGGCCCCGGCATCACCTGATTCAGGCTGCCATCAACGGACAAAAACGATGCATTAGAGGACATAATAACGGTTCCTGATTTATAGACTGATAGCGATAAACCGATTTTCAGTGTTCAAGCACACGGCTTAAAAACTGCCGGGTACGGGCATTTTGCGGGTTGACGAAGATATGTTCCGGCTCACCTTGTTCGGCAATAACCCCCTGATCCATAAAGACCACCCGGTCGGCAGTTTTTCGGGCGAAACCCATTTCATGCGTGACCACCACCATAGTCATACCTTCGCGCGCCAGCTCACGCATCACTTCAGTGACCTCGCCCACCAGTTCAGGGTCCAGCGCCGAAGTCGCCTCATCAAAGAACATGATCTGCGGCTCCACCGCCAGCGCGCGGGCAATAGCCACGCGTTGCTGCTGTCCGCCGGACAATTGGGAGGGATAGTGATCGGCCCGATCCGCCAGTCCGACCCGGTTCAGCGCCGCCATGGCCGCCTGGGTCGCGTGCTCTTTGGACATTTTGCGCGCCTTGATCAGCGCCAGCGTCACGTTGCCCAATGCGGATTTATGGGGAAACAGGTTGAATTGCTGAAACACCATGCCCACATGGCCGCGGATTTCTTTGGCCCGGCGTCCGTCATGCAAAGGAATGTTATTGACCCAGATTTCGCCCGCGTCGGCGGTTTCCAGCCCGCTCATAATGCGCAATACCGTGCTCTTGCCCGACCCGGAGGCGCCGATCAAAACCAGCACCTCGCCGGCGTTCACTGTCAGGTCAATGCCTTTCAGCACCTGAGTGCTGCCGAATGATTTTGATACGCCGTTTAAGGCAATCGCCGGCTTGGGGGTTAACAACGCGGTCATGATAATAAACTCCTGTTTCTGTCATGCCGCTGTACCCAGCGGGACAGTGGAAAACAGATAATGAAATACAGCGCGGCCACCAGGCTGTACACCGCCACCGGCTGACCGACGCGATCGACGATCGACTGCCCCTGATGCAACAATTCCGACAAGCCAATCATGCTGATAATGGAAGTATCCTTAATCAGCGACAGATATTGCCCCACCAGCGGCGGCAAAACGATTCGTCCTGTTTGCGGCAAGATCACCGACACGAACGTGTGCCATTTATTCAGGCCGAGGATCTGCGCCACTTCCCACTGTCCTTGCGGCACCGCCTCAATACCGGCGCGAAATACCTCGCCGATATAAGCGCCCTGGTACACGCTTAAACCGATGACGCCGGCGGCAAAAATATTAATGTCGTAACCGAAATAGGCCACGCCGAAATAAATGAACATTAACGTAATCAATACCGGCGAACCGCGAAACAATTCGGTATAGCCTTTGGCGAGATAAACCCCGGCCAGATTGCGACCGCTGCGTAATACCGCCGCCAATAAGCCGAGCAAGGTACCGCCGATAATCGCTGCCAGCGACAATAATAATGTCACCGCCAACCCTTTGAGTAAGAGCGGCATGCTACTGATTAATAACGCGCTCATATCACACCCCCGCTTTTCACTTTATTTCCAGGGAGCCAGATGCCGGACTTTTTTTTAGCGATAACCGGCGGCGAAAACAGATAACGCCCCGCCACGCCGCTTATCCAGACCAAAACATTGCTCATGATGAGATAAGCTAGCAAGGTCATACTGAACGTCTGGATATACAACAAGGTGCGAGCATTGATAACCGTTGCCGTCCCGGTCAGTTCGGGCAATGCGATGGCCGAAAGCAGCGAGGTGCCGAGCAGCAGTTGAATCAGGTTATTGATGATGGCCGGATAAACCGCCCGCGCCGCCTGCGGCAATACCACATGCACAAAAATATCCCGCCTGCCGATGCCCAGAATGGCGGCCGCTTCCAATTGACCGCGCGGCACTGATTGAATACCGGCGCGGAACACCTCAGCCAGGTAGGCGCCGACATTCACTCCCAGGGCGACAATTCCGGCGGTCCAGGCGCTCATGGCCATGCCCAGCGAAGGCAAACCGAAAAAAACAATAAATATCTGCAACAGCACCGGCGTATTACGGATAATTTCTATATAACTCCCCGCGATAAAGCGGAGTGCTGAAACTCGGCAGGAACGGGCCAGCGCGGCTAAAAGCCCAATGATGATGGCCAACGCAAACGCCAGCGCGGTGACTTGCAAGGTCACCCAGGCGGCCAGCAAAAAATCATCTAAATAGTGAAACAGGATCAACCATTGATAGCGCATGTCAGCCTCCGGCGGCGGAAAAACCACAACTCTTCATCAGTATTGCGGATTCAGCGGATAACGCGGCGCCGTGCCAAACCATTTCTGATACAGTCCGGCGTTTTCCTTTGAGGCATTGATCTCAAATAAAAACTCATTCAAATAATTAATCCACGTCTGATCACCGCTTTTTACACCAAAGGCGTTGTATTCCAAAGGCACCAGCGCCTCATTGGTCACGGTTAAGGACGGGTCCAGTTTGGTCTGGTAAGCCAGAAAATTGTTGTCTTCAATCATGGCGTCGGCCTGGCCCTGTTTCACCGCGAGAATAGCCGCTTGCGAACTGTCATATTCCTGAATCTTGACCGGAATGCCCATGGAACGCACTTCATCTCCGTTGGTCGAACCTTTTACCGTGGCGATGGTTTTACCGCTCATATCCTTGGCTGACTGAATACCGCTGTTTTTACGCACCAACATCGCCTCGCTTGCCACCACATAAGGCGCGGTGAAACCGATTTCCTTCGCGCGTTCCAGATTGCGGGTAAAGTTACAAAAGACCACATCGACTTTGTTGGTCTGCAAATTGGGAATTCGATTGGCGCTGGTGGTATCCACCATTTCAAGTTTCACGCCCATGTCTTTGGCCAGCTCTTTCGCCAAATCCACGTCATAGCCATCCGGCTGTCCCGCTTTATCATAAAAACCGAACGGCGCGAAAGATAAACAATCCCCAACCCGCAAGGTACCACGCTGTAATACGGTTTGCAGCGTGGAAACCTGAGTATTGGTTCCCTTGCCGTCATCGGTCGGCGAACATCCCGCCATGGCAAAAAGACCGACGGTGGAGAATAGACAGATTGCATATTGCTTATAGGCAAAATTTTTCATTTTTGATTCCCCCTAATTATTTATCGCGGTAGATTTTGGCATCTGATTAATTGAATTAACGTATTCACTGGCCCTAACGCATTATTTTTTGTCTTCGCGGAAGCATTTCATGTCTACTTCGACCTTACAATCCACCACCAAATTTTGTACGCTGCAAATACGTGCCGGAGGAAATTGGGAAAAGTATTCGGCAAAAACCTTATTAAACGAACCGAAATAACGGGCATCGGTAAGTACGGCGGTGACATGGACCACATCGCCGGCCTCATAGCCTGCTTCAGCCGCTATTTGCAGACAGTTGTCAAATGCCAGCCGGGTTTGTTCAATAATACCGCCTTCCACCACTTCGCCATTTTTCATCGGCGCCTGACCTGAAATATAAAGCCAGCCATCCGCCTGCACCGCACGGGCGAAGGGTAAACGCTGCCCGCCGGTACCCAAGCCGCCGTCGGCGCCATACCGTTTTATTGTCATAAAAAGACTCCCAGCGAAACAAATCAATGATTTATCCGCTTTTATATTCAAAAAAATTGTATTGAGACGCCACTACGCCACTGCGCGCTACTTAAGCTTCAACATCTTACTTATGTCTCATTATCCGATATATCGGACATTAATCCAGCATACCAGACATTTTCAGACTGTCATAAACACCTGCTTTTTGCAATAACCCGATTACCGAACCACATCAAATATTAATGCTGTCACGATTAAGCCCTTATTTTTGGTAATAATTCCCTTAATAAAATATTAATATAAAACACTATTTCAAAACTTTAAAAAAACGGGAATAATAGGACGCGAATGGGGCCCCAATATAGTGCAAACCGGTTTTTTACGAATATATCGAAGCAAAAAGATACTGTGAGCCGACAAAAATCAGTGGGACAGACTGACAAATACAGCCCGCGTTCGGCTACTGGAACATTGACGGCGATGACGCATGACTGAGAAGATAGGGATAATGATAAAATTGTGTATGATACTAAAACACCGATTACCTGGCCTAGCCCGCGTTTTGATTTTTACCGCTACGCCAATAAATGAACGCCCTATCGCCCGCCAGCCTATCACGGAGAATAACTATGCCCTCAGCTAATCCGCCTCGGGCCAGGGGAGTGGACCGCGTGGTCGAATTATTCCGGCAATTACATATCGCCAGGCGGCCTATGACCATGCGGGAATTGATTGACACTACCGATGCGCCCCGCTCCAGCGTTTACGAATTAGTGGGTATTCTTGCTCAGGCGGACTGGCTGGAAGTCTTACCTGATGGCAGCGTATTTTTTGGCCGGGAAATGCACTATTACGGTGCGGATTACGCCATGCAAAATGATCTGCTGCGCCGGGCTCACCAAATGATGATGGAATTGGTCAGCCGGCTGGGCGAGACAGTGCAGCTCTGCATTCTTGAAGGCAACAAATATACGGTGGTGTTATCGGAAAGCAGCGCACGTCCGTTTAAAATCACTTCCGATATCGGCGTTAAAGTCCCGATTCCCTGGACCGCCTCGGGGCGGCTGTTGCTAGGGCATCTAACACCGCCGGAAATACTGGCGCTGATTCCGCCTGAGGATTTCGCCCTTGCCGACGGCAGTAAGATCGACCAGGCGCAATTTCTGAAAGATGTTTACCGCGCCGGTCAGCAGGGGTATTTCATGACCGAAGGATTATCCGACAGTTTCAGCTGTTGCATGGCGGCGCCGATACGCTCGCGCGACGGGCATGCCATTGCCGCGTTTTGTTTCATGATCAGCCGCGATACCGATGGCACCCGCCGGGAAATGTTGCTGCACGAACTGCTGGGCTCGGCGCAAAAACTGTCCGACCTGTCATGATCGGACATCGATGGCCATCTCCCCCAGGCGCATCACGACATAATCAGACCGCCATCAATATTGATGGTTTGTCCGGTCAGATAACGGGCATCGTCGGAGGCCAAAAACGCCACCAGCCCGGCGACATCCTTTGGTTGCCCGGCGCGTTTGAGCGGAATGCCCTGCACCCATTCCGCCATCAGTTCGCCTTTGCCATACTTTTTTTGGTCGGTGCTTAATATTTCACCCCACACCCGGTCGTTATATTCCCACATTTCGCTTTCGATAATGCCGGGACAGAACGCGTTTACCGTGATGTTGTGCGGCGCCAGTTCATGAGCGAGACTCTGGGTGATGCCAATAACCCCCATTTTACTGGCGGCATAATGCGGCGTATAAATAAAACCTTGGCGTCCCTGGCCGGATGAGGTGTTAATCAAACTGCCGCCTTGCTGTCTGACCATGATTTTGGCCGCTTCACGGCAACACAGCCAGACTCCGGTGGTATTGACCGCCAGCACCCGTTCAAAATCGCTTTTCGGCATATGGTCAAAGTAATCGATAGTAATCACCCCGGCGTTTTGTATCGACACGTCCACCGCGCCGAATTTTTCCACCGCCTGCCGATACACGTCCCGCACCTGCCCTTCATCGGTGACATCGGCTTGCAGCGGCAAGATATCCACCGGATACCGCTGTCCAAGTTCACGCGCGGTATCGAATATCCGCGCGGCATTGGATACCATCACCAGATTGGCGCCATCGTGCGCAAAGCGCTCCGCGATACCCGCGCCAATACCACGGCAGGCGCCGGTGATCACCACTGTTTTACCGCTGAAATCTCGCGTCATGCTATATTCCCCATTCGATGTTTTGCCATCCGCCACGTCGAAGCCGCGCCATCGGCCGCTTAACCCTGTCCGACTTCAGAAAGCGGCTGCGCCGTCTGCTGTTTTTTTTCGTGACGCCGCATCAAAGTGACTTTACTTTGCAAGCGTTGCTGGAACTGATCGATAACCACCGCCGTCACAATCACCAGGCCTTTGATCACCATTTGCCAGAATTCGCTGACCCCCATCATCACCAGGCCATCGGCAAGAAAAACGATGACAAATGCGCCGATAATCGAACCGAATACCCGCCCACGGCCGCCGGATAAGGCGGTGCCGCCCAAGACCGTGGCGCCGATGGCGTCCATTTCGAACATATTGCCGGTCATCGGGTGGGCGGTTTGCAATTGTGATGACACCACCAGACCGACCAGAGCCGAGCATAGTCCGGAAAAAGCGTAGACGAAGATTTTGACCTTAATGATAGGTACGCCGGCCAGGCGCGCGGCTGGTTCGTTACCGCCAATGGCATAGATATAGCGGCCCAGCGGCGTTTTTTTGGTGATATAGATACCCAGCAGCACCATGGCGGCCATCAGCCAGATCGGATCGTAGATGCCGAACAGGGTGCCGGAACCCAAAATGGCGAAACCGGTATTCCCCAGCGCGGGTATGCCCAGCAAATTAGGGAACGTTTTGCCGTCGGTGGTCAATAATGCCGCGCCGCGGGCCACATACATCATGCCGAGCGTACAAATAAACGGCGCGACGCCAAGCCGGGTAATGACCACGCCATTAATGGCGCCGATGAACATACCGGCGATTGACACCACCACAATCACTTCGATGACATTCAAAAACAAGAGATTGTCGCCCCATAACGGTATGCCCAGCGTCAGCAGCGCGCCGCCGATCATGCCGCATAAGCCGGCTACCGCCCCCACCGACAGATCAATACCGCCGGTGAGGATAACCAGGGTCATGCCCACCGCCAGCAAGCCGGTAATGGCGACATGCTGCGTCATGATCAACAGGTTGGAGGTCGTCAGGAAATTCGGCACCATACCGCTGAAAAAACCGATAACGATCAATAGGGCAATAAAAGTCCGAGCCTTGAGCAGGTACATGTAACCCAGGTATTTTCGACTTTGCATAACCATTCCTCAATCGTGTGGGGTCGACGCACGGATAAGTTTTTCCCTATCCACCTCGGATCGCTGCAAATCAGCGGTCATTCTGCCATCCGCCATCACAATCACCCGGTCAGCCAGTTGCATGACTTCGTCCAGTTCAGATGATGAAAACATGACCGCCAATCCCTGTTGCGCCATGGCGCCGATCAGATGGTAAACATCGGTTTTGGCGCCGACATCAATGCCGCGGGTCGGCTCATCGAGAAATATCACCAGCGGATCGGTCATCAACGCTTTACCCAAGACCACTTTTTGCTGGTTGCCTCCGCTAAGGGAGGTGACCGGCGACTCGATATCGCTGATTTTAATCGCCAGATGTTCCGCCATTTCATGCACACTGTCGTTTTCCGGTTTAGCGCCGATAGGCAGAAAACTTCGCCAGAACCCTTTGCCGCATAACCGGGAAAGCGTCATGTTGATCTTGATGGACAACAACTGCACCAACCCTTCCGCCTGGCGATCTTCCGGCAGCAGCGCCATGCCGCGGGCTAACCGTTCATTGAACGGGCGATGCTCCACCTGTTCGCCATTAAACCTGATGTTCCCCGCATCCTGTTTTAATAACCCGATCAGGGTTTTGAACAGTTCAGTGCGGCCAGCGCCAAGCAAGCCGTACACCCCGACCACTTCCCCCTTGTGCAACTCCAGGCTGATATTGTTGAGCGCGTAACCGCCGTTCTGCCGCAACAGCGTCAAGCCGTCCACCGACAGCACAGCTTCGCCTTTAATGGCGGAGTGATAATCAAAATGTTTTTCTTTTTCCCCAACCATACTGCTGATAATCCAGGGAATACTCACTTGGGCAATCTCGCGCTCGGCAATGAATTTGCCATCGCGAAAGACCGTTACGTGGTCGCCGATGGCCATCAGCTCCTCCAGCCGGTGCGAAATATAAATAATGGTGACGCCGCGACGTTTCAGTTGCCCAATGACATCAAACAACACTTTGACTTCCGACTGGCTGAGCGCCGACGTGGGTTCATCCATAATCAGTACCCGGGTATCCTTGGATAGCGCGCGGGCGATTTCCACCAACTGCTGATGGCCAATGGCCAGTTCATCCAACGGCGTCAAGGGATCAATATCCAGTTCCAGGCGTTCAAGCAACACCTTGGCCAGTTGATACTGATAATCGACATTGATCCGCCCGCGCTGAAAAAATTCGTTGCCAATGAAAATGTTATCCATCACCGTCATATTCGGGAACAGATTCAGTTCCTGAAAAATAATGCTAATGCCCAGTTTCTCCGCCTGTTGGGTACTGCCGATCGACACTGGTTCGCCATCCAGCCATATCTGACCGCTGCTCGGCGTTTCCACGCCGGCCAGCATTTTCATCATAGTGGATTTACCCGCGCCATTTTCCCCAATCAGAACATTGACTTTGTTGCGAAATACCCGGTAATCAACATGATCAAGAGCGACAACGCCCGGATAAATACGCGATACCTGCCGGGTTTCGATAATCACCGGCGCTCCGCGGCGCATTGCCGCGCCAGCCGGATAACGTTCATCCTGAATCGCCGGTTGATGCCCTTGAGCTCCGGCGACAAACTGTGCTGACATGGCGGTCTCCTTACTACTGGACAACTTTAGCCGGCGTCAGCAGCAAAGGGGGCTGGGGCGTATCAAAAGCACTGAAAACGCCGTACACCTTAACCTTGCCGCCAACCTTGAATGTCTGTTTGGCAAGGGAGGCTATCGCCTGCTGATTGATAGCCCGCCCGAATTCGCCATAGAGATTTTGGTCGTTGAAATCGCCGTAACTCAACCCGGCATAACTGTCGCGCAAGTCGCTGCCGCGAAACGTCGGCCCAATCTGAACTTTCACCTCGCCCACGCTATTATCGTCGCTTTTCACCACCATCTGGCCGTTACGTGAAGTGGTGTTCAGCTCACTAATCGTGCCGCTGACCCACACGCTGAAAACACAGGGATTTTCATCCTGGCTGCGATAGCCGTATTGTTTGCAGGCTTTATCGAAGTCGTTGGCCTGATTGATTTGCACCAGCAGCGCGCCCAAAGGTTTAGCCGAACCGACCACCTGGGGGGCGATTTTTTGATCAAATAATTTCACCGCTTTGGCCACATTGGGGTTGGGTGGATTTTTCAAATCCGCCAGTTCCTTTTGCGAGACAATCCGGCAACTGCATAGCAGCAGGGATGCCATCACCGCCCAAAGAAAACGTATTGACATTAGGCTTCTCCTGACAGGCCCCGGATTCCAGGGCCTTGAATGAGACCGGCGACTATTTTTGATAATTGAAGTTATTGACCTTGGCGGCATTGTTCTTTTTGATCAGAATGCCGCGGAACATGATGCGTTCCTTGCCGTTGTAATGTCCGGTCTGGATATATTGATCAAGTATTTCCACCCCCTGGGAGGCTATGGCCTGAGCTTGCAGCATATCGGTGGCATACAGATCGCCGGCCAATACCGCGTCACGTTCGTCATTACTGCCGTCGATGCCCGCCACGGTCACATCTTTGCGGCCGGCGGCTTTCAATGCGGCTATGGCGCCCAAGGCCACCGGTCCATTGCCGGCGATGACGCCTTTGAGATCCGGGTGCGCTTGCAAAATGCTGTCGGTGATACGCTTGCCATCAATCAAGGTGCCTTTGGCATCCTGGCGGGCGACCATTTTCATATCGGGGTATTGATCGATAACGTTATGGAAAGACTTTGAGCGGGTGACGCAGTTGTTGTCCGCCAGATTGCAGGTTAATTCCGCGTAATTGCCCTTTTCACCCATTTTTTCGACAAATTCATTGGCCACATCGGAGCCGGCCTGGAAATTATTATGCGTGATCTGCGCCACCGCCACCCCATCCACCGGTATTTCGCGGTTGATAAGCACCACCGGCACGCCGGCGTTTTTCGCCTGCTGCACCGCCGCCACGCTGGCCTGGGAATCGGCATTGTCCAAAATGATGCCTTGGACTTTACGTCCGATAACCAGACTTATCAGTTCCCCCTGGCGTCTGACATCCTCATCATGCGAAAGCACCAGGGTTTTATAGCCCATGGCCTGGGCTTTGGCGGCGGCGCCCTTGGCCTCGGCGGAGTAATAAGGGTTATCCAGGGAATTGACCAAAATCGCGATGGTGCCTTTAGGCACCGCCATGGCATGGGGCAGATAACCGGCAGCTAACAGGGCGAGCAGGGCAAGATGTTTTTTCATGGTCAGCGTCTCTCGTTGTCATGCGTTTTTATCGAGGTTAAAGCTAGCGTCGTGTAGGGAATGTCATTAAAATACAGTCGATTACCAAATAGTGTATCCTCCATCGATCATCAGGTCGGCGCCGGTAATCATGTCGCTGCCATTGGTTGCGAAAAACAAAATGGCCGCGGCAATCTCATCGGTGTAAGCAAAGCGGCCCAAGGGAATCATTTTTTTCATCCGCTCGCCCTTTTCACCTTGCCAGGCTTTTTCGCCCATGGGCGTCAGCACCACGGTGGGAGAGAGCGTATTGACGGTGATATGGTAAGGCGCCCACTCTTTGGCCATGACTTTGGTCATGCCCAGCAGTCCGGCTTTAGACGTGGTATAGGCACAGTGATTATCAATGGCGACGGACGCCGCCTGTGAAGCGATGGAGATGATTTTCCCGCCGTGTCCGGCGGCGATCATACTTTTGGCGGCAGCCTGGGCGCACAGGAACGGGCCGGTGAGATTTACCGCCAGATGCCGTTGCCATTGTTCGAGCGACGTCTCTACCGCCGGTTCCAACTGCACATAACCGGCGCAGTTAACCAATAGGTCGATATGACCGCAGCGTTCCTCGATTTGCTTGAACACGGCGGACACCTGAGCGGGATCACTGACATCGCACTCGAAATAATGAACCCGTTTTTCCCCGAACTCTTGTACGACCTTCTCTTTGACGGCGTGTTCAAACGGCGGGTACAGCAAGGCCAGGGTCGCGCCTTTCTCCAGCATCATACGGTTGCTGGCCATGGCGATGCCGCCAAAACCGCCGGTCACCACGGCGACTTTGCCAGCCAACGATAAAGAAGTATCAACGCCATAACGCAAATTAACGTCATATTGTTCAAGGCTCATTTCTCGTCTCCATAAACGAAGGGACTGATTTTTTGTTGGGGGGCGACAAAAACCCGGCTGCATCAAAGACTGGCGGATAAGGTTCATATTCTCATTTTCGATTAGAACTATAGATGGGTGATTCAATTCGATATGTGGCCTGCATCAACTTTCGAATAAAAACATAAATAAAAATCATACCCATTAACTTTCTTAAATTATACTCATTACTGCCCGTAAATAGAGAATAACTGGCTGAAAACAGGGATTTAATAGCTTTAACCGTATATTTCTATTTTCGAATGAAAATCAAAAAACAGAACAACGACAACTCGCTTTAACGTGTCGAGAACGTTACTATTTGTCTCTGGGCGGCACCAGGAATCGGCACCTGGAGAGGAGAATCATGATTGAAAAGCAAAAGCGAACAGTTCGCGGACATGCAGCATCGCCGCGATAAAATTCTGGAGATGATCAAGGAAGACGGCACGGTAACCGTGAAAATGCTTACCGGCGCGTTTGATTTGACCGAAGCCACCATCCGCTCGGATTTGCGCGTCCTGCAACAACAAGGTTACATTCAACGCTACCATGGCGGCGCCACGTTGCTCGACGGCAAACAAAATACCCTGGCGATGCTGCTTGCCCGCCAGACACAGCTTAAAGAAAAAGATGCCATCGGCCGTTTAGCCGCCAGCTTTATCGAGTCCGGTGATACCATTATTCTTGATTCCGGCACCACCACCACCGCTATCGCCAATCATCTCGGCCACCTCAAAAAATTGTCGGTGATTACCACGGCCGTCAATATCGCGCTGCAATTGGGCGGCGAACCAGGGGTCAATATTCTGTTGACCGGCGGTACATTCAAATTTCCCACCTTATCGACCTCAGGGGAAAAAGCGGCCGGTTTTTTCGAAAATATGCTGGCTGAGAAGCTGTTTCTCGCCACAGCTTGCGTTTCACCTCGCGCCGGCCTGAGTTTCCCCAGTGAAACCGATATCAAATTGAAAACCGCGATGATCCAATCAGCCAATACCGTATTCGTGGTGGCGGACTCCACCAAAATCGACAAAGTATCGATGTTCGCCCTGCCTTGCGAGTGGAGCAAACTGCATTATCTGATCACTGATAACGGCATCAGCGCCGAATCAAAAGCGGCGTTTGAAGCGCTGGGCGTCAAGGTCTTGGTGGCCCAGCCTCATATCAACGGCTATGACCACTAATGACTCCGGCTGAACGCCATCCTCAACCAGGCATCTCATTAAAATAAACCCGCGTAGACCGTCCCTGTTGATGGACCTTCCGACGGGCCGCCTTACACCAAGACGACCCGCGCAGCGCAAAGTTCCTTTAATGCCGAAATATCCAGGTGCGATTCCAGCCTAAAGCGTTAAAATCAGCGCCACGCCCCGTTGATCATTGATGACCAAGTTTTACACCCGTTTACAATTCAATAGTGATGAGTCCGACCGGCTTGATGTGGATCAACAGTATGGGTGGCGATATGAATAGAATTGATTAGTCTTCTCATTTGACAGTGGCTAATCCAGCTATCAAACGTTGGTATTTTTAACGTTCCAGCGTAACTCAACGAAACAGAGATGATATTGATGACAGAAAGGGCTACGCGGTTGCAGCCATTGACAAAGGTTCCCCTCGGCGAAAAAGTCTTGGTGGCGATGATCCGCTTTGATAATGATCAGCGTGACAAACTGGCCTCATTGGGCTTGCGAACAGGCAGTGAGATCCGGGTTATTCAACGATCAGAGGATGGGCCGTTTCTGGTAGCCATCGCCGATAACCGTATCGCTCTGGACTATGAAATGGCGCGAAAAATTATGATTTCGCCGATCGAAAGTTAATATGGGAGCGAAAGACAGTGTTTTTGCATGAATTATCCCCGAATGACCAGGGGAAAGTGACTGGATTTAGCAAAGGAACGACTGATTATCGTCGACGCTTACTGGCTTTGGGTGTGACGCCGGGAGTGTCATTCAAAGTGACCCGAGTAGCCCCGCTAGGCGACCCCATCGAAATTCGCGTAAGAGGATCATCTATTAGTGTACGTAAAGAAGAAGCCCGGATCCTTATTGTCGAAAAATTGGAACCTCAATCCACTGAAGTCATAAAGTAATAAGCAATAAGTGAGGAATTAGGTCATGCCGGGACAAAATGTAATTTGTGTAGTAGGCAATCCCAATTGCGGTAAAACCACGTTATTCAATGCCCTGACCGGTAGCAAGCAGACCGTAGGCAACTGGCCTGGCGTTACGGTGGAAAAAAAGACCGGCAGCTATCAGTACCAGGGCGAAACGGTCGTTTTGGTCGATCTACCCGGTATCTATTCGCTCAACCCGTCATCCAGCACCTCGGAAGATGAGCGTATCGCCCGCGACTACATACTGGTCAATGAAGCGCAGCTGGTCATCAATATCATCGATGCGGCCAATCTGGAACGCAATCTCTACCTGACGACGCAAATTATTGAAATGGGCGTGCCGATGGTGGTGATTGTTAATATGATGGATATCGCCAAAGCGCATCAGTTGGAAATCGATCTAGAAAAATTGGAACAGGAATTGGGTTGTCCGGTGATCGGCATGGTCGCCAGCCGCAGCAAGGGACTGGATGAACTACGCCAATTATGCCAGCGCAGCTTGCGTCATCCTCCGTTGCCGAAAACCTCGATTCCTTACGCTGATGATATCGCCGCCGCGATAGACGATATCGCCAAACTGATACCCGAACAATTGACGGTCAAACCTCGCTGGTTGGCCGTGCAACTTCTTGAAGGCGACCGCACTATTCGCCATCTGGTTCCGCCGCTGGCGCTAACGGCCGCCGACCAGATTACCGCTGGTCTGATTGAGCGCTACGAAGACGACCTGGACATTTTCCTGGCCGATGCCCGTTACGGCTTTGTCTCGGCGATCACGGCGCAGGCGATTACCCGTCACGGACAGGTTTCCTCCACCGTGACCGATAAAATCGATAAAGTCGTACTGCACCGTTTTTTAGGCATCCCGATATTCTTTTTTATCATGTATTTGATGTTTATCTTCACCATCAATATTGGCAGCAGTTTTATCGATTTTTTCCAGAATCTGGCCGGAACGATATTCGTCGACGGCTTAGGCCATTTATTGCAGGTTATCGGCACGCCGGAATGGCTGAAAGCCATTTTGGCCGACGGTATCGGCAATGGCGTCAAAACCGTAGCGTCATTTATTCCGGTGATCGGGTGTCTTTATCTGTTTCTATCCTGGCTGGAAGATTCCGGCTATATGGCGCGCGCGGCTTTCGTCATGGACAGATTGATGAGGGCGCTGGGTTTGTCCGGTAAAGCTTTTGTGCCGTTGATCGTCGGGTTCGGCTGTAATGTGCCGGCCATCATGGCCTCGCGGACCATTGAGAACCCGCGCGATCGGATTATCACCGTCATGATGGCGCCGTTTATGTCGTGCGGCGCCCGTTTGCCGGTGTACGTGCTGTTCGCCACCGCGTTCTTCCCCATCGGCGGACAGAATCTGGTGTTTGCGCTCTATGTACTGGGCATCGTGGCGGCGGTCGGTACCGGTTTCCTACTGAAACACACCGCATTGCGCGGCGAGGTGTCGGCTTTTGTCATGGAAATGCCGCCCTACCATTTGCCTACGGTGCGCGGTATTTTGCAACGCACCTGGGAACGGCTGAAAAGTTTTATCCTGCGGGCCGGTAAGTTGATTGTGTTGATTGTCGCCGTGCTGAGCTTTTTGAATTCGATTGGCACCGACGGCTCTTTCGGCAATCAGAATACCGACAAATCCGTGCTGTCCCATATCGGGCAGACCATTGTGCCCATTTTCGCCCCCATGGGAATGCAGGCCAATAACTGGCCCGCCGCGGTCGGCATTTTCACCGGCGTTTTCGCCAAAGAAGCCGTGGTCGGTACCCTTGATTCGCTGTATAGCGCCATCGGCGCCAAGGCCAACGGCGCCGCCAGCCCCGCGGCCAAGCCTTTCAGTTTAAGGGATGGCGTCGTCGCGGCCTTTGCCACGATTCCAGCCGATCTGCGCAAGCTGAATACTGCGTTCAGCGATCCATTGGGCATCAGCGTCGGCGACCTGACCGACCGTAATGCCGCCGCCGCCGCGCAAAACGTGGCCGTGTCTTCCATTACCGCCATCACTCAGTTGTTCAGCGGCTCCTTAGGCGCGTTTGCCTATTTGATGATGATTTTGTTGTATATCCCTTGTTGCGCCGCTGTTTCCGCCATTTGGCGCGAAGTCGGTACCCGCTGGACGCTCTTCGCCACTTGCTGGACCACCGGTCTGGGTTATGGTTCGGCGGTGCTGGTCTATCAATTCGGCACTTTTGCACAGCATCCGCTGTACTCATTTACCGCTATCGCCGCCGTGTTGGTGGTTTTCTTCGCCACCATCGCCCTGTTGCGCAATGCCGGCCGGGGCCTACCCACCCTCGCGCCCAAGACGGAATAACCAATAATGCGTCCGGCGCAAGCCGGACCTGTTGAGGAGGTTAAAATGAATTTAATAGAATTGCGGGATTACATCCGTGATCAAAAACGGGTGTCATTACTCGATGTCAGCACGCATTTCAAAAGCGAGCCGCAAGTCATCAGCGGCATGTTGGATATTTGGCTGCAAAAGAACAAAATCGTGACCTACGTGACCAAAAGCGCGAAATGCGGCGGTTGCTGTTGTTGCGATCCGGCATCCAACCAGATTTATGAATGGAATGATCCGGCGCGCGAACCGCAGGATAAATCCTCCGCCGCATGCTGCTGATTGGGCAACGCCGGCGCAATCCTTAGGCGTCGCGCCCGGCACGCTTCGCTCACTCGCTCGACATCGCCGGCCAATAATGGCCGGCGATGTCGTCTTAACGCCGGTTGCGCACGAGTTGATAACGCCGGGTCAGGTATTCCACCGGCGCGCTCCAGATATGGACCAGGCGGCAAAACGGAAACAGCAGAAACAAGGTCATGCCCAGCACCAGATGCAGTCGATAGATCACCGAAACGCCGGCAAGATAAGCAGCGGCGCCGGCATGGAATGTTACTACGGCCTGCGCCCAGCCCACCAATTTCATCATCTCGCCGCCGTCCATATGTTGCGCGGAAAAAGGAATGGTCAGCAGACCCAGGCACACCTGAACAACCAGCAGCGTTAAAATCAGGATATCGCCAACGCTTGAGGTCGCGCGTACGCGCGGATTCCATAGCCGCCGTTTTAATAATAAACCGCCGCCCGCCAGTGTCATCAGACCGCAGATTCCGCCCGCCGTCATGGCCAGTTTTTGCTTAAGCGCGATGGACAAAAACGGCTCGTACAGCCAATGCGGCGTCAGTAAGCCGAAAAGATGGCCAAAAAAGATACCCAGAATGCCGATATGAAACAGATTCGAGGCCAGCCTGAATCCTTTTTTATCCAATAATTGGCTTGATCCGGCGCGCCAGCTGTATTGCCCGTAATCGTAGCGCAGCCAACTGCCGATCAGAAAAACCGTTCCGGCAATATAAGGATAAATATCGAAAAAGAACCGGTTGATAAAAAACATGGTTATTGTCCTTTGACGGCGCGGCCGCGCTTGCCGATATCAAGAAATTGCGGCGCCGTCGCGCCGGCGAAACGGCGCTGATGTTGCGTTTGCTCCGCTGATTCACAACCCTGGCGGGCGAGGAAAGTCACCTGCTCTTCTTCCCAAACCGCATCCAGCGCCGCCGGCGTATCATCGCGCGCCTCGCCGGTCACCTGTTGTTGTAGCGTCGCGCTGCGCAACTCGCTGCCGCTGAGGTCCAGCAACAGATCGAACAGCCCGGCATAGGCATTCTCGCGCCGTCGCAAACGCGCGCCGAGCAATGCCAGAATGGGGGCGATATCCCGCAGCCCTTCCAACGCCGGTTCGGGTCGACAAAACGCCAGATATTCGAGGTAAAGCGGCAAAAAATCCGGCAACTCGCGGGTATTCAGGTCCAAACCGGCGGCCCGGTATTGCGCCAACAGATTAACCATAGCCTGCCCGCGATCCCGTGATTCCCCATGGACATGCTCAAATAACAGCAACGAGGTAGCCCGGCCGCGATCGAATACGTCGCAATACGCTTCCTGGGCATCGATCAACCGGTTCTGGCATAACCGCTGAATAAAGCCGATTAACCCGCTTTTTTGCGCTGGCGTTAATTCCTCGGCGATTTCAGCGGCGGTAATCAGTTCTTGCTGTCCCGCCCATACGTCCTGCGCCGGATAATCAAGCAGTAGGCCGATGATTTTCAAACTAATCATGTGCGTCTCCTTGCGAAGTTTTCCCGCTGATATCGATGGCATCGATGCGCCGGCTGTTAAACAGATTGAAACGGCTATCGCTCCCGTGGCACCCGTCGCCGAAACTGAATCCGCAACCCCGGCTTTCAGGAAAAGCGTCGCGCGCCAGTTCACGGTGGCTGGACGGCACCACAAAACGATCCTCATAATTGGCAATCGCCAGATAACGATACATTTCCTGCGCCTGCGCCTCGCTCAAACCGACTTCCGTCAATGCGCTGAGATCCCTGACGCCGTCCACCGTTTCCGCGCGTTTATAATGCCGCATCGCCAATAACCGTTTCAGCGCCCGTAATACCGGCGCGGTATCCCCTGCGGTCAGCAGATTGGCCAGGTACCGCACCGGAATACGCAGGCTATCCACATCCGGCAGAACGCCGCGCTGCGCCAGTTCACCGGCATCGGCGGCCGATTGGATCGGGGAGAGCGGCGGAACATACCAGACCATGGGCAAGGTCCGGTACTCGGGATGCAACGGCAACGCCAATTGCCACTCCACCGCCAGCTTATAGACCGGCGATTGCTGCGCCGCATCAATGACGCCTTGCGGTACGCCGTCCAGCAGCGCCTGTGCAATAACCTGCGGGTCATTGGGATCGAGAAAAATCGATAACTGGCTATGATACAGATGTTGTTCGTTTTCCGTTGAAGCGGCCTGCTCGATGCGATCGGCGTCGTACAGCAATACCCCTAAATAACGAATGCGGCCGACACAGGTTTCCGAACAGAGAGTCGGTTGTCCAGACTCGATACGCGGATAGCAGAAAATGCATTTTTCCGACTTGCCGATTTTCCAGTTGAAATAAATCTTTTTATACGGACAACCGGTCAGGCACATGCGCCAGCCGCGGCAACGATCCTGATCGATCAGGACAATCCCGTCTTCTTCGCGTTTATAAATAGCGCCGCTCGGACACGTAGCCACACAGGCCGGGTTCAGGCAATGTTCGCACAAACGCGGCAGATACAGCATGAAGGTGTTTTCATACTGTCCATACAGCGCTTTTTGCATGTGATCGAAATTTTTATCCCGCCCGCGCTGCTCGAATTCGCCGCCGAGAATATCGTCCCAGTTTGGTCCGCCGGTGATTTTTTTCATCCGTTGACCGGTAATCAGCGACCGGGGCCTGGCCACCGGTTGATGCCTGCTCAGCGGCGCCTGGTGTAAGTTTTGATAGTCATAATCGTAGGGTTCGTAATAATCGTCTATTTCCGGCATATGGGGATTGGCGAAAATTTTCGATAGCAGGCCGACCCGTCCACCCATGCGCGGCTGCAACCGCCCTTTGATGGTCCGGATCCAGCCGCCCCGCCATTTATCCTGATCTTCCCAGTCATGGGGATAGCCAACGCCCGGTTTACTTTCGACATTATTGAACCAGGCGTATTCCATGCCTTCGCGGCTGGTCCAGACATTTTTACAGGTAACGGAACAGGTATGACAGCCAATGCATTTATCAAGGTTAAGCACCATGCCGACTTGCGAGCGTATTTTCATTTTGCGTTCTCCCGCCGGGGTGAAGTTCCATCCGCCGCATTGCCCTGGACCTTACCTTGGGCATAGTCTTGGTTTTCGCCATCCAGCCAGTCGATGCGATCCATCCTGCGCACCACCACAAACTCATCGCGATTGGACCCCACGGTGCCATAGTAGTTAAAGCCATAAGAGAGCTGGGCATAGCCGCCAATCATATGAGTGGGCTTCGGGCAGACGCGGGTGACGGAATTGTGTATGCCCCCGCGCTGTCCGGTAATTTCCGAACCGGGAAGATTCATGATCCGTTCCTGGGCGTGATACATCATGACCATGCCTGCGGGAATACGCTGACTGACCACCGCGCGGGCTGTCAGCGCGCCATTGGCGTTGAAAGCTTCGATCCAGTCGTTGTCGGCAATGCCCAAATCGCGCGCGTCGTCTTCGCTTATCCAGACAATCGGCCCGCCGCGGGAAAGCGTCAGCATCAGTAAGGTGTCGCTGTAGGTGGAATGAATGCCCCATTTCTGGTGTGGCGTCAAAAAGTTAAGCGCTTTCTCCTGGTTGCCGTTGGATTTGCCCTGCGTCAATGGCAAGACCGAGCGGGTATCGATGGGGGGCCGATACGCCAGCAAGCTTTCGCCAAAGGCGCGCATCCACTCATGATCCTGATACAATTGCTGACGGCCAGACAGGGTACGCCAGGGGATCAATTCATGCACATTGGTATAATTGGCGGTATAAGACACCTGTTCGTCTTCCAGCCCCGACCAGATCGGGCTGGAAATGATTTTGCGCGGCTGGGCCTGTAAATCCCGGAAACGGATTTTTTCATTTTCCTTTTCAAGCGCCAGATGGCGGTGATCAAGACCGGTGATCCGACCCAATGCATCCCAGGCTTTAACCGCCACCTGGCCGTTGGTTTCCGGCGCCAGGGTCAAGATAACCTCGGCGGCATCGATGGCGGTGTCGATCATGGGCCGCCCGACTGCGGCGCCATCGGTTTTGGTACGATTAAGCCGTTTAAGAAGTTCTACCTCGTTCTGGGTGTTCCAGCCGATACCCTTGCCGCCGTTGCCGAGTTTATCCATCAGCGGGCCAAGGGAGGTATAGCGTTCATAGGTATTCGGATAGTCCCGTTCCACCGTCAGGATATGCGGTGCGGTCTTGCCGGGAATAAACGGGCACTCGCCCTTTTTCCAGTCCGCCACGCCAAAGGGTTGCGCCAGTTCGGCCGCCGAATCATGCTGGATAGGCAGGGTAACCACATCGGTTTCCACCCCTAAATGTCCCTGACAGACGCGCGAGAAAGCCTTGGCGATGCCTTTGTAGATTTCCCAGTCGCTTTTAGACTCCCAGGCCGGGTCCACCGCCGCCGATAACGGATGAATAAAGGGATGCATATCGGAGGTGTTCAGGTCATCCTTTTCATACCAGGTGGCGGTCGGCAGCACGATGTCGGAGTACAGGCAGGTGCTGGACATCCGAAAATCCAGCGTGACGACCAGATCCAGTTTGCCTTGCCCCCCCTGCGGTCGCCATTCCACCTCTTCCGGCATGATACCGCCCTGGCGCCCCAGATCCTCGCCTTGAATGCCATGCTCGGTACCCAGCAGATACTTCAGCATGTACTCATGACCTTTACCGGACGAACCGAGCAGATTGGAACGCCAGATAAACATATTGTGCGGAAAGTTCTGTGGCTGGTCAGGCTGTTCGGCGGCGAAGCGCAGCACGCCGTTTTGCAGGCCCTCCGCGGTATACTGTTGCGGCGTTAGACCGGCGGCCTGCGCCTGGCGGGCGATAGAAAGCGGATTAACGTTCAATTGCGGGGCCGACGGCAGCCAGCCCATCCGTTCAGCACGAACATTGAAATCGATAAGACTGCCGGTGAAGCGGCTCTTATCCGCCAAGGGCGATAACAATTCCTGGGGCGAGAGGGTTTCATAACGCCATTGGCTGGAATGGTTATAAAAAAACGACGTGCTGTTCATCTGCCGCGGCGGGCGTTGCCAGTCCAGCGCGAACGCCAGCGGCAACCAACCGGTTTGCGGCCGCAGCTTTTCCTGGCCGACATAATGCGCCCAGCCGCCGCCGCTTTGCCCGATACAGCCGCAGAACACCAGCATATTGATCAGGCCGCGATAATTCATGTCCATGTGATACCAGTGGTTCAAACCAGCGCCGACGATAATCATGGAACGTCCGTGCGTTTTATCGGCATTCTCGGCGAATTCGCGGGCCACTCGGATAATGTGGCGCCGGGGAACGCCGGTGATGGTTTCCGCCCAGGCAGGACTGTAGGCTTTGATCTGGTCATAATCGCCGGCGCAATTGTCGTCTTGCATGCCTCGCTCGATGCCGTAATTGGCCAGCGTCAAATCATACACGCTGGTCACCAACGCCTCGCCGCCGTCCGCCAGCGTAAGACGCCTGACCGGCAGTTTATGCCGTAACACGCCGGCCAGCGGCACCGACGCGAACTGGTCCCGTTCAATACCGCCGAAATAAGGAAACCCTACCTCGACGACCTGGTCGCGATTTTCAATCAGGCTCAATTGCAGTTTTACCGGCCGGCCCGCGCCGCCATCGCGCGATTCGAGATTCCATTTACCCTGTTTGTCCCAGCGAAAACCAATGGAACCCTGCGGCGCCGTCAGTTCGCCGCTGATTTCATCAATGGCGACGGTTTTCCATTCCGGGTTCTCATGCTGTCCCAAATCGCCCAGCAGATCGGCGGCGCGCAGCATCCTGCCGGCGGCGTAGAAACCTTCACGCGGCTCCAGCAATACCAGCATGGGCATATCGCTATACCGGCGGACATAATCCAGAAAATAGTCGCTGGGATGATTGATATGCGTCTCTTGCAGAATCACATGCCCCATAGCCAACGCCAAGGCGCTGTCAGTGCCTTGTTTAGGATGCAGCCACAGGTCGCATAGTTTGGCCACTTCGGCGTAATCCGGCGTAATCGCAACGGTTTTGGTGCCTTTATAGCGGGTTTCAGTGAAAAAATGGGCGTCCGGCGTTCGGGTTTGCGGCACATTCGAGCCCCAGGCGATGATATAGGAAGAGTTATACCAGTCGGCGGATTCAGGCACATCGGTCTGTTCGCCCCAGGTCATCGGCGAAGCGGGCGGCAAATCGCAATACCAATCGTAAAAACTCAGGCAGACACCGCCGATCAATGACAGATAACGGGTACCGGCGGCATAGGAAACCATCGACATCGCCGGGATGGGCGAAAAGCCGACGACGCGATCCGGGCCAAATGTTTTCACGGTGTAGACATTAGCGGCGGCAATCAATTCGTTGACTTCAGCCCAGTCTGAACGGACAAACCCGCCGCGCCCCCGCGCTTGCTTGTACTCTTGCGTCGCCGCGCTATTTTGCATAATCGCCGCCCAGGCATCCACCGGATCGGGATGAACTGTTTTGGCCTCGCGCCATGATTCCAGCAACACTTTACGCACCAACGGATATTTCAACCGATTCGCGCTGTAAAGATACCAGGAATAGCTGGCGCCGCGCGGACAACCGCGCGGTTCGTGATTGGGTAAATCGGGCCGGGTGCGCGGATAGTCGGTTTGTTGTGTTTCCCAGGTCACCAGACCGTTTTTGACGTAAATTTTCCAACTGCATGAACCGGTGCAGTTAACGCCATGCGTTGATCGGACGATTTTATCGTGCTGCCAGCGACTGCGGTAACTGTCTTCCCAATCCCGGTTAGCGTCCATCGCCAGGCCATGCTTACCGGCAAAGGGCTGATCCCGTTGGACGAAATTACGGAATCTGTCGAGTAATTTGCTCATTTTTAGCACTCCTGAAATCGATTCTGGTGAGATACGTCATCTTGCAAGCCGCCGGCAACTCGCCACTTTGGGGTAGAGCGTAAGGACCGGCCTTATCGCGCTTGCTTGGTCGCCAGACCGTTATGAATATTACGACCATAAACGAACCAGGTGATCAGGATGCAAACCACATAAAACACCAAAAAGAGCTTCATCGCCCCGGCCGGCGATCCGGTCAGCGCCAGCGAGGTGCCGAACGCTTTCGGTATAAAAAAACCGCCCGCCGCGCCAATGGCGGAAATAAACCCCAATGCGGCTGCGGTATCGGTTACCGCCGCTTGTTGCGCCTCGCTTTCATTGCCGCCCTTCGCCAAGACGCGTTTTACCGCCAACTTACGCAAAATCACGCTGATCATTTGAAATGTGGAGCCGCTGCCCAATCCGGCGGTGAGGAAAAGCAGCATAAAGACGCCGAGAAACGCGCCAAACGAACCGCCTATCCCATTGACCGGCAAGGTCAGGAATAACAAGGCGGTAAATATGCCCATCATGACAAAATTTCCCAGCGTGACCCGGATACCGCCGAATCGGTCGGAAAGCGCGCCGCCCGCCGAACGGGCCAGCGCGCCGATAAACGGACCAAAAAACGCGTAATGCATGATTTGCTGGGCCGGGAACTGGGTTTTTGCCAGCACGGCGAATCCAGCCGAAAAACCGATAAATGAACCGAATGTCGCCAGATAAAGCACACTGAGAATCCACATATGGCCGCGCTTCAATACGGTAAGCTGCCGTGGCAATGAAGCCTGGGCGATGGCGAGATCATTCATACCGAACCAGGCCGCCAGAGCGGCGATGATCAATAATGGCGCCCAGACCCAGGCGGCGTTCGCCAGCCATAATGGGCCTCCGTCGGGTTGCGGGTGGCCGGTCGCGCCGAACAGGGCGAACAGCGGCCAGGAAACCACCAGCGGCGCGACCAGTTGCATGACGCTGACGCCCAGATTACCCATGCCGCCGTTCAGCCCCAACGCGCCGCCCTGCCTGGCTTTTGGAAAGAAAAAACTGATATTGGCCATGCTGGACGCGAAGTTGGCGCCGGCGAAGCCACACAGCAACGAGATCAAGACGAACACGCTGAACGGCGTTTGCGGATGTTGTACCGCCAGCCCCAGCCACAGGCAGGGAATGACCAGAAACACGGTGCTGATGGCTGTCCAGCGACGCCCGCCCATCAGCGGGACGATGAACGAGTAAGGAACGCGCAAAATGGCGCCGGAAGCCGCCGGCAATGCGGTCAGGAGAAACAATTGATCAGTGGTAAAATGGAAACCCACGCGATTAAGGTTAACCGCCACCGCGCTAAACAACATCCAGACGCAGAAGGCCAATAACAGGCAATAGATGGAAATCCAGAGATTGCGCCGGGCGATGCGCCGGCCGCGTTCATGCCAAAACGCCGGTTGTTCCGGTTGCCAATCATCGATAACCGCGCTACGGAGCGTTGCCAGGGGACGGGAATCAGGGTTCATGCAAGCCTCGCCAAGGTAATAAAACATCTACTGTTGCCCGCTACCCTAGGCAACCTTACGCTGGGCGAATTTGATGCAAATCAAGGGAACGTCGGCCGTTGCCGCCGCAACGATCAGCGTAATATCCTTATTAAGTAGTGGCGTATCATGAAATAAACATGGGATTACAATGCGTTAAATTCACACACGGCGAATAGGGCTGTAAGTTGTCCGTTGACGGCTATTAAGAGGTACTCCAAAAGGGGTATAGGGGAATGTGTGATAATCATCAACACTGTCAGTCTGACCTATTGACGTTAGCAGCCCGTAAATGTTCATTGATGACGACATTCCGGCAGCGCTCGCCCCGACTGCTATTTCGGCCACGGACCCCAGGAGCCCTATATGACGAACAAACGCCGCTTCGCTTCCCTTTCCATTGTGCGTCAGGTGGCATTGTTCATGTTGACGTTGAGTTTGCTGGGCATTGGCGGGATGAGCCTGTCCTTATGGATGGCGCAGAGCATGCAGGGCAATGCGCACGCCATCAACAAAGCCGGTTCGCTGCGCATGCAGAGCTACCGATTGCTGTCCCGCGTACCGCTGGACAACGGCAGCGCGCCCTTGCTGGCGGAAATGGACCAGGACCAGCTAAGCAATGACCTGCGACAGCCGGTGCGCCGTGAGCGGCTGACCGCTCAATATCAGGCTGTGCGCGAATATTGGCTGTTCCGGTTGAAACCGCAATTATTACAGGCGCAACAACCCCGCGATGCCGCGGTCTCGGTGGCGGAATTCGTCCGGCAACTGGACGCGCTGGTGTCCGCTATCGATCAAAAAACCGAACGCCGGCTGGCGCTGGCGGCATTGGTGCAAAAAGTGGAAATCGGTTTAACCCTGCTGGTGCTGCTGGGCACCATGTTGTATTTACGCCGCCGGTTACTGCAGCCCTGGCGACGATTATTGAGTCTGGCCAATGCGGTGGCCGGCGGCGATTTCAGCCAGCGTTACCTGTTGCCGACCAGCCCTCGGTGGCAAGGCCGTCACGAACTGGACCTGCTTGGCCAAACATTGAATAACATGTCGCATTCCCTTTCGCAAACGTACGCTGAACTGGAACAGCGGGTGGCCGACAAAACTGCCGACCTGCAGCAAAAAAATCGGGTATTGGATTATCTGTATCGCGCCAGCCGGCATTTGCACAGCCACCAACCCATCAGCCGCCGTTTATTACCGGTACTGGCGGAACTGCCCGCCTTTATCCCGCTGCGGGCCATCCAAATCAAATTGTACGAAAACGATGGCGATGAGCACGTCGGCGATCCGCTCATAGCCACTGATTCACCCGCTGGAGACAACACAACGCCATCCGCGCCCGACGACGAGCTGCAGCCAATGAGTTGGGGGCTACGGGATAAATTGGGCAATTACGGACTGGTACTGGCGCAGCATCCGAAGCGGCGCCCGTTCGATAAGGCGCAACAGCGATTAATGACCACGCTGATGGAGCAATTCACCAGCACGCTGGCGCTGGAGCGCCAGTCCGAGCATCAGCAGCAAACGCTGCTGATAGCGGAGCGAACCGCCATCTCGGCGGAATTGCATGACAGTCTGGCGCAGTCTTTATCCTGCCTGAAAATACAGATCAGTTGCCTGCAAATGCAAAGTCAGGAAACGTCGGAGAGTAATAGGCGACTGATGCAGCAAATGCGCGAAGAACTCAATACCGCCTATCGCCAGTTGCGGGAATTGCTCACCACGTTCCGACTGAGCGTGGCCGAACCGGGTTTGCGGGCGGCGCTCAAAATGGCGGTGGATGAATTTTCCGGCAAACTAGGCTTTCGCGTTGCTTTCGATTACCAACTACCGGCGGGAACCTTCACGCCCCATCAGGTGATCCATTTGCTGCATATCGCCCGCGAGGCGCTGAATAATATCGTCAAACACGCGCAAGCCACCCAAGCCAGCGTCACCGCCGTCAGCGAACATGGCCAGGCGGTACTCAGTATTTGCGATAATGGTTGCGGTCTGCCGGCAGAACACCTGCGGCCACAGCATTATGGCCTGATGATTATGCAAGACCGCGCCGCCAGTTTGCCCGGCGACTGCCAGATACTGCGCCGCGCCGCCGGCGGAACCGAAGTCAAAATCATCATGCGCAAGGCAACAACAGCGGCCCAATAAACAGTGATACGATTAACTACGCGTCGATGCCATCGTCGCCAAAATGGCCTAACGTGCCGGCCGCCAAAATAACAGGAGTGATTTATGAGCGATCAAGACGATGCCGCGACCATTTTGTTGATAGATGATCACCCGATGCTGCGCAGCGGGGTCAGGCAGCTCATTGGCATGGACCTAGGCCTGCATGTGGTCGCCGAAGCCACCAATGGAGAACAAGGCATAGCGCTGGCTCGGGAATGGGATCCTGATTTGATCCTGCTCGATTTGAATATGCCGGGTCTCAACGGTTTGGATACGCTGGATAAGATGCGCCAAATCCCGCTCTCCGGGCGCATTGTGGTATTCAGCGTGTCCGATCATGAGGATGATGTGATCACCGCCATCAAACGCGGCGCCGACGGTTACCTGCTGAAGGATATGGAGCCCGAGGACCTGCTTAGCGCGCTGCGTCAGGCGGCGGCGGGAAAAATGGTGCTGAGCGAGGCGCTGATGCCGGTTCTGGCCGCCGGGCTGCGTGAAAACCGTCCCGGCGCGGAACGGGATGTGCAATCGCTCACCCCGCGCGAACGGGATATTCTCAAATTAATTGCTCACGGGCTGCCGAATAAGCTGATCGCCCGCAAGCTGGACATTACCGAAAGCACGGTCAAAGTGCATGTCAAACATCTCCTGAAAAAAATGAACCTGAAATCCAGGGTCGAAGCCGCGGTATGGGCTTTGCAAAACCGGACGTTATAAGCCAAGGCCGCCGCCATCGGTAACGCAGAATGGTCAGCTGCCGGAATAGACCGGTGGTGGCGACTGGCTTCGACTCACTAGCAGGCAATAGTATCGTCCGGTACCGCTATGGGCGCCGGTTGCCCGGCTACCCAGACTTCTCCTTGCGCCATCTTCACCGGCCAGACCTCGACCCGCAGGCTGGTATCATCGGGACAGACGCCGTCACGCAAACGAAACCGTTTTTTATACAAGGGCGAAATCACCACCGGGTCGCCCGCGATATCGCCGACAATGCCCCGCGACAAAACATTGGCCCCGCTGCCCGGTTCCAGATTCGACAGCGCATAGATTTGTTGCTGGCTATCCGGCAGATAAAATAATGCGATTTGCCGGGCTCCGGCTCGGGCCGCCATACCCGCATTAGGCGGGATATCCGTCAATTTTCCCACGGACAGCCATTGATCTGGCGCTGCGGCCCGCAAGGTATCGCGTGTCGCAGTCGACGCGGCCGGCCGTTTCTCATCCTGACGCGCCGGACGATGCTGTAGGCGTTCCGGCACCATCACCACCGCCTCATCCGGCTTATCGCTATTGACAAAAGCCCGGAACAGCATCAGCCGATCGGGATCGGCCAGCGTGGCGCGCCATTCGCAGCGGTAACTTTCCACTACGCGCTGCATTTCCCGATCCAACTCATCGGCTATCCCTAAACTGTTTTGCAAAATCACCTGCTTGAGATAAATCAATCCTCCTTCCAGATTATCCAGCCAGTTGCTGGTGCGCTGTAAGCGATCAGCGGTGCGAATATAAAACATTAAGACCCGGTCAATAGTGCGAATGAGCGTTTCCGTGTCCAAATCGCTGGCGAATAAATCGGCATGACGCGGTTTCATACCGCCATTGCCGCATATATACAGGTTCCAGCCTTTATCGGTGGCGATCACCCCGATATCTTTGCCCTGCGCTTCGGAACATTCCCTGGTACAGCCTGATACCCCCATTTTGAATTTGTGCGGGGTACGTAAGCCTTTATAACGATCCTCCAACCGCAGGGCCAGCGCGGTGGAGTCCTGCACGCCAAACCGACACCAGGTCGAGCCGACGCAGGCTTTCACCGTCCGCAGGGATTTGCCGTAGGCATGGCCGGTTTCAAAACCCGCCTCGATTAATTCCCGCCAAATGGCGGGCAATTGTTCCAGTCGGGCGCCGAATAAATCAATCCGTTGCGCTCCGGTGATTTTGGTATAGAGATCAAACCGCTGCGCCACCCGGGCAATGGCCATTAAACCCTGCGGCGTAATTTCGCCGGCCGGTATCCGTGGCACCACCGAGTAAGTGCCGTCTTTTTGGATATTGGCGAAAAAACGGTCATTGGTATCCTGTAGCGGCAAATGCGATGGCTCAAGGAGATAGTCATTCCAGCAAGAGGCCAGAATCGACGCCACCAGCGGTTTACAAATCTCGCAGCCGCGCCCATGGCCATAACGGCTGACCAACTCATCAAACGAACGGATGTTATTAACCCGGACCAAGTGGTACAACTCTTGCCGCGAATAAGCGAAATGCTCGCACAGGTCTTTTTTGACCTCCACCCCCAGTTGCGCCAACTGATATTCCACTATCTGTTTCACCAGCGGCACACACCCGCCGCACCCGGTGCCAGCCCGGGTGCGCAATTTCACGGCGGACACATCGCCGCAGCCGTCTTTGACCGCCGCGCAGATATCGCCTTTGGTGACGTTATGGCAAGAACATATTTGCGCGTGATCGGGCAACGCCGCCACACCCAGGGCGTGAGCGGCAGGTCCCTCGCCGGCGGGCAGAATCAGACTCTCCGGATGCGGCGGCAGAGCCATCTGATTGAGCATCATTTGCAATAAATTCTGGTAGTCGCCGCTATCGCCCACCAGCACGGCGCCCAAAAGATGTTTACCATCAGCCGACACGGTGATTTTCTTGTAGACTTCTTTCGGCCCGTCGGTCCATTGATAACATTGACTACCCGGCGTACGGGCGAGTGAATCGCCGACCGAAGCCACTTCCACGCCCAGCAGTTTCAGCTTGGTGCTCATATCCGCGCCCTGAAACGCCGCGTCCTGCCCCGCCAAAACCGCAGCGGCGGTTCGCGCCATGTGATAACCCGGCGCCACCAGGCCAAAATTTTGCCCCTGCCAGACCGCACATTCGCCGATGGCGAAAATATCCGCATCACAGGTTATCGTTTGATCGTCGATCACAATGCCGCCGCGGGGTCCTATAGTCAGACCGCATTCTCGGGCCAATTGATCCCGCGGCCGGATACCGGCGGAAAACAACACCAGATCTGTTTCCAAACTCTCGCCGCCGGCAAAACACAGTCTAAGCCGCCCCTGATTGCCGACCGCTATCTCCCGAGTATCCTGCCCGAGATGAATTTTTACTCCCAGCGCTTCGATTTTTTGCCGCAACATTGCCGCGCCGCCTTCATCCAATTGCACGGCCATCAGGCGCGGCGCGAATTCCACCACATGGGTTTCCAACCCCAATTGCCGAAGCGCATTGGCCGCTTCAAGCCCCAACAGGCCGCCGCCGATAACGACGCCGCGCTCTGAACGACGCGCTCGCACGGCGATCGCATCCAGATCCTCCAGCGTACGGTAAACCAGGCACCCCTCGCGATCACTGCCGGTAATCGGCGGCACAAAGGCATAGGAACCGGTGGCGATAACCAGCTTGTCGTAAACGGTCTGCCGGCCTTGTGCATCCACCACGAATTTATGTTGCCGATCAATACGGATGATTTCGCTGCCGGTACGTAGCTCAATACGATGTTCGGTAAAAAATCCCGGATCAACCAACGACAGGGATTGAGCGCTTCGTCCGGCGAAATATTCCGACAAATGAACCCGATCGTAGGCCGGATGGCGTTCCTCGCCGAAAACAATAATGTGGTATTGCCGATGTAAATCCCATTCAACCAGCCGTTCCAGGAAATGATGGCCGACCATGCCGTGGCCAACAACAACTAATACCGGTTTACTCATGACATTAACCCTTTACAGCTTGTGGTCGCCATTCACTGTCGGGATCAATACCAAACAGACGTGCGACTGAAAAACAAAAAGGCGCCCACAGGTATACGATAAATCGCATACTTATGGACGCCTTTGCCCTTTCAAGGCCCGCGGACCCTCATTAGCCCGCAGGACTGAATATGTGACTACTAACTTCTTTTAACGCTAGGCCTTACTTTGCAAAACGTCGGTAATCGTCAAAATCGCTAACGCGATTTCAATCATTTTTTTATTCTGGCTCATCGCCATTCGCCGCAGGGTATTATAAGCCTCTTGCTCGCTAATTCCCTGGTGCTGCATCAATAAACCTTTGGCCCGGTCGATTTGTTTTCGTTCATCCAGGACCTGTCGCATAGACGCCAATTCCTGATCCAACGCCTGCAGCCGCCGATCCTGCTGATGAATCAGCGCCAGCAACGAACGCCCCAATTGGGGACGTAAGCCATCGCCATGCACCCAGCCCTCGGACAGTGAGGCGGGGTCGCCGCTCCCGGCGATAAATACCGAAAAATCCTGCTCAGGTAACGTTTGGCCGCTCATCAGCGTTTCAATACTGGCCTGTTGATCTTCACAATCGCGCTCAGCGGAAAGAATACGCAACCGGCATTGCTCCATCAGCGCCTGCTCCAAACCATCCTCTATAAGCTTCATATCGTCAATGCGCTGCGTCGATAGGACGAACCAACGCAATCCCGATTGTTCGCTCAAGGCTTTGGTCGCCGTTCCAGTGCAGGCGATACGCCGCAGGCGCTCGAATTCACTGTCGATAATCAAGCTTTGCCATTTGACAAGACTGGGCTCATCGGCAAAATCGCCAAAGGTATCGAAACAGCGCTCCTGGCTATGGATAAGATGCAAAAATTTTTGTCGGGTTTCATCGGGGATCTGCCCAGCGGCGAAAGCGGCGATGCCTGTGGCCCGTTCTTGGCCGGCATACTCCTTGCCCTGCATGAAACTGAGCATGGCGATCAACGCCCGTGCGATGGCCGGTTCCGCGACGGTATCCGTCACTTCCGACACCAATGCCAGCAGATGACGGATGATATCATTAAAAAAAGCCATGATTTGCGGCTGCGCCAGTGTGCGCTGTCGTATTTGTCCGCGCAGCGGCGCCAACTGGCTCAACGCTTGCACCACGCTGGCTACCCGACTGAACAGCCTGGATGATTGCGGCAAAGCCGCGGCCCTTCTCTCTAGTTGCGCCAGGGAATCCATAACCGGCGACTGCCCGGCATCCACCGCGTGTTGCCGCTTATCCAGCTCCGCGCCAAACGACGCGTCGACGGCGCCGAGATAGAGATGGGACGCCCCGCGCTCGCACTGCAGCATATGGATCAAGCGACTGATTTTGCCTACCAATTCGCCGCTTTTCAGCAGGTAATGCAAATTATTCAATTCGCACTGGCGGGAAGCGAGAAGAAAGTGAATCGTAGTCGAGGCGTCTGCGCGCATGAGTGATTTTCCGTCTGGCTAAAAACAAGGGCCAGGAAATAGTGCGGGAGGCATAATGGGAATCTTACTACAACAGCGACTCGCCTGACTACTGCCGCCCAATGTCGCGAAATGGTCTACGCTACTAAATAGAACTGCCAATAAGTGCAATGATCACATTAAGAAACACTTATCACATTATCCAAGGGTTACCCTTACCCTGATAGGAGAAAGAGGTTGGAACAGACACAACATGGCTACCCGCGACGAACTGTCCAGATAAACGAAAACGAACCGCAGGTGTGGAACTGGGCGCAAAATGCTCTTTTAGGACATCGAGATACCGTACGCCGTCCGTCCAATGAAGCGCAACTGCAGAAAATCATCGCCGCCAGTCCCGCCACCGTTAAGGTTATGGGCAGCCGAATGTCGACCGGGACATTACTGCGCATCGAAACAGATCGGGATACCCTCATCGACCCTGGCGAACTGACCGGGTTATTGGCGACCACGGCGGATACAGCGACCTTCGCCGCCGCCACGCCTTTGCATGAGGTTTACCGCATTCTCTCGGGGATGGAACGGATGTTGCCCTGTTCACCCGGCGTTATCGACCTGCAGACCCTGGCGGGCGCCATCGCCACCGGGACGCACGGCCAAGGACTGGGCCAAAGCGCGCTGGCCGACGAAGTGCTGCGCATTCGGCTGATCCGCGCCGACGGCGAAATTGTGGAATTCAATCATGGCGATCCCTGGTTTGGCGCCGTGCAACTCGCGCTGGGCGCATTGGGCGTGATGACCGAAATCACTTTGCGAACCTGGCCTACACGCTTGTATACCTGCGAAAAAAGCGCCAGCAACGCACAGACGTTATCCGCCGATATTTATGATTGGAATGAACAGGTCCCGTTCAGTAAAGCCTGGTGGTTTCCCGCTGAAAACCAAGTGCATGTTTGGCGCGCCCGCGAGGCCAACAGCCACGAGCGAACATTATATCGGTTAAATCAATGTCAACCGGTTGAACAAAATCGCCGCGACAGTACCTTGAACGCCACGGTGGATGACACGCTCAGACATATGGAAAATGACACTAAAATCAAGGAAAAAGAAGGCAAGCCCTACCAGACAGTGAATCGATTCAAAGATTTTTCCGATGTAACGGGTGATATCAATCAACTGTTTTGCCGCGGCATCGCCACACCGCAAATCAATATCGAAATCGGTATTCCGATGCATCGCGCCGGCCAGATAATCGAAAAAATGCAACGCTGGCATACCGCCTCCAACCCGCATATGCATTATCCGATTATCCTCAGATGCACCGGACCTTCCGGCGCATGGCTTAGCCCCGCTTACCGGCAAGCAACCTGTTTTTTCGGCTTTGTGGTCTATTATGCCGAAGATGGCACGCTTTCACCCGCCGGCATCCATTTTATCAACGAAGCGGAAAAATTGCTGGCACAGGAAGGCGGCAGGCCGCACTGGGGGAAATACTTCAACCCGGACCTTTACCGCTGGTCGGCACTTTATCCGCAATGGGAGGATTTTCGCCGGGTCAGAACAAGCCTGGATCCCTCGGGAAAATTCGCCAATAAATTTATCAACGCTATTTTCGATTAACGCCAAGAACCATGGGGAGCGCAAAAAAGATGTTGGCCTGGATAACATTATTGACGCAGCCATCCTATCTTGATGGGGTCAGAACGCTCAACCGTTCCTTGCAAAACACGCGGAGCCGTTACCCGCTGGTGGTGATGGTTACGGGGAACATCGATCAACAAACTCGCCGGTTATTAGCGGACGAAGGCTGCCTGTTGCGCGAAGTGACGGCGCTCAAGCCCAGCGCCGGCATAGCGGAATTTTATGCCAATCCGCGTTTTTCTGAAGTTTGGACCAAGCTCGCGGCCTGGCGATGGACGGAATTTGAACGGCTGGCTTTTTTGGATGCCGATATGCTGGCGGTCAAAAATATGGATGAAGTGTTCGACACCCCACTGCCGGCCGGCTGGATCGCCGCCTGCCACGCCTGCCGCTGCAACCCCTATCGAATCCCCTCTTATCCCCCAGACTGGGTACCGGCCAACTGTTACTACAGTTATCTTACGCAGCAAGGCGCGAAGCCGTTGCCGGAAAATTTCATTCCTTATTTCAATTCCGGATTCCTCTTGTTAACCCCTGATAAACATACCGCATCGGAACTGGAATACCAATTGGCCTCAATTAGCGATCTTGGAGATTATCGCTTCCCTGAACAAGATTTATTAAATGCTTATTTCAGGCAACGCTGGCAGCCGCTGCCTTATATTTATAACGCATTAAAAACATTATCGATACAACATACCAATGTATGGGATAGGCAACAGGTGAAAAACATCCATTATATTCTATCCAAGCCCTGGCAACCGGCGTCTTTGCAGGCGGGCGACCCGCCTGATCCCTATAATGAATTGAACCGGCTTTGGCAGCAAACCTATGGCGAGCTCGACGATAAATAACGCTGGCAAACGTAGCAATTGAAGATGCGGTTAGTATCACAAATGAATTGTCGGATTGTTTTTTTAAGCCGGATCATTAATATCCTTGTTCAATCATGTAGCTTAAAATAAATTTTTTCAATCATGAAAGTCAATATTTAGAATAGACTTTTTGTCCGGCTCCCTGATAATATCGCTTCACTCCATCGGCAATCATTTTCTCTATCATTGGGAGTGAATTTTTACGCAATGTTTCTCTATTTCGTTTTTTATATACTTCTTATTTTTACAGAAGGATTTATCCTTTATTGTTCGTTATCATGATTCGTCAATATAATATGAACCTCATTTATAATTTTTTAACCTTTATTCCAGACATTTTTAGTATTTATCTTCATCGAAAATATTTCATATGAAATTGATGTGATTTATTTTAAACACAACCAATTGAAAACACATAATATATGGAAACTAATAATTTGCGTCATGATGCAATATTTAAAAAACATATGGGTGATATAGCCATTGCCGGTAATTTTTTAGAAAAACATCTTCCTGAGGCTTTACGGGAACGATGTGATTTTAATACACTGGATCTCTGTTCTGGCTCCTTTGTGGAAACCAATCTACGCCACCAATATTCGGATATGTTGTATTCGATAAAGACACATGAAGGAAAGGGATACATCTATTTCCTGGTGGAACATCAAAGCAGCCCAGATAGATTTATGGCGTTCCGGTTGTTGCGCTACAGTCTGGCGGTGATACAGCAGCACCTCGACAAGGGTCATAAGACGATACCGCTCATCGTACCGCTGCTGTTTTACCACGGCAGACAAAGCCCTTATCCTTACTCCAATAACTGGTTGGATTGTTTTGCCGAACCCGAGTTAGCAGGGAAAATCTATAATGATTCATTTCCGCTTGTGGATATCACGGTGGTACCGGATAAGGAGATCATGACACACGGCGCCGTTGCGGCGTTGGAACTGGTGCAAAAACATATCCGCCACAAGGCTATGATTGAGTTGGTGGAGGATCTTGCCGAGATTTTAAACCGTTGGCCTTTATCAGCGGAACTGTTCAAAAGTCTGATGATTTACATCAGTCAGGACGGAAACAGTCCGGATGTCGGCGAATTTATTGACAAACTGGCGCGCTTGGCGCCCCGTTATCGAGAGGATGTTATGACGATCGCACAACAATTAAAGGAAATAGGAATAACGGAAGGCCATTTGCAAGGTAAGAAGCAAGGTATGATGGAAGGCAGGATAGAAGGTAAGATACAAGGCAAGATAGAAGGCAAGATAGAGGGCAAGATGGAGGGCAAGATGGAGGAAAAGAACAATATTGCTAAGCAGTTGTTTTCACGAGGTCTTGATAGCGATTTAATTAAAGACGTGACCGGGCTTACCACTGAACAATTGGAATCACTGAAGCATTGATCCCTTAGCGGTTAAAGAACTGCATGACTTCTCGGCAAAGGGCATCAGTAGCCGCTATCCAAAAGAGAATTGGAGCACGAGGCGTTTTTGTCGGTATACTGCTTTTATTCAGGAATACCAGACCATAGCGTTCAGGAGACCTGGTTGACTATATCAAAATCTTCCGCACCAGTACTCATTACCGGCGGCGCTCGCCGCATTGGTTTAGCATTGGCGCAATCCATGCTAGAACAGCAGATTCCTGTGATAGTCAGCTACCGGCAATACTACCCTGCCATCGAGAATCTTGCCGATCAGGGCGCGGTGTGTATTCAAGCTGACTTTTCCGATAACCGCAGCATCCACGAATTTGCTGACAAAATCAAAGTACACACGGCGAAGTTACGTGCCATTATCCATAATGCCAGCGCCTGGTTGGCGGAAGACCCGGCGACACCGCCGGAAGACACCCTGGCGGCAATGTTGCAGATTCACGTTTATACTCCCTATCTGTTGAATCTGGAACTGGAGTCATGCCTGCGTTCGCAGGGGCATGCGGCGGCGGATATCATTCATATCACCGACTTTGCTGTAGAAAAGGGGAGCAAAAAACACATTGCTTATGCAGCCAGCAAAGCCGCAATGGATAACCTGACCCGTTCCTTTGCCCGTAAATTGGCGCCAGAGGTTAAAGTTAATGCCATCGCTCCCGCGTTGATCCTGTTCAATAACGATGACGATGAGAATTACCGGCGGCACGTGCTAAGCAAGACTTTGATGCAAATAGAGCCGGAAGAACAAGAAATAGTCAATCTGGTCAATTATATATTGCAAAGCCGTTATATGACCGGCAAAACGCTTAGCCTTGACGGCGGCAGATGCCTACGATAAGGACTTTTCCTAGATTAATACTAATATACCCTCAATAGCTCGAGTTGCAGGAAGGCGGCGACGCAGCGACAAATCTGTCTGGAACAGATTTGAACAGCGCTTGCGCTGGCCCCGTTAGGAGCGAGGCCCAGGAAAGGGCCGAGTATTGCCAACGCACCTGCAACTTGAGATATGACGGGTATAACAATTGAAGGCTATTCAATGAGCCTACTAGCCAATGAGGATGTGCTGTTCCATCAAGGGAGTTTATTGACGCCGGACGGTCAGGTCGTCGCTTCATACGATATAGAACAGCAGCAATTTACCGGCCCCTATTTTAGCCTTTATGGTGAGGACAGCATTCGTAATGCCGCCGTGCGAGCATTTCGCCTCGATTACCGTGCGGCATCCGTGGTACAGGTTATTAATGGCATGGGAGTGGCGTTAGGCGACTCCATCATTGGCTTGACCGCTATCGAAGCATTGCGAGAATTCAATCCGGATTTGCATGCCATCATCTACCGGCCAGCAAAAGCACCTGGTTATGTCGACGAGTTATATCATTTGGCCGCCGGCATTATAGCCGAAATACGTTGGTTACCTTGGCGTCTGGCCAATCTAACCGAACCACAGCCCACCATTGATCTTGGTAACCATCTTTTTTGGCCAGCATTTGCCAATATGCCCATGATCGATTTTTTTCTCTGGGCTCTGGGGGTTGATCCGAACCTGATCTCACCGGAACTCAAAGCCAATCGCTGGCTGGAGCGTTTATGTTTACCTGTGATATCGGCGCCAGGGCCAGGCAAGGATTATGTTTTATTTTGTCACAAGGCATCGACCCCGATCCGCAGTATTCCGCAAGCAATGCACCTGACTTTGGTTGAATGGTTGTGGCAGCGATTCCATTGTCCGGTGCTAGGATTTACTCCGGTCGAACATCCGCATTATCAGGATATCAGCCGGTTCACCACCGACACGGCGCATTTTCTTTCCTGGTTCAAACATGCACGTTACGTATTGACTTCCGATTCGGCGGCGGTCCATATCGCTGCCGGCTTTAATGTGCCTTCATTGGCCATATTTACGTCCATAAAACCGGAACGACGAGTCAGGGATTACCCGTTGTGCCAACCGCTTCGTCTGGAAATACCAGCCTTAGACAATATGCATGCCAGCGCCCGCCCACAAGATATCGCTTTGGTCGAGCAAGCTTACCAACAGCTCGATTTATCCCGAGCGTGTTAGGCGCGGACCAGCATTTGCCGATCTGCGCTAGGCCAAATAACGCCCTGCGCACGAATATTAGCAAATGCATTATTATGGATAATTTTATCCTCATCTAATAATAAATTTTTGCCGACATATAAATCTTCCGGTAATTTAGTAATGTTGGTACCCTGAATATTCAAATATCCCCCTACAAATAAATTATTTGGTAATTTATCGATAGGCGTATTCTCTAAATCCAGTCCTCCTTCAATATCCATATTATCTGGGAGTTCACTGATCTTTGAATTTTCAAGAAAAATATCCCCACCCACGCGCAAATCATGGGGTAATGACGTGATCGATGTATCTTTAAGATCCAGATCCTCAATAACTTGCAGTCCCCGGGGTAGATATTCTATATCGCAATGTCTCATAATAAGAGAATTGATTATTATTAATTTATGGGGTATTTTGGTAATACCGCTGGAGGTGAGATTCAGTGAACCATAGATCACCGTACTACCATCGCATTTTCGGCTAAACTCAAGGCTGCTTTTAAAGAGAAACTCATAAAAGCAAAGACCAGGGTTAAACATGCCATTCCTCCCGTAAACACCAGCACGTATCACTATAAGATTAAAATTCACTTATATTAAATATACATATCAGCGCACAGGACAGAGTAACAAATACTTTATCCAGCGATTTGCGTATCTAGAATCTCAGGGTGCCAACCGCCTTAGCCCTTAAACGGATAGCATTGCCCGGCATATAAGCCAAGGGGAGGAAACCCAGGTCGATAATAGTCACCGTATCTGGAATAGCGCCGGCAGTTATCGCTGCTGTTCGCGCTCTGGCGGCGGCATCCGTCAAGCATGCGTCCAAATCCTGCTGATCAAGCGAAACGATGGTATCGACGCTGCCGCTGACCTGAGCGATGGCGACGCCAGTGGCATTGGCGACACCGGCATTTTGCGGTCTGATAACCGTTGAAGCACCGCGCAAATGTACGGGCAGCAACCCAGCCCCGCCGCCAACCAGGATAACCGGCATCGGTTCTTCGTGGGTTTTCAATCGACAGATGGCTTCTTCCACCATTTTCACATAACAGACAAAAACACGCTCCACCAGATCGGCGTTTAAATGCTTAACCCGCTGTTTATCGCCTAATTGCAATAACCCTTTAGCCACCGCGATATCGGTGATGGTTAAAGTGTCGCCGCCATAAACCAGCGCTTTTTCAGTTAATTGATATCCCACGCTTTCGGGTCCGATTTTGATATCCTGTTCACCGCCGACCGTAACAATGGAACCGCCGCCCAGGCCGATTGAAATAATATCCGGCATACGAAAATTGGTTCTTACTCCGCCGATTTCCACCGCATGGCTTGATTCTCTTGGAAAGCCTTGCGACAAAACGCCGATATCCGTGGTGGTACCGCCGACATCCACCACGACGGCGTCCTCAATACCAGACAGATACGATGCGCCGCGAATACTGTTGGTCGGGCCTGAGGCGATGGTGTGAATGGGGAAACATTGCGCTTGCCTGAGCGGCATCAATGTCCCGTCATTTTGGCTGAAAAAAATATCGGCATGAATGTCGTGCCGCCGCAAGGCCTGGGTAAACCCCGAATTGATACTGCGGGCGGTGGATTGCAGAGCCGCGTTGAGTATACAGGCGTTTTCACGTTCCAGCAGCCCGACCGATCCGATTTCACTTGAGAGCGAAACCGAAATATCCGCGCCTAATTCCTCCCTCGCCAATTGCGCCACCCGTTGCTCTTGAATGCTTGATACGGGAGCAAACACCCCGCAGATTGAAACGCAATCCGCCACGTCCTTGACGTTGCGTAGATGCTCACGAATCCGATCCTCATCCAGCGGAGCGAGATGTTCGCCGTTATACTGATAGCCGCCGCCGACGGTAAACTGATGCGCGGCCAGCATAGACCGCAAGTCGGCCGGAATGTCGCTTAACGGCGGGATAGCCAGCGTAGAAGGCGCGCCAAGACGAAAGTGAACCAGCGAATTCAATCCCTTGCGCTGCACTATGGCATTAGTGCAATGTGTTGTGCCCAGCATGGCCTGCCTGATGGCGGACTTATCAATACTCACCTTGCTGAGCAACGCGCCGATAGCCTGATCGATGCCGGACATCACGTCTGACGAAGTAGGCTGTTTGGTATGGGCGATAACCACCTTATCGCTATCCAATAAAGCGGCATCCGTATTGGTTCCACCCACATCTATTCCGATTCTGTATGCCATATCAATTCCCTCTATTTGCGGCGGCTAACGTTTCAACCGCGATAAAATCCGTTTCATAGTTGAAATAACCAGGACCGGCCACCTGAATGCCAAACGGCGTGCGCCACCGCCGATTAGCGGGTACCCCTAGTGCGACTACCCGCTTGCCGTAACGCAAGCGCTCGCTCAGGATCGGTTGACCTGTGTCTTCATCCAGCAAAATAATCAGATCCGGCGTCATGCATAATGGTGTGTTATCGCACTGCGCCAACAAGTATTCATTTTGAAACAGAATCTTGAATTGCCGCCCCTGTTGCGCATCGATGCCGGCAAATGTCGCCTCGCCGCGGGTAAAACCGCCGTCGCTTCGCTGGTCGACCTTGGAGGCAATGCCCCGGAACAGCACATAACCGCTTAAGGCCTCTGTCAGCATCTCCACCATGCCGGTCTTGTCGCGGCGCGTCTGTTCTATTTTCGCCCCAATCCATTGCATAAAGCTCAGGGTACCGACAATCCCCGATTGTCCCGCCTGCCTCGGCGACACGGGATAGGCCGCGAAAACAGCGGCGCCCCCCATTTTCACCGAAACCGCACGGGCGAATTTTTCCGCCTTAAGGTTATCGTTGGCCTCTATCTCACAAGAATTGCAGTTTTCATCCACCACGATAAACGGCGAGGCGGTCAAGCGATCAAGATGGAAGGTCGTCATCTGAAATTCGGGGAAGGCTCTGCCCATGGCATCCACATCCGCCACGGGCAGACCCAGACGTGAAGCGGTTGCCAGCGGCAGCAAGGAATTAATGCCGCCCGCCTCGATGGGGTATATCGCTGTTATCTTTCTGCCGAGCCGTTTCTCCATCAACCGGCACGCGGTGATGGATTCATTGCCGTTCGGCACCTTTTCCATCATGACGGTGGGCGAACCTATCATGCCGGTGGACAACAGCAGATCGTCCGGCTGAAACTCATCCACGGCGAACAAAGGTAACGGGCCATGCTCCTCGATGGCCTTTAACGCCATGATTTTGCCTATATACGGGTCGCCGCCGCCGCCGCTGGCCATAATAGACGCACCGATACTGATATGCTCAATCGCTTGTTCATCTAATAGCTTCATATCAAAGTCCTGGTAGAAAATAGTGTTTACTTGAAATTGCAAACAATTGTCGCGTCTCTTAACGTTGAAACGTGCAATATATCTTGAGTGGAAATCATTTACGTCATAAAAAACTTATGACACATATAATTCTCTTTTTCTTTTAATGCACCTATTGAAGAGGATTAATTAGAACATAAAAATTTGTAGTGCCGCTAGTTTTTTGTTAAAAAATGGAAACACGCCAGCAATAAATTCAGAGGACTGAATTATCAACAAATGTAATGAATTTAGGCTAATAAGGTTATCTGAGTTTTAATTATTTAAAGATATATTTATTGGTTGTGACTTTATTAGCCTTTCCAGCAATTGACTTCAATCTGGTCAATTAAAACTTCAAAAGATAATGAATTGGATGATAGATAAATGGATCATGATTTCAGCCATGTATATGAGGTATTCAAAGAATACTCTATTGATATAGCCCCTCAACTTCTGATTTTATGGGAAACGTCAAGTGAGCCATGGGGCGTAAAAGACATCGATTCCCGCTATGTGTATGGAAATAAAGCTTATTATCGATTATTGAATCTAAACCCTTCCTTAATGAAAATTCAAGGTTATTTCGATGATGAACTGCCCTGTTCCATTGCTAAATTTGCATGGTTTTTCAAGGAGCATGATCGCCATACCGTTGCTATGCAGGATCGATTATGCTCGCTGGAAATCCACTGTTATGGACCCGAACAACTGCTCAAACCTTACTATTTCGACAAATTCCCCCTTTTCGACAATACCACAGGTAAATGCGTCGGCACGATATTTCATGCCAGGGAATTGGATAATTTCTCATTATTGAAACACATCAATGGCGAACAACCGGGATTTTTTCGATTTTACCCACCGGAAAATCTTTTTTCCGAGACGGAGTTGGACGTCGTCTTTTTTGTCCTGCAATCACTTTCCAGCAAAAACATCGCCAAAAAGCTGAATCGTTCGCACCGGACAATAGAGAACAAATTGCAACAGATATATCAAAAAGCCGGCGTACATAATCTTAACCAATTCCAGGAATTTTGCCGAGAGAAAGGATTTGATCGTTATATTCCGCAGAAATTCTTTCGGCCTGGCAGTCGGATGCTTAGCCATGTTAAGAAACAGCTACCTTAATGGCGCGGGGATAACCGATGCTAATGCAGCGGGCCGGCGAGATTGACCCACTGCCGGTTTCAGGGAATTATTCTATTACCGCGCAAGCAAAGCGCGCGCCGGAACCGCCGATAGGCTGGCTGTGGTAATCGTCCGGATTAGCATGAATCACCACCGAAGAACCATCCTGATCGAGCAAGGCCGGGCGTCCATTGCCAGGATTCAGCGCCACCAGGGTGGAATACAGTTCAGCCATGATTTTCCCATCAGCCCCGGCGTAAACATTAGGCAAATCTCCCGCGTCATTGGCGTCGCTGTTCAATAGTCCATGAACCACGGGAGTACTGGCATGAACATGGGCGCCGGCATCGGCGAATTTCGCTTTGGCCTGGCACGATCCCTTTTCGTGGAAATGGATACCATGCCAGCCTGGCGTCATGCCTGCAGCTTCAACGCGCAATAGCACGCCTTTCGGCGCCTCGGTCACCGTTATTTTGCCCAGCGGTTTGCCATCGGTTCCGATTAAAATGCCCGTATGCACAACCGAGTGGGATTGGGCCCATAACGGCGGGGCTGATAATGCCAAGGCAAGGGTCAACAAAAAGATGATGCGTTGCATGGATATCCTCCAGAAGATCTAAGTTATGGTATGAGGTCTTGCTTAGCGCCATGGTAAAACTCAGGCGATGAACCGTTAAATCATAGTCGCTGATGATGGCGCTGTCCCGGGAGCGTGACCACCGCGTCTCCTGGAAAGGAGTTTTTCAATCATGCCGGGCAGGATTACCCCCATGGCTATCGCCAACTCGGCAATGGGCGGGGCAACGCTTCAGCCTTGTTCCGTCGCTTGGCTGTTCTGCTGAGCCGACTGAACCGCTGTCAACGCAATGGTATAAACAATGTCGTCCACCAGCGCGCCACGGGATAAATCGTTGACCGGTTTTCGTAATCCCTGCAGCATCGGCCCGATCGACACCAGCGCCGCTGAGCGCTGTACTGCTTTATACGTGGTATTGCCGGTATTCAAGTCAGGAAAAATGAATACCGTAGCCCGCCCGGCTACCGGGGAATCCGGCGCTTTTGTCCGGGCGACATCGGCCATAATGGCGGCATCATATTGCAACGGCCCGTCGATCATGAGGTCCGGCCTTTTTTGCCGAACCAGACGTGTCGCTTCCCGTACCTTCTCCACATCGCTGCCGCTGCCGGAGACGCCGGTGGAATAGGAAATCATCGCCACCCGCGGTTCGATGCCGAACCTGACGGCCGAGTCGGCGGACTGTATGGCGATTTCGGACAGTTGTTCCGCATCGGGGTCAGGATTAATGGCGCAATCGCCGTAAACCAGCACCTGTTCAGGCAACAACATGAAAAAGATCGATGAAACCAGAGAATTGCCTGGCGCGGGTTTAATCAATTGCAACGCGGGCCGCAGCGTATTGGCTGTGGTATGCACCGCGCCGGAAACCAGACCGTCAACATCGCCGCACTCCAGCATTAACGTGCCGAGCATGACATTGTCTTCCAGTTGTTCATGCGCCACCACTTCAGTCATGCCTTTGTGCTTGCGCAATTTCACCAGCCGCGCGAGATAACGATGGCGCAGCGTGACGGGATCCAACAATTCCAGATGGTTCAATACAACGCCCTGCGCCGCGGCCACCCGGCGGATCTCCTCGGGATTGCCCAGCAATACGCAACGCGCTATGCCGCGCTCCGCGCAAATGGCGGCGGCGCTGATGGTTCGCGCATCTTCTCCTTCCGGCAGCACGATGCGTTTGTTCGCTTGACGCGCCCATTCCGTCAACGCGTAACGGAATGCCGGCGGCGATAGACGACGTGACCTTTCCGAAGCGGCGCTCAGGGAATCGATCCATTGTTCCTCGATATACCCGGCGGTGTAGTTCTGCACCGTTTCCAGCCGCTGGAGATCGTCAGCGGGTATTTGCAGATTGAAACTTTGCAAATTGAGCGAAGTCTGCCAGGTATTGGTATCCACCATAAACACCGGCAACCCGGTCTGAAAGGCCCGTTCGCATAACGAACTGATATCAGGGGCGATGGGATAGCCGCCGGTCAGCACAACCGCGCCGATGGCCACTCCGTTCATGGCGGCCAGGCAAGCCGCCACCAGAACTTCGGGACGATCCGCGCAAGTGACCAGCAGCGAGCCGGGACGAAATTGCCTGACCATATTGGACAAACTTCTCGCGCAAAAGGTTACGGATTGCACCCGCCGCGTCCGGGCATCGCCGGCGTTGATGATCCGCGCCGACAGATGCCGCGCCATATCTATCGCGCGGGTGGCAATCAAATCATAATTCCACGGGATACAGCCCAGCACGGTCACCGGATAGTCGGTAAATATCGGCGGGGTATGATCTACGGCAATATCGTCCCGCTGGTTGCCTGCGTCAAACAGCTCGGAAAGATCAGGACGGGCCCGGTCAAGTTCATCCAAGGGCGCATGCCATTTGTTGATGATTACGCCGGCGATATTTCTATTACCCGCACCGCCGAAGCCGGCGCAGACCAGTTCAAGCCGCGCTTTGAGCTGCGCCGCCGAACCGCCCTCCAAGGTCGTCACCAATACCACTTCCGCATTTAAAGCCCGGGCGATATCTTGATTCAGGCCGCTGATGAAATCATGACGGCCCGTCAGCTTTAATCCTTCGATCAGCACGACATCCGCATCTTGTTTATTTTCATGATAAGCGGCGACAATCTCTTCCATTAACACATCACGGCGATTGGCGCGAAGCTGCGCCTCGACATACTCCATCGTCAAGGGCAGTGCGGCGGGAATAGCGGCATTGGCGCGGTTCTTGGCGGATATTTCCGTCGATCTGGCGCCATCGGGTTGTTGAAAAACGGGCTTGAATACGCAAAGGCGCACGCCTTTTCGCTCAATGGCCCGCGTCACGCCGAGACTGATGCTGGTTAGTCCGACGCGGGCGCCTGTGGGGATTAACATAATGGTACGGGACAAGATTGAACCTCTGGATGGTAATCAACGTAATTAATGCCATCGTTGTGACGATGACATTGTCAATGCGCCTCAACCGTAATAAGGAGCGCTCGTTCCTGAGGGATACCGGCTGGCAAGCCTTGGCGGCTGCTAGGGCGCCAATCGGCCGTTTTCAATACATACGGGATCAAACGCAAAAACCACTTCCGGATCGGGTAAAGTCAACTTTTTATCTTTACCTTTATAAGTCAGCCGGCCCAGCAAATCACGCAAGATATTAATGCGCGCGGTATGCTTGTCATCGGTATGCACCACTATCCATGGCGTGGTGGTCGTATGCGTGCGCAACAGCATCTCATTTCTGGCGAGACTGTATTCTTTCCAGAGTTTGGTGGCTTCCTGATCGATTGGGCTTATTTTCCATTGTTTCAGCGGATCGGTAACCCTGGCCTCCAATCGCTCTTTTTGCTCATGCTTGCTGATATCGAGATAGTATTTAATGATTTTGATACCGGAATTCACCAACAGTTGCTCAAAATCAGTCACAGTATTCATAAACTGCTCATGTTCTTTGTTGGTGCAAAAGCCCATGACCTTTTCAACGCCGGCACGGTTATACCAACTGCGGTTAAACAGCACCATCTCCTGCGCAGCCGGTAATTCGGTCACATAACGCTGAAAATACCATTCCGCCCGGTCCCGTTCCGAAGGCTTGCCCAACGCGACGATTCGAATTTCGCGCGGACTCAGGTGTTGGGAAATGGTTTTGATAATGCCATCTTTGCCTGCGGAATCCCGTCCTTCAAAGATCACCAGGATTTGATCATTGGAAGCGATAATCTCACGTTGCAGCTTGACCAACTCTATCTGCAACAGATGTAATGCCTCATTATATTCTTTGCCTGGAGATTCATGCTCAACGTGATGGTCGGAGGAATGCTCGCCATTCTTGCTCATTGTTTTTTCTCCAATGGTTAATCGACACGATCATGCAGGCTGAAAATTCAGCCTATGGTTTCATTATGGCACGCTCAGAGCTATCGGGGATGAGGATATGATGTCATCACGTTACCTTGCCATCATCCTGCTGGCGGCAACCCTATTGGCATTCATCCGCCAGAGGGCTTCAGCTATCGCCCGGGCGCAAAAAACCCGCTTTTCAGCGGGTTTATCTAAGCGATTACAGTAGTTCGGTCTGCGCTTCCACCACAGCCAGCGCCACCATATTCACGATGCGCCGTACCGAGGCGACCGGCGTAAGAATATGCACCGGCTTAGCCACGCCCATCAGGACCGGCCCCACCGTCACGCCTTCTGAAGAGGAAACGCGCAACAGGTTATAACTGATGCGTGCGGCTTCCATATTAGGCATGATAAGGATATTCGCCGAACCTTTAAGCGGGCTGTCGGGCATTAAATCGTGACGAATGCTTTCCACCAGCGCCGCATCGCCATGCATTTCACCGTCGATTTCCAGCTCAGGCGCCATCTGCCGCACCAATTCAAGCGTTTTACGCATTTTACGCGCGGCCGGACAATCGGAACTGCCGAAACTGGAATGCGATAGCAACGCCACCTTGGGTTCAATACCGAAACGGCGCACGGTTTCCGCCGCCATCAGGGTAATTTCCGCCAGTTGTTCCGGCGTCGGATCATCATTGACATAGGTATCGGCCAGGAAGGTATTGCCGCTGGGCAGCAGCAATGCATTCATCGCCCCGGCGACATGGACGCCGTCCCGATAGCCAAAGACCGACTCGACCACCTTGAAATGTTCATGATAACTGCCGACGGTGCCGCAAATCATGGCATCGGCTTCGCCGCGCCGCACCATAATGGCCGCGATCAGCGATGGATTGCCAATCACCGCGCGCTGCGCTTGTTCCGGCGAAACGCCCTGGCGTTTCATGATCTGGTAGTATTCGCCCCAATATTCCTTGAAACGCGGGTCGGACTCGTTATTGACCAGCTCAAAATCTTCACCGGCGACAATATGCAGCCCCAATTTTTTCAGGCGCATCTCAATCACGCTGGGACGACCGATTAGAATCGGCTTGGCCAGACCAAGAGTGACCAATTCCTGGGTGGCATGCAAAACGCGTTCATCTTCCCCTTCAGCCATCACTACCCGTTTCGGTTGTTTGCGCGCTTGCGAAAATATCGGCCGCATAAACAAATTGGTTTTATAAACAAACTCGGTCAGTTTTTCCACATAGGCGTCAAAATCCTCGATCGGCCGGGTGGCCACACCGGAATCCATCGCCGCACGAGCCACCGCCGGCGCAATTTTGACAATCAGCCGCGGGTCGAAAGGCTTGGGAATCAGATACTCGGGGCCAAAGGACGATTCTTCATCGCCATAGGCGGAGGCCACGATATCGCTTTGTTCGGCCAAAGCCAAATCAGCGATTGCCCGTACGCAGGCCAGTTTCATTTCTTCGTTGATGGTGGTCGCGCCCACATCCAGCGCCCCGCGGAAAATAAACGGAAAACACAGTACGTTATTAACCTGATTGGGGTAGTCGGACCGGCCGGTACAGATTATGGCATCAGGACGCACCGCTTTGGCAAGCGGCGGTAAAATTTCCGGTTCAGGATTGGCAAGCGCCAGTATTAACGGCTTACTGCCCATGGTTTTCACCATATCCTGCGATAAAACCCCTGGTCCGGAACACCCGAGGAAAATGTCGGCGCCGTGAATAGCGTCCGCCAGAGTGCGCATGCCATTATCGGCGATGGCATAAGCGGCCTTGGTTTCCGCCATATTTTCTTCACGGCCCTGATAGATGACGCCGCGGGAATCGCACACGATAATGTTATGGCGTTTCAGGCCAAGCGCCACCAGCAGATTGAGGCAGGCGATAGATGCCGCGCCGGCGCCGGAAGCAACCAGTCTGACGTCGGAAATGTCTTTTTCCACCACCCGCAGGCCATTCAACACTGCGGCGGTACAAATGATGGCCGTACCGTGTTGGTCATCGTGGAACACAGGGATTTTCATGCGTTCACGAAGTTTTTTCTCAATATAAAAACATTCCGGCGCCTTGATATCTTCCAGATTAATGCCGCCGAAAGTGGGTTCCAACGAGGCGATGATATCAATCAGCTTGTCGGGATCCAATTCATCGACTTCGATATCGAATACATCGATACCGGAAAATTTCTTGAACAGAACGCCCTTTCCTTCCATCACCGGCTTACCGGCCAACGCACCGATATTGCCCAGGCCCAATACCGCGGTGCCGTTGGAAATAACCGCCACCAAATTTCCGCGCGCGGTATATTTAAAGGCTGCCAAAGGATCCTTGGCAATTTCAAGGCAAGGGGCGGCAACGCCCGGAGAATAAGCCAGGGCTAAATCATGCTGAGTTGCCAAGGGTTTGGTGGGCGTAATCCGAATCTTTCCCGGTTGCGGGAATTGATGGAAATCTAAAGCGCTCTGTTTGAGTTGTTCATCCATTGTAGGATTCCTTGTGGCTTTTTTGTAACTTGTACAGGAATGTAACGATGTTATGCGCCTACAGTATAAACTGTGCGGAATGTCAAACTATGAAGCAAGGCATAGTCTGCATAAGATTGTGACGATATAAGATAGGTTTACCAGGGGGAGGTTGCAAAAAAACCGGCAACGGCTTATTTCTCAATGAATTAACACGATGTAACCGGTCTCAGAAAATGAAGCGCCAGCACAATTTGCCACATTTCCGGCAGCCGCGGCCGGCGCTTTTTAGCTGAATTTGGTATTAAAACAATGACAACCTGTCATACAGGATTAACCGGGACTGGCTGAAATGGCCGCCTCGAAAGGCGCGCCGATGATCACGTCAGTCCGCGAGGTTAACAGCCGGAAATCAAGACCATTTTTTCATCAGAATACTGGCGTTAACGCCGCCAAAACCAAAACCGTTCGATAGGGCATACGTCATGGCAACGGGTTGGGCCTCGCCTCGAACCAGGTACAAATCCGCTGCCGCCGGATCCGGATTGTCGAGATTAAGAATAGCCGGAACAATCTGATCCCGTAACGCCAAGGCGGTAAATATCGCCTCTATGCCGCCGGCGGCCCCCAAGAGATGTCCGGTTGCCGATTTGGTCGCGGTGATGGCCAATTCGCGATTGGCGCCGAAAAGATGTTTTATCGCGTTGATTTCCGCCAAATCTCCCACCGGCGTCGAGGTCGCATGCGCATTAAGATGGTTGACCTGATTGGGTGTGATGCCGGCTTGTTGCAAGGCGATTTTCATTGCCCGGTAAGGGCCATTGCCATCTTCCGCGCCGGAGGTCATGTGATAGGCGTCGGCACTGGTGCCATAACCTACAATTTCAGCCAGCGGCTTCGCTCCCCGCGCCAATGCGTGGTCCAGCGACTCGATCACCATTAACCCCGCGCCCTCGCCCATAACAAAGCCATCACGCGCCTGATCGAATGGCCGCGAGGCGCTGATCGGCGCGTCGTTATAATGCGTGGAAATGGCTCTGGCGGCGGCGAAGCCACTGAGGCTGACCGCATCGATAGCCGCCTCGGTACCGCCGCACAGCGCGATATCGGCCTCATCATTGCAAATCAGACGCACCGCGTCGCCAATGGCCTGTACCCCTGCGGCGCAAGCGGTCACCGGCGCGCCTATCGGCCCCCGGAAGTGATATTTTATCGATACCTGGCCAGCGGCAAGATTGGCCAGAAACGAAGGAATCGTAAAGGGAGACATGCGGTTCGGCCCCCGGTTATCCAACGTCCGAACCGCATGAGCTATCGCGGGGAACCCGCCGATACCGGTGGCGATAACGGTCGCGGTCCGTTCCTGACGTTGTTCGGTATCCGCCGTCCAGCCTGCTTGACGAAGCGCTTCGTCCGCTGCCGCCAGGGCCAGTAAAATGAAGCGATCCATTTTTTTCTGATCTTTGGGCGCCACAAACCGGTCCGGGTCGAGCCCTGCTTCGGGATCTTGCTGCATGGTGGGTACGCGGCCGCCAATTTTCACCGTCAACTGTTCAACCATCTCCGGCGGCAATGATGTAATGCCCGATTGGCCATTCAACAGCCGCGACCAGATGGTTTCCACACCACAGCCCAAAGGCGATACGGCGCCCATGCCGGTGATAACTACTCGACGTTTATTCATGGTCTGTCCTGTGCGATTTTTGAAAAGTGAAAGTAATATCGGCCGGTTGCTGCTGCCCTTGGTTATTGTGATCATTGGCAGCGCCGACGGTGATATCCACATTGAAAGGCGTAAGCAGTTCGCCGGTTCGCTGATCGACAAGCACCGGTAAAACCTTCTGCCGGCTTGAACGATGAATCGGCGTAATGTTGATCGATGCGTCCCCGATAAAAAGATTGCCCCAGTTAAGCAACGAGAGCAGCACCGGAAACAAGGCCTGGCCGCGCTCGGTCAATAAATACTCGTATCTGACCGGATGCTCATGATAGGACTGCTTGTATAGGATATCGTTGCGTACCAGCGTATTCAGGCGGCGAGCGAGCATGGTGGGCGACAGGCCCAGGTTTTGCTGAAATTCATCAAACTTCGTCAAGCCGTGAAATGCGTCCCGCACGATAAGCATGCTCCACCACTCCCCTACCCGCTCCAGCGCTTGGGCAATGGGGCATTTCATATGGTTAAAATGAGTTCGTTGCATAGTCTTCCGCGTAGTAATGTGTGGTCTGGCGTTCCAAGTCACTACAATCATTATAGTGACCAGGGATGCTAATCTAGCTTACATGTGTACGCTGAACAAGTCCGATCAGTGGCTAAGGGAAGCGGCGGCGACGAAACCGCCCGTAAACCAGGAGGGTCTATACCGACAGATCGCATGTCAGAAAATAAAAGGCTTTTTAGTCATTATCGGCTCAACCTAACTCTTTATAGCTTTCACCTTGGTTAGACTCTTTCCTGACAGTAATAAAACTATGGAAATAGCCATTAACCCTTTTTTCGTGCCAAATTATCATATTGGCATTTATTGACATTCTCTTGCATAGTCTGGAAAAAATTAAGCATTATCGGTTAAGGTCAATATTAGCCAATATATTCGGTCGATAGGGGGTGTCCATGAAATATTTAATTAATGATTCTATATTATTTGATGCTGTGGAATATCAACTCAGCGTATTGGATGCCCCATCGTCCTTGATTAAATTATCCACTACTTCAGGACGGGTTTTGGCGGCGTTAATCATTTCCCATGGCGGAGGCCACACCGTCAGCCGTGAATGGCTATTTGAAAAAGTCTGGATAAATCATGGACTCCAACCGTCCAATGGCAACCTGAACCAGCAAATCAGCTTGATCCGAAAAGCGCTAGCCGCGCTGGGCCTGGATGGTTCCGCCATAGTGACCGTGCCAAAACGCGGTTTGAAGTTGAATGACCTACTAATGATAAGTATTTTCGAAGAATCAGCGCTTTCAACGTCAGCGGCGGCCGATCAATACGATGAATGCCATGAGCCATTACCGGCCGACCTGAAAATCGCGCAAACCCGATCAAAAAAAAACAACATTCCCGACGTTACCTTGGCAATCTCCCTGATCGTGACCTTACTGATGATCTCTATATATTTTATCGACAATGATAAACAACCCTTATTATTTCTCGATCAAGCCGGAGCGTGTGACGTTTATACTCTCAGGCCCATCGCCGAACGGGAAAAAGATGTGATGATGATACAATTAAAACAATCCATGAAAGGTAATATAGAAAAATGCGCCAAAAACGATGTCATCATTTTTTCATATAATATCGTCACCAACAGCCAAGTCAGGCAAAAAATCAATCAGCGTAAATTTTTGGCCAAGTGTGAACGGGATGGCAAGGGCAATCTATCACGTTGCCTGACCTTCTATTTTTACAACTGGGCGGAGTCTTGATGAAAAAGTTCCTGGCTGCAATATGCCTGTTGATGGTGACCGCCGGCTTATTTTATCATTCTCATTACCGGAGTGCGTTAAGCGGCTTTAATTGTTCTGGTTTGATAGTATTCCGCGCCATGACGCCGGAAGGCCGTTTTACCTATACCGCCGAAGCCAAGATGTTTTTTACCAATCCCCATGAGGGTTTCTATGTACTCAATGGCAGTTTTAGCCACAATGAGCAGACCTATAATTTACATCGCACCACTTTTTTCACCTACCAACACAAAAACGATTGGGATCTTTATGAAATAACCATCACCAGGCAACGGCTATCCAATTTAGACAACGCACCGCAATCGGCTACTGATGCGATTTTATTGCCGGTGGGCGACACGGTTTTACCCCTTTTCCGGCGAATCGATGATAGAACAATAATTATTAGTACGATCTATTCTCCCTTCTTTATCTGCGCCAAAGAGTCATCAACGCATTAAATCGAGTCCAAACTTTGACGAAGCGCCATTAAGCATAAATACTATTTATATACTTTGTGGTCATGCTATTGCCATAGTCTCGCCTGGCAGTCCCTAGATGTTGTTTATCCAACTTATCAGTCTATTGTATGCGAAAAATGAAGCACTTCGGTTCCCCACAGCAACGAGGCAAGGAAGACTCGGTCTACGGCCGGCAGCGCTTCACATTGGTATTTCAGCTTGCCGCCTCAGCCGGCATTTTGATTCTTGCGCTCATCCTGATCAATGGACTGCATATCTGGCAAACCTATCGCCAGGCGATAACCCGTTCGCAAACCACAACGGCTTTAGTGGCCCAGGCATTGACGCAGCACGCCAATGATACCTTTGTCCAGGCCGAAGCCACCCTCGAAGCGCTGGCGGACATCATCGAACAACAAGGCGATGGGCCGGGCCAATTAACCCGTCTGCAATCGCTTTTTCGAGAAAAAACCACCGGCCCGTCAGCCATCGACGGCATTTCGCTTTTCGATGCCGGCGGTCGCATGATTATCACCTCGCAAAACAGCTTACCGATAAGCAATCATTATGCCGACCGGGATTATTTTATCTATCACCAAAACCATCCCGGCGTCGCTATCCATATCGGGCAAGTGATTCGGGGTCGGATAACCGATAAACTCATCCTGCCGCTATCCCGGCGTATTAATCATCCGGATGGCAGTTTTGCCGGCGTGCTGTTGGAAAGCGTGATGATGAGCCACTTTCGCAGCTTCTATACCAAGTTCACTGTCAGCGATGATTCAACATTAACGATGATGCTTAATAACGGCACCATCCTTTATCGCCATCCCTATAATGAAAAAATCATCGGCACCACTATTGCCGATTCCTCGTTATTTAAAGACAGTATCCAGCGCAACCAATCAGGCACCTTGAACAGCGTATCGCCAGACGATCAGCAACCAATGATCTACAGTTACGCGCATCTCCGGCAATTTCCGGTCATTATCACCAGCGGCCTTTCATTGGATCAGTCGTTGGCCGACTGGCGGCATGACGCGCTCGTCCACATTGTCATGACGGTAATTTTCATTGCCATGATAAGCCTGATTTGTCGACTATTAATGCGGCAAGTCCGTGCGCGTATGCGTATCGAGCTGGAACTGATCCATGCGCAACAGGAATTGCGCAAATTGAATTTATCCTTGCAAAAACTGGCTCGCTCCGATGGTTTGACCAGTTTATTCAACCGGCGGCATTTCGATTTGGTATTGAATAATGAATTCAAGCGCGCCATCCAGTCCCGCCGGCCGCTGGGACTGATTTTGCTGGATATTGATTTTTTCAAGCAATACAACGATATATACGGTCATGTCGCTGGCGATGATTGTCTGCAGCTGATCGGCAACACCCTGCGCAATATTCCCTTGCGCCAGCGGGACATCATCGCGCGCTATGGTGGCGAGGAGTTTATCATCCTGCTGCCGGAAACGGATAAAATCGGCGCAATGACCGTAGCGCGGCGGATACATAACAGCATTACGGATTTGAAAATTCCCCATCAAGGCAGCCCGATCGGTATCATCAGCCCCAGCATCGGCGTGTATGTCGGCCTGCCGAACAGCCCAGAGGACACCCCGTCGAAACTGATCATCAAAGCAGACACCGCGTTGTATGAAGCCAAACGGCAAGGCCGCAACCGGATTTGCGAAGCATAACGGATGATAGGGTTGTTCTTCCGGCAGGGTCATTGACGACCGACCGCCAGGCTTGCCACAGCCAGTGGCCAAGGATCACCGTCAACAGCTAGATACCGCTGAACCAATTATAACCCTGGTCTTCCCAGTAACCGCCGGGATTGGTGTTGGTGACCGAAATCGACTCGATATGCTTGGCATTTTTGAATCCCAATTTGGTCGGTACCCGTAAACGCAGCGGAAAACCATAATCGTCCGGCAACGCTTTGCCGGCGAAACCCAGCGTCAGGATCGTCTGGGGATGCAAGGCAGTGGCCATATCGATACTGGAATAATACCGATCGGCGCAACGGAAGCCGACAAAACCGGCGTGAAGATCAGCACCGATATGCTGAAGAAAAATGCGCAAGGGTATACCGCTCCATTGACCGATGGCGCTCCATCCTTCAATGCAAATCAGCCGGGTGATCTGGCTTTCCTGCGGCAATGCCCGCAGTTTTTCCAGCGTCCAGGAGCGCTTATCAGCCACCAGGCCGGAGACGGCCAGTTGCCAGGTGGAGAGATCCACTTCCGGCACATTATATTCGGGGTAATAGGCGTTGAAAGGGAAAGGCTTGGTCACCTGATCGGGCCGATAGGTTTGCGCCAATCGTTGCCCGCTGAACAGCCATGACTGCACCCGGTCATTCCAATGCGACATGGCCCATAATACTTTATCCACTTCATCGCCGTCCTGCATATTGCAACCGGTCAACAGACTCAGCGCCCCCAGGGTCAGCCCCGAGCGCAACAGCAATCGTCGCTGCAAGCCATACAATTTTTTGCGCTGCGCCGGTTCCAATACCGGAGCGGATTTTTTCGCCTGATTATTCATCGGCGGGCTCCCTGTGGTTTGTGACGCAAATAGCCGGTAAGCATGGGCAGGAATGTGCTGGGCACCAGCAGCACCATCAAAAGATGGACGACCACAAAAATACCGATACCGCTCATGGCGAAAAAGTGGACATAACGCGCCCGGTCAAACCCGCCGAATATCGCCACCAGACCGCTGAGCTGCACAGGTTTCCAGATGGATAAACCCGACAGCACCAGCAGCAGGCCGCAAAGCAGAACGCCAAGATAAAAGGCTTTTTGAATGGCGTTATATTGCCCAGGACGATGAACCAGCCGAAAAGTGAGCGCTAAAACTACATCGCGGCACAACGACCGCGGAGTGAGCGGCAAAAAATCCCGGCGAAAATGTCCGCTGCACACGCCCCACAACAGATAAACCAGGCCGTTGACCACCAAGGCCCACATCACCGCCAAATGCCAGGCGATAGAGCCGCCCAGCCAACCGCCCAGGGTCAGTTTGACCGGAAACGTAAAGTGGAAAAGAGGAGAGGCATTATAAATGCCCCAGCCGCTCATAAACATGCCGCAAAGAATAACGGCGTTCAGCCAGTGCGTCACCCGCACCGGCAGTCGATGCAGCCGGATAGTCTCCGGCGTGATATTCACTTTCACAAGCGTCCTCCTAAAGTGGCCAACACATCAGCAGCCCGAAAATGACGGGTAATACCCTATAGCTTTTGGGTTGCAGAAAGGCGGCCAGCGAGAGACAAATCTGTCTGGAACAGATTTGGACAGCGCTTGCGCTGGCCCGAAGGGTGAACCTAAAGGATGAGGTTCACTACCCCGATGAGCTTACATAAGTAAGTGATTCGGGTGAACGAACGCAGCCAACGCATCTGCGGCCCGAAAGATGACGGGTATATTACATTGGCGGAACGGTGCCATTAACTCCTGCCACAATCCGCCCAGCCACCACCGCGCTTCCGCTGCCCGAGGCCGGAAAGAGAATAATATGAGCGCCTGGTTTAAGCAGTGAACGATCGCCGGGTGACAACGTCACAACTGGCACATCCTCCGGCACAACGACCTTTTTCTCGCCATTCTGGTATTTGACGGTCATGGTGCGGCCATTGGCGTTAACCAGTGTTCCCACCGTGCCATTGGTCATGGTGCCCACTTTGCCGTCCGCGCCCTGCCAAGGCCGATAACCTTCGCCGGTGCCGCGCAGCGATGGGTCAAACACATGCACCTCCAACGCCTTTAGCGTGCCGTCTGGCTGGGGCGCGGCGGCGGTACCGATAAAACTGTTGGGCTTGATATCACTGATCTTGCCTTGCGCTACCGCCGAAACCTGGGTCTTATCGTTCAAGGCCGCGGTTACGTTTTGACCCCGCCGATCGGTGAGCTGTAATTGATCGCCATTAACCTGTGTAATTGTGCCGCGAATTGCCATCATGGGCTTGGCCGGCGCATCCGCCGCCAGCGCCGCAACGCTGCTGATTGCCAGCGCGCTCGCCAGTAGACCCGTCAAAAACAAATGTTTGGCCATGTGATTCTCCTGTTAACGTTCGATCCGGCCTCAATTGCGCCGGCATTGTCCGCATCCGGTTAAACGTGTCCCGGCACTGCTTCTTCATCAGCTTGACAAACCAACCCGGCCTGCCAGATGACCATTCGATGACAATATTGTCATCAACCGCCGCTGGACAAACTGTTACAATACCTGGATATAGCCAGTGCATGCGCGGCTGCAAAGATAACGGCGACGGGTACTCGGGTACACCCTTGAGGATAGTTATGGATGCGTATACTGATAGTAGAAGATGATCTCAGTACGGGTGAATATTTACGCAAGGGCTTGAGCGAAGCCGGGTATCGGATTGATCTTGCCCAAACCGGTCCGGATGGGTTGTTTCTGGCATTGGAACATGTCTATGACGCCATCGTGCTGGATGTCATGTTGCCGGGGCTGGATGGCTGGCAATTGATGGAAATCATCCGTAAAAAAAACGATGTTCCGGTGCTGTTCCTGACTGCCCGCGATCAGGTGCAGGATCGCATCCATGGCCTGGAATTGGGCGCCGACGATTATTTGATCAAACCCTTTTCCTTCACCGAACTGTTGCTGCGTATTCGCACCCTGCTGCGCCGGGGCGTTATTCGCGAGGAAAACGACTTTCATCTGGCGGACCTGCACATCGATATGTTGCGGCGTAAAGTCACTCGGTGCGATACGGTAATCACCCTGACCAATAAAGAGTTTGCTTTGCTGTCGTTATTTGTCCGGCGCCAGGGTGAAGTGCTGTCCCGCACATTGATTGCCTCACAGGTCTGGGATATGAATTTCGACAGCGATACCAATGTGGTGGATGTGGCGGTCAAGCGCTTGCGCGCCAAGATGGACCGCCCGTTCGAGGTAAAACTCATCCATACCGTTCGCGGCATCGGGTATGTCTGCGAGGTCCAATCATGACCCTCACGCTTTTTCCGCGACTCTCGCTGACCACCCGCTCGGCGCTATTGTTCGCCGTGCTGGCGGCGTTGGTCATTAGCGGCGTCGGTTTTTATCTCTACAGCGATATGGATCGATCCATGCGCCATCAGGCGGGCGTGCAAATCGCCGGGCGGGTCACTTATTTTCGCAATTTACTCGGCAACCAGTTTCCCCTGGCGCTATTGAGCGATAATCCGCATTTATTCGAAAATATGCTGGGCAATCAGAGCGATATCCTGATTTTTCAGCACCCGCGCCAAACGCCGTTGATCAATGTCAATCCCAGCCGCTATGCGTTGCCGCCGGTGACGCCGGTGGACGACGGGGTGGCGCTCACGCTCGACGCCGTGCATTCGGCCACTACGCCCGAGGGCATTCCTATCCGTTTCGTCACGGCGCTGGTCGCGATCAAAGGTCAGCCTCCCCTGCAGATCACCGCCGGACATGTCATGATCAATGAAACCCGCATGTTGACGCAATACCGTCACCGTATTGTTGAAACGGTCATCGGCGCGTTTTTATTGATTGCCTTGTTAGGCTATGGCGTCATGCGGCACGGGCTGGCGCCGTTACGGCGCATGGCGGCGCAAGCGGAAAGCATTCACCCCGCCACGCTCGCCACCCGCTTGTCCGAACAGGGCGCGCCGGCTGAATTCCACCAGGTTATCCGTTCGTTCAATGCCATGCTCGACCGACTGGCGGACGGTTATCAGCGGCTCAGCCGTTTTTCGGCCGATTTGGCTCATGATATCCGCACGCCCATCAATGCGCTGATGGGCCATTGTCAGGTGGCGCTGTACCAGCGCCGCACCGCGCAAGAATATGAAAGCGTATTGGTGCGCAATAGCGAGGAACTGGAGCGTATATCGCGCATGGTGGAAAACATTTTGTTTTTGGCCAGGGCCGGCGAAGCGCAATCGGCCATCGCGCCAGTATCCTTGTCTGTGGAGCAGGAACTTCAGCGTATTGCCGATTATTTCGAAGGGTTGGCCGAAGAACGCGGACTGGAATTGCATTGCCGCGGCGAAGGCATGATAAAGGCCGACGCCATCCTCTTGCGCCGGGCATTAAGCAATTTGGTGGACAACGCCATTCGTTATGCCGATGCCGATAGCCAGATATGGCTGGACGGCCGGCGGCACAACAATGGCTGGTTGCTTGAGGTGATAAACCAGGGCCCGCCGATTCCGCCCAATCATCTGGCGAAACTGTTTGATCGCTTTTACCGCGCCGATGATGCGCGAACCGGCAGCGATAACGCCAGCGGCCTTGGCTTATCCATCGTGCAGGCGATTATGAAATTGCACAAGGGAACCGCCAACGTCAGTTGCCGCGGGCAACGGCAAATCTGTTTCAGCCTGTTTTTTCCAGATACCATGGATGAGGCGCCACCGCAACCTGACCCTCATCAGGGTATCGCCGTCAGGGCTTAACGATTGACATCCACGACAACCCGGCCGCGAACCTTACCGGCCATCAGTTCATTAGCGGTTTCAATAACCTGTTCCAGCGTGATTTCGCGGCTGATGCTGTTGAGCAACTCCGCATCCACCAGGGAGGACAGGCGTTGCCAGGCGGCAATACGATCTTCCCGCGGACGTTGCACGCTGTCCACGCCGGCCAGCGTCACGCCGCGCAAAATAAACGGGGCGACGGTGGACGGAAAATCCATGCCCTGCGCCAGGCCGCAGGCGGCAACCGTACCGCCGTACTGCAAGCCGGCGCAAACATTGGCCAGCGTATGACTGCCGACACTGTCAATGGCTGCCGCCCACTGTTCTTTCGCCAAAGGACGGCCTGGCGCGCTCAGTACATTGCGATCGATCACTTCCGCCGCGCCCAATTGCTGTAAATGCGCTGTTTCTTCCAAGCGACCAGTGGATGCGACCACGTGATAACCCAGCCGGGCCAGGAAAGCGACGGCAAAATGCCCGACCCCGCCATTGGCGCCAGTGACCAACACTTTGCCGCCGGCCGGCGTTACGCCATTTTTCTCCAAGGCCATCACCGACAGCATGGCGGTATAACCCGCGGTTCCCACCGCCATGGCTTGCCAAGGGGTCAAGCCCGCGGGCAATGGAATCAGCCAATCGCCATTCAAACGCGCTTTCTGCGCCAATCCGCCCCAATGTTTTTCTCCCACCCCGCAGCCATTGAGCAAGACGCTATCGCCCGGCTTGAATAATGGGTGGCTGCTCTCATCCACCGTGCCCGCCAAATCCACACCTGGCACCATAGGAAAAGACCGGACCACGGGGCCCTTACCGGTGATGGCCAGGCCATCTTTATAATTCAGGGTGGAATACTTCACGCTGACCAGCACATCGCCTGCCGGCAACTGGTCGCTCGACAACGATGTCAAACGGGCGCGATAACCCTGCTGATCTTTCTCAACCAAAATGCCATTAAACATAGTTATTCCTCATAATTTAGACCGAATGTCTATAAAACAATACAATTAATCATTTTGGCAGCCCGGCGAAAAACCCTTGGGCAAACCGCGCAAGCGGGTGGGCGCTTTTTGCCAAACGGGCGCGCATCACCGCGCCCTCCCAGCCAATCCAAAAATAGTCCGCCAGCGCATCGCAATCGGCCTGCGCGGACAATTGGCCATTATCGCGCGCCAACCCAAGACAACGGGCGACCCGCTGCTGCCACTCGATAAGGATGTCGCTTAATTGCTGCCGATAACCCTGCGGCAGCACGTTGATTTCTTGCCCGAGATTGCCCACCAGACAGCCTCGCTTAAAGTCATACTTGGCCATGCCCCGCGCGGCATCATCAATAAACGCCTGCAGACGCGCCAACGGCGCTAAAGACTCATCCAGCAAGCAGCGATCCAGCTTGCGGGCGAAATATCGGCCGTAATACTCGATTATCTCCCGACCGAACGCTTCTTTACTGTCGAAATAGTAATAAAAAGATCCCTTGGGAATGCCGACCTGTTTCAAAATACCGTCAATCCCCGACGCGGTAAAACCCTGCTCGGTCAGGATCGCGGTCCCGCCGCGAATCAAGGCGACACGGGTATCGGGAATGGTACGAGCGATTTTCGGCGGGCGGCCACGCCGCTTCACAACAGTGCGAGTCATCATAAAAATAATATAGACCGATCGTCTAATAAAAACAACAGCCAGTATATTTGATGACTGGCACAGGAACGACAAGACGATGGGTAGACCTGCAAACGGGCAAATTACCGCTTCTGCAGGCTACATTGCCCGTTTTTACCGAGCGGGTTCAGGCGCGTTCGGTCTTTGATACCGATTCAGCCCTGACATTGGCCCGGTTTTTACCGCGCATAAACCAGGCTGGGATGAGCGCCAAAAAGAAAAACACCGCCACGACATAAAAACCATCCTGATAAGCAAGCAACTGCGCTTTCGGCACCAGCATGCTTTCCAGATAATACATCGAACCGGGATGAACGCCTTCCGGCAAACGGGTGCCAAACGGATTGCCCCAATGAGTAAACAGCACCAACAAGCGATTGATAGACTCGGCGGCGGCGGCATTATCGGCGGTCAACGCCTGAGCCAGGGCATCGCCATGGAAAGACGTACGTCGATCGATGATCACCGAGAGCAAGTTGACGCCAAAGGCGCCGCCCAATTGACGGACAAAATTCAAGCTGCCCGACCCTTGCGCCAGTTTGTCGGCCGGCAACGCCCGCAAACCGCCGGCATTCAGCGCCGGCAACATCACGCCCAGCCCGATACGGCCAAGCACTACCCAGCCGGCCATCGTCCAGAAAGGCGTATCCACATCGGCTCCGCCCGACAGCCAGCTCGACAGGCCAAATATCGTCAAACCGACCATAACCGGCAAATGAGGCGGCACCCGGTCGCTCAGTTGACCGGCCAGAGGAAATATCAGCCCTAATACCAGACCCGATGGCATCAACAGCAAACCTGAACGGGTCGGGGTAAAACCCTGTATGGTCTGAACAAACAACGGCACGATATAGGTTGAACCATAGATACCGGTGCCCAGGGCGAACGCCACCACGCAAGCAGCTGAAAACCTGGCATTTTTAAATACCCGCAGACTCAATAGCGGTTGCGCGGCGATGAGTTCCCAGAAAATAAATCCGGCGCTGCTGAGAAATGCGCTGAAAAACATGAAGATAATAAAATAGGAATTCCACCCGTCCCGCTGCCCATTGGATAGACCGGTCAGCAACGTGGTTAACGCGCAGACCAGCAAGGCGAAACCTATGCCGTCAAATTTACGGCGCGACGTTACCGCCGACGTATCCCGTCCCGGCAATATCACCATAGCGGCGGCCATGCCCGCCACGCAAAACGGCACCACCACCAGGAAGACGAAACGCCAGTCGTATTGATCGACCATCATGCCGCCCACGGTTGGTCCGAGCGCCGGCGCCAGCACCACGCCGACACCGTAAATGCCCATGGCCCTGCCCCGCTGGGCGGCGGGAAACACTTGCGACAACACCACCATGGCCATTGGTTGCACGATGCCCGACGCGCTGCCCTGCAATATTCGGGCAAGAATCACCTCGGCGCCGCTGGTACTGAAAAATCCCAACAGACTGCCGAAGATAAACAATATCAAAGCGCCGACAAAAGCGCGCCGATAACCAAACCGCTCCAATGTCCAGGCCGTCAGCAACATGGTCGCGGTCATGGAAGCGAGAAACGCGGTTGACAGCCATTGCACCTGATCCTGCCCCAGTCCGAAAGCGCCCATGATATCTTCCATGGCGACATTAACGATGGTAGCGGTGGCGGTAGTGGCGATGGTGCCCAACATCACCGTGCCGGTGGCGAGCCAACGGTATGAAGGGCCGAACCGTTCAATCTGCGCTTCAATGGGAGACATCGATCGCCACCTCAACCATCAAGCCGGGTTTCAAGCGCCGGTCGGGCTTATCAAAGGCAATACGCACCGGAACCCGTTGCGTGATTTTGGTGAAGTTGCCGGAGGGGTTCGGGCTGGGCAGCAAAGCAAACTGATTGGTGGCGGTATTGCCGACCCGGATAACATGTCCCTGCAGCGTCAGGCCGGGATAAGCATCCACCGTCACTTCCGCCGGTTGGCCGACCGCGACATGCTCCACCTCGGTTTCTTTAATGTTGGCTTCCACCCAGATATTCTTCGGGTCATGCACCATCATCACCCACTGCCCGGCCTGGACATAATCACCCACATCAGCCAGCGTGCGATCCACCACGCCGTCCACCGGCGAGCGCAGTGCGCGATCATGTATTTCCTGCTTTAATTGATCGGCCTGCGCCTGCAATGCCAACAACTGCTTGCGTTGCATATCGATTTGCCGGTCCAGCACATCCACCTGCCCGCGCTGAGCTAACGCGCTGGATAATGCCGCCTGTTGGGCAAGCAGTTGCGCCGCGTCTTCCCGTTGCTCATCTTGCCGCTGCAACAATGTTGTGCGGCTTTCATCCCAGGCTTCTTTGGAAGTTGAACCGCTTTTCACCAGATTGTCGTTACGCTGGAAATTGGCCTGCGCCAGCGCTAACTGATGACCGGCGTCGTCCAGCGTGGTTTTTGCCACCGCTACCTGCGCCTTGGCGCGTTCCAACGCGGCCTGCGTGGTCAAATCGGTGGTTTGCCGCTGTGCCTGGCTATAAAGTACCTGCGCATTGGCGCTGGCCAGGTTGCCCTCTACCTCCGCCAAGCGAAGCCGGGCATCACGATCATCAATCTGCGCGAGAATCTGGCCTTTTGCCGCCGGATCACCATCAATAACCGGACGGGCCATCAGCCAACCATCCACCCGACTGGCCAGAGTAACAACCTCGCCACTGATATGGGCGTCATTTTCAGTGACATGCCCCATCCGCCACAACAGCCAGTTGATGAAAAAAAACACCAGCAGGATAACCACAATGATTCCCGCCACGATGCCGATTTTTTTAGGCCGGCTGAACATCGCGAACCGATCCCGGAATTTTCGGGGCCTGGCCACACCCTCCTTCATAACGGCTCCTTGTCGACCAGTGCCAGACTCGCCAGAATCTCTTCCAGCATCACATTCATTTTTATCAATTCCTGATCATCGACTTTCGACAACACTTGATTTCGCACTTGCAAGGCCAGGCTCTCCACTTGCAGCACACGTTCCAGACCATGCGCAGTGAGATGAATTTCTTTAGCGCGCCGATCGCTGCCCTCGCGGCGCTCGATAAACCCTTGGTTTTGCAGGTTATCCAACAAACGGACCACCGACGAAGCATCCAGGAAAATGGCTTCCGCCAGATCTTTTTGCAACATCGGCTTTTCCGCGCGCGCGAGATAGAGCAAAGGCACCCATGTGGCCTCGGTTAACCCAAAGGGTTGAAGCTTTCTATCGATCACTCGCCGCCATTGCCGAGCAGTTTGACCAACAAGATTAGCGAATTTGCGTTGCGGAGTAAGCTCAGAAGGAAATAATGACATAGGGGAATGCTTTTATAGAAATAGTTGACATATCATTAATAAACTCCCTAGCAATATATTTGTCAAGGCCGTTGACAAATATATGTATTGACGAGTGTGTCGCTTTGTAAAGAAAATTATCGAAACTCGCGACCAGCGATATCACGTGAAACTGGCAAAAATTTGACCAATCAAGACCGCAAAGTTGACTGATCCGCTGTTTCGGCTGGGTAAAACCCTATTTTGCCTTTAGATAACGCATTAGTGATTGATTTATATAATTTAATAAGTTTATTTAACAACATGATTTTAAATAATGACTAAAATAAGATGACAATAGCCATAATGAGAATAAATAGATGCCTGTAAGTGTAATAAGTCAGATAAATTGCACCTCTTATAATTATTGCAATGAAAATGATTACATAAAAAAATTATCAGAACAGCTAAATATTTTATCGGAGAAATTAAAAAAGCTCGACGAAATCAAGCAGCACTCGTTAAAAACGGGTATATCTTGTCAGCTTAGGCCAGAGCAACATGAAGAGGCTACGGGTTTAGCTGTCGAAGCCAAAAATACATTTGATGCAATAGTAATACCTAATGGAAACAGCAATAATAATCCAATAATGCATTTTAAAAAAACCTTCAAGGAGCTTGAAATAAAATTTTCGCTTAAAGGTATTGTTGAAAACCCTGTTGATTGGCTAGACTATGCGTTATCCCATGAAATATATGATAATTTACTTAAAGAATATACTTCTGGAAATTTGATATTAAATGATGAATATCTCACAGAACAGAATATTACCCTAAGTGATATCAATAAATTTAAGGAAATTTTTCAATATAACTTTGCCAGTAATTTATTTAGTGGAGATATAAAAGCATCGAACGATAGCGAGAATAAAGCCTATAGACTTATAATGGACTATTTAGATGTAAAAGGAATAGAGAGCAAGATCTGTCATAAAATTACTAAATTGGTTATCGCGTTGATTATTGCTCAAGACTGTTTCGATAGAGTTAAAACACCCAATTGGCAAGAAGATTCGTTAATCAAAGATATAAATAATACGTTATATTTAGAATATGCCATGTTATTAATTCATGCTGGATTACCAGGGCCGCAGATTATACAAGACGCCATTGACCTGGCGATGTCAAATAAGCAAAATTTTTGCTTGTAATCCAACGAGTAACACACTATTTATAGAGTGTATTTATTCGGTGGCGATTTGCGTGGTTAGAAGTGTCTGACATTCTCGCAGGTTGCGCGCTAAACCAACCCGTCCAGCTCATTTGGCCGGGTACTATCGCTACCTGCTTATCCTGCCTGCCTGTCTGCCTGTCTGCCTGTCTGCCTGTCTGCCTGTCTGCCTGTCTGCCTGTCTGCCTGTCAGTTTTATCCATTACAGCGCATATAGTGTTGTTTTCTTTATTACTTCCCGCTTAAAAAGAAAGCTTTATCATTCGTATTCGTGTGTGACCCATCTCGCGCAATGACAATTTTCTCGCAATAACACGGTTTTCTTAGATTTGACGCAATATATTGACCTGCATTCCAGATCATATTGGCTAAGTACGCCTATGACACATTATTACAGAGGAATATATGGATTTTTTCATACAACTGGCAGTCATTCTGGCTTGCCTGCTCTATGGTGCTAGAAAAGGCGGCATTGCGCTAGGTTTGCTAGGCGGCGTCGGGTTGGTCATTCTGGTCTTTGTGTTTCATCTTCAACCAGGCAAACCGCCAGTGGACGTGATGCTGGTCATCATCGCCGTGGTAGCCGCCTCCGCCACTCTACAGGCATCCGGTGGTCTGGATGTCATGTTGCAAGTGGCAGAAAAAATGCTCAGGCGCAACCCAAAATATGTTTCCATCGTCGCGCCCTTCGTAACGTGCTTGCTGACTATCCTCTGCGGCACCGGTCATGTGGTTTACACCATTTTGCCGATTATTTACGACGTCGCCATCAAGAACAATATCCGGCCGGAAAGACCCATGGCGGCCAGTTCCATCGGCGCGCAGATGGGCATTATCGCCAGTCCGGTATCTGTTGCGGTCGTTTCGCTTGTGGCCATGCTGGGAAAGGTGACATTTAACGGCAGACACCTGGACTTTCTTGATCTGCTGGCCATCACTTTGCCATCCACGCTGTGCGGTATTCTGGCCATCGGCATTTTCAGTTGGTTTCGCGGTAAAGATCTGGACGACGACGAAGATTTCCAGAAATTTATTTCCGTACCAGCCAACCATCAGTATGTCTATGGCGACACCGCGACGCTGCTGGATCGCAAATTGCCGCGCAGTCATTGGCTCGCCATGTGGATTTTTCTGGCGACCATCGCCGTCGTGGCTATACTTGGCGCTGTTCCGTCATTACGGCCGTCATTTGGCGGTGAACCGCTGTCCATGGTGCTGGTGATACAGATGTGTATGCTATTCGCCGGCGCGGTGATTATTATCCTCACCAAAACCAAGCCTGCGGATATCTCGAAAAATGAGGTGTTTCGTTCCGGGATGATTGCCATTGTAGCGGTGTATGGCATCGCCTGGATGGCGGAGACCATTTTCGGCGCGCATTTAGCGGAAATCGAAGCGACGCTGGGCGTGGTTATCCGGCTACACCCCTGGGCCTATGCGTTGGCATTGCTGGTCGTCTCCAAATTCGTCAACTCCCAGGCAGCGGCATTGGCGGCCATCGTGCCGGTGGCGCTTGCCATAGGCGTCGACCCGGCCTATATCGTGGCATCAGCCCCGGCCTGCTACGGCTATTATATCCTGCCTACCTATCCTAGCGATCTGGCGGCAATCCAGTTCGACCGTTCCGGCACCACGCATATCGGCCGTTATGTCATCAATCACAGCTTCATTCTGGTTGGCTTGATAGGCGTTGGTGTTTCCAGCGTTATCGGGTGGGTACTGGCGTGGGCCTACGGCTTTTTATAACCGTTACGGCTGATGGCCGCGGGCTAAGTTATGCTCGCGGCTATTGGCTGTAGCGTTTAATCATTGATGGGCGCTACATTTTGTCATCGTGCATGAATAGGCCATTTTACCCTTCAGCCGCACAATCTATGACCAAACGGCCAAATTTCCGCATTGACCCCTTTGACACAACCCCTATCCCCCGTTATTATGCCACCCACTTTCCGATTCCTCTGTAGTTCAGTCGGTAGAACGGCGGACTGTTAATCCGTATGTCACTGGTTCGAGTCCAGTCAGAGGAGCCAAGATTCTAGAAAAGCCCGCCTCGGGAAACTGAGGCGGGCTTTTTGTTCTCAATAGTTTCTAATGGTCGGGCCACGAAGTCGCTCGGCCGGTAACGGCTATTCCTACCGCAACCTTCTCGTGGAGAATAAATATTAAAGTGCACCCACAACAATAATGCCCAGCTTTTCAAGAAGATGAGTTTGTTGCCAACAATCAATCTTCACGCCATCGAGGTTGACCTTGCGAATATTTAATTCACCGAGATCGGAGTTGGTCAGATCGCAATGAGTGAAATTCGCTGACTGCCACTCGATTTGATTGAATTCGCCGCCTGACAAATCCGAACCACTAAAATTAGCACCTAATACATTCGCGCCATTCCAGCGGTTTCCACTTAAGTCACACTTTTCCAGAATGACGTTTTGAAAATTGGCATAACTAAAGTTGGTTTTTGTCATAAATGCGCTACAAAAGAAACTTCGGCTGGTGATCATATTCATAAAACTCGCCCCTCTGAAGTCCACGCCCTGTGCCTTGCACTCCTGAATCTCACATCCGAGGGCACTAATATTCCTGAAATCCGCCATGGTCAAGTCGCAGTTGTTGAAGCTGGCATCTTTCAGACTTGCACGCTGAAAGGTACAGCCGGCTTGTTGCTGATCATCATAGAAGGAACACCCAAGAAATCGGGCTTCCGATAAGTCTGTATTGGCAAAATTACAGCGAAGGAATCGGCAATTTTGGAGTGTCTCGCCCTGAAACTGCGCGCGGCCGATCCTGGTTTCGATAAAAGATGTATCCTGAATCATGATATGAACCTGTAAAGAAATACCATGGATGAGACGACCTCACTGGCGGATCGGGATAAAATAATGACATCGCACGATGCAATCCGGAAACGTCTCTTCCTTTTGGCTGAGAGAGAAAAGCTCAATGTCCGGTTCCGGGCGGCGGATTAAGCCCAGTAGCGGCATGGCAGTACCGTAGATCAGGATAATAAAATCCGGCTGTGGCCATGTGATCGCTTCCATGTGGATGGGGAGGCAAAGACCGTTTGACGACCAGTCGGCGGATTGACGATAAACGCCCGGCGTTATGCCGAATTGTTTTTTGAAAGTACGGCTGAAGGTTTGCTGGGAATCAAAATGGTATTGCAGGGCGATATCCGAAATGGAACGGCCGCTTATACGTAACGCCACGGCTGCCTGGGATAGCCGACGCGCCCGGGTATAAGCTCCCAGGGGTCGGCCTGCCACATAACGAAACATGCGCTGCAGGTACCATTTTGAATAGCCCGATTTCGCAGCCACATTGTCAAGCCTAAGCGGCAGGTCAAGATGATCTTCCAGCCAGTTCAACAAACCGCTGATGATATCGGCTTCCGCCATTTTTTTTCCCTTGTGATACGGCATAATTGAACGGTTACGCCAGCTTATGGATCGCTTGCCCGACCTTGTAAAATCCTCTGCAATGACACGGTTCCGCGAATGATCGTTTCCTAAAATTTAAAAAGCTGTACGTTGATAGGTAAAGATCCCACGCTTTCATTAGTGAATGCATGCAGATGTATATTGCATTATTTTTTAAGAAACGCTACCGTTTTATAATTAATAAAAAATGGAATCATCCCTCTATGTCAAGTGCCGTATCAACCGAAATCACCGGGGACCAGGTCAAACCCAAACCCGGACGCCCTCAGGTCTTAACTGCTGATGAGCGTTACCGATGCATTCTGGCGGCGGCGGAACGGATTTTCACCAGCGAGGGGTATGGTGCCGCTACGATGGAGGGGATATCCCGCACAGCCGGTATGTCGAAGCGGTCGGTTTATCGGCTCTTTCCTGATAAGGAGCATCTGCTGGTGGCGCTAGTCAGCGATTCCGGCGCCTTCCCCGCTACCCGCGATGAACCCCACCCAGTGCCAGCCTGTCCCAAGGAGGCGTTTCGGGCCCAGTTGCTGGCGATGATGCAATTCCTGTTGATGCCAAGACAGGTTCATCTCACCCGCTTGTTGATCTCGGAGGCGGGGCGTTCGCCGAGCCTGGCCGATGTTTTTCACGAGCGGGTCATGCGCAAAGGTCAAGTTTATTTGGCCGCGGGTCTAGCCCGTTTGAAGGAGTCAGAGCCTAGACTGAACATCGACGACCCTGAATCTCTGTCCATGACAATATTCAGTGCCGCATTGGGTGACCTGCATATCCGTGCGCTACTGGGTAAACCGGTGGCGGTGAATAGTGAGCTGCTCCTCGCCCGAATCGACGTCGCTCTGCGAATCATTCTGCCTGGCTTGCAGGAACGACAACGGTGATGTGTCCGAAGGTAAAGTCCTGCAACGTATGCTTACCCACTATGCACCTAAATTAGCCTGCGTTTGAGAAGATAAAATTGCTGCACTAAGACGGGGCATCAAAATTTTATTCGAGAATCAATTGATTTTTATGGCTATTTGATATCGTGTGAATGAAATAAAATTCTCGGATTGAGGTTAAAATGTTCAAGCACGACTATCTAAAGGGGATAAAAGCGTTTGTGAGCTTTGCTGATTTAGATAGTTTTGCCGCAGTTGCAGATAAACTAAATCTTACAAGTTCTGCTGTTGGCAAAAAAGGCAGTATCAAAAAATTTCGAAAATAACGTCGCCACTCAGGGTAGAGTGTTAACGGTCTTTAGGCGTGGAATGATCATCCGGATTATCAAACTAAAATAAGAAAAAGCGATAGCGGGAATCGCTAGATATACGGCAGCTCAACTTTCTCAGGCGGCCTATCCGGGGTATGCACCGTCGTCGGGCTGAACTGCGTTCGAAACGTGGTCTTCTACTGATGACAACAATTCACTTTCAAACCGCGATAATCACTTTGCCTATATGATTCCCTCCAGCGAGGTAGTCATAGGCACTCTTGGCGTCTTCAAAATCGAAGGTATGGTTAATAACAGGGTGAAGCTGCCACTGTCCGATGGCACGGTTCATCTGCTCGAACATATCTCGGCTACCCGTGGATATGCCAATGAGTTCAATCCGCTTGAGCAGGATGGGAGCCGGATCGATGCGAGCCGGTCCCGATAAGACGCCAATGAGGATCACCCGGCCATGCGCTGCTGTCGACATCAATGAGCGTTCCAATGTGCCGGCTCCCCCGGTCTCTATCACCCGGTCGACACCGATACCATTCGTCATGGAAAGTACCTGCTGTTGCCAATCAGGCTTATGGGCGTAATTGATCACCACATCTGCGCCCAACGAACATAACATGTCGACCTTAGCTTCGCTGGAAGTGATAGCAACAACATTTGCTCCAAGGCGCTTGGCGAATTGCAGCGCAAAAATAGCAACGCCGCCGGAACCCAGGACCAACACGGTCTGGCCCGGCGCCAACGAGGCTGTGCCGGCATGCAAGGCGTGCCAGGCGGTGACCGCCGCACAAGGCAATGTCGCAGCTTCCGAATAGGACAAATGGGGCGGGAATTTGACAATACTTTCTTCATTGAGCACTACCGCCTGAGCCAGCATCCCATCTCGGCTGCCGCCAAGATCGCCATGAACAGCGCGCAGCGGCATCGGCCCGCCAAGCCAGTTCTGACGGAAAATAGCTGTTACACGATCCCCGACGGCGAATCCTGCTACTTCGTTGCCAATAGCCGTAATATTCCCCGCTCCATCGGAGAGAGGAATAATACCCAATTTCGGCTGTGCTCCACCGTATTCACCGCGAGCAATGGCAATGTCACGGTAATTCAGAGAAGTTGCCTGTACCTGGATTAACACCTCGCGTGGACCAGGGCTGGAAATATCGCCTTCCTGCAGAGTGAGTCCATCAAAACCATTGAAGGATTGCAGACGATAAAGTTTCATTTTTGTCTCTCCGTTTAATACTAAAACTGCTTGTGTAACAAAATCGGACCTCACAATGATAAGGTAGCCTGAGTTTTAAGGACATTCCTCCCTGAAATAGAATGAGATCAGAGGAGTAAGTTAATCATGACGAGAAAAACCCAAGGCTACTCGAAAGAATTTAAAGCCGAAGCAGTTAAACCGTCCTGGGTAAGCTTAAACCCAGTGCCGTCTGTTCTCTACGTCTTGATGTGGGTAGTTTAGAGCTCCTTCTAATTTAGAAAAAGCTCTATTTATGGAAAACCCGCCGATTGGCGCAACGGTTCTCGTAACGTCTATTCCAATGAATTTAAATTGCATATGGTTCAATTGGCGTCCCGGCCTGGTGCCAATGTCGCCCAAATCGCCCGTGATAATAGTGTCGGCAGCAACCTTATCTTTAAATGGCTACGGCTTTGGCAGCATGAAGGCCGTATATCTCGTCGCCTGCCGGCCACGGTGACGCCGCCATCCGCCCCGGCACTGCTACCGGTTGAAGTAATATCGGAATTATCATCACCGGATACCGCCGGTGATAAAACCCGGCATTCCCCGGCGGCATTATCCGCAGCACTCAACGCATCATCTTGTGTATTGAGTTCCAGTTCGGAAAAATGACGCTGGACAATCCCTCCCCGGAGCTGTTGACCGTTGTGCTTCGTGAACTGACCGGGAGCGTACGAGAATGATCCCACTCCCCTCAGGAACCCAAATCCGGCTGGTTGCCGGCGTGACCGATATGTGTCATCGTCACTTCCATGGCGTGTTGCAGGCAGATGCCTATACCGGCTATGACCAGCTATTCAGCGATGAACGCAAAGGCGGGACACTTAAGGAAGCGGCCTGCTGGGTTCATGCCCGGAGAAAGATCCACGACGTGTCTTACCCCTTACCATAGGGAACAATAGCAAATAAGGAATCAGCTCTGCGCTATTATTAGTTATTACTGTGCGGGATCGCCCACGCCAATGTGGCAACATTTCTTGTTGTTTGGTAGCAGATTCGTATAAAATAGTTTCCAAACAAGCTTGTATACAAGGTCATGGACTGATGTGTCATTTTGATAAAAAAACCATAAGGCATATATTTTCAAAGGATTTCGCCGTACTTCTCATCATATTGACCATCATGTTGCTTATTTTTTCGTACGCACTTTGGGCTGCGCATCTTTCGAATAACACTGTACTGATTAAGACGGTTCCTGAATTCAGAATCTACATTACCATTGGGGTTATATCCGGGTTTATCTTTGCTGGGCGAGCCGCCTATTCCCGGTCTACAAATAAAATGCCAAAGTACATCCTTAAGATATTCCTGGTTGGATTTTGTTTTGGGTTTATTTTCATACTGAATATTTTTGACGTTTACGTTTATCTTTTCCCGGATAAGATCATTAATTATACCTCCGACTTTGATATTGTTTACCCTGGCCCATACAGAGGGAAACGGGGTCATTGTGAAGCTGGTTTATGGATTAAAGATACTAATACCAACCGATGGATACAACTCTGCATCAATCAAGCGACTCTGGTGAGGAAAAAAGAGGAAGGGATGGATGAGGTATGGGTAACTGCGCGAGTGAATAAATTGGGCAGCTATATTGTTGATTATCAGTTTATCTATAAGTAATAATTTGATCAGCGACTCAACAGCGCCAATGGCGACAGCACCCTACCAAATCACAAATAAGTGATCCTACCCAGATTTGACGGACACGCTGTTAAGCGAGGTAACTCATTTACGGAGGTGACCCGTGACGAAATCGACAGCAGAACTGACTAATCCCAGATATATTACGTTGCCTGATGGTGCGATCGCAGGTAAGGGATACTGGAGTTGGTTGCACGCTACATAGCGAGGATGGCACCAATAACCACTGAAGTTATTGCCGAAAATGCCGATAACCTCTTAAAGCTTAGCTCCAAGCCGTGATCAATTACTTTTTTTATTGTATTGAACAGGAGAACAAAATGGATGCATCGCAAATTACGTCACTCTCTACCGGTCTTGATAGCCAGGATCTCAGTAATAAGGTGAACAACCTCTTACTAAAAAAGACACTGGATGACCAACAATCAACGGCAGCCAGTCTCCTGGAATCAATCCCACAGTTGCCTGCTAATCCCGCGATCGGACGGACTATCAATACCACCGCCTGAGCGGCAATTTGACCCGCTATCCATTGGTGAATACGCCGTGATCTTGGCTGTGTCCGCCACTGGCACAGGGCTGTCTGCGGAAACGACTTCGATCAGCTATAAGCGACATGATCCGAACCTCGAATTAATTCCGCCCATTATCAGAAATTACCGTTTCGTCTCAATATATTATCAATGTTCAGGATGCATGGCTGCATTCTTGCCCAGGTCCCGCCAAAACCGCCTATTGATAGTGGCGTCCATGTATGAGTTTTTCGGTTGACCGCCAATACGGCACGCCGTTGGACGTTATCCAAGCTATAAAGGACGGGATCGCTGGACAGCTAAGGCAACAGCAACTTACGCGCATCCTTGAGCAACAACAGCAACTGCTGCTCTCGTGCAGGTGAAACTTCGAAACCAAAACGCTGGTAGAAGCGTGCCGCTTCTTGATCAATCGGATGTGTCAATATTGCGCGCACACCGGCCTGTTCGGAAATGAAAACCGTACGTTGAATGGCTTCCTGCAGCAGACCCACACCGACACCCTGGCCATGTATCCGCTGGTCTACCGCCAATCGTGCCAGAATGATCCCGGGAACCGGATAGCCGCCCATGCCTTTACGCACACGATCTGGCGCTTCCAGGGTATCGATTTGACCTACCGTCAGGCTAAAATAGCCAACAATATACCGGTCCTCGGCCACGACATAGGTTTTAGCCGAACCACTGGATTGCGCCTGCCGTGCATGTCGCACTAGCCAGTCGTTCAAACTGGCCTTGCCGCAATCGAAGTCGTCGAGTACATGGCCGGCGTCCAGTCCACGCGGACCCGTCAGCGGCATCAATTACTCCAGGGCACAGAGCGAGAGAACAGATCCCGCAACCCAGCGTTGTCCTGGGCTGGTGCGATTAAGTTTTCTGGTGCGGGTCTAAAGGGTTAGTGCGATGTTTTAAAAAATTACAGTTATGGTGCAGTTTTGCGGTCACGCGGCAGCAAAGCCGGATGCCTTTGCTGGCCGCACCCCATTATGAAGGGGGCTGACGGTCTGGTTCAGCGAACGCCAGCGTTTACACTACAAATCCGTAGTGAGAACCATCCGGCAGTTCAACATCAAGGCGCAGTTTGCCGCCTGCCGCCTCAACATAGCGTTTGAGCGTGGAAAGTTTGAGGTCGCGGCCCGGTTTTCCCATTCCTGCAACGGTAGGTTGTCTGATGCCCAGCGCCTGCGCCATTTCGACCTGCGTTTTCTGTACTTTCTCACGCAACTCGGCAAGGTGAATGTTGAGCAGAATGTCCGTTGCCATCGCCAGAGCTTCGGTCACAACTTCAGGTTTTTCATCCGCAATAAGCTGTTCAAGCGTTCTGCCCATCGCGTTACTCTTTCTCTTTTAATGTGTTTAGCCAATTCGTGAATTCCCGGTCAGCAACCGGGAGCATCTCATCGTAAAAACGGTTTTCATTGCCAACCTTATTTCCGGCGCAAAGCACAATGCCGGTACGGTACGGGTCAAAAGCGAAAAACGCCCGTAACGGATCGCCCCGACTCTGAATACGCCACTCTTTCATGTTGCTATAGCGTGAGCCTTTAAGCGTATCGGCATAAGTTCTGGACAACCCCGGCCTGTTCGGAAATAAAAACCGTGCGCGGAATGGCTTCCTGCGGCAAACCCACATCGATTATTAGCTGGCTTGATGTTGCCGAGGACTTTCGCTACCGAGCTAGTGATTGTCCACGATCTCCTTGCTATCAGGAAACAGGCATCCGCCATTGCGGACCAGCGCCTTCACCTCTTCGCTCACCTGCATGGGGCATTGACTTAATCGAGCAACGAACTCCTTGCTGCGCCGCACGTATGACTTCGAATCGTGCTTCGCGCTCCAAAGGACGATGTTAAGCACAATGGGGATGAGGTCCAGGCCTTTCTCGGTCAGTGTGAAGAAGTCCTTGCGCCTGTCGTCGGGGCTGGGCGCCCTCGAGAGAATTCCTTGCTCCTCAAGAAGGGCAAGGCGCGAAGCAAGGACATTGGTCGCAATTCCCTCTTCCGATTTCAGGAACTCGCCATACGTTTTTTTGCCAACAAAAACGATGTCGCGAATGATCAAGAGCGACCACCGGTCGCCGAAGATCTCCACACCGTAGTTCACTGCGCAATGGGACCGAATATCTTTACTCTTCGTTTTCATGGCTTAATCTTAACATCGCTTGCATGCTGCAAGCAAATTCCATAATTCACTTGTACTTTGCAAGTATTTTTACTTGCTTATTGCAAGTGATGTGAATAACATGACTTCTATGCTGAACGCGGTCGCTGGAACGCGCCGGCTGTCCATGAATGATCAACCCATACCAGTAAGGAAACTGCACATGAGCACTATCAGCATCATCGGTTCAGGTGACATGGCCGCAGCGATCGGCGGCCTTACCGCCAAGACCGGACACACCGTCGAAGTGATGAGTCGCGACGCCGCCAAGGCGCGGGCGCTGGCCGAGCTGGTCGGAGCCGGCGCGACGACAGGAACGTTCGGCGCCACCCCAGCCGGGGACATTGTCATCCTGGCGGTTCCCTACTCCGCGGTTCTCGACGTGGTGAAGCAGTACGGCGAAGCGCTGGCAGGCAAGCTTCTTGTCGACATCACCAACCCGATCAAATCGGACTTGACGGGCTTCTTGACACCTGAGGACAGTTTCGGCGCACAGGAGATCGCCAAGGTTGGCCCTGCCGATGCGGATATCGTCAAGGCATTCAACACCCAGTTCTCCCACGTCCTGGCTGCCGGTCCAGTCGAGGGTCACATATTGGACGTGTTCATCGCCGGGGACGACGCGCAGGCGAAAGCACGCGTCTCGGCGTTCATCGTGAGCCTCGGACTGCGCCCGATGGATACCGGGCCGTTGCCCATGGCGCGGACACTGGAGCACGCCTGCATGCTGACGCTGGGCCTCCTTACCCACTCCGTCAAGCATTCTAACTTCGCACTCGGTGTGAGCCTTCTCGACTGAGCGCACCCGTAGTACCACTGTCTCGCATCGCATCATTCACAAGGAGCAATAATATGCGCGTTTTCGTTACTGGCGGGACCGGCCATATTGGTTCATACATCATCCCCGAGCTTATCGCGGCCGGACACGAGGTCACTGGCCTGGCCCGGTCGGAGACGGCCGCGGCCGCGGTGTCCGCGCTCGGCGCCAAGGTGCGTCGCGGGGAGCTTTCCGACCTCGATGGACTCAAAGAGGCGGCAGCGGAGTCCGACGGCGTCATCCACGTCGCGCATAGGCAAGACCTGCTTCCCGCCGGCGGGATTGATGCCGTGGCCGCCGCGGAGCTCCAGATCATGCTCGCGTACGGCGAGGCACTGGCCGGAACCGGAAAGCCGCTGGTCGTGTCGGGGAGCATTGGCTCGCCCACGAACCTAGGCTGGGCGGCGCCCGGGGCCCGCTTCTTGGACCGACCGGCGACCGAAGAGGACCCCGCCCTTCCCGGCGGCGATGCGTACAAGGGTTCCCTTCGGGTTCGTAACGTCGTGGAGCTCACGGTAGTCGGCCTTGCTGAGCGAGGCGTGCGGTCCTCGATCGTGCGGATTCCTACTATCGCGCACAGCACGACCGACAACGCCGGGTTCCTCCCGCTGCTGATTGGGCTCGCGAAGGAGAAGGGTGTCATCGGCTACCCTGGAGACGGCGCAAACCTGTGGCCGGCCGTGCATGCCCGCGACCTCGCCTCCTTGTTCCGCCTCGCGCTGGAGAAGGGTCCGGCTGGCAAAAATTGGCATGGGATTGAGGGCGTGGGCATCCCGTTTCGCGAGATCGCCGAAGCCATTGGCAGCCGTTTGGGCCTGCCAGTCGTGAGCATTCCCGCGGACGTGCTGATGCTGCCGGGATATTTTGGATTCCTCGCGAATTTGGTCACGCTAGACCTCCCGGCGTCCAACCTCATCACCCGCCAGACTCTTGGCTGGGCACCCTCGCAGCCCGGCCTGCTCGACGACCTCGACAACGGCCACTATTTTCCTGCCGGCTGAGTTGAGCTGAGACAAGGTGCCGGGTTGCAACGAGTCCGGCTGATAGCAATATCGCGATGCTGTGGCAAAGGCCCTGTAGCGGCTCGGCACACGCGCAATATTAACCGGGGAATGCTCCGTTTAGAGGCTATGAGCACTACCCAACTCACGAGGAAACTACATATGAGCATTATCAGCATCATCGGCTCGGGAAGCATGGCCGCGGCGATCGCGGGTCGTACCGTCAAGGCTGGCCACACCGTCGAGGTGACCAGCCGCGACCCCGCCAAGGCGCAGGCATTGGCCGACCAGCTTGCAGCCGGAGCGACCACAGGGACGTACGGCGCCGCGCCAGCGGGCGACATCGTCATCCTCGCAGTGCCGTACAGCAGTGCGGCGTCGGTGGTGGCCGATTACGGGGACGCGCTCGACGGCAAGGTGATCATCGACATCACCAACCCCATCTCCCCCGACTTAACGGGCCTCGTCACCCCCGACGGCAGTTCTGGAGCACAAGAGATCGCCAAGGGCGTCCCCGCCGGCGCGTCTGTCGTGAAGGCGTTCAATACCCTCTTCGGCCACGTTCTTGCTCGGGGTGGACGCCTCGATGCGTTCATCGCAGCCGACGATCCGGAGGCCAAAGCGCTCGTCTCAACCTTCATCGAGAGTCTCGAGCTGCGTCCGTTCGATATCGGCGACCTCTACATGGCCCAGACGCTCGAGGCGCTTGGCCTGATGATGATCGGCCTAGCCCGAAACGGCGCCGGCACCTTCAATATCGCCTTGAATGTCGATATCGGCTGAATCGCCGGCACCACGACCTCACCGGCAGGTCCACAAGACCTTCGAGGACCATTTTGTCTTCGCCATTACCGTTCGCAATGGCAAAGTGACGAACATCCGGGAATATAGCGACACGCTAGCACTGGCACGGGCCTCCGAGATAGCCTCGACCCACAGGCCAAGCGGAGCCGCGCGGCCAATGGCAGGACCACCGGCGGATCGACTGCCTCGTCATCGACGACAACCTGTACGACGCCGCACTTGCAGCCAGGCTATTTCATATTGGTATCTTGCCCATCTTGATATCATCAGTTTTCATATTTAATCTGTACGTAAATACGTACATTTATCGCCTGAAGGAGACATACCTATGGCACACGTTAGTTTGACAGAATTCCGCCAGAACATCGCAGCGCATTTTGACCAAGCTATCTCATCAAGGGCACCGTTGCTTGTGACCCGCCAAGGTTCAGAGGCAATGATCATGCTGGCTGAGGGCGAATACGAATCTATTCTGGAAACCTTGCATTTGCTTTCAACCCCAGCAAACGCTGGCCGGCTGCGCGAGAACATTAAGCAGCTCGGTGATGGCAAGGTAGTAGAGGTGGATCCGACTCTCTGATATGAAACTTCTATGGACAGAAAATGCTTGGCCGGATTACTTATACTGGCAAGAAAACGACCCCAGCATGCTCATTAAAATCAACAATCTGATTAAGGATACGAAGAGGACGCCTTTAAAGGGGTTAGGTAAACCCGAACCACTCAAAGGTGACCTTTCGGTTTTTGGTCAAGACGGATTTCCGGTGAGCATCGGTTTGTCTATCGCGTGACTGGAAAAGGCGAACCTCAGCAACTGGAAATTGTTCAAAGCAGATTCCATTACAAATAACTTTCACCTAACTTATATTGGTTCGATCACGCGCTAATAGGTGATACCCCGCAAAAACGGATACTTATAAGAACTTTCTCGCAACATGAATCGAGAAGGTTCTTATGAAAAAAACACGTTTTAGCGATTGCCAGAGGGGAAAGTGCTGGTTCAGCAAGGGAAGGTTTGATAATATCAACTTTAAGATTACTTATATAGTTTTTTAGAAAGACATGAGCGACATAATTATTATAACAATTTCTGTAACCTTAGGTCTATATACTCTTTGCGAAAGTTTTTTTTCGTTTAAAAAAGGTGTATTTAAAGAATATCGTAAAATGGCACCTTTTATTTACCATTACCGAGGGGATAAATCATTCATACCGAAAATACTGGAGAATTTACTATTAGGATTATGCATGATTGGATTTGCTATCTGGTTCTGGTTTAAAACTAGATGATGTTATACATTTCGGGGTCTTTATTGAATGTATTATATAAAAAATAATTAAATACATATATTAGCAACCGTTTCAATTTCTGTCCTTAGAGTGGCAGACACCGGCCAATAGCCGGATAGAACGCCGGAAACTGCTCGCCGTCCAGGATAATGCCAATCACCCAGTTGCACCGACGGCAAGCGATTCCAGGTAGGCGATGACACCATCGGCCCGACCATCTCGGAACAGAGCATCAGCCGTTTTGTAGCTGAACGCACGCTAGGGTTCGCTGCGGATGAGGAAAACGGCTTGCTGCGCGTCTCTCGTCATTTCAGTGGCCACGACCAAAACCCGCACCAAATACTGCTGCAATTACTGTGCTTGGGGCAGACAGGAGAAAGCATCAGGATGCACAATCATCAAGCACCGGAAGTGACGAGTGAAATAAAAGCAGATCCGACCTATTACTGATCTGCTTTTTCTATTTGCTCAGGTTTTATATTAGCATTTTCACTATTTCAGCTGACGATTTCGAGTCCGGAAAGCATATTTGATCAAACCAGCTTAGCTGCGATTTTTGTGCCTTCAAGGTATTCAGTTTTCCATAACTATATCCAGCTCCTCTATAAATTTTATCCCCTCATCGGTACGTATCCAGCGTGGTGTCCGCAGTTCGTCGGCAAAATAGCCCACCAACTCGAACAGCAACCCGGCAAGCGTTGATTCCATCTCCGGCGATAACGTCCGTTCTGCCAATAACCGCGCCAGCGCCTGGCTGTACTCGCAGAGCACATCGGCATCAGGCTCAAAGCGAGGCGAGGTCATGGGCCGGTCATCCACGGTCAAGCTGTCAATCAGATGAGGCGGGATGGCGTCATCCAACGTGGAACGCAACTGCCCCAAACAATCGGTAAGACGTTTGCAGAGCGCTTGGCGCTGAGCGGGATCATCACTATGCAGCGAAGCGTCGGCCAGGTTTTCACAATGGCCAGCCAGAACGGTGAAATCGGTGGTTGAATCGAATGGGATGGAAAGTAACGCGTGAGTTTGAGTGGAGATCGTAGCCATAGGGCAACCTCAGTGAGTAACAATTCAATAAAAGCGCAAACGCGCTTATGTCGTCAGTGAAGTTATGCAGGAGGCTAATCCCGGCGCCTGATTTTGCAGGCGCGACTAAAAGATACCGTTAACGGCAATGAATCACAAGAAATTTCTAGGCGGAAAATGGTTGCTATAAATTCAATTTCAGCATTTTTTATCAGATAGTTAGTTAAGAAAAATACGAACTACACAATAGCCATGCGTCCCCGGCTTAAGGTTGGTTTTAATTCTCCAGGAACGTTAGTTTCATTTTGCCTAGCTGTGATCCCGGATGCTACCAAGGCTGTATTGAACATGGCATAAAATATTAAGCCGATACCAAACAACCTAGTAAATATGTTATCCCAGTATAATTTTCGTAAATATTATATATAATTTTTGAGCATCACTATTAAACAGAATTATACTTTTCCTATATAGAATCCCGTCAATAACGTTGGCTATCATATCTCTCATATTATTCTAAAGTAAAAAAGAAACATTACCTTGCAGAAGCAATCGGACTCAATCAACCAGCTATCACAGCCACACCGCTAAAACACCACATCAGGGCAATGGTGGAAGATTAAGTATGACCGTCGGTCTACAAGGTGCTATATCAACCAAACCAGCCACCTTAAGTGCTTTCTAGACTAAGGAAAGCGTCGGGATGAAAACACTAAACCTAGGGCAAAAGACACCCGTCTCGTTGCGTAATCACCCGCCAATGACCGATTTAACGCATCAATGTTAAAATAATGTATATTTTTTGGTGCTTATTTATAACAACAACCTTTCATTTACCGTATGCTGAAGATCCCTATTTACCATCAAACACAAGGATCATGAACGCCCCTTTGTATATCATATCAACGGTATGACATCAGGGAGAGCAAGCGACCCGGATTCAGTGGATAAATTGTATGTTTTTTGCACGCAAAAAAAATTAAATTATGCTTTTAAAAACAGTATTGACATTCCCTAAATAACCTTTATATTTATATTTAACGCCGGTGCTTAGAGTTGTTAAGCATCTAAATAGTAAAGTAAGTCGAGTGACATAAGTAGAGTAAAGAGTTATCCGGCGGGGATGTTAGAAAGTTGAGTTATGAAAAGTGCGATAAAGGTCACGAAGTTTTTTATTTATACGTCGCTGTGAGTTTTGTTGGTATCGATGGGGCGACGATGCTTTAAGGCCTGTAGTCAATTTCTATGATCGCATAGTAATGTAGCATAGTGATGTAGTCGTCATAACGCGATGAGTTAAGGCTTTATAGTTAACAAATGGTCTGCGGTAATTGTAATGTTATAGAATTTGGTTATCGCGACAGTAGTAAAGCCACGTAACAAAAGTTTCATATCGCGAGGGGGGATGTACAGTACAAACTTGTCCGCGTTAATGTGTATAGGACCAAGTGAACTATTACCTTTCAGTCAACCGATGGGAGGACATCGTAAGATATAAGTATCTATATATCCTGTGATACACATGTACATCTTTAAACGCAGTACCCATAGCTGTACGAAGTTAAAAAGTTAATTAATGTTAAATCTTAAGTGCTTAGTACCTTAAAAGCCCTGACTCTTCGAGTTGGGGCTTTTAACGTTTTGGGAGACTTTACACCTTCCCTGATCAGGCTGCTTTCACCGCGCTGATTTTTTTTGTGCCGGCATCGGTATCGTCATCGGACTCCATGCTTTCCGGTTCAGCTGAGGGAGCCTGAGCGCCGACTGCTTCCGGCAATTTGCTGGTACGCAGGATATGTTGAACGTCATCTTTGTGCTCGGCCAGGTAAAGACCCAGATTTTCAGCCTGCGGTTCATCCAACTGCATCCTGCTGTTCAACAACCAGTCGCTGAACACTTCAGCCATATCGAGCATCTTGTCGTAGGCCTCTGCTTCTTTCTTACTGGCAAATGTCATTTTATCTTCACCCTTTCTTACGACCACATATTTTATTTCAATAGCCATAACTGCCTCCAACACTGTAATTATAAACAGTATATCAGCAAGTGCCGCCCATCGTCCACAACACATTTAATGGATATGTGTATTATGATCTATTACCATTAAACACGTCTTTCTGGTCTTATGCCGGGGGTCATGCAAAACATTCAACCTCTACCCTCACGTTATCACCGCAGCCTGTCACCATGCCTGGACATTCTAACCGGCTTTCCACAAGGCGAAGCAGCAGCCGAACCGGCTAACTTATGAGCGTCTTCAAGCGTGGAAATTGTTGGCAGCTAAACTCTGGCCATCGGGCGAAAAACACCCTACTCGTTGTATAATCATACGCCAAGGACGTATTTAATGCGCGAATGTTAAAATAACGTATAAAATATGATGATAATTTACCCAAATTTATCCGCGATACATTTATTGATAAAAACAACCTTTCATTAAATGCATGCTGGAGGTCTATATTCTCAGAAGGACACAATAAGCATGAACTCCCCTTTATGCATCATATCAACGGTATGACATCAGAGAGAGCAAGCGACCCGGATTTAGTGGACAAATTGTATGTTTTTTGCACATATTAAAAATTAAATTATGCTTTTAAAAACAGTATTGACATTCCCTAAATAACCTTTATATTTATATTCAACGCCGGTGCTTAGAGTTATTAAACATTCAAATAGTAAAGTAAGTCGAGTAACGTAAGTAGAGTAATGTAAGTAAAATAAAGAGTTATCCGGTGGAGATGTTAGTAAGTCGAGTTGAGTTACGAAAAGTGCGATAAAGGTCACGAAGTTTTTTATTTATACGTCGCTGTGAGTTTTATTGGTATTGATGGGGCGACGATGAGTTAAGGCCAAGTAGTTAATTTTGATAATCGCATAGTATTGTAGCGGAGTAATGTAGTCGTCATAACGCGATGAGTTAAGGCTTTATAGTTAATAAATAGTCTGCGATAGTTGCATTGTTATAGAATTTGGTTATCGCGACAGTAGTAAAGCCACGTAACAAAGATTTCATATCGCGAGGGTGGGTGTACTGTACAAACTTGTCCACGTGAATGTGTATAGGACTAAGTGAACCATTACCTTTCAGTCAACCGATGGGAGGACATCGTAAGATATACGTTTTTATATATCCTGTGATACACATGTACATCTTTAAACGTAGTACCCATAGCTGTACGAAGTTAAAAAGTTAATTAATGTCAAATTTTAAGTGCCTAGTACCTTAAAAGCCCCGACTCTTCGAGTTGGGGCTTTTAACGTTTGGGCGACTTGACGTCTGCCCTGGTTTCAGCCAGGTCCATCGCTGGCAGCCGCCAAAAGTGGCACGACCAGATCGCTTATCGGCGTAGCAATACCATGCGCTCTCCCGCATCGCTGTACCACCCCGTTGCGGCAATCCCATTCTAGGGGCCGGCCGGCTTGCCGGTCGGCAAGAATGGAGGTGCCTAAGTCGGCCGGGGAACGATGAAATTTATCGACGATCTCTTGCGGCACGTCGTCACCCAGCGTTGCGCCTTCCGCATGTGCAACCTCGAGACATTCCCGTAGGTAGCCTAGCGACAGCCTGGTGATATCGGTTCGCGCGAACATGCCAGCACGGCGACCGGTCAGAACCATTAACCCCGCGACCGCGTTCTGTAAAAGTTTGCGCCAGGCGACCGAGATAAAATCCACCTCAACATCAACCGAACAACGGGTGCCGCGCAACGCCGAGATCACCAGGCCGGCCGCCGGCGTATCCGGCAAGGTGAGGCGCGGTTTGGCGCGTAGCCACACCGAACCGTCCGGTTCGCGTTGAGCGGGAAACCATACCACCGAGGGCAGCACCGGGCCGCCGGATACGTAGGGCGCAAAGAGCGTTTCCTGCTCGACACCGTTTTGCAGCACGCAAACAACTGTCTGCGCACTGCACAAGACTGAAAGCCAGGGTGCCGCCGCCTCAATTTGTGTCGACTTGACCGCGACGAAAACCAGGTCGAACGTGTGTTTGACCTCGGCCGGATCAATCAGCACGGGTCCTGGTACGACGACACGTCCGTCATCGTCGCGCAACTCAAGGTTATTGCGCGCCGAGCGGCCGCAAATCGTCGGCGTGTGCCCAATTTCATGCAGCGCCGCCGCTATGGTCGTACCGATTGCCCCTGGACCCACAAGGGCGACGGTTGGATTTTCAGACATCATTATCTCCTGTTCTGATTATCAATGGCTGGCCGACAGCCTTGCGGCGCCCGCCAGCCTCCAAGCAACCATCAGCCGATGATGATCGTGCCGATGGCAATCACTGCGCAAGCCAGCATCTTACGGACGGTCAGTTGCTCGCCCAGAAAAAAATACCCGATCAACGCCGCAAACAACACGCTGGTTTCGCGCAATGCCGATACCGCGCCCATGGACGCGCCGGCCATGGCGTAGATGACGATGCCATAGGCCAGCAGAGAAACCCATCCGCCGAAAAGAGCCGCAATAAAACCGGGCCGGATGGTCATTAAACTTTTCGCGCCGCGTAGGCCGATATATACCGATGGCATCAATACGCCCCACAAAGCGCACATCCATACCGTGTATGCCATCGGCGCGCCGGACAAACGCACGCCAACACCATCCGTCACACTATAAGCAGCAATGAAACATCCGGTACCCAAGGCATACGGCAGGCCCGGGACTACAAGCCTGCGCCCTTTAAAGGCCAGAGAAATAATACCGCCGGATACCAGAATAATGCCAAGCAGAGCGCCCATCCCTATTCTCTCCCCGGCGAAAACCGATGCCGCTATGGTGATCATCAGGGGAGAAGAACCCCGTGCAATGGGATAGGTTTGTCCGAGGTCTCCAGACTGATAGCTTCTGACAAGAAACAGGTTATAGCCAACATGCAACCCTGCTGAAAATACCGCATACGGCCAGCTGGCTTTGGCTGGCGGCGCCAAGAACACGGCTATGACAGCGCTGGCGATCGCGACCGCCAGGCACATGACCGTCATCGACCATAGTCTGTCGGCTCCGCCGCGCAGAAGCGCATTCCAGGTTGCATGCAATGCAGCGGCGAAAAGCGTTAGTAAAATAATATCAAAGGGCATACGCCATACTAAGCAGCCCGGTACTCTTATTAAAGCGAAGTCTGCTCATTTCAGTATGAGTAAATCTTCATACCTTACTGATAACCTTGCTGTGCCTTATTTGATTCCATAATGAGCCAATGGCGAAAACTGACAATGTGGGATTGTGATTCGATTCCTTTTGGACAGACGAAATAGTAGGCGACCGGAGAAGGAAACGGTATGTCGAACAACCTGACCAGGCTGCCATCGCTTATTTCAGTTTCAACATGCCCGCTTCGCACCAGGGCTATTCCCTGGCCCAACAGCGCGGCCTCGATAGTCATATTGGTGTCGGCGAATCTGACGCTTTCTTTTAGCGCCGAAATCCCTACGCCGACTTGTTGGAACCAGAACTCCCATTTCGGCACCAAATCCGCGCCGTCACGCGTAAGCAGCGGATAACGCAATAATTCGGCGGGTTCGCGCGGGGCGCCAAAGCGGTTTAATAGATCAGGACTGGCAACCGGAAAAATCTGTTCCCGGAACAGGAATTCCGAGTGCAGGGCTGGATAGTTTCCATTGCCGAAACGGATCGCAACGTCCGATTCCGCGCTTGAAAAATTAATGGCTTTGTCGGTGGTTTCCAGCGTCACCACTATCTCCGGATGTTGTCGGGATAGACTGGGCAACCGCGGAAGCAGCCATTTCAGGGCAAAGGAGTAGGTCGTGCTGACTTTAAGCCGGACCCTGCCCTTTTGCTCTCTCAGATCAGTGAGAGTCGTTGCCAGATTCATGAAAAATTCGCGTACAATGGGCGCGAGCGCCGCGCCTGCAGGTGTCAGGCTTAATGACTTGCCTCGCTGAAATAACTGCAATCCCCAGATCGCTTCGAGATTTTTCAACTGATGACTTACTGCGCTTTGAGTAATATGCAATTCTTCCGAAGCGGAGGTGAATGTCGCATGCCGTGTCGCAACCTCAAAGGCGCGCAATGTGGCGGTAGGCGGCAGATCTCTCATAGTATTGTCCTCCGGCGAGCACGTTGAAAATCGCCATTATGAATAGAAACTCATGATGAAGCATTCTAGCCATTCGCCGTAAGATGTCGATTGCTTGACGTCTTTACCCCGTTACCATGATGCTTGGCACAAATTCTCCGCGGGGAAGATTTCGCGTTTATCACGCTATCGCCACCCCGGCCGCCTTGAGCATGGCCACGATATCCTTGTGTACCGGTACGCCTTCTTCTTTGTTTTTCGCCCCCTCGCGCCAGCCTCGTTCGCCAGGCCACTGGAAGGGCTCGGTTTCGGAACTGGCGTGCTCACTCAACCAGGCCAGCAGCGTGCCGACTCTTTCTTTAAAGACGGGAGGATCGATAAAGGCGGAAATATCCAGCGCGACAAAAAGTTTGCTGGATTCGGAATCGAGGCCGGTGGCGTCACGCTCGCGCATTTCGTGGTCGAGCATACCGCCAGCCAGTGCCGCGGTCATCAACTGGATCATCAGTGACAGCCCGGCCCCTTTATGCTCACCCATGGGCGAAACCGCGCCGTTCAAAATGGCGGCGGCATCATTGCTTGGTTTACCTTCGGCATCGAACCCCCAATTGTTCGGAATCGCCTTGCCCTCGCGCAGCCAAGTGGCGACTTTGCCCACTGCGGCCTGGCTCATCGCCATGTCGAGCACCACCGGTTCGTTAGTCTTTACACCAGGCAGACCGATAGCGAGCGGGTTGTTGCCGATAACAGGTTTGCCGGCGCCCCAGCCCGCCATTGAGGTAATGGCATTGGTCATGCAGATGCCGATCATACCGGCTTGCGCCGCCCGGGCCGCATAAGCGTGGGCACGGCCCCAGTGGCTGGTATGCGTAGCCAGACAGGCGCCGATGCCAAATTTCCTGGCGCGTTCAATGGCCTGTTCCATTGCTTTGAGGCAGATAAAACGTCCCGGCCCTCGATCGCCATCAAGCACGCAGATGGCCGCATGATCACGCACGATACGCCAATCCGGCGCGGCCTTGGCGCGGCCTTCACGCAAGCCTCTGAGCAGATTGGGCAAGCGGCCGATCCCATGCGAGGGCACGCCAAGCAAATCGGACTCGACGGCCAATTCCGCCTCAATCGCGGCGATATCCGTTGGCACGCCTTCTTTTTCCAGCGTGGCGCGAATCAGGGCGACTAAATCGGCATAGGGAAAACGTTGGAGCACAGCCATGGTAAAACTCCTTGAATGATCAGGTTTTAAATTTACGCCCGATCGATTAGTCACATGTTTATGAGATAAACTAGGCAGACGATAATTTACCTTATCCTGACATCCTTCAGGTATGGAATACCACTCATCTTCACCCTGCTAATAGAGGTAACGCATGAAAACGATTCGCTGGGGCATGATCGGCTGCGGTGATGTCACCGAGGTAAAAAGCGGACCTGGACTTTACAAGGCTGCGCATTCCACGCTATTGGGCGTGACCAATAGAACGTTGGCCAAGGCGGAGTCCTACGCACTGCGTCATGGCGTGCCCAAAGTCTATCCGGATGTGGCCGCTTTGCTGGCTGATCCCGAGATCGATGCGGTGTATATCGCTACGCCGCCGGCCGACCACAAGGCGCTGACCTTGCAGGCTGCCGCTGCCGGCAAACACGTCTACGTGGAAAAACCGATGGCCATGAACCACGACGAATGCCAGGAAATGATCGCAGCTTGCCAAGCTGCCGGAGTGCGGCTCTATGTGGCGTTCTACCGTCGCGCCATGCCGCGTTTTCTGCAGGTAAAGGACTGGATCGATCAGGGCGCCATCGGCACTGTGTGCACAGTGAGCATTTTGCAGCGCCAGAAACCGGCTCCCGAAGATCTATCGCCAGAGACATTGCCCTGGCGTTTGCATGCCGATGTGGCCGGCGGCGGCAAATTTTTGGATATGGGCGTGCATGAACTCGATCTTCTCGCGTTCTGGTTCGGTCCGGTCAGCGCAGTACATGGTCAGGCCGGCAATCGAGGCGGTCTTTACGATGTGGAAGACACCGTCACTGCGACCTGGCGCCATGCCAATGGCGTGACGGGCGTAGGCAACTGGTGTTATGTGGGCCAAGATAATGCCGATCGCGTCGACATTACCGGCACGCGCGGCCGCATCGAATTCGCGTTTTTCGCCGATTCACCGTTACGCCTGGTCACCTCGGCCGGGGTAAAGGAAATCCAGATCCCCAATCCGACCCATGTGCAGCAACCGTTTATCCAAAGTATTATCGACGATCTGAATGGCGTAAGCGTTAGCCCCGGCAATACTCAAGACGCGGCGCAAACCAGCGCCGTCGTCGATAAGATTCTGGATTCGTATCGCCGCACGTCGGACTGATTACCAGCCAGACTTCTGCGTAAGGGCTGAAGCCGGCCAATCGCCCATTGCCGGCGTCGGAACGCGTCTGGCGCTAAACGCGCCAGCGGGCAGCCGGACGGTGCTGCAATTTCCAGGTCCGTCGACCACGACTTAAAACAATTGAGGAAAATAAATGAAAAAGTCACTTGGCTGGGGTGTGCTGGCGACGGGAGGGATTGCTGAATTATTTACGCATGATCTCGTTGCATCAGGATTGAACGTCGCAGCGGTGGGATCGCGATCCATGGAAAAGGCCAATGCTTTCGCCCAACGGTTCAACATCCCCCACGCGTATGGCAGCTATCAGGAACTTGTCTCGGACCCGAACGTCGATATTATCTATGTGGCGACCCCCCATCCACACCATGTGGACGCAGCTCTGCTGGCGCTGGAAGCAGGTAAACATGTCCTTATCGAGAAGCCGTTCACGTTGAACGCCGATGAGGCCAGGACTCTCATCGCATCCGCGCGCAAAAAAAATCTCGTGGTACTTGAAGCCATGTGGACGCGCTTTCTGCCGCATATGAAACGTATCCATGAGATCATCGACTCCGGCGTCCTGGGCCAATTGCGGTCAGTGTCCGCCGAACATCGCCAATTCTTGCCGACGGACCCAAAGCACCGCCTGAATGCGCTGGAACTTGGCGGCGGAGCCCTGCTTGATCTTGGCATTTATCCGATCTCTTTCGCCTTCGATATTCTGGGCGCGCCCATATCGATAAAGGCGACGGCCCGTTTCAAGGACACGGGCGTCGATGCGGAAATCGCGACTATCATGCAGCACAAGGACGGGGCGATATCCACCACCGTATCCGCACTCGACTGCGCCGGACCCAATAGCGCCGTCATCTATGGTTCAAAGGCGCGCATTGTCATCGCGCCCGTCTGGTACACGCCCACCTCATTTCTGGTTGAAGACTATCAGGGTAATGTACTTGAAGACTACAGCGAGGCGGTCGCCAATCGCGGAATGCAGTTCCAGGCATTTGAAATGGAGCGCCTCGTCAAAGCGGGAGCAGCCTCGACGATAATGCCTCCTGACGAAAGCGTACTTATTATGGCGACGCTCGATACCATCAGAAAGCAGATCGGGTTGGTTTACCCCGGCGAAGAGCGCAACGGTCAGTAAACAGCGTTCCGGCACGCCAAAACGGCCGGATGGGCAGCAACCGATGATGTTCCGGTTAACCTCTTCTGGGCGGGTACCGGCAATACCGAGCCAGCCGTAAGCGGATTTTCAACAGGCCGGGACGCCGACGCGCTGGCGATACCGGCACACAACCCTCTTGATCGGCACCGAATAGACTGCGCATAACACCCAGCATCGGTAAATAATGTGGCATAATAGAGTCAATCCGGGCATAAGCGAGATAACAGATAATGCTACTGAACAGTATTAAGCGTTAAATCGTGTCCCGCCAGAATATTGCGCAGGTCATTAACTCATGCGCTGAAATAAGGTACAAGGCTGCATGAAAATTCCAAATCGAATCCAACCGCTGGTAGATGACGGCCTGATAGACGATGTCGTCCGTCGACTGAAAAGCGGCAAAGAAGCCGACGTTTATACCGTGTTATGTGGTGAAAATATACGTTGCGCCAAAGTTTACAAAGAGGCTACGCAACGTAGCTTTAAACAGGCCGTGCAGTATCAGGAAGGCCGCAAAGTCCGTAATAGCCGCAACACGCGCGCGATGCAAAAAGGTTCCAAGTTCGGACGCAAACAACAGGAAGAGTCCTGGCAAACGGCGGAAGTTAATGCGTTGTTTCGGCTGGCCGAGGCCGGTGTGCGCGTGCCGCAGCCGTATATCTGTCTGGATGGCGTGCTGCTGATGGAACTGATCACCGACGCCGGCGGCGTAGTCGCGCCGCGTCTGAGCGATGTGATACTGACGGAAGAAGAAGCGGCAGCCGGTTTCGATATCATGATCCGCAATATCGTGCGGATGCTGTGCGCGGGTATCGTGCACGGAGATTTGTCGGAATTCAACGTGCTGATGGACGCCGAAGGGCCGGTGATTATCGACCTGCCTCAGGCCGTCGATGCGGCGGCAAACAATCATGCCGAATCAATGTTCGAGCGTGATGTGAACAACATGACTGAATATTACGGCCGGTTTGTGCCGCGATTGCTCGAGACCCGTTACGCGAAAGAAATCTGGGCGCTGTATGAAGATGGCAAATTGACGCCGGAAACCATTCTCACCGGACAGTTCGCCGAAGATACGCATAAAGCCGATGTGGATTCGTTGCTTGATGAAATCATCGCCGCCGAAAATGAATATCATGATCGTCAACGGGCGCTGAAAGAACGCGATCTGTAAACCAGCGCGCAAGGAGGCCGGAATTCAAGAAAAGCCCGCTGCGGGAAACCGAGGCGGGCTTTTCATTTATCGAAGGGGCGGGATTTGCGGTATTGCCTCGGCGTGCTCAAGCTTGTCGGGATCCAAGCGGAACGCCTGCGGATAATAACGGGGATCGGAACGACGCGGCGGCTCGGTTGACCGCCAGGTATACAGACACTGTTCACACTGAAACACCGTCCATACGCCCTGTACCGGGCTTTCGAACAAAACGCCAGCACCCTGGTGCTGGCAACGAGGACAAATCATCATGTTTTCTTTTTCCTCTAACGGATCAATGGTTTTTTGAGATCATCTTATTCAACCGGTCTACCCATTCGCTGGTCTCGGGAAGGTCGCGCACCGGCAAGCCATAATTGCCGCGAATATCCGGAGCGACAGGCGTCGTCGCATCAATCACCAGCTTATCGGTCACTCCCGAGGGCGATGAGCCGGGGTCCAGCGCGACGACCGACATATTTGGCAATTGCACCAAATCACCCGCGGGATTGACCTTGGTGGACAAAGCCCACATGACCTGCGGTAAATTGAACGGATCGACATCCTCATCCACCACGATGGCTATTTTTACGTAACCCAGGCCATGGGGCGTCGTCATGGCGCGCAACCCCACCGCCTTAGCAAAACCGCCATAGCGTTTTTTGGTCGAAATAATCGCCAATAGCCCGTGGGTATACATGGCATTGACCGCCTGTACCTCGGGAAAATCAGCCTTAAGCTGTTTGTAAATCGGAACACAGGTTGCCGGACCGATGAGATAGTCCACTTCCGTCCAGGGCATACCGAGATACAGGGATTCAAAGATCGGATGCGTTCTATACGAAATCCTGTCAATCCTTATCACCGGCATGCGATGGCCGCCCGAATAATTGCCGGTGAATTCGCCGAACGGACCTTCCAGTTCACGCTTGCGGCTTTCAATCACGCCTTCGATGACCACTTCAGACCCCCAGGGTACGTCAAATCCGGTCAGCGGAGCTGTCGCGACCGGATAAGGCGCCTGGCGAAGGGCCCCCGCCATTTCGTACTCCGACTGATCATAGCGCAGGGGCGTCGAGGCCATAAGCGTAATGATTGGGTCATTGCCAAGGGTGATGGCGATGGGCAGATCTTCGCCCCGTTCCTCCGCCGCCTTGAGGTGGACGGCGATATCATGGACCGGTACCGGCTGGATGGCGAGACGGCGCTTGCCCTTGACTTGCATACGGTAAATACCGACATTCTGTTTGTCGAAATTGTCCGGATCATTCGGGTCACGCGAAACCACAGCGGCTTTGTCCAGATAGAAGCCGCCATCGCCGTCATTGAGGCGAAACAGCGGTAATATCTCGAAGATATTGATATCGTCGCCCTCGACGCTATTTTCCCGCCACGGCGGATTTTCACGGCGCTCGACGGACACGGGGAACTCATCCCAGCGCCGGATAAACTCCGCGACCTGTTCCTTGGTGGAGGTGGCGGGATCCATTCCCATGGCGATAGCGTGGTTGGGCCACGAACCCAACGTATTGAGCGCGACCCTGGCATCGATAAAACCCGCGATATTATCGAAATACAATGCCGGCGCTTTATCGCCGATCCGACCGGCGGCATTGGCGGCCGCGGCCAGGTCCGGCTCGGCCTGGACCTGGTCCTCCACACGCAGCAGTTGGCCCTTTTCATCGAGCGCCTTCAAGAACTGGCGCAAGTCGTCGAATATCATGTTATGTCCCATATCAAAGGTGTTCGTGTACGATCTTAATGCCCGCACCACTATCCTTAACGCCAGGCTTCACAGCCAACTTTATTTAGTTCGCATACGAACGTCAAGCCAGACGGCAACAATCCAGGATTTTCTTGTGCCAGCCATGCACAGCGGCAATAATATCTGCCTCGCCGAACGAGCGAGAACGGGAATAACCTGGAAAGGATAGAGCGGATGTTCGACAAGACCTTGTTTCACCTCATGCGCGTCGTTCTTCAGGAGCATACCGCTCGGTGGACCGCGCTAATGCCCGATCTTACCAAGCCGCAATATGCGGTCCTGGAGGCTCTCGCCACTTCGCCTCAAGGACTTGATCAAGCGACGCTTGGCCAGGCAAGCGCCACCACCAAGGCGACGCTGACGGAAATGCTGGGGCGTATGGAAGCACGGCGGCTGATCATTAGGCGCACGGATTCCGCCGATAGCCGCCGACGACTCATCCGTATTGCCAAAGAGGGCCGCGATATGCTGACTATTGCCCGGCCCGTGGCCGACCAAGTCGCCAACGAAATACTGCATCAGCTATCGGACGATGAACGCGAGATTTTGGTGCAGACCATGGCGAAGATACGGCATGGCATCCAGGCGAAGGAAATCTAGAGCGGACCAGCCTTATGAGAGCATTTAAATAGCACGATAATCATTAAAAACTCTTATTTTATAGTCTCTTACAATAATTTTTTAATCGCTTTTCCCTGTCGGTATGATAAAGTTGAAATAGTGATGGAGGGGGGTGATGAAAGATTATAACGATACTCAGTTTCCTGATGTGAACTACATAGACAGCGTACTGGACCAAGCTTCGAAAAATGTTACGTCTAAAAAGCTTGTTTCAGGCACCCGTATTGCGTTTGAACAGGTTACAAATGCAGGGGCTGGCAGGGAATCTTTACTTGCAGCAGGGGCGAAAGCCGAATCTAGGGAACACTGTTGTAAAGAGCCGACGCAAAAGTGTAATTATAACATGAGCGCTATCAAGTACTTTCTCTCAACGATTTTTCAATCTGCATTAGCTCGGAAAAAAAAACCAGACAATTCAGGTGAGCTATTAAAAATAGCATATCAAAAAACAATAAAAGCGCGCTAATTATAAGTCCTTAATATGCACCAAAATGTCATGGACTTTCTGATGGTAATATATGGAAATTTCATCGAAAAAAAAGTATGTTTTCAGCGAGTTGGTTCACAATGTTGACGATCCAAATCAGTTACTTGCTTATGCGATCTACAAGGCAGAAAAACAGGCTAAAGCAACTACATTGAAAGCTTCCGGGAAAAGCTGTGCGGAAATTAAGGCTGATCTACAAATCTTTCATGATGTTGTTGCTGGCAGTGCCGGTATTCAGGATGGATTTCATCTAAAAGCAAAACAGGTTGCTCAAGCGCTGGTCAATGATATTAAGGACGCGATCCGAAAGGATTCAAAAAATGATTTTATCGAGCGCGTTGAACAGTTAATCAAAACAGAGCGTCCTTGGTGGATGTCGGTGCTTTCTTTTATCGGCGAAGGTTTAAAAGGTGTGCTTGCTTCAATAGTATTCATAGTTCTTTTTAGCGGAATCTATGCATTGACGCTAAGCAAAGAAAACAGAAAATCATTTATTGGCGCAGTTGGTAAAACCATACAGGATACGGTGTATGGAAAGCTTCCGGTCATCGATAATTATCGTGACGTGCTGAAGAATGAAAGCGTTGGCAATCAATCTTAGCTTCCGTAGGGAATCTTTGTAGTTTACCTTCGTATTTGCCATACTGTTTGGATGAAAACAAACATAGCCGATTTCAATAGCACTGGAGTCCCTGCTCTGTCGATACAACGCCATATCATGATCGGCGCGCCCGGTCTTTATCGCTATACGCAGGAAAAACCGGAGCAGCGCCGCAGATTGCCGCCCTCCCCGACCCTGCATGTCTCCGTCAATGAAAAAGAGTGAATCGATGGTGTCCAACGGCGGCGATCACGTTGACAAGCTCGCCCCCGGTGTTTGGAAAGTGGTCTGCGTCGCGGTCATCGGCTCTTTTATGGCGCAACTCGACGCCACTGTCGTTAATGTGTCGCTCGCCAGTCTCGCCGCCGATCTGCACGTCAGCCTCTCGGCGATCCAATGGGTGACGAGCGGATATTTGCTGGCTCTTGCGCTGATGCTCCCGCTGAACGGTTGGCTTGTTGATCGCATCGGCGCCAAGGCCCTTTATCTTTGGTGTTTCACGGCCTTTACCCTTGCTTCCACTCTGTGTGGTATGGCGTGGTCCGCGAATTCGCTGATTGTATTTCGTATCTTGCAGGGTATGAGCGGCGGTTTGCTCGCGCCCATGGCGCAGATGATGATCGCCCGCGTCGCCGGCAAAAACATGGCCCAGGTGGCCAGCATCGCCACCCTGCCGATCCTGCTGGGACCGCTGCTCGGGCCGGTCATCGCCGGCGCCATTCTCCAGTTTGCATCCTGGCGCTGGCTTTTCTTCGTCAACCTGCCGGTCGGTGTCCTGGCGTTTGTACTGACGATAATCTTTTTGCCAGACGATCGGGAAGAGACGAGTCCCCGCGGGCTCGATCTGCTCGGGCTGGCGTTGCTGTCGCCGGGGCTGGTGCTCTTTCTTTACGGTTCGGACCATATGGGCCAACGGAGCGGCATGGCGGCCATGGCTGCGGCCGTCATGATGTTTCTGCTGTTTTTCCGTACGGCGCAAGCCAAGGGCGATGCCGCGTTGATTGACCTTCGCATGCTTAAGGGCAAAGTGTTCTCCGCTTCCCTCGCCGTCATGTTTATGGTCAATGGCATTACTTTCGCCGGACAGATGCTGATTCCAATCTACCTGGTTCGGGCCTGCGGCTTGTCGCCAAGCCAAACCGGCTGGCTGCTGGCGCCGCTTGGGCTTGGCATGATGTGCACCTATCCATTTTTAGGCCGTCTCTCGCAACGGTTCGGTATTCGCAAGCTCGCGGCTTGGGGCGCGCTCCTGGCCTTGGCCGGGACGCTGCCGCTCGTCTTCCTGGCCCAACAGGGACTGACCGCCGCCCTACTGGCCGTCAGTCTCTTTATTCGAGGCATTGGCGTCAGCGCCATCGGCATTCCCGCGATCACCTCGGGTTATGGGTCAGTGGCGCGCCGAGATCTGCCGATGGCGACAACCGCCATGAACATTGTACAGCGTCTGGGCGGTCCGACATTAACGACACTCTGTGCGACCTTTCTTGCCTGGCGTCTGGCGGCCACCGCCGATATCGCAACAATGCCTGACGCCTTCGTTGCGGCGTTCGGTCTACTCTGCGCGCTGCACGCGCTGCTGCTAGTGACTACCCTCCGGCTCCCTTGGTAGGCGGCATATTCAGGACGCGCGCTAGGAGATCTACCAAAAGATGGCCGCTTCAAGTAAAGTTCGTGACGTCATGCGCCGATTGAGTTTTACTGATGAAGCGTCATAACGTTGTTCATACTGTCCAACCCCGCATTTTTTTCGCTCAGGCACATCACGGCTTATATCAGCGATTTTGCGTCGTTCAGGGAGTTGACATGGCCCATATTTGCGACCGTGATCATTTATCTCATCGATAAACAGGGTATTATAATTTTATACTAGTATGGTACAATGGTGCAAAGCGATACCTGTTTAGCGATAAAAGGTGAATGTAGATATGCAAATGACAATGCGCTGGTTTGGGCCAGAACAAGACAAGGTAACCCTGGATAATATCCGTCAGGTTCCAGGGGTGGAAGGCGTGGTAGGTGCGTTGTACGACGTGCCGGTGGGCGAAGTCTGGCCGAGCGATAAGATTGAAACGCTGGTTGCGCTGGCGCATAAGGCTAATCTGAAAATGGAAGTCATCGAAAGCGTCAATATCCATGATGACATCAAAATCGGCTTGCCGAGCCGTGATCAATATATCGAGAACTATAAGCAGACTATTCGTAACTTGGCCAAGTACGGCATCAAGGTCATCTGTTATAACTTTATGCCGGTCTTCGATTGGATGAAGACCAACATGAATTACGTGCTGCCCGATGGTTCGCTGAGCATGGCGTTTGAAAAGAAGGGCATCGACAAGACGCTGGAAGAAGTGGTTAAGGAAGTCCTGGATAATGCCAACGGCTTTGCCTTGCCGGGTTGGGAACCAGAGCGTCTTGCCCAGGTGAAGACTTTGTTTGCCAAATATAAGGATGTGGATGAGAAAAAGCTGCGTGAAAACCTGGCTTATTTCTTACAGGCGATTATCCCGGTCTGTGAAGAAGTGGGCGTGAAAATGGCCATTCATCCGGACGATCCGCCGTATTCCATTTTCGGCTTGCCGCGCGTCGTGAAAAATCGTGACGATTTGGACTGGATTTGCAACGCCGTCGATTCCGAAGCCAACGGCATTACGCTCTGCACCGGTTCCATCGCCGAAGATCCGAGCAATGATGTCTATCAGATTCTGGCCGAGTTTACGCGTCGCAAACGCATCCATTTCGCGCATGTCCGTAATATCAAGTTGATCAAGGATAAGGACTTCTACGAATCGGCGCATTTATCCCGCTATGGTTCGCTGGATATGTACAAGATTATGAAAGTCTTGCACGACAACGGCTTTGATGGCTACATCCGCCCTGACCATGGCCGTTTTATCTGGGGGGAAACAGGACGCCCGGGTTACGGTTTATATGATCGCGCATTAGGCTTGAGTTATCTGCTCGGCCTGTGGGAAGCCATTCAAAAAAACGCTTGATTGTATGGATGTTCCGTAAGGACATCAGCCGCCGCCCCCGGTTCGCAAGGCATCAACCGCCGGGGCGACGCGCTCCGCCTGATACTGTTTCAGCAGGCGGGGAATAAGCAGGGTGCCGGCCAATCCGCATAGCGCCGCCAAGGTTAGCCATAGCCCAGGCATGGACTTATCCCCTGTGACATGAATCAAATAGCTGGAGACTGCCGGCGTGAACCCGCCGAACAAGGCAGTCGCCAGGCTATAAGACATCGAAAAACCGCTGGCCCGCAACGCCGCCGGCATCACCTCGGTCAAATACACCACCATGGCGCCGTTATAGCCCGCGTAAAGAAGCGACAGCCACAGATCCACTACCAGCAAATGCATAAAAGAAGCGTCATTGACCAGCCAGCGCAGCGCCGGCCAGGCGGTGAAAACCATAAGCACGGTAAACAGCAGCAGCAACGGCCTCCGGCCGGTGCGATCCGAGAGCGCGCCCATCACCGGCAGCCAGAATAGATTGGAGATGCCCACCGCCAGGGTCACCCAAAAACTCTGCCGATCGCTTAGCATAAGCACAGTCTTGCCGAAAGTCGGCGTAAACGCCGTAATCATGTAAAACATCACTGTCGTCGTGATGACAATCAGCATGCCCGCCAGCACCAGCGCCCAATGATCAGCCACCGAACGCATAATCTGCGACATCGACGGATGGTGAGTGCGCTGACTGAACACCTCGGTTTCCTCCAGCATGCGCCGGATCCAGAACAGAAACGGCACGATAAGGCAGCCCACCACGAAAGGGACGCGCCAACCCCACGCCGAAACCTGGCCACTGCTCAACAAATGGCTCAGCATTAAGCCCAGCATGGCGGCGAAGATCACCGCCACTTGCTGGCTGCCGGATTGCCAACTGACATAGAAGCCCTTGCGATTTTTGGGCGCCACTTCCGCCAGATAAACCGATACGCCGCCAAGTTCCACCCCTGCCGAAAAACCCTGCAGCAAACGGCCCAACAAGATAAGAATGGGCGCCGCTATACCAAGGGTGGCATAACCGGGAATACACGCGATGGTCAGTGTGCCGATGGCCATCAGCCCCAGCGTCAGCAACAAGCCTTTGCGGCGGCCGTGATGGTCGATATAAGCGCCCAACACGATGGCGCCCAGCGGACGCATCAGAAACCCGGCCCCGAACGTCATCAGGGTAAACATTAAGGAAGCAAAAGGATTGCTGCCGGGGAAAAAGGTTCTTGCAATGTCGGTAGCGTAATAGCCAAACACCATAAAATCATACATCTCCAGAAAATTGCCGCTGGTGACGCTAAAGATGGTTTTGGCCCCGCGTTGAGGCAACTTGGTTGATGCGGACAATACATTCATGCTGGCTTCCTTGGAAGGGGTGCGCTTTTAACCCGAATCGTCGGAAAAAACGTGACATATTTATCAGTGTAGTTGACTAATCTATTACATTTACAACTTCACTTGGTTGTCGTCCTTGCAGCATGAGAGCTGGCGCACATTTTTCCAGGATAGATTGGCCTGGCTTGGCTATTTTTTATCCTGCGACCAACGCGCCTGATTAACGTCGATTTTAACCGGAATCAGACCGATGCCGGTAAAGGTGTCCGCCAGCGTCTGCTGCTGCCGGAATACTTCATCGGTCATGCGTTCGGTGCCGAAAGGCATCCGCGCCAGCGCTCGCAGCCATATGGGCTGCGGCAGACCGGTGCTTTTGGACAAAGCCTGCGCCACTTCGTCGTGATGACCGTTAGCCCAGGTACTCAGTTGAGCCAGTTGTTCGATGATCAATTTGGCAATGTCGGGATGGTCTTGCGCAAATCGCCGGCTGGCAAGATAGAAGGTGTAGTGCGGCACTATCCCCTCGGCGTTCTGAAGGCGACGCGCGCCGGCGTTGGTTTCGACCTCGGCGTAAAAGGGGTCCCAGATCACCCAGGCATCAACGCTGCCGCGCTGGAATGCCGCCCGCGCGTCGCTGGGGACCAGGTAGACCGGGGTAATATCATGATAGGACAGGCCCGCCTTTTTTAAGGCTTCAACCAGCAGATAATTGACGTCGGAGCCTTTATTAAGCGCCACCCGCTTGCCTTTGAGGTCCGCCACGCTTTGTATCGTTGAATCTTTCGGCACCAGGATCGCTTCGGTTTTCGGATTGGGAATATTGTGCGCCAGATAGATCAAATCCGCTTTGGCGGCCTGGGCGAAGGCTGGCGGCGCATCGCCGGTGGCGGCCAGATCGATGCTGCCGATGTTGAGCCCTTCGAGCATTTGCGGACCGGCGGTAAACTCGGTCCAGCGAATGGCGATACCCTGCTTTTTCAGCGCCTCGTCCAGCGTACCGCGCGCTTTAAGCAAAGCGAGGATGTTCGCTTTTTGAAAACCGATATTCAGTTGTTTCAAGGGTTGCCCCTCGGCCAGCGCCTGACTTAATACGCCGATAGCGATCAAGGCGACCGCCAGACGCAGGACCCGCCGTGCCAAAGAATAGCCAGAAATCATACAAACCTGCCTGTTTTTATTGGTTGAAATGCCAGATGAATAAGCATCAACAATAAAGGCCGGTTAAAAAACTGTGAAATAAAATTAAGCCCTAGCCTTAGCAATAAATATGCTTTTGACGAGAGATTTCCGGGCGCAATCGCGCACCAGACGGGCCTTGCGGCTAGATGTGTCTGCCGGTTCGATTATTGAAGACATTAACATAGTCGGTTATATCAGCATGGATCAGACGGCGGGTTTGATAAATATGTTGGTCTGCCGCCGCCGCTAAAGAAATTACATTGATAACAATATTAAAAATATCGCTTATGCCATAACGGCATTACAATGAGCTACTTTGTCGTTGGAGCCAACTTTTTGCTATGACCGTTCTTTTGAAAACTTTGCCCGTTGATGTGATATCAATCCAGTCACAGGTCGTTTATGGCTGTGTAGGTAATAGCGTGGCTATCCCCACTTTGCAAAAAATGGGTTTGATCGCCGCCGCCGTGCCCACCGTGATGTTCAGCAATACGCCGCATTATCCCAGCCTGTACGGCGGCGCGGTGCCGGATGACTGGTTTCGCGGTTATCTGCAAGGACTCGATGATCGCGGGGTTATCGAGCAAGCCAGAGCCATACTGGTGGGCTATATGGGCGGCCCGTCCCAGGCCGCGATTTTAGCCGAATGGCTGACTCGGCTGGTCGCCCGCCGTCCCGAGCTGCCGGTGATTATTGATCCGGTTATCGGCGATTATGATACCGGAATTTATGTCGATCCCCGGATGACGGAGTCCTATATCCACACTTTACTGCCCCTGGCCCAGGGCATGACGCCCAATTGTTTTGAGCTGGAAAAACTCACCGGGCAGCGGATCACCGGTATCGACAGTGTCATTGCCGCGGCCCGCACGCTGCTCACCGGCAAAACCCAATGGGTGGTCGTCACCAGTGCCGCGCCAGGCGACAACAGCGGTAAGCAAGGTGAAATGCGCCTCATTATGGTGACCCCGCATAAAGAGCAGATATTTTCCCATCAGCGCATCGACATATCGCCTAAAGGTACGGGCGATCTGTTCAGCGCGGCATTGACCGGCTATCTGCTGAAAGACGCTGCTTTGCCGGAAGCCATCGAACAAGCCTATCGTGATGTGATGGGCGCGCTGGAACGTACCCGTAAGCATGGATATGGCGAACTTCTGCTTGCGGACCATTGATAGTCAGGCGTTTTGCACCGCTGTCGAGTCTACGCAAAAGTGGACTTGTACAGCGGCTTGCTGATTTGAGGGTTCCTGCCATAACAGGCGATTCGGTTCCAGTCTTGCGTTTTCCTATGAGTTATCATCTAAGCAGAATTAACTGGGGTTAAATTGCCGCTCAGTATGGCGGCAACGCTGACGCCGCTATTTCCGCGTCATCTTGGCTGCCATGAAGTTTATTCACGGCTTCAATTCTATCTTTTGCACTGCTGGTCACTCTTCTTAAGCCGAACAATTTAGCAATGTCTGCCGGACCGCAATTAGCGTTTTCAGTCCGTATCAACGAATAGATTTCTTCAGTCGCTATCTCATTCATCGAACGTATATCGTCTTCGGTAACTGGCAAACGTGCGGTGTGCCAGCCTATGCTTTGCTCCTTGCTCAACCAGACAAAATCGCCATCAATCGAATCGGCTTTAATAAAATTATTGGCGTCAACTATTGCAAGAACGCGTTCGCGAATGAGACGTCCCGCCCTATTGAATCCATGAGCTCTGGCTATTCGTTGTACCAGCAACGTATCCAAAATGGGCGCTTCTTGCTGCAAAACATGAACGATAAGATCGCGCAAAATCGGATCATAACTTGCTTCATAAAACTTGTCTGGGGCGATAATATTCTGCAAAGACGTGAAATCCGTTAAGTGATATTTATCGTGATCGTGTTCGGCAATGCGCCGCTCCGGCGCATTGCCGAAATTCCCCGCGACTTTCTTGTCCAAGTCCGCTACGTCAGTAAGAGCATCTCCTTGAATCTCTGCCGCCTGTTCAGCGTGATCAGTATCCATTGAAAGGGAAACTGACTCCTCCGCCATTTGCTCTGAAAAATCCGCAGTTTCAGTTTGCCGTCCTGCTTCGACCGACGACTCGCCCCTAGTTTTTTCAGCTATCGCTGCCTTAATCAGCGCCGCGTCGTTACGCGACTGTTCCAATAGGCTTCCTATCTGGCGGTGTAAACGTTCTAGCGCACCTTGCTTGTCCACCCACCAGTCAGTGGACCATACCCGCAATAACCGCCATCCCAAACCTTGTAAAATGGCGCTGCGTACTTTATCCCGATCTCTGGCGGTCGCGGCGCTATGGTAGGTCGCCCCGTCACATTCAACGCCAACCAGATAATCCCCGGGACAATCAGGATGAACTATACCGAGATCAATTCGGAACCTAGAAACACCAATTTGGGGAACCACATTCCAGCCTTTCTGTCGGAGCCCCTGAGCCACAGCCTCTTCGAAGGGCGACTCATAGCTGCCAACTGATCCTTTTATGGCTTGCGCAAGCGCCACCGGGCCGCGCTGAGCAAACTCGATAAAATATCTGAGATCCTGTACTGCCCGTGCGCTGGTCCGGTTTAAATCGATCATGGATGGATCAAAGGACGTGAATATCAGCATTTCCTGTCTTGCACGTGTTATCGCCACATTTAACCGGCGCCAGCCCCCTTCTTTATTTAGGGGACCGAAGTTCATGGACATGGTGTTTGCACCAAGCTCAGTCGGACCGTAGCCAATACCCAGCATGATGACATCCCTTTCATCCCCCTGCATTGTCTCGAGATTTTTTACTACCACGGGTTCGGGAATATCCTCCTGGAAATAGGGTTCAATGGAAGGGTTCCGCTGACGAGCTTTATCTAGCAAATCGGAAATCAATTTCTGCTGTTCGGTATTAAGCGTGATAACGCCGATGGATTGGTTATGCAATTGCGACGTCGAGTCGGTCAGACGTCGAACAATTTCGGCAACGATAGCTTCCGCTTCAGCCTGGTTATGCCTGCCTTTACCTTTTGCATATACACCCGATATTCTGCGCCATTCAACCGCACTGACTTTCGTTTGAGCCGACGGAAACGTAATAAGATTATTGTCGTAATAACGGTTGTTAGAAAAAGCGATCAAGCTTTCATGTCGGCTGCGATAGTGCCAGCTTAGACTGTGATTGTGGATGCCGGCTGCCAGGCATTCATCCAAAATGCTTTCCATATCTTCTTCCGTGTCGTCTTCGGACTCGGAAGACCCTCGGTTGAAAAAGTTCGTTGGCGGCATCTGGCGAGGATCTCCGGCGATCACTACCTGCTTGCCTCTGGCTATCACGCCGATGGCGTCCCAGGGAGTAATCTGTGAGGCTTCATCAAAAATAACCAAATCAAACAAGGGTTGTTCCGCCGGCATAAACTGTGCGATAGAAAGCGGGCTCATCAGCATACAGGGAGCCAATTTCGACATAGCATCGCCCATTTCCGCCGCCAATTGACGGACTGGCTTGTGGCGACGAGACTTTTGCAGTTCGTGCTTTAGCACACCGAAGCCGCCGCTTTTACCAATTTCATTTTTCGCGGGAATCGAGCCGCAAAGTTTAGCTTTGATATAGCGTACCGCCAATTGCGACAGATGATTGTCCTGTTTTCTGTATGACTCAATATCGCTCATGTGTTCAGCTGGGACGAAGTTATGTAGCAAGGGCTCCGCATCAATGACCCAGGCGGCGAACCAACGAGAGTAGGCGGTTTCGAAAATGTCTCTAACTTGGCCGTGCGGCAGTGCATCTTCCGCCAGCGCCGTGGTCAGCGGATTCAAGCCAAGCGAATCCGCTTCATTTCGAACCCGGCACCAGTCGCACCACGATTTCAAGGCCATCTGATTTTTCACTACCGCTTCTGCGCTTGCTTTCAATGAGACACTATCAACAGGCACATCGGTTATTCCGCCTGTCAGTTCAGCAAATTGCCGACGCGATTGTTCGACGTCGACTAAGGCGCGCTTGAGCCGCTTGATGCATAAAGCCAGTTGACCGTCCGGGTTCAGTAATTCATTGGAATCAATAATCAAGGTTGCGATAGACGTTCGAAGCGCTGCAAGATGTGGCGCCGATAAGGCTACGGTACTTATCATCGCCCGGATACGTTCAGCTAAGGCAATCGCGCCGGTGAATGTTGGCAAATCGGTATTTTGTGCGTTCCAGCCGGGAATACTCTGTAATTGCAGACTAACGCCGTCTATCTCATTGAGATGGACTTTTATACTGCGAAGCCTGGCGACATCAACTGAAATGTTAGGCGTACCTGAAACCCCGCCCTGCATAATCAGATCATTGCAGACCTTTTTACGTGCCAGTGTACCGAGCAGCCAGAATTTTTGCTCCGCGTCATGCCAATCACTGGCGATTTGCTCAATGTTGATATGACGATAACAGTCGGGCGAATAAGTCGCCGACAGCCTGGTCTGTTCTTCATGATAGGCTTCAATGGATTTTACCGCGTTCCTGGCGATAGCCAATTTTGTACCGGCATCGGGAGCAAAGGCAAAAGCCAAGTCGATGGCATACGCGTCTAGCAGCAGTGCCAGGAGCTCGGCGGATTTTGACAGGTTACGGTAGTCTTTGCTGTCGATTGCCAGGCCGCTAACGCTGATGACCGATGCTATCGACTCATCCAATTCGTCGATTCGACAGGGGAGTTGATCGGCAACGGCGACGATTTGTTCCTGCCAGCCGTTGGTCCAATCAGCGTGAGAGATAAAACTGAATTCAGCCGAGTAGCGCTGCGCGGTATCACTGTTGAGGTCAAGGCGACGGGCAATATCCCGGAATTTCGTCATGATCTCAGAATCATGAAGCGTCCCGGCCGGCCACTGAAGTTTTGGCGTTGTTTTATCGGCATCACGAATAACTTTCCCCATCGCCTGATAAACAGTCAGTCCGTTTGGCCAGCGGTTATGCAGCACCTTGACTATCTTGTTAAGTTTATCCCGCAAATGCTGTGCGGTCAGCGCTTCTTCCCGCCATTGTTCCGCGGACAGAACATCCCTGGTATCCCAGGCCCTTTCCAATTGTTTAAGAAAGTCGGTTTTTGACGTTTTGCTTGAATGCAATTCAATACAAAATTCGCCAAGTCCCTTTTCTTCAAGCCGGCGATAGACCACTTCCAATGCCGCTTTTTTTTCGGCGACAAACAGCACCCGACGTCCAAGGCCAAGATTATGGGCAATCATATTGGCAATGGTCTGCGACTTGCCGGTGCCCGGCGGGCCATCCAGCACGAAGTCCCGCCCGCTGGCGGAAGCGACCACTGCCGAAAGCTGAGAAGAGTCAATGGGTAACGGCAGGAAGAGTTCAGATGCCGTGATTTTCTGATCCAAAACATCGGCAGATAAAAATTCGCCCGTTACGGGCAGTGCTTCTTGACCTGAACCTCGTTCAATAAGGTATTTGACCAAAGGGTTTTTAAACAGTTGATCGGAACGATTGACCAAGTCTTTCCACATAAGATATTTGGCAAATGAGAACGTGCCGATAACCAACTCGTCCTTCACTTCAAAACCTGGAATATCACGCACTGCTCTTCGCATGATATTCCATATGCCCGCGACATCGACACCGCCGCCATCGGTGGGCAACTCACTTTCGAGCTCCGGGATATTCAGGGCAAAATCATGTCTTAGCAGCTCAAGCAAGGTGAGATTAAAACGAGGCTCCTCTTCCAGCATCCGCATCGAAACGCCCGATAGCGCGCTCTTACGTTCAAGTTTTATAGGCAAAAGAATCAACGGAGCCATGTAGCTTCGCGGGTCGTCAGGTGACTTTTTCCATTGGAGAAAACCGATGGCCAGGAACAGAGTATTAGCCCCGCCCTCGTCCAGATCGCTTCTGGCTTTGCGGTAAAGTTCTACCAGAGAAGAAGCCAGTTTATTCTTATCAAAAGCAGCAAGCACCTCTCCTTTGCCTAATACTATTTTTGCGTATTCTTCCTGTAGACTTTCACTATTTTGTTGCAGATAAAGTTCAGTATCGCGACCGCCCTTTTCAAGATCTGGCATCGCAACGACTCGAATACTTTTACCTCCGGCCAGTTTATCCTCAAGAACTGACGGCTCAGGGCAAATCAACTTGATATACTTGGCTGTGAAGGGAAGATGAAGCAAGCGGTTTCTTGTGGTCAGGTCCAATAATTTTCTTTGCCAAAGCGTCAGCTTATCGACAACGGCATGACGTTCATTAAGCTGGATTTCCACATCAAAAACCGGCAGATTGGGCGCCTCTTCCAACAATTCATTAGGCGATTCAACCAAAGGATCGTTCAGGGAAACATTGTTGTTTTTCGATGAGGACATGGCCAAGGGGCGAATTTGTTGCATACGCGCGCGGCGTATGTCCACGGCCATAATGAAATCTTCGTCGACAAGCTGACGCCGTGCCGATTCAACCGCCTGACTGAACGACGGAACCGGTTTTTTTGTGATCAAAGTAGTTTCAAAAACCACCAGTTCACGTAACTCGAAATGCTTGCGTACGGTAGCGGCATCTTCGGTGATCAAGCTGGAAAATTCTTGCGGTTGCAGCCATAAACCGACAAAAGCATGTTCTTTGGTGAATATCACCAAAGGATTCAATCCCATCTGCTCAATTGCGGCGGCGCACAACAACGTGCTGTCAAGACAAGTCGCTATCTTGCCATCAAGTATCGCGGAAGGCGTTCGTACTTTTTGCCCGCGTGTTTCGAAGCTCGCCGGGGGCAGAGCATAACTCAGATTAAAACCCGCCATCGCCGACCACAACGCCGAAGCGAACTCCCAGATACGTTTTCTTGACTGTGAGTTGTATCCCTCAAGCGAATCATCTTTCCCCGCGCTGCGAAGCACATCGGATGTGACTTTGAGTATCCGGTCTGTCGCCGGGTCATTGGGCATGACAAAGGCGGCAATCAGTTCGGACATGGCGTCCCCGCCCCATTCATTTTTAGCCAAGAACTCAATGGGGTAAGTAACGGTGGCAAGAGAAGTTTCTTCATCCGCCAGTGTCAGAGTGACTTCGCCTTTGATGCACTCCGATAGTGAAAACAAGAATGCCGGATCGAGTTTTAGGTCCCTATCGGCGATATTTATCGCACTTCGGGCGGCTAATCTATCAATTTTCCATGTCTTGGTTGATAAAACTTCTGGCGAGGATATCAGCGTAAGGGTCAGGTTCTGGTATTCATTTTCACTCTCATTACTGACAATCAGCTCTCGCAAAACAGGTACTGCATTTTGATGAGAAGCGAATCCCACTTTGCTTGCGATGATCCCCTGTAAATTGATGCTCATCCATAAACCTCTTAATTATCAAAATAGTACGGAAAACTATTATTTTTAATAATATGCGCTGTTTTGCATGTTTATCTTGCTTATTGATATAGGCATTTGGAAACAGGCCCATATCAATAAACAAGATACGAGAACACTCTCTTTTGAAAGTAATTTAATCCTTTGAGGAAAAAATTCGACTCATTTTTTGGCGGAAACTACGAAAGCGGAAATCTCTTTAGTACCTTACCATGAAATTATACATTGTCCGGTGAACATGGCCTCCCTTGGGGCTAATGACAAAATTATGCTGGAATCGCCAGCCTAGACGTCGAATTTCAACAAGCGTGCCGGGGTTAATCGTGGGAAAGTCATGCAACAGCAGGGGAACCCGAGGAATGGCATGTGGCACAGCTTTCTTTAGAAGACACCCGCACCCTGGCGCAAACCGTCCTGCGCCATCATGGATTCAGCGATGAACAAGCGGAGGCCATCGCCGACACCATGGCCGCCGGTCAACGGGACGAATGCGCCTCTCATGGTTTGTACCGTCTGTTGGGCTGTATCGCCACGCTGAAGGCCGGCAAGGCGGTGGCGGACGCGCAACCGGAGATTATCGATGTCGCGCCGGCATTGCTGAAAGTGGATGCCAAAGGCGGCTTTTCCCCGTTGGCTTTCAGGCGAGGCCTGCCGCCGGCGCTGGCCAAAGCCCGGCAAAACGGCTTGGCGGCAATGGCCATCAACCACTGCGTACATTTTTCCGCGCTCTGGGTGGAAATTGAAGACATTACCGCGGCCGGCATGGTGGCGCTGGCCTGCACCCCCAGTCACGCCTGGGTAGCGCCGGCTGGGGGCAGCACGCCCCTGTTCGGCACCAATCCTTTCGCTTTTGGCTGGCCGCGGGCCGGCCAATTGCCGTTTGTTTTTGATTTCGCCACCAGCGCCATCGCCAGAGGTGAAATCGAATTGCACCGGCGTGCCGGCAAGCCCGTCCCCCTCGGCTGGGGCATTGACGGCAGCGGGCAGCCCACCACCGATGCCGCCGCAATCCTGGCCGGCGCCATGCTGACGTTCGGCGGCCATAAAGGCTCGGCGCTGTCCGCCATGATTGAATTGATTGCCGGACCCCTGATCGGCGATTTCACCAGCGCGGAATCCCGCGCTTGGGACAATGGCGCCGGCGCGCTGCCTTACCATGGCGAGCTGATTATCATCATCGATCCGCAGCGTTTTCTCGGCGCCCAGGCGGCGGAGCATCTGGCTCGCGCCGAACCGCTGTTCGCCGCCATGGCGCAAAATGGCCGTTTGCCTTCGCAACGGCGTTATGCGGCCCGGCAGCGCAGCCTGAGTCAGGGAATAACCCTGCCGGATGCGCTTTATCGGGATATATTGGCGCTGCTGGACTAACAGAAGATCAGGCGGCCGGGCCGCCTGCGGCGCCACACCGTTGAGCGGTAATGTTTACAGTCTACAGTCCCACATCCGGCAGTTGAGGACGATGGGCCAACGCATGTTGCATAATTTTAGCGATATAACCTTGCTCATCTTCCTGCAATGCCAGGCGCGGCGGCCGGGTCAACGCCGAACCGCGCTGCATGATGGCTTCGCACAGTTTGATGCATTGCACCAGGTCCGGGCGTGCATCCAGATGCAGCAATGGCATAAACCATTCATATAACGGTATCGCTTCAACGAAGCGGCCGGCCCTGGCCAGCCGGAACAGGGTTTCCCCCTCTTGCGGGAAAGCGTTGGACATGCCGGATACCCACCCCACCGCCCCTACGGCGATGCTTTCCAGTACCACATCATCCAGACCGGCGAACAAAACGAAACGATCGCCGACCTGGTTGCGTACATCAATGAAACGGCGGGTATCGCCGGAAGAATCTTTGAAACAGACGATATTTTCGCAGTCCGCCAGGGAGATAAGGATGTCCGGCGTGACATCGTTTTTATAGACCGGCGGATTGTTATAGACCATCACGGGCAGGTCGATGCCGCTGGCTACCGTGCGAAAATGCGCGGCGGTTTCAAAAGGCTTGGAGGAATAAACCAATGCCGGCATCAGCATAATGCCGTCCGCGCCGATACGTTGCACTTCTTTGGCCATCGTCAGGGCATTGGCGCTGGTAAATTCGGCAATGCCGGAGATCACCGGGACCCGCCCCTTGGCCGCGTCCTTGGCCATTTCCACGATGCTGACTTTTTCCGCCATGCTGAGGGAAGTATTTTCGCCCACCGTGCCGCAAATCACCAAACCGGAAACCCCGTCACGGATCAGCGCGTCGATAACCTGGTGGGTCGCCGCCAGATTGACAGAGTAATCGTCGTTGAATTGGGTGGTAACCGCAGGGAATACCCCACTCCAGCTAACCTGTTGCGCCATGATCATGACCTCGTTGTAATATGGTATTTCGTATACCAAATAAGTAAATAGTCAGCGGATAGGCTCCGCACTGTTGGTTGAGAACATCGTCTGGTTAAGCAAGCCGATTACCCATTGGCCAGGTATCGGACAAACGATAGCCTTGCGGCCAAGGGTCCGCCGGGTCCAGCAGCAACTGATGGGTGCCGGTGATCCACGCCCGCCCGGCAATTCGCGGCAAAATCGCCGATTTGCCCGCCACATCGGTCAGCCCGTCGATCCGGCAGTGAAACGTGGAACCGATAATGGAATGGCTGATAAAGGCTTGGTTGATTCCCAGCACGCCTTTGGCATGCAGGACCGCCATACGGGCTGAACAGCCGGTGCCGCAGGGCGACCGATCGATTTTTCCCGGCCGGATCACCACCGCATTGGTAGCGCTCAACCCTTGTGCATCGCGGGACACCGCCGAGGCAATCTGACAAAAGGAAATATGATCCCAATCCGGGTTCAACGGATGGATAAACCCTAATTGTTCATTGGCGGCGTGGGTGATTTTCATCCCTACCGCCACCAGATCGGCGGCTTCGTCGGCGGTCAGGGCAAAACCGAGCTGTTCGGCGTCGACAATGACAAAGCTGTCGCCGCCATAAGCCGTATCCACCCGCAACGCGCCGATGCCGGGAACATCCAGCACGGCATCCAATTTATCCGCGAAAGAGGGAACGTTACGCACTTCCACGCGTTCAGTTTTGCCGTTGCGGCAATGAGCCAGCACGTCAATCAAGCCGCCGGGAGCCTCAAGCACCAGCCGGGTTTCCGGTTCATGCATTTCCAGGATGCCGCTGTCCAGCAATACGGTGGCGACACAAAGCGAATTCGATCCGGACATCGGCGGCGTATCGGCCGGCTCCATAATGATCCAGGCCATTTGCGCGCGCGGATCTTTCGGCGGCACCAGCAGGTTGACATGCCTGAATACCCCGCCGCGCGGTTCGTTCAGAACAAAATTGCGCAAGGTTTCATCATTGGCGATCCAACGGGATTGCTGCCAAAGGGTTTCCCCAGGCGGCGGCGCCACTCCGCCGACAATAACATCGCCGACTTCCCCTTCGGCATGACAACTGACCACATGAATAATTTTGGCTGAACGCATACCGCTCCCCTATCTCACCGATTTCAGGAATTCCGCCGTTTCAGGGCGCTGAGGCTGACCGAGCACCTGATCCGGCGTACCGATTTCATGGACCCGGCCATAATGGAAAAAAGCCACGCGGTCGGAAACATCGCGCGCGAAACGGATTTCATGGGTCACCAGGATCATGGTCATCCCTTCTTCCGCCAGCAGCCGCATCGTATCCAGGACCTCGCCCACCAATTGCGGGTCAAGCGCTGAGGTGGCCTCGTCGAACAACATATAATCCGGCGACATGGCCAAAGCTCTGGCAATGGCCATCCGCTGCTGTTGCCCGCCGGAAAGCCGGCTGGGATAGACCGATAATTTGTTTTGCAGTCCGACATGGGTTAATTGCCGCACCGCCAGCTCTTCCGCTTCCTGTTTGCTTTTTCCCAAGACCTTGCGGGGCGCCAGCATCACATTGTCCAGCACCGTCAGATGGGGAAAAGCGTTCCATTGCTGGAATACGATGCCGATTTTGCAGCGAAGTTTATTTAAATCGGTATTGTGCCCGTGCACCTCGACGCCATCCACCATAATCCGACCCTTTTGAATCGGTTCGAGGCCGTTGATGCACATAAGCAAGGTGGATTTTCCCGAACCGGAACCGCCGATAATCGACAGCACCTCGCCTTTGTTCACCGTCAGGTCGACCCCCTTCACCACCTCAAGGTTGCCGTAGGATTTGTGTAACTCGGTAATTTCAATCATTTTCCTGCCACCTCTTTTCCAGCCGGACGCCGATGCGCGCGATGACCAGGCTCATTAGATAGTAGATGGCCCCCGCGATGCACAGCACCAGCAGGGGTTCCTGAATGCGGGTGATAATGTTTTGCGAGGCGCGCAGCAACTCGATGATGCCGATCCACATCACCAGCGCGGTGTCCTTCATGACCGATAGCGTCAGGCTCAGCCAACTGGGAAACGCCACCCGCAACGCCAGCGGCAATACGATATGGCGCAGCGATTGGCAACGGCTCATACCCAGGGAGCGCCCGGCCCGTTGCAGATTATCCGGCACCGACAATATGCCGCCGCGCACAATTTCCGCGCAATAGGAGGCGGTGTAGATCCCCAACACCGCGCAGGCGACGGCGAATGCGCTCCAATTAAGGCCGATAATGCTTTTAAATGCATTGAACAGCACGAACTGGATCAGCAACGGCACGCTGCGAAAAATGTCCAGAAACCAGGCCAGGGGAATAGTGAGCCGGGGCAGCAACGTATAGAGAATGCCGATAACAACCCCGGCGATCGTGCCGACCAGCATGGCGGCAAACGTCAATTGCAAAGTTACGCCGGCCCCTTGCAGCAAATAGAGCAAATCGGTACCGGTAAGGCTGGTGCTAAACATACTATCGCCCTCAGTAACGGAACAGTCTCCAGGCCAGCAACCGCCCCACGAGCATCACGGCTTTGGCAACCAGATAATAGAGCGCGGCGGCAATAGCGAAAAACTCGAACGTCCGGTAGGTCCTGACGTTCCACGCCTGCGTCACGCCGGTCAGATCGTTATCCAGTCCCACCACCACGCCCAACGACGTCATGAGCACCGCCCATACCATCTGGTTGGTCATCGGATAGAACACCACTCGTAATAACTGCGGCATTACAATCAGCCGCCAGGCCTGGAACGAAGTCATGCCGAGCGAGCGCGCCGCCCGCATCTGGGTATTCGGCACCGCGCGCAGGCCGCCGCGAAAATTTTCCGCCAGATAACCGGCGTTGTTGAAAGTGATCCCCAGCAACAGGGCAATCCAGGAACTTACATACAAGCCAAGGGCGCCGAGACCGAAATAGAGAATGTAAACCTGGAACAGCGCTGGCGTATTGCGAGCCAGCGAGACCCAGGTTTCAGCGAACAGCCGCAGAATGCGCCAAGGGCCGATTCGCATCACGGTCAGCAACAGCGCGATGATCACCCCCAGCGCCATGGATAATACGGCGGTATAGAAGGTGACCCAACTGCCGGCCAGCATCTCCGGCAATGCGCGCAACGCGGCATTCCAGTGAAAACTATAATTAAGCATCGATTAACCCACCTCCGGTTGCGCGGTTGCGGGCATCAGCCAACGGGGCGGCTGTAACCCGGCATAACCCTGACGGGCCGCCGCGATGCAATCCGCCAGCGAAGCGAAATGTACGCGGCACCCCACCAGTCCCGGAGCGTAATGCGCATATTTCCCGGAATTGGTGATTAACGCAGCGCCCGGCGCCGGCGCTATCGGCTGTCGCAACATGCACCAGCAAGTATCGTTGATGCAACGGGCGCCAAAGGCTTCCAGCGTGGCCACGTAGCCGGCCTCGCAAGCCTGCCGGTAAATTTCCCGGCCGCTGGTCAGCACCAGCGCCACCGCCGGGTGCCGCTGCCCGTCCCGGCACAGTTGCGCCAGCCGGGCAAACTCCTCCAACGAGAGATGGGGATTGCCCAGCGCCACCAGCTGTACTTCTATATCGGCGGCGGTATTCAATTCATGCCAACCCTGCAAGAGATCGTTTTCGGTCAACTGAAACTGCCGCACAGGTTGCCGGTTGCCCAACGCATCGGCCAAAACAGGCGCTTCCGGCGTGACGCCGACGATATGAAACATCGGCGCCGCCGACGTGGTGGCGAAGGCCGCGCTGAACGCTTTCAAATCATCCCGGTCCATCCGGCCCTGTTCCAGCCCGCAGACCACGGGTATATGGTTTGGCGACAGGTTGCCCACCAGATGTCCCAACAGTGGATAAAAAATGTCGTCCGCCCCGGCGGGCAGCACGACATCGATTTGGACGCTGGCATAGCGCGATGAGGTCAGATGCGGGCCGCCAAGGGGAGCCCGCCCGGTGAGCGCAATACATAAATCGAGAAAATCAGGATATTTTTGGGTCCGCGCCGCCAGTACGCTATTGGCGAAGGCTACTGCGTTGGATTCCGACCAGGCCACATGTTCGCCGGCCCGGGGAGCATCGGCCAGCAAATACGGCGCGCAGGTAAAGCTCCCGGCGGCGCCAAGCTGAAGATAGGCTTCCGCCAGTTGGCTGGCGGGCTCGCCTTCAGCGGCGGCAATACCCTGCTCTCGCCAGCGCCGGCAATCCACCGACACCGCATTGAGGGTGGTCGGCACCCGGACTCTAGCTCCCCAGGCCAGCCATTGCCGGGCGAAGGCCAAACAGGCGCTGCCGGTATAGATGCACCCGTCGATATGCACCTGGCTTATGGAGACCAGACCAACCGCCTGCTGCAATTGAGCCATATACACCACGATCTCCATGGCTTGTTGTACCGCCACGCCCTGATCGCCGGCCAACATGGCCCGATCATCGTCGCTCAGGACAAACAGTCCGGCATCCGGCCGGGTCAGGGGAACTACCAGGCGGCATTGCCCGTCATGACCGAATCCGCGCAAGCCATCGCTATTGATACTCACACGTTGGCATGACGCCAGACGCTGGAAGCTATCCTGATCCAGAGTCACGACCGGCAAATCGCGCTGAAATAACTGGCGCGCCACCAATACGCCCAGCGCCAGGATCTCATCCGCCTCCGACAGCAGCAATGCCGCCGGACCGTGGCCATTAAGGATCAGTTCCAACAACACGCTGCTGCCGGTGCAAGAACCCCGACCGCTGGGAATCGCCAGCGCTTTACCTACCAGGGACTGACCGTGCAGGGGATGGTGATGATCGATAATTTCGCCGCTGGCGGCATCGACGCCGCCCCAGAAACTCAGTCCGATAGGGCTGAATAACACCTCGGCGCTAGCGCTACCGGTGATCAAAAAACGCCCCTGGGCCGTTATTGTGGTCATCTGATCCGCCTTGGCTCTTAGTAGTAGACACCAGGTACGGTCAGGTTAGGCGCGGTGCCGCCCACCCATTTGTTAAAGAGTTCCTGATACCGGCCGGATCGCACCTGATGGTTGACGAACAGATTGAGGTAATGCAGCAAGCCTAATTCATTGCGGGATACGCCCAGGGAAACGTAATCGATGACATACGGCGCATTGCCCACCACCTTCAGCCCTTTGTATTTGCCGGACTTGATTGACGCGGCGGCCACCGTGGAAGTAACTACGGTGCCATCGATATGCCCCTGGCTTAATGCCAGAATGGTGTCGTTTTCAGTCTGATAGGCACGGAAGCTGCCGCCGCCCCATTTTTTCACATCGGCTTCCAGCGCCAACCCTTCAAAGGTGCCGGCGGTATTGCCCACCGGATGCCCTTTCATATCGTTATAGGTATTGATGTTAGTACCGTCGCGGGTCAATACCACCTGCTGGAAGGCGAAATAGGGAATGCTCATCGCGATGGTCTTGGCGCGTTCAAGCGTGTCGGAGGTTGAGGCCACGATAACATCGGCACGGCCGGACATCAGCGCCGGAATGCGATCAGGGAAGGGTGTTTCCACCACTTCGGCGGTTACGCCCAGGGTTTTCGCCAAATCGTTGCAGTAATCCACATCGAAACCAACCGGGTTATTACTGGCGTCTCTGGAGCCCATGGGCGGGAAATCCAGGGTAACCGCACAGCGCAGCTTACCGGAATTGATAATGTCATCAAGTTTATCGGCTTGCGCCTGGGCAATGGTGCAAACACAGATCAGGCTGGTAATGATTGCGGCGAGAGACTGACGTTTCATGGCGACCTCATAACAGTTGGGAGAGTGTGGGTGAAAACGTGACTGCCATAATTTCGTATACGATATCTATTATTCTGATGCAAGCATCATGCCGCCATCATATTTTTTGCTAAAAAGATGCCGTAATTGGATAACCTATTGTTAACAAATAATTTATATACTTTGGGTGCTCGATCCTGGCGATAGCCGCCCGCGGATGCAATTGCCGCATGATCCATCATGAAGCACATTGATGGTGCATTTTGCTGAATCGAGGGAAATCAGCAGGCTACCGAGGGGCAGAAGCCAGGAATTGGGGGCGGAGTCAGAGGGAAAAGTATATTTTAGAGAGGAAGTAGATGCTGGCCCGGCGACTATAGGCTGCGAAAGACGGCGCACGCCAACCGTTTCGCCAATATCAAAACGGTTCAGCGCCCGCAAAAGGTTATTGCGCCTTAGGACGGCTTGTCGTGCGGTTTCGGCAGATAGGTTAACAACGTCTGACAAACGCCGATAATATGCTGTTCAATCAGCTTAACCACCAGCGCTTCGTCGCCCTGAGCGCAAGCGGCGAGGATTGCACGATGTTCGCGGTCGGCGCGCAGCTTACCGTCCGGGGACAAGCTCATCTGCATACGCAAGAAACGCTCGATTTTGTCATGAATGGAACGGATAAGATTCACCAAAAAAGGGCGCTGCGCCGCTTCATACAGGCAATAATGAAACGCCCAATTCAGTTCCGCCCAGCGGCCCACATCGTCATCGGCGATAAATTGATCGCAAATGGCCTGCGCCCTGGCCAGGTGTTCAGCGGTAAGATTAGGCAACGCCAGGCGTATTGCCTGAACCTCCAATAAGATACGTACTTCGAAAATCTGCGCCAGCTCCTGTTCGGAGATACGAACCACCATTGCGCCCCGGTTACGGAAAAACTGCACCAAACCTTCGGCTTCCAGCCGCTTCAACGCCTCGCGCACCGGAATCTTGCTGACATTAAACAGACGTGCGATATCATCCTGCCGGATCGGTTCATCGTCGGCGAAGTGGCCGGCGATAATCGCCTCGCGCAAATGTTTGGTGATCACTTCCGACGCCGACGGCGCGGCGCCGAGATTCGGCGGATTCAATAAAGAAATACCCATCAAAGCCTCAGTCAGCAAAACGATATATACCCTAAATAGTTCGAGTTGCAGGAAGGCGGCGACGCAGCGAATCCCCAGGAGCTTACTCAGGTAAGTGACTGGGGTGAGAGAGGACAAATCTGCAGGAGCAGATTTGAACGCGACGTGTCGCGGCCCCGTTAGGGGCGAGGCCCATGGAAGGGCCGAGTATTGCCAACGCACCTGCAACTTGAAATATGACGGGTATAGTATACGAAATAATAATATCCTGACATGCTTCGTAGCATCGAACAAGCCATCCGATAAAAACCCGCCGCTCAGTCTTTTTTCACAGTATCCATCTTGACCAGGGTGTCAAGCCTGGCGGGGGATAGCGGCGCTCGCGGGGCCGCCAATGGCCAGCCTTGCAAAAAACTCATGGCGGCGCCGCAAACTTTACCCTGGCAGGCGCCCATGCCGCAACGGCTGTGTATTTTAGCCTGCCGCCAATCTGCAGCGCCGATAATCTGTTGGAAAGGGACATCTTCACAGCGGCAAACAAGCGTGTCCGATTGCGGCAGTTGTTTCAGTTGATCATCCAGCCGGAAGGCGCGTTCCATATTCCGGGCGAACCGCTGCCAGCGCCGGCGCTGCGGCCATAATTCTCTCGCTTCCCGCTGGTTGCCGCTGGCGGCATAACCGGCGATTTTACCGGTCACCACGGCCAATTCGCTGCCGCCGACGCCGGCGCACTCGCCGGCGGCATAAATATCCGCCTGACTGGTTTGTTGCCAGTCATCTACGTGTACGGCCTGCCGCTCGATGCGGCACCCCAATGCCAGCGCCGGTTCGATATTGGCCAGCAGACCGAAGCCGCACGCCAACCGATCGCATTCCACGGTTACCCGCCGCCGGCCCTGCCGGACAATGACACGCCGCACTCCGACTGCGCCTTCACTTTCGCCTTCAGCCGCCAGCACATAACTGTTCGACCGGTAATGAGGATCGGTCAGCGCAAATGATTGCCGGAGTTTATCCGGCCAACGCCATAAGCCCAGCAACAGTCGCGCCACTCGCGTCGCCGGCGCCTGTTCGGCCAGCAACACCACCCGGCCGCCGGCTTTTTTTACCGCCTGCGCCGCCGCCAGCACTAACGGCCCGCTACCGGCCAGCGCGACTCTTTGGCCTGCCATCGGCATACCGCTTTTGATCATGGCCTGCAACGCCCCCGCCCCGCTCACCCCGGCCAGGGTCCAGCCCGGAAACGGCAACAAAAGTTCTCTCGCTCCGTTGCAAAGAATCAGCCGCCGGCAACGGATGATACCGCTCGCGTTTTCCTGCTCATACAACCACTGTTTTTCCGCCACCCGCGCGATAAGTTTGGCGCCGCTCAGCAGGGTGATATTGGGCAGGTGATCCAGTTGCCGGCGGTAATGCCGCGCTATCTCCGGCAAAACCACGGCCGGCCCGTCGCGCCAAATCTGGCCGCCGGGAGACGGATTGTCGTCCAGCACCACAATGGTTATGCCGCTGGCCGCCGCGGCGCAGGCAGCCGCCAGCCCGGCGGGGCCCGCCCCCACGATCAATAGTTCACAACCGACATCCCGGTCAAGCATGGCTATTTTATCCTCTCGATATGCATATTTTCACGGCACAGCGTCTGGCAAGCCGGCCGGCGCAAACCGTCGATGGTCACACGGCACTCCTGGCAGACGCCCATGCCGCAAAACGGCGTCCGACATTCGCCGCTCACCGAACGACGGGTGGTTTGCCGTTCGGTATAAGCCAAAGCGGCCGCCACGGTAATACCGGCGGGTACGGAAAAATCTCGTCCATCAACCCTAATCACGATGATCGGCGTCATTGCGCTTCCTCAATCCGATGGGATATTCCCGTTGTGGTGCATAACCGGGCGGGCAGAAAGGGGGTATCATCAATTTCAGGCCGCTGGCGACGGATTTGCGCGGCGATAATGGCCGCGCTGCCCAGCGCGGTGGTGACGCCCAGCCCTTCATGCCCCAGCGCCAACCATACGCCGGGATGATCAGGATAAGGGCCGAGCAGCGGCAAACCATCGGCGGTCGCGGCGCGAAAACCGGTCCAGCAACGGATAATAGTCAGCGCAGCCAGACTTGGCACCCAGGAGCGGGCGCGCGCCAGCATGGCGGAAAGCACGTCGCCATCCAACGCGGGGTCGAGGGAGTCGAACTGCCGAGATGAACCGATAAGCAATTGTCCGGTGGGTCGGGGCTGCAAATTGAACGCCACCGATGTTCCGCTGGCGGCATGGGCGCTGGCGCCATAACCCAATTCCACCAATTGGTGACGGACCAGCGGCGGATACCGATCGGTGATGGCAAGATGGCCCTTTTTGGCCCGCAGGAATTGACTGCCCAGCAAGGCATCGGCGGATAATCCGTTAGCCACGACAATATTCGGCGCCGTCAGACGTTCTCCGCTGCTCAATAGCACGTTTTCCCGGTCAAGCGCCGCCGCCTCGCCGACCACTCGGGTTATGCCTGGTGCCGATGCCAGCCAACGGGCGGCGGCCGGCGCATATAATATACCGTCGCCCGTCACCCGTAATCCGCCCGCCAGTCCGGTTCGCAAAGCCGGCTCCAGTTGCGCCACCTGAGAGGCGGTCAGTAGTTCACTGGCGAGATGAGAGTGCGACAGCCGCCGCTGTTTTTCCGTCGCCGCCGCCATTTCATCGGCATTGTCCGCCAGCCATAACGTGCCGCACCCCCGCCAGGCGCAATCGTCCGGCAGACGATCCGCCACCTCCCGCCATAGTCCGAGGCTATAACCGCTAAGCGCCAGTTCAGCCGGATTATCGTCAATGCACACCAAATGGCCCATACCCGCCTGGGTTGCGCCATTGCCCAGATTATCCACCAGGACTATTCGCAGCCCCTCTCTGGCCAGGCGCCAGGCGCAGGCGGTGCCGATAATACCGGCGCCGATGACGATAACATCAGCCCCCCGGGTCGCCGCCATTAACCAATCCCCCAGAGAAAGGGATCTAGGTTATCCAGCAATAAGGTGTTGTCGCCGCAGACAAACGCCGAACCACGAATGGATGGGATGACCTGATGCTCGTCAAGCCGCCGGTAGGAGGCGGTAAATTCACTGCCGATGACGCTGGCCTGGCGCCATGATTCCCCCGGTTGCAATTTGCCGTCCGCCGCCAGGCAAGCCAGCTTGGCGCTGGTGCCTGTACCGCAAGGCGATCGATCGTACGCCTTACCGGGACACAGCACGAAACTGCGGCTGTCGGCGTGGTCATCGTCGGTAAAAAGTTCGATATGATCGATGATTCCGCCGTCATCACCGGTGATCCGCTGCTGTTCCAGCGCTTGCCGCACCGCCCAACCGAAAGCGGTCAGCGCCGTCAGGTTGCCGGGATGGATAGCCAGCCCATGTTCGCTTATCAGAAAAAACCAATTACCGCCCCAGGCAATATCGCCGTACACCCGGCCATAGCCCGGCACATCGAGCGCCACCTGACGCGCCGCGCGGCGGGCCGGCACATTTTCCACCGTTACGCTGCCATCGGCATGCAACGTGGCGTGCACATCCCCCACCGGCGTTTCGATCAGATGTTCGCCAACGGCTATCCGTCCAAGATACGCCAGTGAAGTCACCAGACCGATGGTGCCGTGCCCGCACATGCCCAGGTAGCCGCTATTGTTGAAAAAAATCACCCCGGCGGCGGCCTGTGGCGAACAGGGTGCGCATAGCAGCGCACCCACCAACACATCGTTGCCGCGCGGTTCGAGTATCACGGCTTGGCGCCAGCGATCGTATTGCCCGGCCAGGCGGTTCTTGCGTTCCGCCATCGTATCGTGGCCCAAATCGGGAAAGCCATCGATTATCAGGCGGGTGGGTTCGCCGGCGGTATGGGAATCAATGGCGCGTATCGCGGTATAACGGGAAGATAAAGTCACAACGGCCCCCGGTGGTCTGCGGATATCTTTATGCAGATTGGACCCATCGCCCTCGTTGACGCTTGATGCCTTTCCACAACCGGCTTGAAGAAAATGGCATAGCCCCGCCGTCGCATTATAATCAAATCCTATCGCGGCGACGCTTTACTCCCTGAGACGACGCAGGCATGCTGAATTCATCCCTGTTGCATCACCGGTAAGAGAAGGCCCTTATGTGGTTAGCACCAGTTGATATCCCATCCTCCCGGTCTCCCTCCGCGCGAGGCAACGACCATTCGGCCGGGATTGTGCCGGAGCATCAGGTTTTTTCCTTGCTGCGCGCCGGACTGGCGCAGCGGCGGCCGGAAGATATGGACAGCCTGCTCAACGCCATCGCGTTGCTGCTGCCGCTATTGGACGCCATTGCGGGCGTAGTATTTTTTATCAAAGATGATCAAGCGCGGTATTTAATGGCCAACCAGACATTGGCGACCCGCTGCGGATTCAAGAATGTCGACGCGATGCTGGGTAAAACGTCGGCGGATGTATTCCCCTCCAAGCTGGGCATCGGTTATATCGAACAGGATTATCGGGTGATGCGTTCCGGCGTGCCTATCCAGGATCAATTGGAGTTGCATTTCTACCGTGGCCGGATAACCGGCTGGTGCCTGACCCAAAAACTGGCCTTGTACGACCGTCAGGGGCGGACGATCGGCTTGGCGGGGATCTCGCACGATCTTCATGATACCCGGGCCAATCATCCTGCTTGCCAGAGCCTGTTCGCCATGGAAAACCACATCCAGCTGAATTTTCATCGCCCTATCGCCATGTCGGAACTGACCCGACTTACCCATCTCTCGGTGGCGCAAATCGAGCGCTATTGCAAACGAATTTTTCAGCTTACCCCGCGCCAGCTCATCCATAAAGTCCGGCTGGAGCATGCCGTCGAGCTGTTAAACAGCGATCTGCCCATTACCGATATCGCGCTGCAATGCGGTTATACCGATCACAGCGCCTTCAGCCGCCAATTCAAGGCGATGGTCGGCGCCACGCCCAGCGAATTTCGCGTCAGTTTGCGAAGATAGCGAGCAGGACGCGCCTCACCGTCGTTAACGTTGTTCCGCCACAGGGTCGCGCGCCGTTTCGACGACGGCTTGGTCGGCCGTTTCAGTGGTTTGGTCGTCGATATCCTGACGGGTCGGTTCATAACGCACCGCCAGCAGAAAAATAATCGGCACAAAGGCAAAGGGCGTTATAGCCCAAAACATATTGGTGCCGAGCGCGGCCTTGAGGATGGGCAGAATAAACAGTGCCAGCGCGCTGCCGATACCGGAAAGCGAGCGGCTAAAGCCCACGCCGGTGGCGCGGATGGAGGTGGGATAGGAAAGCGCCGGGTAAATCATTAACTGCGCGCCGGGACCGAAGCCCTCGGCGAACAGCCATAAGCCAAGCATGAGAATGGCGAAAATAATCCCGGCCGCCGCCTCGGGACGACCAATCAGCGCCAACGATACCAGTGCGACAAACTGTAGGGCAAAACCGGCAATCGCCACATGGCGCGACGGATATTTCCATGCCAGGCGCATCCCGAGCAATCCGCCGGTAAACGCGAACAGCGCGTTGAGGCCAAGTGAGGCGGAAATGGTTTCAAATACCCCCGCGCCCAGGAATTGCGCCAGGATCGACGGCAGGAAAAAGGCGATGGCGGTATACTCGAAAGCGATACAAACGTTCATCACCCCGGCGACAATGGTCCGTTCGCGGTAAGGTTTTTCAAATAACACGCGAAAGCTGACTTTATCCGATTTTGCCGCTACGGGGGCCGGCGTCGCCGACGTGTCTTCATGGGCGTTGATGCCATAAGAGTCCCGCAGAATACGCACGGCTGCTGTGAGATCTCCCTGATTGGCGGCCCACAACGGCGATTCATTCATGAATTTTCTGCGTACGGCGATAATCAACAATGCCGGCACTGCGCTAAACAGCAACGACGCCCGCCACAGCCAGTCGATATGCTCTTTGGGCAACAGGAAATAAAGACCGAAGATCAGGAAAAAACATGCCGATGAGGCGGCATACCACATCGGACACCACGCGGCGAGCCGGGCTGCTTTATTGCCCTTGCCGGCGAATTTTGAAAACTCGGCCAGGTAGGCCATGGCCACCGGCAAATCGATGCCGACGCCGACGCCCATCAGGAAGCGGGCGCCAATCAAAACCCAGACATTCGGCGACAGGCCTCCGACAATTGCCGAAATAACAAAAAACAGCATATCGGCCATGAATATCGAGTAACGGCCATATTTATCCGTAAGCCAGCCGCCAAGTAGATTGCCAAAGATGGTGCCAACCATAATGGATGAGGTAACGACTCCGGTAATCGTCGGCGTTAGGCCAAAATCGCGTACCACATCGTCGATGCCATAGGAAAGCGTAGTTAAATCATAGGCATCGAGAAAGACACCGCCAAGCGCAAGAAAAACAATCATGCGCGCATAACTTTTAATATGCCCGCGAGTATTGATTAATCTGGCCACATCGCTGACGGACCCCACCAGAGTGGAATTATCTCCCGTAAAGATCCCGATATCTGTTGTGCTCACAATAACCTCGATGAATTTGTCTGAGTTTGGAGGAATAACTGTTATAGATGAATATTCACTCGACACAAACAACAAATAATCATTAGCTTTTGTGAATAAAAAAATTTATAAATGCGGAATAGATATAAATAAAGATGCTATTTATCATTCATTCGGTTGGTAAAATTCTTATTTATCTGGCAAATAATGGCCTTACATTTTTTTATTTGTCAAATTTGATATAAACATATTCCATACGTAAATTTTGCAAAAACCAGTTTAATTTCTTCTGGCATTCTCTGATTTTCCATTATCGAAACAAAACATATACCCTAAATGATTCGAGTTGCGGGCGGGTGGCGACAAATTACCAATAGTAAGAGATAACTTGTCAAACATTTAAAAATGCTTTAGATAGCAAATAAATTCACACCACATTTGCCGGTCCGGATCGGGCTTGCTCGTTGTGCCGATTTCGTCGGCTGTTACGGCGAAAATCTTCAAGCCGTCAAGGATAATTACCGTCATGGTATCGTTATGCGTCATTCAGGCAGGCATCCACTTGCGCTCATGCCGTTTTCGGAGGAACACCATGTCTGTTTCACCCTCTGCCGCCATCGGCGGGCAATTTATCGGCGGACGTCGGGTGGCCGCAGGCCGCGACATCATTCGCAGCCGCTGCGCCGCCACCGGCGAACCGACCGGTTTCAACGTTTATCAAGCCACGTCCGACGAAGTCCGGGCTGCGGCTGAGGCCGCCGCGTCGGCTTTTCCAGCCTATAGCCAGGCCGGCAGTGAACAGAGAGCCCGGTTTTTAACCGCCATCGCGGATGAAATTGACGGCCTGGATGAAAACTTCCTGCAACAGGTCCACCTGGAAACCGCTCTTCCCCTGCCCCGTTTGCAGGGGGAGAAAGCCCGCACCAGCGCTCAGTTGCGGCTGTTTGCACAATTATTGGCGCGCGGCGACACGGAAAATGTACGCATAGATACGTCATTGCCGGAAAGGCGACCGCTGCCAAGACCCGATCTGCGGCAGTATCAACTGGCCCTCGGCCCGGTGGCGGTATTCGGCGCCAGCAATTTTCCCTTGGCGTTTTCCACCGCCGGCGGCGATACCGCCTCGGCTCTGGCGGCCGGTTGCACGGTGGTGTTCAAAGCGCACAACGGCCATTTGGCCACCGCCGCCGGCATTGCCCAGGCCATCGAGCGCGCGCGGGTGGCGCAAAACCTGCCTGCCGGTGTCTTTAATATGATTTTCGGCGACCTTATCGGCGCCGAACTGGTGCAGCAGCCGGCGATTCAGGCGGTGGGTTTTACCGGCTCCCTGAAAGGCGGACGGACGCTGTTTGATTTGGCGGCGCGGCGCCCGCAACCCATTCCGGTGTTCGCCGAAATGTCCAGCGTCAATCCACTGATAGTGATGCCCGAAGCCTTGCATGTCCGGGGGGACCAAATTGCCCGGGAACTGGCGGCATCCTTTACCCTGGGCGCGGGGCAGTTCTGCACCAAGCCAGGGCTGATTATCGGTTTGCGCGGCGGCGATTTCGATCGTTTTATCAATCAACTGTCCGAACAGGTGAACGTCGCCCCGCCGCAAACCATGTTGCATGCCGGCATCCTGGAAAATTACCGGCAAGGCGTGGCGCGCTGGGATCACCATCCGGCGTTGCGGCAATTAGCCGCCGGCGCAACGGCGGATAACCAGGCGACGGCCCGGCTCTATCTGGGGGATGGGTCTTTGCTGTCGTCCAAGGACGATCCGCTGCTGCAAGAAGAGGTTTTCGGTCCGCTGGCGGTGGTGGTGGCCGTGGAGAGTCTTGAGGCGTTGCTGGACGCGCTGGACCATCTGCAAGGGCAGCTTACCGCAACGCTGCTGGCGGAACCGGCGGACCTGCCGCAAACCCATCCGCTGAGTCAACGCCTGCTTTATAAAGCCGGACGTGTGTTGTTCAATGGTTATCCGACCGGGGTGGAGGTCAGTGACGCCATGGTGCACGGCGGCCCCTGGCCCGCCACCTCCGACGCCCGCGGCACGTCGGTCGGCACCTTGGCCATCAGTCGTTTCCAGCGGCCGGTATGTCTGCAAAACTGGCCGGCCGAATTATTACCGCCGCCGGTGCGGGACGCCAATCCGATGAATCTGTTGCGTCTGGTGAATGGTCGTTATACGCGGGAGGTGATCTCCCGGGAATAAGGACCGGCTGCCTAAAATGCCGCTTGACGCCAATCGCATCAGCATACTAGGTTCGTGGCCGGAACCCGTTGCCTGTCGTTGAGAAGGAAGAAAGAAATCGGCTGACCCGGTCCAGGTGAGCCTGCATTGCCGCCGCCGCGCCCGCGCCATCTTTCGCTTCAATGCAGAAATAGATGGCACTATGGTCAGCCAATGCCCGCTCGCGATTCTCCGGACGCCTGGCGATTGAGCTGGCGCCGTCAACAATGCACTTCCGATAAGCATCCCAATACGCGGCAACGACGAACATCAACGCCGGATTGCGCGTAGCCTCGGCTATCGCCAAATGAAATGCCTTGTCTGATATATGCCGGTGCATAAATGGCTCCGCATCTGTTTCCATTTGCTTGAGCGCTATTCGCATTTTCTTCAGATCATCAGGCGTTGCGGTCAATGCAGCCAATCTGGCGACTTCCGACTCCACCAGTCGTCTGGCGAAAATCAGATCAAAAGGTTTGGCTGACTCCATAAGGCCGCTACCGGGCAAACCACCATCGGTCATATTTTTTGGCCTGATGTAAGTGCCCGATCCAACCCGAATTTCCACCACGCCTTTAAGTTCAAGCAGTATCAGCGCCTCTCTGAATACCGTTCGGCTTACCGCGAAGCGCTTTATCATTTCACGCTCGCCGGGCAACCTGGCACCCACCGCCCATTGCCCACGCTCAATCAATTCCTCCAACTGCGCGGCAACTTGCCGGAAGCGGCGGGTTTTATCTGTCTCTTGCGTCATTTCATTCATTGTCCGCTCTCCCTTGGCGATTTGGCTATACCGGTTCAACCAGTTTTAGCAACAGAACAGCAAGGTTGCAAGCAAAAAACGGCTATTCATCATGCCAACAGGGCGTATTGCCCCGCCTATGCAATCCCAATTAGCACAAATAGATAGTGAATTATGTTATTTGCTCCATGCCGATCTGCGGGCGTATAAACTTTACGGCCACGATAACCCTATGGATTTTATCCCCAATTCTGCCAGCAGGCCGGTTATCCTGGCGGGTGTTTGGTCAGAAAACGCCAATTATCAGGTGCTTATATCATTAAATCCGTATCGAATGCAGCGGGCCATATACACGATAAATTGGTTGGACCAAAAAAATGCTAATCGGTGCATTGCATCGGTATGTTGTTCACCTTATCGACCATCGAAAGGAAATGACTGACGTGATGGGGTCCGTCCCGCGTCCGCAGCGCAAAGAGGATAGCGTGCAATGAAAACGAATTACGTCAGGGGACTCAGGTGGTGGATCATCGGGCTGGTAACGTTCGGCATTATTTTGAACTACCTGGATCGAAGCGCCCTATCCGTGGCAATGCCAGCCATCAGTCAGCGCCTGGCTATCACTACGCAGCAATATTCATATGTTGTGGCCGCTTTTCAGGGCGCTTATATGGTGATGCAACCCATAGCAGGATACCTCCTCGATATCATGGGCACCCGCCTCGGATTCGCTGTTTTTACCGCATTGTGGTCGGTCGCGTGCATGCTGCATGCCCTCACGGCAGGCTGGCTGTCACTTGCCTTCTTCCGGGCGCTGCTAGGCTTCTCTGAGTCCGCAGCCATACCGGCAGCCATCAAGGTCGTGGCGGAGTGGTTTCCTGATAAAGAAAAATCCGTTGCGACCGGTTGGTTTAACTCAGGCACGTCGATCGGCGCCATGATCGCGCCGCCCCTTGTCATCTGGTGTATTTTTCATCAATCGTGGCAAACCGTTTTCTTAATTACAGGGGGTCTCGGCATGATCTGGGTGCTTATTTGGCTGCTAATCTACCGGGGCACGAAATGGCATCGTCATCTGGACCCAAAGGAACAAGCGTATATTGCCGCCGGGCAGTCGATGAACGAGTCCGTCACTAAGCCGGAAAAGACTTCCTGGCGGGCGTTGCTGAAAAAGCGCGACCTATGGACATTGATGGCCTCGCGGTTTCTGGTTGCCCCGGCATGGGCGACTTTTACGTTCTGGATTCCAATTTATCTCTCCACCGTTCGCGGCATGAGCCTCAAAGAGATTGCGCTCTTCGCATGGATGCCCTTCCTGGCGGCGGATCTGGGCAGTATCGTTGGCGGGTATCTCTGCCCGTTATTCATGTACCGCTTCGGCGTGTCCCTCATCACTTCGCGCAAACTGGTCGTCATCTTTGGGTCGTTACTGATGTTTGGTCCCGCGTGCATCGGACTCGCCGCCGACAAGTACCAGGCGGTATTCCTCTTCTGTATCGGGGGGTTCGCTCACCAGGCCCTGTCGGGCTCGCTCATCACGCTTGCGTCTGATATCTTCCCCAAGAGCGAAGTGGCGACGGCGAGCGGCTGGACCGGCTCGGCCGCATGGCTCGGCCAAGCATGTTTTTCTTTGCTTATAGGCGCGGCGGTCGCCAGTATCGGCTACAATCCTTTGTTCGTTTGTCTGGCTTTTTTCGATGTGCTCGCCTCCATCATTCTTTGGAAAACGATCCCCGCGCCGGCTCCCGGCGAGGGCGCGACGGCAACGGCCTCGCCAACTTAACGGGGGCCAATGGACGCCGTTTCGCCAAGGCGGCTCTCTGCCGTGGTTTTTTGACAATACCGTTAATTCTTGTGGCCCGAGGCCAGGATTATGACTGCTCCGAATGTATTACTGATAACCGCGGACCATTGGGCCGCCTCGATGATGGGGTGCGCCGGCCATCCCGTGCTGATGACGCCCACACTCGACCAACTGGCCCGGACAGGCGCCAGATTTACCCAATGCCATAGCACTTGCCCCGTTTGCATTCCTGCCCGCCGCTCGCTTATGACGGGAGCCTTTCCTCGCACACATGGCGATCGGGTCTACGCCGACAGGTTGCCGATGCCGAACATCAAGACCCTGGCGCAGTCGTTCAGAGACGCCGGATACCAGGCATATGCGGTCGGCAAACTCCACGTTTATCCCCAACGGGACCGCATCGGCTTTGACGATGTCATGCTCTCGGAAGAGGCCCGGTACCAGTTTGGCGTAACCGATGACTATGAGATGTGGCTCGGGGAAAATGGGTACCTTGGACAGGAATATTCCCATGGCATGTCCAATAATCAATATTACACCCGTCCTTGGCACTTACCTGAGGAAGCCCACCAGACGACATGGGCCACCGCGCAAATGGTCAGGACGATCAAGCGCAAAGACCCCACGCGGCCCGCGTTCTATTACCTGTCATACGTTCACCCCCACCCGCCGCTGGTGCCGCTGCAAGCCTATTGGGACATGTACCAGGGCGTGGATATGCCAGCGTCCCCGATGGGCGACTGGCTGGATAATGATGCTGCGGCGCTGAAAATATATAGGCAGCAGGCGGCCCTTTATAGCGAACATGACATAAAAAGAGCCAAAAGGGCATTTTTCGCGCTGTGCACCCATATTGATCATCAAATCCGCCTCCTGATCGGCACGCTGCGGGAGGAAGGGCTGTTGGATGACACCATCATCGCCTTTACCGCTGATCATGGCGACACGCTGTTCGACCACGGTCTGGTCGCGAAGAGGACCTTCTACCGAAATGCAACCAACGTTCCTCTGATCCTCACAGGGCGTCCGCTCCAGGCATACGCGGGGAACACGGATGACCGCGTTGCCTGTCTCGAAGATATTATGCCGACGTTGCTTTCAGCTTGTGGCATCGCCATTCCCGCCACCGCCGAAGGCCGTGATCTTTTGCGGGGCGATAGACGTGACATGCTCTATGGCGAAGTCTGCGAAGGGGCGGTCGCCACCCGGATGGTGACCGATGGACGGTATAAGCTGATTTATTACCCGTACGGCAATGTTCTGCAACTCTTCGACTTACGTCAAGACCCGGATGAAACACATAATCTTGTTGCAGCGACCGAGGTTCAGACGGTCGTCAATCGTTTGCGATCATTCTTGATTGCCAGTCTCTATGGCGGTGATGAAAAATGGGTCAGTAATGGTCAACTAGCGGGAGCCACGGATTCAGGTGACGCTGAACCGGGCATCGACTACGGCCTCAATAACCAGCGAGGCGGGCACTGGCCAACGCCTAAAGCGGGTACGGCAAAGTTTGTCTAAAGCCCGCTTGGCTCGATTGGCGCCGACGCCAAAGCGTCGAAGCGCGCCGCCGGTCAATCCTTGGCGCACCATTTTTTCGAATTTGGCGGCTCAAGGGCCCCTACAGCAATAAATCCTTTTTCATCCATCCTTATGCGAATTTAATATTTTATCATGCTTAATTGACAATGTTTTTAATTAATGACTGTAGTATAGTTTTTGCAGCGTTATTACTACGCGGATAATAGATAATAATGTTACATAGCTGATAAACATTTTGATATTTGGAGATATGGCAGTTTGCTAATTGATCTATTGAATAAATCGCATCTGTTCAATGGGAATCGCCATATCCTAAGTATCATTAATAATAAAAATTACACATTCATTATCCACCCATCGCATGCCCTTGCGCCAGGGTCGCTTTGATATGTTGCCGATGCCATAAAAAAAAGGCCCAGACAGGGTTTATTTTTTCAATTCAGCAATATCCTTCCGGGTACATTATTGGCCGGTATGTATGTTATTTTCGCAAGCCAGGCGGCAGGTCAGGATCTTTCTTTCTCTTCATAGCGATATCTGGCAAGTGATAGGCATTTCTTTCTATATTGACAAAGCGATGGCGTCTCCTGATTTTGCAAATAAAGTTATCGTGGTGTAACGGGAATAGGTCTCGGTTGTTATATTGAGTATCTTATTTAGGGTCGTATTTAGGGTGTAGCAACCTATGATTAGCGATAATGACAAAACACATGAACCCGGCGAATCAAACGCTCCGCTGGAAAATTTCTCATCCTCGGTCTGGGAAGCGATAGGCTTTTTATTGCGTGATTTTTTTACCGTTTCCAAAAGCGAGCGCCATGCGCAAATAGTGATTAAATTGAGTGAATATTGTGGCTCGCAAGTGACATTACCTATTGCACCGCATTATACGGACTGGACGGAGGTCGAATATGAATTTAATCGCCTCTTTATCGGACCCATGGCGCTATTGGCGCCGCCCTACGCGTCGGTCTATATCGAATCCGAACCGCAATTAATGGGGAGCAGCACTTTGGAGATACGGCAACTTTATCATGCCCTCGGACTGTCGGTTTTTAGCGAAAATCGTATTCCCGATGACCATCTCTCATATGAAATTGAGCTCTGTTTGCTGCTAACCCAACAGACGCCACGGCAACCCGTTTATCACGAAGCCCTAGTATGGCTGGTGAACGGCCATATGAACCGTTGGCTACCGCTTTTTATCGAACTTGTCCGGCATAAAGCCCAGACGCCTCTGATCGTTTCGGTGGCCGACGTTTTATTACTCTGGTTTTGTGATTTACAGCGGAGAACATCATTATGAGAGATACGCCAGAGCTCCCCGACAGAAGACAGTTGATCAAAAAATTAGTGGCCGCGGGAGCGGTAATGACATTGCCTGGCGGCATGATGTTACCTCGTTTAGCGGGCGCGCAGCCCCCTATTCCCTACGAGCCGGAAAAAAATAGCCTTTACCGCAATGCCTGTCTGCGTAACTGCTATGACAGTTGCAGTTTGAAAACCTCGGTCAAGGATGGGGTGATCACATATGTCGATGGCGCCAAAGAGTCGACGTTCAGCGATGGCAGGCCTTGTGTGAAAGGGTTGGCCTATCCGCGCAGTGTCTATAATCCGGATAGAATTAAATATCCGATGATTCAAGATGGCCGCGGGACCGGAAAATGGCGGCGTATTTCCTGGGAGGAGGTGATGAACCGGATCGCCGGTAAAATCCAGGAAATCAAAAAGCGGGATGGCTCGCTGCTTGGTCTGGCGTTGACCAAATATTCCGGCAATCTGGGCATCATGAATTACGGCGTGGAAGGAATGATGTCCTCGTTGGGATATACGACCCGTTTTGTCGGCACGCCGTGCTGGCCCGCCGGCATCGATGCCCAGAGCTACGATATGGGGGATATGTGGTGTAACGATCCCGAGGATTTGGTCAAAGCCAAATATATCATCATCTGGGGCGGCAATCCGGCCTGGTGCTCCATGCATACGATGAAATTCATCTACCGGGCGCGGGAACGCGGCGCCAAGGTGGTGGTGATTGACCCGCTGCTCACCCAGACCGCGGCCAAAGCGGATCTCTATTTGCGGGTACGCCCCGCTTCAGATGGCGCCCTGGCGCTGGGAATGGCGCGGCATCTGCTCGATAGCGGCCTGGTGGACCAGGCGTTCGTCGCTAATGATGCTCTGGGTTTCCCTGAATTTGCGCAATATCTGCGAGAGAATGTCACCGTCGAATGGGCGGCGGAGCAATGCGGGCTTTCCGCCGACGTCATCCGGCAATTGACCGAAGAATTCGCCGCCGCTAAACCGGCCACCATATGGATAGGCTACGGCATGCAGCGTCATGTCAATGGCGGGGTGAATGTTCGCGCCATTGACGCGTTTGTGGCCATGACCGGCAATATCGGTCTGGAAGGCGGTGGCGCCCGATATGGGCATCTGCAAACATGGGGTTTCAATTATTCCGCCATGACGCAACGCCCACCCGCCGGCTCGGTGGGGTTTATCGAGAGGCAAGGCCCGCAAGGGGAATCCAATCTGGCCGCCAAAGCTGCGCCGCCATATACCGATCGCACCGTGAGCGTCAACAAAACCGCCCAGGCGCTATTGGACACTAACGATCCGCCGATCCGCATGTTGTGGGTCTCCTGTAAGAACCCCTTCTCGCAAGACTTTGACCGTAACAAGATGCAACGCGCCTTCGATAAATTGGAAATGGTGGTGTGCGTTGATCAATTTTTCAATCAAACGGTTGAACAAGCGGATATTGTCCTGCCCGTGACGACGCTGTTCGAGGAGTGGAACATCTCGGTGTCATACTGGCATTACTGGCTCTCCATCAATCAGCCGGCCATCAAACCGCTGTATGAAAGCAAAACCGACCTGGACATTGCGGCGGAACTCTCCCGTGCGATGAATAAACTCGAGCCGGGTTCCTGCACCTTCCCTCAAGAGGTGGATGGCAAGGCGTGGGTGAGCAAAGAATTCAACCCAGGCATCTATAAGATGTTCGGCATCGCGTCTTGGGAAGAACTATTAAACGGTCCCGTTAAGGCGAAACTGGCCAACACCGCCGCCTGGAATGATCGTAAATTCAAAACCGCATCCGGGAAATACGAATTCAAATCGGCGCTGTGTCAAGAACACGGTTTTACGGCGTTACCCGAGCATAAAGCGGGAAGAGAGAAAAAATTACCCTACCATTTATTCACTCCCCATATGCAATTAAGTATTAACTCCCAGTTTATCAACCTGGATTGGACCCGGGTGTTTTATCCGGAACCCTTTGTCTATATGCACCCATCGTCGGCCAGGACCAAGGGGATCGCCGACCAGGATTGGGTAAAAGTGTTTAATGATCTCGGCGAAGTGGTGGTGAGGGCCAAACTCACCAGCAATGTGCCGGAAGATTTTCTGGTGATGTATGAAGCATGGTTCCCCAACCGCCGCTTCAATGTGCAAAACGTGGTCGATGATACCGCATCGGATATGGGGAAAATGAAAACCGGATCGCCGGGTTCGGCGATCCACAGCCAGTTCGTTGATATTACGCTGGCTCATGAAAGGGGTACCGCGGCATGAGGCGCGCTTTTTTAGTCGACAGTGATAAATGCATCGGCTGCCGTGGTTGCGCGATGGCATGTAAAAGCTTCAACCAACTTGAGCCGGAGATATCCTGGCGGTATGTCTACCCGTTGGATGCCGCTATTTATCCCCATGAGGAGCGCGCATTTTATTCCCTGGCGTGCAATCACTGCGAAAACCCCGCTTGCCTGGACGCCTGTCCGGTCGGAGCCTATACCAAACGCGCGGATGGCGTGGTGGTGCATGATCCCAAGCGCTGCATCGGGTGTAAAAATTGTATCCGCTGTTGCCCCTATGGAGCGCCCCGGTTTAATGAGCAAACCAGGAAAGCGGAAAAATGCAGCATGTGTTACCAACGATTAGACCAGGGTTGGCAGCCGGCGTGCGTCGACGCCTGTCCGGTTAGCGCGCTGACCTTGATCGATCTTGACAGCCATGACACTCCCGCCAATGCGGTTCAATATCCGCCGGGATTCCCCAATATGCCCAAATTGAATCCAGGAACCCGGTTTATTCCGGCGCGGCAGCCTCAGCAGGAAGGAGAGTGATGTATGGCAGACTATGAACTCCCTTTAGTCATTTTCACCGCCCTAAGCCAAACGGCTGTGGGGCTGGCGGTTTTTCTCACCTGGCGACGTTTCAGCCATGATCAACGAGGTCAGCGTAAAGCCTGGCTAATCACCGGCGGCATACTGGCCTTGTCGTTACTCGGGGCGCTGTTTCACCTTTCTTATCCATTTTATGCCTACAACGCATTGATCAATCTCAAGCATGCTTGGCTGAGTCGTGAGTTGATCGTGGCGATAGCGTTCGCCATAACGATTGCCATCGCGGTTTATACCAACGGAAACAAAGTGTCGACGCTGGCCGCGACCTCTACCGGCGTGTTATTGATAATTGCACAGGGCATGACTTACGCCGCGCCGGCGATGGCGGCCGTCGCCAATGGGCTGCCAATGGTATTTTATTTTCTCACGGCATGGGTCATGGGAGCGGCGTGCATCCCCCTGCTCGACAAGACGCCCGCAGTGGCGATATTACGACAGGGTATTTTGTTATTTATGCTGACGCTGGTTATCCCGCCGCTGATCTGGAGCAGCGGCGGCGCCATCATGCGGATGACGTACCTGAGTTGGGGGGAGTCGCTGCTTTTCTGGGGAAGCATTCTCTGTTTTATCCTCGCTTTTATTCTCTCCTGCTGGCGCAATAGAAGGGTGGAAGCGACAGCAGTCATCGCGCTGGCTGGCATTGTTCTGAGCCGGTTGACGTTCTTTGGCGATACGATCAGCACAGTGATAAACATAGGTCATCCCTATTGATGAACACGCCGACCGGATCGGGTTACAACCGCGCGACCAGTCGCGTCAGGCGATGGAATTCATCCACCGCCAGAGGAGGAAGACGTTGAGTCAGCGCTTTTTGCACGCGCGGCACCCGCGTACTAAGGTCGGCGTAGAGGCGTTCCCCGCCCTCGGCCAAGGATAACAACGAACGGCGGGCATCCAAGGGATCGCGCATGATACGAGTGCGCACCAGCCTCATCACCATGCGTACGGCGTTACTTTCCTCGATGGAGGCTTGCATGCAGCGCCGCGCCGCGCCGCGAATATCAATATGCTGTTGGGTGGCCACCACATCCATCAGGGCAAACAGCGACGCGCTGATATTTTCATCCACCCGTTCACACCAGAAGCGGCGGTAATTACGGCAAGCCTGGCGCAGGAAATACCAAGGGTAATGGCTAAGCGGGCGAATTGCGATTCGCCCACCGGATGGCTAAATCCTATGGTGTACGTTCTATCGCAGGATTTGCCTTGCGCCGCCCAGGTAACCGTACTGACCGTCAAGCCAAGTACCAGCGCTCCCGCCGACAGTAACGATGTTTGAATAATGATGTCATACCGGTGCTCCATTAAGTCTATGATTATTATTCACAGCATGCGGCGTTACCCTGCATCATGGGGATAACGGTAAGCCCGCTGTGCTAACCCAAAACCAAACTAGAACGTGTAACATATAAATAAACAATATATTGCAATAGACAATGCAGTTAATAGAATAAAAAAACACTTAAATAATAATAGATTTTAATGCCATTAATATACGACTTATAGAGTATAAAACTTATTGTAATGAAAAATGGCTATTCCCATCCGATATTCAGGCGGGATAACCATAAGAATTTTAGATGTTAGACGTTCTATATCTACAGGCAAAATCCCGCCCGCGCCGGGCGGCGATCCTTTCTTACTGGCTGCGCCACAGGCAACTTGGCCGGGCAAACGGGCTATGCCGAACTTTCGGGCGGTCACATTAATTTCATATGGTAGTGGTAGGCATTGCACGCACGAGGAGCAGTCATGCAGAGATGCCCCAAGTGAATTGGCCGCTGACGCAAAAAGACGGCGCACGGCAATACAGCCCAAAAGATATTGGTGCCGGCGCCCATCAGGAAACGGGCGCCAAGCAGATTGCCAAAGAGGGTGTCCACCATAATGGATGAGGAAAACACATAGTACGAAAATAACAATCCATATCCTTTTTAGTCAGTTAACAAATAATCCCGCATATGTTTCTCTGCTGTCCTCTTTCTCTAACAAAAAAAGTTAAACCGGACAAAAAAAAGCACCGATACTGACCCAGCGCTGATCTTTTTTTCGACCACTTGCCCTGGATGATTTTACCACGGCACAGGGTTAATGGATGTGAGAGGTATTAGCCATGACACAACATGACCAGCAAGATCTGAGGCAAACGACGCGGTTCGATCATGAAGAAATGGTCGTGCTGGCACAGTTGCAGGACCAGATCCCATCTCGAGTGTTTCATCAGCTTATTGATTTGCCGATTAAAGCGTTCATTGTCGAAAGTTCGGCATCCGATACGCAAGTGTTTTGTGAACGATACGGTTATCCTCTGGATGATTGCGCCAATACTCTGATATTGAAATATAAAAAACCGGGCATTGAAGCTTATGCCGCGGCTATCTGCACAGGCGCGCGGCGTCTTGACATTAACGGCGCTATCAAGCAATTACTTGCGGCGCAACGCATCTCCTTTGCCCGAATGGAAAAAGCCACGGAACTCACCGGGATGGTGCCCGGCGGGATTACGGTTTTCGGCCTGCCCGCCGGCTGGCCAGTGCTGATCGATAACGCGGTGTTGCGCCGTCCGGCTGTCATCATGGGCGGCGGCACGCGCGAGGTTAAACTGGTGGTGCCCTCCTCGGTGCTGGCTGCGCTCCCCAATGTATTGATCGGTGATTTATCCCTACCGGTATGACACCGTAACCTGCCGGACTTGCCCGTCATGCGCCGGTGACGCCATGCGGCAAATCGGCAATGCCCACCTATTCCGGCGCGGCAGCAAACATCCGATCTTCCTCTTTGCAACGGTCGAGCAAGCGGCAAAAAAGTAGTATGGTTGATAAACAATACATTAAGGGAGTTTTTGATGGCTTACGATCTGGAACATCGTCTAGTGATTGGCGTTGCCTCGAGCGCGGTTTTCGATTTAACCGAATCAGATGAAATCTTTAAAAGTCAGGGCGAGGAAGAATATCGAAAGTTCCAGGAAAGTCATCTCGCTCAACCTTTACCCACAGGCATCGCCTATCCGTTTATCAAACGCTTGCTCGCCCTTAACGATCTGAGTCCCGACCCGATTGAAGACCCGCTGGTGGAAGTGGTGCTGCTGTCAAGAAACGATCCCGACACCGGCTTGCGGGTGATGAAGACCATCCAGCACTATGGCCTGGGCATGACCAGAGCGATATTTATGCAAGGTCATTCCCCCTATGAATACATTCCGGCGTTAAACATCGCCTTGTTTTTGTCCGGCAACAAGGCCGACGTGGATTCCGCCATTAAAGCCGGGTTCCCGGCCGGCCATGTGCTGGATTCAAAATTCGTCGATGATGAAATGGACACCTCGTTGAGAATCGCGTTTGACTTTGATGGCGTGCTGGCCGATGACGCCTCCGAATCGGTCATGCAAGCATCCGGGCTGGATGAATTCCATGCCAATGAAGTCAAGAATGTGATGCAACCGCACAACCCCGGGCCATTGCAGGAATTTTTGATCAGAATGGCGAAAATCCAATCCGTGGAGGAAAACTATAAAATCGAACATCCGGATTATGTGAACCGCCTGAGAATTTCCATCGTGACGGCCAGAAATGCGCCGTCCCATGAAAGAGCGCTCAATACCTTGAAGAGTTGGGGCGTGATGGCGAACGACGCTTTCTTTCTCGGCGGTATCGAAAAAGGCCGGGTCCTGGCTATCCTTAAACCCCATATCTTTTTTGATGATCAGCCTCGCCACCTTATGGCGGCGAGCGTGGTGGTCCCTTCCGTGCATATCCCTTTCGGGGTCATCAATCAAACGAAGTGACGACGGCGCCTCGCGCCTAACGTCGGCCAAACAGGCGGTTTCAGCGCCTATGCCGCGCCGGTCTCGCTTAATACCCAAATGCGGTATTCGCCCTGTTCGAATTGCGCGCCTTCCAGTTCTTTTTCGAAACCGGGAAATTGCTTGCTCCAGTGCGCAATGCTGAGAATGTAGCTTAACCAGGGTTCATCGTCAGCGCCGAAACTTTCGCCCGGCATGACGATGGGAATTCCGGGCGGATAAGGAATCACCCCGACAGCCGAAACCCGGCCCGCCAGTTTATCCAGCGTCACATGTTCGCAGCGACCGGCCATTTGATCCTGGAAAGCCGCCCGGGGCAACTTCACCGGCGTCGGCAATTTAGAGAACGCCGCCGACTGTAGCTTATCCATCTGGCTGGTTTTCATATAGCCGAACATTTCATCGCTCAGGTCTTTCAGCCCCATGCCGGCATAGCGTTCAGCATGGGCGGCGGCCAGTTCCGGCAGGCAAAGCGTCAGCGGGCTGTTATTATCGTAGTGCTGTTTGAATTCCAGCAGAACGTTGATCAGCGTGCCCCACTTGCCTTTGGTCACGCCGACGGAGAACAGACACAACACCATAAAATCCGTGGTGCGCGACGGCACAATGCTGTTTTGCGACAGAAAAGCGGTCACCATCGCGGCGGGGATGCCATTCGCCAGCATCTCGCCGTCATCGCCCATGCCCGGCGATAGAATGCCGGCCTTAATCGGGTCCAGCATGCACCAGTCATTTTCGAGCTGTTCAAAGCCATGCCAGGCCTCGCCCGGCTTTAATACCCAACAACCGGGATCGGTGGTCAGTTGCTGCTTCGAGGCGTTAATAAACGGCACTTTTTTACCGGTAACATCGTCGATCACATTCGGCGCGTTCCAGGGTGAAAAGAACCACTCCCCTTTCGCCTGAAGTTCGGCATGCGCCTTGGCCAACGCCAGCCGAAAATCCACCGCTTCGTTGATCACTTCCTGCGTCAACGATTCTCCCTGCGGGCCGTCCATCATGGCGGCCCCCACCTCGTTGGCCGCGATAATGGCATACAGCGGCGACGTGGTGGCCTGCAGCATATAGGACTCGTTGAAACGCGAATGTTCCACCGGCTTTTTGCCGTTGCGAATATGAATATACGAGGCTTGCGATAACGCGGCCAACAGCTTATGGGTGGATTGCGTGGCGAAAACCGTCGGACCGTTCGGGTCATGATCAGCCGGATTGCCGCGCATGGCGAAGCGGTCGCGGTAAAGCGGATTAAACCGGGCGTAGGCATACCAGGCTTCGTCGAAATGAATCTGATCGACGCTTTTCGCCAGCAATGTCTGAGCCTGAACCGCGTTATAGCACATGCCGTCATAGGTACAATTGGTGATCACCGCGTAAACCGGTTTGTCGCTCTCGGCCAAGGCTTTCAGCGGATGCCTGGCGATTTTGTCCTTAATGGCTCTGGCGGTAAGCTGCGCTTTCGGAATCGGGCCGATAATGCCATAGCGGTTACGGGTCGGGATAAAAAATACCGGTACGGCGCCGGTCATCACCAACCCCTGCTCAATGGATTTATGGCAGTTGCGATCGCATAGCGCGATTTGGCGTTCGCCGATGACGGCCGCCATCACTGCGCGATTGGAACCGGACGTACCATTGAGTACCGAGTAGCTGCGATGGGCGCCGAAAATCCGTGCGGCATAGACTTCCGAGTCTCTAATCGGTCCGCTGTGGTCCAGCAGCGATCCCAGCGACCCGCGTTCAATGCCGGTGTCGGTGCGAAAAAGGTTTTCGCCGAAAAAATCAAGAAACTCGCGACCCACCGCGGTTTTGGTAAAGGCCACGCCGCCCTGGTGCCCGGGGGCGGCCCATGAGTATTCCGGGGAGTTCTGAGTGTAATCAAACAGCGCGCGGGTAAACGGCGGCAGCAATTGATCGTAATATTTTTTTATTAACGACACCGCGCGAGCGGCGATAAATTCCGCGGTGTCCTCATGCATCCAGACAAACTCATTGACCATTTGCATGGTTTCAATGGATAGGGTGTCGATGCAGGCGTGTTCGGCCATCAACAGCACCGGTACGCTTTTATTGCGAAACCTGATGGCGGACAGCAGAGCCGTCGCCTGACTGTGGGAAGCGTCGTCATTGCCGCCGGAAGTCCAATCGACGAACACGCAGCAAATGGAGGCATCCGAGCTGATGGTCGCCACGCCGTCTTCAAACGTGGCGGCGCGTACCGTTTGCAAGTTATTATCTTCCAGCGCGACCGACAGCTCATTGACGGCCCGGCCATTGGCGGTAGTCCCGTCAAGGAAATTACTGTCCACGACCAATACCTTGCGTTTTTTGTGGCGGCTTAAATCCAGCATATCCCATTCCTTTTTATCAATACCAACGTCAAAAATCGTTTATCCGCGGGCGAATCAATCCTGTTTAAGCGGTTGTTCCAGCGGAAAGGGATTTTGATGGCGACGGTTATAGTTGAGTGTGTACATGGCGGTGATAACCATCAACGCGACAAATGACCACATGACCTCTTGCGCGCCGGAACCGATTACCGCCCAAATGCAGTACACAAACGCAATCAGCGTAATCACGCTGTACAGCCTTAATTGGGAGCCCAAATGCCCGTGCCCGACCAACAGCAATGCGGCGCAGGTATAAAGATAAGGCACCAGGGTAAAGATCACCGAGACGGAAGAAACCAGGGCAAATTGCGCGGTGGCATTCGGCGAGATGGTGGTTACCTGAAATAACGTCATTAACACGCCCAAAATCAACAACCCGGCGGTCGGCACGCCCCTTTTATCGACCTTGCCGAAGATGGCGGGAAACAAGCCATCATCCGATGCGGCTTTCGCGGTTTGGCTGGCCAGCAACGTCCAGCCGCCCAGCGAACCCAGACAGCCCACAGCGGCGCAGGCGGTGACAATGGCGCCGGCGGTATTGCCCAAAGCCATCCGGGCGGCGTCGCCGAACGGCGAGGTTGACAACCGCAGCGCGGCGTTGGGGATCATGCCCATAATGGCCGTGGTGGAAAAGACATAAGACACGGCGGCGATCAATACGCCCCCTATGGTGGCTATCGGCACATTGCGTTTCGGATTCTCGACCACCGCCGCCGCCACCGAGGCGCTTTCCACCCCGATAAATGACCACAGCGTGATGCTCAATGTGCTTTGTATGGCGCCGAATGTGCCTTTGCCGCTGACATTCCAGGCCGCCATATAGGTATCGGTTTTGAACCAGAACCAACCGAAAATAGCGATGGCCAGTATGGGGATCAGCGCCAGTACGGTGGCGACGCCTTGCACACGGGTGATCATTTTCGGCCCGATGATGTTCAGGATGACAAACAGCCATAAAACGGCGATACACGTTAACGTCAGCACCATCGGCTCTTTCAGGATAGGGAAGAAATAGCCGAGGTAACCGACGCCGATGACCACCATGGCGATATTGCCAATCCAGCAGGCAAGCCAATACAACAAATTGGTCTGATAGCCGATAAACGGCCCGAAAGCCCGGCGTGCATAAGCGTACGAGCCGCCCGCACTGTCATCGATGGAGGACATTTTCGCATAGACTATCGATAGCGCCAGCGCGCCGATAATCGTCACCAGCCAGCCATAAATGGCAATCCCCCCGGTCGCGGCCAGATTGGCCGGCAATAGGAACACTCCGGACCCCATGATGTTGCCGGAGACCATCAAGGTCACCGGTATGAGACCCACTTTATGACTTACTGCGGTTATGGCCATTATCTCTTCTTAAGTAGTAAAGCAATGTGGCGTCGGCCGCCGGACAAAGCCGTGGCCGACTGATGAAAGATGCAAGGAGATTATTGAGTTGCCAGGATAAGATTAGTCGGCGAAATGGGGTTAAGCCAAGATATTTATATGATAAAACAATATAATGCTAGATTTATATTCTGAATATATGTCAATTATACAGCATTTAGTTCTTGAATTTTACTGACTTCAAGACAATTTATCGCTCAAGCCGCTTGTACCCCTCTGGCGATCCCGACGCGGATCGTAGCTGTGTCATATGACAGCGACGGTCTTGCTTCTTTCACCTTTTAGCTTGATGTCGATAACGTTGCGTAATGCTTAAAACATTCGTTTCTCTAATATTGCCAATATCAGCATAAATAAGCTCTTTTATTGGAAATGCTTTAATTCAATATGGAAAGCAGATTTTTTTTCTTCATATTTCATTGGCCCTGTCCTTTAATACCAACCATTCAATTAACCAAAATTGAACATTTAATATGTATGGGAATAACATTTCTCACAATTAATTAATCTGTCGCTCAAGATGACGGGTATATCAATTGACCAGGAGCAACTATGGTGTTTCGCTTAAACCCTTTTAAATTTCCCGACTTCAGTCAAAAAAAGATCGTTGACGGTCATATGGATCGGCTGGATACACGCGGCGTTTCGCGGCGGGAATTTCTGGCATTGGCTTCCGCCGGCGTGGTGGCGGCAACTACCGCCAGCATGGGCTTTCCTTCCGTTGCGGTGGCCGCGCCCAATGGCAAACTGGCTTATCTGTCCTTCAATGTGAATGAATACAATGTGCAGACCAGCAAATCTTTCGAGGCCGCCAGCCAAGCCTTTGGCGTGCCCTATACATTTCTGGACGGACAAAACGACGGACAGCGTCAGGTCAATCAATTCGAGGAACAAACCGTCACCCGGGCCAACGGCGTGGTGCTTAATCTCGCCGACGGCAGCTCGCTGCGCCGCATCGCTACCCTGGCGGATCAAAACAAGCTGTTTTTTGGCCACTTCTGGAACACGCTGCCCTGGTTTACGCCGTTCGACGCCAGCCAGTACTATACCCTTTATGCGGTTCCCGAAGAGTTTTCCGCCCATCGAGCGATCACTGCGGAGCTGCTGCGGGCGGTTACGGACACCTTCGGCGGCGGCAATATCATCGCGGTGACCGGCAGTGACGGTTATGTGAGCGATATAGCGCGCAGTCGCGGGCGTGACGCCGCCTTCGCCGATTTTCCCAAAACCAGGCTGGTGGATAAATTGCCGGGGAAATGGAATCGGGAAGACGGGCTGAAAGCGACCGACGATCTGTTGACGCGTAACCCCAATGTGGTCGGTATCGTGGCGCAAAACGACGACATCGCCCAGGGCGTGCTCGCTTCGTTGCGGGCCCATGGTCTGACGCCAGGCAAAGATGTGCTGGTGGCGGCGGCGGATGGCACAACCGAAGGAGTGAAGTCGATAATCAGCGGCGCCCAGCTTTCCACCAGCGCCAATAGCCCAGCCTATGCCGCCGCGTTATTCACCGCCCGGATTTATGATGTTACCCATGGCTGGCAGCCTCGCGCAGCCGAACGCATGCTCAACTGGCAATCGCTGATACTGACGAAAAAAAACGCCGACATCTATTGGAAACGCTTTGTTGATAACGATGGCGTGGCGCCGTTTGACTATCGCCGTCTTTCCCGCGTCGCACACCCGAGCGATTGGGATCCGCAGGCCCATGTTTATCCGCTCGATATAGAAAAAGAATGGACCGGCATTGCTAAACCGGCGGGGTATTCGCTGCCCAAAGCCTATGAAGAAGCGCGTCAAAACGGTGAAGCCGAACGCTTACGGCAAGAATTCGCCGACCATTACAAAATCAAGTTTGATGGCCCGTCGCCCAATGCTCACGTATGAACACCGCCGGCAATGGGCGGCCCAGCACCACGGATGAACATGCAATGACAACTCACAGCTTATCGCCGGATCAAACCGGGATTCTGTTCAAGGCCGAGCGCCTGACAAAATCATTTGGCGAAATCGGCGTTCTGGATACTCTGTCGTTCGATATTCCCTTGCATCAGATTGTCGCTTTCGTCGGGGAAAACGGCGCGGGAAAGTCCACGCTGATGAATATTCTAAGCGGCATTATTGCCCCGACCACCGGCAACATGCGGCTATCCGGCCGGCCTTATGCGCCCTCTAACTACCAGAGGGCATTACAGCAAGGCGTTTCCCGGGTATTTCAGGAACAGGCGCTGATTAATACCATCCCGGTCTATGAAAATATGCTGTTGGGCACGGAAGGGTCGTTTACCCGGGCCGGCCAGTGGCTGGATAAAAAGCACATGATAGCCGTGGCCCAAGACATGATCACTGCGGCCGGTTTTGATATCGACGTGCGCAGACGCACCGGGGACTACGATTTTTCCACCCGGCAATCCATTGAAATCACCCGCGCCTGCCTTGCCCCCGAATGGCTTTATCATCAGAGCACGCCGCTGGTGCTGCTGGATGAACCCACTTCCGCCCTCGACCGTCGCGATGAGGAACGTTTTTTCACTCTGATCAAACAAATCAAACAGCAAGGGGCGTTGCTGTTCATTTCGCACCGCCTGAGCGAAGTGATGCAGTGTTCGGATCTGATCTATGTCCTGAAGGATGGCAAGCTCATCGCTCGCCTGCCTACCGCCAGCACCAGCGAGAAAGAGTTGCACAGTCTGATGGTGGGCCGGATCCGGGCGGCGGATTATTACCATGAAAACCGGCAGCGCGCAGTCAGTCAGTGTGAAATCCGCCTTGATGTCAGAGGGTTACAGCGCAAAAACCGGTTTACCGATATTTCGTTGCAGGTTCGCGCCGGAGAAATACTGGGCATAGGCGGACTGCTGGATTCGGGAAAAAGCGCGCTGGGGAAAGCGATCGCCGGTATCAGTAAGCCCGACCATGGCGTCGTCAGTCTGATGGGAGAAAAAGCCGTCACGCCCGATATTATCCGATTCAGCCAGGCCGGGCTCGGCTATATCCCGGCGGAACGGCTGACCGAAGGAATCATCGCCGCTTTCCCGGTTGCCTGGAATTTTTCCCTCGCCAGCGGCGGCGATCTTTTCAGCACTCCGCTCGGACTGTGGCGCAGCGAACGCGAGCAAACAGAAACCGAGCGCTATATCGAGAAGCTGCATATCCGCTCCGCCAGCCCTGTATCGCTCTGCCGGCGGCTTTCCGGCGGCAACCAGCAAAAAGTGGTATTGGCCAGATGGATCTGCCGTCACCCGACGGTGCTGATTCTGGATAATCCCACAAGAGGCGTCGACGCCGGCGCTAAAGAAGAAATTTATCGGTTCATCCGCGATCTGTCCGATGCCGGCATCGCCATCCTGCTGATCACCGATGAACTGCTGGAATTGATCGGTCTGTCCCATCGGATTGTGGTGATGAGGCGAGGTGAAGCGGTCAAGGAACTCCCCGCTCCCGCCAATGATAAACCCACTGAACGCGATATTTTGGTCTGGATGCTGCCGGATGAATCCGCCGTTTCTTTTACTGGAGCTCACAATGGAGAGTAAAACGTTACCTTTCGATGCTTATCAGAAACGACGCGGCTTCTGGCATAACGCCGATAAAGGCTTTTGGTTTCCGATTATCGTAGTGCTGGCGCTGCTGCTTTTTTTCAGTTGCAGTACCGACACCTTTCTGACCTTGCGAAATTTCACCGCCGTCAGCGGTCAGGTGGGCATGCTGCTTATCGCCTGCCTGGGCGGCACGTTTATCATCCTGATGGGCAGTATCGATCTCTCCATCGGCGCGCTGGTGCTGCTCAATGGCGCACTGAGCGTCACGCTGCTCAATAACACCGGCGCGGGATTTTGGGTGCTGCCGCTGATGATTATCGCCGGCGGCGCGCTGGGACTATTGAATGGCGCGCTGTATGTCTATGGCCGCATACCGTCTTTTATCGTAACCCTTGGCACGCTATCGGTGTTCAGCGGAATGGCGCTGAAGATTCTGGATGGCCGCGCAGTAGAGTTTGAACTGCCGGGCTTTGATTTGCTGGCTATCGGCCAGACTATCCCCCACCTGCCCAACATCACGTTATGCGCGCTGGTTGCCTGGGTCATTGTGGTGTTTATCGCCGCCCGCACCCGCTTCGGCCGTTATATGTACCTGATCGGCGGCGGTGAAGTGGTCGCCCGCACCGCGGGCGTTCCCGTCCGGCGCTATAAGATTTACGCGTTTATCCTCGCTGGCGCACTGGCGGCCATCGCCGCCCTGTTTTCGGTGTCGCGGCTGGGCGCGGCCGGACCGTCGCTGGGCAGCGATCTGCTGCTCAACAGCCTGGCCGCCATTGTCGTCGGCGGGACCAGTCTGTCGGGCGGAACCGGTGGACCGCACCGCACACTGATAGGCGTCCTGATTATCTCATTACTGGATAACGGCTTGAATCTGATGGGGGTTTCACAATATTCGCAGATGATTATCAAAGGCCTGGTGGTGATAGCGGCAGTCCTGGTGAGCCGCGAACCCAACCAGGAAACCAGTGTCAAATAGGAGTCGTCATGTCAAAACGGTTGATTTTCAATGCTTTCGCCATGAATGCGCTGTCTCATGTTTATCACGGACTCTGGCGACATCCCGCTTCGCAACAGACCGAATTCAACGATTTGGCCACCTGGGCCGGGTTGGCCCGCCTGCTTGAACAAGGCAAGTTCGACGCCCTTTTTCTGGCGGATGTTATCGGGCTTGATACCGGACACAACGGCAACTGGGACATTTACGTGGAACAGGGCATCCATTTCCCCGCCAACGATCCGTCCGCCCTGGCGGCGGCGCTGATCTCAACCACCGAACATCTCGGTTTCGCTTTTACCAGTTCCATCCTGCAAAGCCATCCCTTCGATTTCGCCCGACGGGTATCGACGCTGGATCACCTGAGCAAAGGCCGAATCGGCTGGAATATCGTCACCAGCACCAGTCGCAACGCGGCGGAGAATTTTGGCTTCGATACTCCCGTCCCCCATGACGAACGCTACCGATGGGCCGATGAATATATGGAAGCGGTCTATCAATTATGGGAACACTCTTGGGAAAACGACGCGGTGCTGAAAGACAAAGCGGCCGGACGCTATGCCGACCCGCATAAAATTCATGCTCTTAACCACCACGGCCCCCGTTATAACATCAAAGGCCCGCATCTCACCCAACCCTCTCCCCAGCGAACGCCGTTTCTGATTCAGGCGGGGTCTTCCGTCGCGGGCCGGGCCTTTGCCGCGCGCAATGCCGAAGCCACTTTTCTGGTTTGTCTGACGCCCCAGGCCGCCCGCATCGCCATCGGGCGCTTGCATGAGGAATTGGCCAAAACCGGACGGCGGCCCGGCGATTTGCTGTTTTTCCAGGGCCTTTCTTTTGTGGTGGGCAGCAGCGAGGAAGAAGCCAAACGCCACGCCCGCGCGCTGGATGAGTACATTTGCACTGATGCCCTGGCCGCGCATGTCGGCAGGGATTTGGGCATTGATTTCGGTCAGCTCGATCCGGATAAACCGGTGGCGGATTTCAATATCCAGGGATTACAAGGATTCACGCAATTTTATGAAGAGGCCCATCCGGGCAAAAAAGCCCGTTTGGCCGATCTGGTCACGGCCATGTCTTACAACGGCCGCGTGGTGGGCACGCCGGAACAGATCGCCGACGCCCTGCAAGAATGGCGGGACGCCGGCATCAATGGCATCAATGTGGCCTACCAGACCTTGCCGGGCTCTTTCAGCGAATTCATTGAGCACGTGATGCCCGTATTGCAAAAGCGCGGGCTGGCCCAGACCGACTATCGGCCGGGCACGCTGCGCGAGCGCATGTTCGATGTGAGTTCCGCGGCCATCAGCCCCCGGCATCCCGCCAGACGAGACGCAGGCACATTTATCCAATCCACCGACCACTAAAAGGACAGTTTATATGACCGACACCCTTCCCTACTGGGGCATTGCGCCAAGCGACGATTATGAACGTCTGGCGGCGCGTTTTCGCCCGATTTTCACTCGCATCGCGGCCGGCGCCATTGAGCGGGAAAACACCCGCACATTACCTCACGAGCCCATCCACTGGCTAAAAGAGGCCGGTTTTAGCGCGCTGAGAGTACCCATAGCATATGGCGGTCTGGGCGCAACCCTGCCCGAACTGTTTGCGTTATTGATTGAGCTGGCGACGGCGGACTCCAATATTCCGCAGGCCTTGCGCGGGCATTTTGCCTTGGTGGAAGATATTCTGAATACGCAGGTGGCCGGTCGCAGGGAAAAATGGTTGCCCCGATTCGCCCAAGGTGAAATTGCCGGTAACGCCTGGACCGAACTGGACGCCAAAATCACCGGTTTTTCCACCACATTTTTCCCGGCCCGGCACGGTTGGGCATTAAACGGCACCAAATTTTACACCACGGGTTCCTTGTTTGCCGATTGGATCCATGTCGGCGGCGTGCTGGAAAACGGCGACCCCGTTTCGGGCATCGTCAATCGGAACCAACCGGGGGTGGAGGTTGTGGATGATTGGGACGGCTTCGGCCAGACGCTTACCGCCAGCGGCACAACCATTTTTAGCCAGGCCGCGGTCGAACAGGATGATGTGGTGACGGACGACGATCGTTTTAAATATTCACAGGGCTTCTATCAATTGATCCAGTTGGCTACGCTGGCCGGCATTGGACGGGCGATCACCAATGAAGGCGCCCTCGCGGTCGCCCGCCGCCAGCGGGCTTATTCGAACGGCAATGCCCCCTATCCCCGCCAGGACCCGCAAGTTTTGCAAATTATCGGGCAAATTCGCGCCGCAGCCTATGGCGCCGGGGCCGTGGCATTACAGGCGGCCAGAACTGTGCAGAAAGCCTATGAAGCCCTGCAAACGCAGGCCGCCGACGCTGACTACTGGGTCGCCCTGGGGGAGCTCGATGTCGCTCAAGCGCACACGCTGATCCCCGGGCAGGTGCTCAATGCCGCCGCCAGTTTATTCGATGCGTTGGGCGCTTCCGCCTTGAGGAAAGAAAACAGCTTCGACCGGCACTGGCGCAATGCCCGCGCTCTGGCATCCCATAACCCGCGCATTTATAAGGAACGGATTATCGGCGATTATGCGGTAAACGGCGCCTTGCCTCCGGAGCAATGGCGCATCGGCCGCCCTGAGTAACAACACTCACCGCCGCGGTTAGGGCCGCCGAGGCGGTATAAAACACCGCCTCGCCTACCCTAATCGCTTAGCGTTAACACTTGACACGCCATGGAATCTTTTTCAATTTTCCTTGTTTTTATTATTTCCCTATAGGTACATTAAACATTACCTCGAACACTAGTAAGGAATGTCATGAATCCTACCCAAGAAGAATTGCTGCGCCAGGAAACGGAAATCCGTTTTGACAGCTTCGACTTCGATGCGGCCTGGGAAATCGGCCAAATTATTCGTCAACATGCGCTGGAAAACCACTATGCGGTTTCCATCGAAGTTTACGCTTTTGGTCAAGAGCTTTTTCTGGCGGCATTGCCCGGTTCCAGCCAGCACAATTTGTCCTGGATGCGGCGTAAGAGGAACACCGTGCTGCACGAAGCCCATTCATCAATGTATGTAGGTTTGGAAAATGAAAGGAAAGGTCAACGTATGGATCAACAACGATTCATCGACCAGAGCCTGTTTACCGATCATGGCGGCAGTTTCCCCTTGCTGCTGCGCTCAGGCGGAATTATCGGCGCCGTCAGCGTCAGCGGCCTGCCTTCCCATGAGGATCACGCCTTGGTGGTGTGGGGCCTGAAACACTATTTAGCCCTTTGAGTCGCGGATTCGAGGACATAATATCTTTCGATAATGTTCTTGTTCAAAAAAAATCCATCATGATAATGTTATTTCATCCATTAATTTTCATCATGATAAAACTATGCCGAATATCAATGCCAACTCCGCCGCCATGGAAAGCACTATTTACGCCCATAGTAGCAGTGAACATTCCGGCGCTACGGTGTCGAATAAAACCGCCATTACCAGTGTGACCAATGTTGCCACCACCATGAATGCGATGAGTGAGGGATATAGCACGCATACTCTCTCTCAGTACTCATCTGAAATACCGGCGAGAAGGGATGATAGTGCATGTACCACTCCCAATAATATCAAAAGCCTTACTGCTAGTCATCTGAAATCATTAGATATTAAATCAACTCAATCCTTATTTTTCAATCCGGATAGCAAAATAAGATTATTGGATAAAATTCAAAATTTATCTATTATGAAGGGTTCTCAATTACAACGATCCAACATACCCCAAGAAGGCGTGGTGATATCGTTGGTCATTAATAACTCTAATAAAAAACTTACTCACTATTTTTCTGAATTCTATCATAATTTAGCTGCTAGAATTATCAGTTTGAAGAAAAATATGAAAATTGAATTATTTTGTACAGCCACTAATGACTATGAACGGTTATATAATATTGTCCTTCCCGAGGTGTTATCGAAGCGAGATAATAATAAAATAGTCTTCGAAAGCCTGGTACACGTCGCGGATGAATTCATTAAACCACCGCCGACTGATCAAGCTGGAATATTTGCCGCGTTTGTTCTGAACCGGTTAAATCAATTTTTGCAGCAAAATAATCCGGAAAATTTTAATAAAAGCTATATTGATAATGTTCTGCAAGGATTCCCACGTTTAAGGAAACTCATGGTCGAAAATAGCGAAAGCTTTCATGCTGTTCACAAAGAAGAAAATGGCTACCCGACACTGAAGCGCAAAAATGCACTGTAGCGGACAAACCACGCGAATTAACCACATCGCCATCCGCCCTTCGCCCAAGCGAACGGGCGGTTAATGCCCAGGGGACGAATTTCGTCCCCTGGGTCGCTGAATTATCTTTTTTGCACCAGCATAAGATCTTTCAGTCGTTGTATTTGCCTGCCCCGCTCATCAAAATTTTCCACTCTTAACCAGGCGCTCAATGCCCGGCCCACGTCGGTCCATTCCGTATTGATGATCGAATACCAGCGCAGATCACAGTTACGTCCGTTGATGATTTGCGCTTGTCGATAGGTTCCTTCGTATTTAAAGCCCACACGTTCAGAAGCATCAATTGCAGGCTGATTCAACTTATCGGTACGCCATCCGCAACGGCGGTAATGAAGCGTATCGAACGTGTATTTCAGCAAGAGGAAGAGCGCCTCCGTCGCACTGGCGGTGCGTTTCATAAAAGGAGACCAGTTGACCCAGCCTATCTCCAGCACCCCATTGACGGTATCGAAATTTTGCAGCGCGACGGAACCCACCGCCTTACCGGTTTGCAAACTAATGACAGCGAAATACACCGGATCATTACTGACGGAGAGCGACGCGACATAGAGTTCGCAATGCTTGAGGTTTTTCGGACGATTGACCGGGAAATAGGCCCAATCCCGTTCATCATCAATACTATGCCATGAAGAAAACAAATCCTGCGTATGCCGCTGGGACATGGGTTCCAAGCGGCAAAAATTACCTTCGAGCGTGATTTTTTGCGGGCGCGGCGGCTGATGCCAGTTCGTAATAATATTGCCCACAGGTTGATTGTATTGATTGAACTCTGACATGTTCTGCCACCCTTTATCATTTATTACCTTTATTATCGACAGCGGTCCGGGAAAATTTAACTCTTCAGGACACGGATAAAAGCGGTATATACATGATCAAAACCCTAGGGTTCAGGTTATCGGAAATCGGCATAGGGCGTCAGCGGCAGCGGCGGCAAGTCCAGATCGCCTTGCCAACCGGCCAGCGAATAGCGCAAATACATCAGCGCATGGCTTGGGGCATAATCTTTCGATTGCTGGATATCAAAACCGGCGCCCAGCGTCCAATGCGAATCGAGGCGCCGTTCCACCAGGGCCAGCAGCGTATAACCTACACCGGAACTGCTGCCGCCCTGGTCAATCGTATATTTGTCGGCATCAATGTCGGGTATGAGTCCCGGTAGCGGATAACGAGGATGATCGTCGGTTTTCGCTTCCGACCACCCAAGGGACCCGCCCACCAGCCAGGACCAGTTTTCAGTGCGTTGGCGGTAATTCAACGGCACGGAAAACGACACATAGCGTTGCGGGCTGTAATATCCGCCTTGGCCGAGCGCATAATCGCTCAGGTCTTTTTGATAATGCCACCACATGCTGGTCAGCCCCACCGTGGCCCGGCGATTATTTTCATTGATCAATTTATAGTAATAGCCGCCCATCAAGCGCAACCGCTCATTGTCAGCGACATTTTCGCCGGTCAATTGCTGAAATCCCAGATTGCTCCATACGCCATTGGCCTCGCCCTGATCATAGCTGCCGGCAAGCGTGACGCCGGTGGCGCGCACGCCGCCCCAGGTCATGCCGGTCGCGGGGTCGCGCGTTCCGCCAAACGCCAGCAAGGAATTGGAAATAGGCCGACGCGATGCCGTGAGAGTCCAGCCTACCTTTTGCCAATCATTGCTGTAACTCAGGCCGCCAACCCAGTCCACCACGGCAAAACCCAGCGGCGTGGTGCCGAGATCCCCTTGCCAATGATCATTTTGCCAACCGGCCGCCAGGCTGGTACCGCTGGTGCTTTGTCCTTCTCCGCCACGGCAGCCGACGCTGGCGCAGGTACCGAAAATAGTATCATAGGCGCCGTTGGTGGTGGAAAAATGGCCGGCGTCCATTTGAACGCTATCGGCGCGCAAAAAAGCCCGTCCGCCCCATACCGGCAAATCGGCTTGCAGCATGGTGTCATGCGAGGTCAGGTCGGACACGCCGCCGGTGCCATCGTAGGAGGCATAATCGTGATCCAGGGTGATCCTGATATCCTGAGCGCGCGCAAGATACGCCGTATCGCTGCGGATACTGCTTTTCAGCCAGTCATCCTCTTGCCGATTACGGGTCAACCGGGTGTCGTCAATATCATTTTGCGGCAAAACCGGCGTCATGCCACTGGCGACCATGGCCTGGCGATCATCTTGTCGCGCGGCTTGCGGCTGACTCAACTGGCGCTCTAGTCGCGCGCTATCGCGAAAAACCAGCGCGTCATCCTGGGAATCGCCTTGCTTTAGCGCCGCCGGTTTCAACGTTTGCAGCAGTTGAAGCGCCCTGGCCGGCTCGCCGACCGCATTCCAAAAATCGGCGATCCGGCGTTGGGCATGCACGCTGTCGCTTTGCTTGTCGGCCCGAGCTTGCGTGGCGGCAATCAGCCGTTGACGAGCCTCGGCGAACCGCCCCTGGCCGATTAACGCGTCGATTTCGCCAAGACGGGCATCCGGATTGGCGGGTTCTTGTTGTAAAACCTGGCGATAACCTTGCAATGCCGCGGCATTGTCGCCGCGCGCCAGCGCCCAATCCGCCAACATCATTCGGCTGCTATTGTCGATGGGCGGCTGCGATAATAAGGCAATAGCGGCCGGTTCGTGACCGCGTTCGCGCAAGCGTGAAGCCTGGTCCTGCTTGGCCTGCAGTTGTAAACCCACATAGAGATCCCGCATATCCCGGCTCCATTTCACGACCGGAAGCGTTACCAGGCAGGCCCGCGCCTGGTCAGGCCGATCGCTTGAAGAGAGATAAAGCGCGTAGGCATAAACCAGCTCGGGATTACCGGCTTGCCGTTCAAGCAAAGGATGGAAAACGGCATCGGCCTGCCCAGGCTGGCCGGCGCTGCGCAGAGCCTGCGCCAGATGATAGGTCAGCCAGACCTGGTCCGGCGCCAATTGTTGCGCCAGCCGATAGTTCTCCGCCGCCTGCGGCCATTGTTGCCTGGCGGCGAACTGTTCGGCCCGGTCGCTGTAAATATCCCCTTGTAAACGGTTAATGCCGGGTTGCATACCAGCCCGCTGCCGTCGATTGAGATGGGTTAAAAAATCGAGCGCCTTGCGGGGAGATTGCCGTTCATATATTGCCGCCAGCCCGCGAATAGCGCTGCCATTGTCGGGTTCCAGCCGCAGGGCCTGCAAAAAGGCCTGTTCGGCGCGAACATCATCCGTGCGGGCAACCGCAATCTGGCCCAAACCGACCCAGGACTGGCTATCCTGGCTGTCGATATGCTGCGCTTGCAGATACAACTGTTGCGCCAAAGGGAGATGATGGGCCTGCAACGCCCGGTCTCCCTGATCAATCAGCAACCAATAGCGGTTGCTGTCAATCAGGCTGCGCCATTTATTGCCATGGAAGCCATTCTGATCAGCCTTCTGAGCCTGTTCGAATAAATCAATCGCCTGCTGGCGCTGCCCGGCGCGGGCATAGGCCAACCCCAGCGCGCCCAGAACCTCCGCATCATCCGGCGCCAGTTTCAGCGCCTGTTGCAGGGGCGCTATCGCCGATTTGGCTTTTCCCTGGCCCACCATGGCCAGCCCGGTTAGCCTGGCCTGATAGCGGGGGTCCGCCAGTAATGCCAGTTGCCGGGCCAATTCTTGGTCCGCCGCGGCGCGCTGTGGTTCCGTATCGAATACGTCGAGGTACCGATGCAATGCCGCAACGCTGGCCGCGCCGACCGGCATAGTTTTGATCCGATTCATCCAACTCTGGGCGGCGTCGTCCCTGCTGTCCTCGTCACCGGCCAATTGCGTCAACACGGCATAACCTTCGGCATCGCGATTCTCGGCAAACAGCAAAGTGACCAATCGCTGGCGCAGAGCCTCATTGCCCGGATAGCGCTGGTCCAGCAGTTGCAGTTGTTTGATGGCTTCGGTTTGCTGGCCCGGCAACCGCGCGACCAGCAGCCAATATTCAATGGCCAAATCCAGCGTCGGCGGTAATTCATTGAACAGGTGGTCATACAGGCCTTTCGCTTCAGGCAAACGGCCCGCCGCCGCCAATAGCCGGGCCTGTTGCAATTGCCGCTGAAATTCCGGCGTCGTCAGGTTGATGGCCGTCTGTGCTTGCCTGGTAACCGGCGAGTCCGGCGCCAGACGCTGCAACTTCGCCAGTTGTTGGCGGGCCATGGTCTGGTCGCCCTGGCGCAAGGCCAACCGCAGCCGGGCCGCAATGACCTCGGGATCATCGGGAGACATCAGTTCAAGCCGATACAGCGATTGCTGAACCAGCGCATTATTATGACTGGCCTCGCCAACCCGTACCTGTTCCTTCAGCCACTGTTGCGGCGAGATTTGCGCCGCCGGCGCTATTGCGGAGAACATCAGCAAGACGGCGGCCAACGCCTTGCCGCGGATAAGACTCATCGCCGGCATGCTGTTCAATCCCGATCTTGCGGCGACAGGCGGCGACGGCTCAGTATCAACAACCCGCGCCAGAGTAACAACGCCACCATGACCACAGCCAGCATGGCGATGAACGCCATAAAGACCGGATGGGTCGCCAGCGTATTCCAGATGCGTTCCCACCAGGGTAGATGTCCTACGTAGTAAATGTTACCCACCCGCAAACTGTTGACGCCGGAGTCGCGGATAATCGCTACTGAACCAAACATGGCCGCACGTTTGCCGCTATCCGCCAAGGCCTGGTTGAGTAAATCAAACCCGGACTGGCTGTCGGCCAATAGCGCAACGATACTGCGCTGGGCATGGGACGGCGATTGCACGCCGATAATAGCCGCCAGCGGCCCTTTAGCGGCGATGGTGGTCTGGCTGTCCGGCAAAGCGTCGCTGGCCGGCGAGACCACATCGGACAGCGTTGCCTGGCGACTGGGTTGTTTTACCCAGCTCTGCGTCGCGGTGACCAGCATATTAATCTGCTGATCATCCCTGAATTCCGGCGGAATAACGCCGATCATGAGAATATCCGCATCGCTGTTTTTCGCTTGCGTCCAATCATCGCTCAAACGTAAAGCCTGGGCGGGATAACCGGTCAACGCGCCGATATTGCCCAGCGTATCGAGCAGGGTCGTCACCTGCACCGGTTGCGGTTGCTTATTGACCAAAACCAGTGTTTCCGAGAGATCCGCCATGCGGCTGAAAGGGAAACCGGCATTGGCGAAGGCGCGCAAATCAGGCATCGGCATAAAATGCCGGTATCCGGAAAAGTCCAGCGTCGAGCTATCGTCGATGACCACATGGTTAAGCGCCGTGGTATAGGTTTCACAACGTCCCTCGGCGCCGCTTGCCAGCAGAGTGGTGTAATCAAAATCGAATTTGAATTCATTGGCGGCGCCCAATTTCAGCGCGGGGATAGTCAATTGCTTCGCCGAATCGAACAAGCCCTGCAGCATTTGCAAATGCAATATCGCATTGCCCTGCTGCCGGTCGGGTATCAAGGTATATCCCTGGACGAACTGCTTGTTTAAACTGATATTCAGGCGCGAATCATTCTCATGCTGCGGCGTGGTGTAGCGATACTTCAGCCGCATATCGATACCGGAGCTATGGATAAGAAACAGATCCGGCGGCAGATTAACCGTAAGCGACAAAGGCGAAGGCTGAACGCCGCTGGCCTCCAATTGTTCGGGGTATTTTTTCAACTCGCCAAACGTCATCGGCCGGTCGGTCCGCACCCAATTCGGCGCGTCATAAGGCTGACGCGGCATCAGTTCACGCTCCTGATCGATCATGACGCTTTGCCCCCGGAACAGAGCATTGCCCTGGGCGATACCCTGCGCCGCGGTGATCAGATCATTATCGTCCCGCCCCATAATGAGCAGCAATTTAACATAGGGATTATCCGGACGATTAATGATTTCCACTGTCGGGCCGCTCACCGGGGAATGTTCCCGCAAAAAATCGGGACGCTGTGCGTTAGTGGCGAAGACGATGCCATTACTGGCCGGTAATTGATTAAACAGCACCGGGAAGGTTTGTCCACGCCATTGCGCCCGGGCGCCAAACCAGGAAGCCAGGATCGCGGCGGCGCGTTGTTGTCCCGTATTCGGCGAACCGGCGAACACCATCGGCAGGACCAGCGGCCGGTTATCGCGGGTATCGAAAAAGGGTTCGGGAAAATGAGAAAGATTGTTTTGCAGCGGTAATTTCTGCAAACGCAAATTCAGCGAACTGGATTTGGCGATATCCAGCCAAAGTGTGGAATTAACCGGATTTTCGCAGATATTCTGATAATGGCCGACGAACACCAGCCGCAACCGATTGAAGTCGCTGATATAAAGCGGATTTAGATCAATCAGGATATGATTGGCTTTGCCCAACTGCTCTTTGGTCAGGGTCGTTAACCCGACCAGTTGATCGTTGAGATAGACTTTAAGATGCGACTCGATAGGAATCAGCGACGGCGACGGCGTATAGTCCAACGCAAGCTGCGCCTGGGTGACCACTTCATCGCTGCGTACGCCGAATTCGATCTGGCCTTCAGGACTGACGCCGCGCAGATCGAACGACCCTGGCGGCGGCGCGAACTCGGCGAACTTGAGTTGCATCTCTCTTACCGGGGCCGGATCAACTGACGCGGCGGCAGGCGCCGTGATCGATGACTGTGTCGTATTGTCAATTGCCAGGACGCCGCATGAAACGCCCAATGATGTCATCAATAAAGTAAGGAATATTAAATTTTTCATATTTTTATAAGCCATCAAGGTTGTTACAATGCTGTCTCGTCATCAGGATTCAACGCGGGCGCCACGGCCAGATTTCGCGGCATGAATGACATAAACCAAGCGATGCCGGCGCTAAGCCCCCGGAAACCACGCTGAATCACGGGCGGAGCATATTCCGTCACATGCTGATAGCCATTGAAACCCAGACTTATCACTTCGCGCAGGCTATCAATGGGTTTGTCTTCCGGAAAACCGTCCTGCCACAACGCCCAGGTATCGGCGCGGGCGAAAGTGCATTGGATAAATTCGATGTGTTGCGCAGTGGTCAGTTGGCTAAGCTTCATGCCCAGCAAATTATTGTTGACGCGCGTCACTTCGCAGGGAAATGCATATTCCTGCTGACCGCGCCGTAAAATCAGAGAGATGTGATCACCGGACTGAATCGCTTCGATAAAGTTCAGTTGCACGCCGACTCCCGTATCCGAATAATCATGCAGCGTGCAGGTATAAAGATGTCCGGTGCTATCCATCACCGAGGCCGGCATGGAAATTTCAACCCGATGCGCCTGACGCAATTGCCTGGCTTCAAAAGCGACGGCGATCGCACCGCCAAGAATTATCATGTTGTAGAACACCCACAGCAGGCTGATGATGTCGGTCATAATTTCGTTGGCATCGCCGTAAAACAAGCGCCAAAGACCGACGATAAACCCGGCCAGATTCATTGAGATCAAGATCAGATACGGCCGGGTGATGACCCAGTCGATATAGGGCTTTTCTATCAGACCGCCTTTGGCGGTGACGTTGAATTGCGCGTTATAGGGATTAAGCAATGCCATGGTGGAGGGTCGGGCGATATGCCAGGCCAGCACCGTCTCATAGATTTCGCTCCAGAACGAGTAACGATACTTGCCCTGCACCCGTGAAGTGGTCAGGCTGGCATGAATCATATGCGGCAAAACATACAGCATGATGGCGATTGCCGGGGCATAGATGATGTAGGCATGCAACAGTAAAAACGCCAGCGGCGCGGTCAAAAAGATCAGCCGCGGCACGCCCGACAGAAAATGCAGCATGGCGTTGGCGTAACACAGCCGCTGGGCCAGATTCAAGCCTTTGCCCAACAAGGGATTATCCAGCCGGAAAATCTGCAACATGCCTCGCGCCCACCGGATACGCTGGCGAATATGCGCCGAGAGGCTCTCCGTCGCCAACCCGGCGGCTTGGGGGATACGGATATAAGCGGAAGTGTAACCACGCCGGTGCAGGCGCAACGAAGTATGGGCATCTTCAGTGACGGTTTCCACGGCCATCCCGCCGATATCTTCCAATGCCGAACGACGCAATACCGCGCAGGAACCACAAAAAAAGGCGGCGTTCCATAAATCATTGCCGTCCTGCACCAAACCATAAAAGAGCGACCCTTCGTTCGGCGCGCGCCGAAAACGGCCCAGGTTCCGCTCGAAGGGATCGGGTGAAAAAAAGTGATGCGGCGTTTGCAACATCCCGAGTTGCCGGTCTTTGATAAACCAGCCAAGACTCATTTGCAGAAACGACCGGGTGGGCACATGGTCGCAGTCGAAAATCGCCACAAATTCGCCCTGGGACCGGGCCAATGCATAATTCACATTCCCCGCTTTGGCGTGGAAGTGCGTCGGTTGCGCCAGATAATGAATGCCCAGCTCAGCGGCGAATGCCTTGAATTCGGGCCGATTGCCATCATCGAGCAAATAAATGGCGAGTTTTTTTTGCGGCCAGTCAATGCCTAAAGCAGCATAAAGCGTTGGTTTAACCACATTCAGATTTTCATCAAAGGTGGGAATGAGGATGTCGACGGTCGGCCAGCAAGCCATGTCCTCTGGCATATCAACCGGCATGCGATGCAGCGGCCAAAGTGTTTGGAAATAGCCTAGCACCAGCACCACCCACGAATAAGTCTCGGCCGCCAGCAGCAACAGGCCGCAGGTCAGGCTCACCGGATCGTCCCAGTTAAGGGTCGAGGTATAACGCCACCATAAGTAGCGGCTGGAGATGGTCAGCGACAGGACAATAAGCATCAACGCCGGCAACCGCCCGGGGATACGCCTGACCATCATGGCGATGCCCCACAGCAGTACGACGAAGACAAATTGTCCCCATAAACTGAAAGGTTGTGTAATGCAAAACAGGGTCATTATCCCTGCGACAACGCTCATCGAAATCAGGATTAACCAGCGTAAGCCCCGATTTAACCGGCTCAGCTTGTTCATCGCTTCCTGATTCAGGCCGGTGGTTTGCAGCCGCCGGGGTATATTTTCCAGCAAGCGATGATAGCGCTGACGCGCCAGGATAATCAGGTTCAACAAGCCGGGCCCCTGCGTTGTGGTCCGGCTGGATTTCGTCAGCACCAACCAAATACCTTGCAATAGGTAACGGATGCCGTCCAATGGCCGGGGACGCGTGACGGAGATATGCGGAAACAAAATTCTGCGATAGAGCCTTATGCGTCGCCAGATCGGCGATTCAAGCCGCAAAAACACCCAGCCCAACGCCACCAGTAGACACATCAACCAGGCGGCCAACCATGACGCCCCCTGCCCGCGATATTGACGAATGCGCGAATCAACGCGCCGTGTCGCCGCCGGGGTTAAAAATGCCTGTAATAACAGGCTCATGATACGGCTTCCGAGCAATGAATCAGACACCAGTTCGCCAGGGTTGTGATTTCTTCGGCCGAGGTGCTGTCCGGCCGGTATTCCCCGACCGGCTGCTTGGCCGCCAGAGATTCCGCCACGGCCTCGTCATGATGAATCATAACCGGCACCAGGCCGGCCAATGTCTGGGACCATAGCTGATAAATATCATGCTGGAGCGAGCTGGTCAGCACGTAATTATTGACGACCAGATGCGTACCGCCCGGCAAAGGTTGTTGATGCAGGCGGACATGACAATTGGCATCGGGATTGATAATCATCAAAATATGTTCGGCGGACAACAACAGTTGTCGCGTCAAAAGATTATCTTCGGCGGGAATATCGAGCAAAATCCAGCGATAGCGCTGGCTTTGGCGCAATTGGGAAAGTCGATGCCGCCAATGCCCCGGTGATGACAGCAAACGAGCGAATAAAACGGCGCGTTCCTCACGCGTTGTTTGGCCAAAAGGTAAAAAAGCCAGTCGCTCGCAATATTCCATTGCGCCTTGCTGCCAGCCTTCGCCGTCAATTTCCGACTTCGCCCAGCCACGCACATGATCATGCGGCATATTAAAATGCATGCGCAGCAAATTATCCGGCGAGAAATCGATGACCAGGACTGACTCGCCCGACCGATACAATGCCCAGGCCAGCGCGGAAACCACTGAAGTCGTTCCGGTACCGCCATGAATACCCGATAAGGCGATTATGGGCATAATTTAAACAGTCTCATCCGTTAAATCGTCAGACCCGGCGGAGTGCGGGTTGCTGATATCGGCAAATTCCGCCAGCAAAGGCCAGCGCGACAAAATATTAGGCAACTGTTCTTGCAAATAGATATCGGCATAATGTATCTTCGGCAACGCCAAAATTTGACTTAAGGACAAAATATCTTCCTGATTTTCGGCGATTGACAACGAATTCTCAGTAAATAATGTATTTCCCATATCTGCGCCTTAGAATAATGCCATGCCTGAGACAATTAAATGACCGCAGCCAAATTAATTTTAGTGCTTTTGTTCAAAATAGTCTTAATTTAGTTATTGCTAATAACGATACAAGAATTTAGCATACAATTAAAGAAGTTATTACCTCAACTTACATCTAAGAAAAACCTTATGACTCGCTCATACTCATTTGGCGTACAACATAGCTATGAAGAACTATCCATAATAAATTCAGCAGGTTGCTACTGGATCAATGTTGAACGCCACAAAGATGCCCAGCAACTTTGCCGTCAAATGATTAATGCTCAAGGCGAGAAAACCAACGCCGCTCTTATATGTTGTGATGAAAGTCCAGAAAATCTTTTAGCCGGCTTGGACTATTCGGACATTGAATGTCCAGGGCCGCCCGCAACCTTGCCGCTATTTAGCCTGCCAGAAAAAAAATCAGCGATTTGTCACATATTATCGGATTTGAAAAGAGCATTGAATGTGACGGGACGCTTATTTATTTTCATGCTGCCCGCCAGTGTATGGAAAGATTTCTCACAGACCGAGTTAGTCGACTGGCTGACGGATGTCCGCCACTGGTTAATTAAACATGACGCGACATTTTTAATGTTGAATTATGGCAGCGGCACAACTCGGCTGAATGATCAACTGATATCTCACGTTTCTTTTTTATCGGGTTTATCCAGCGTCGAATCGCTACAGGATTGCGCTAGATACATCGTGTTTTGGTGGCTTGGCGGCGCCGGGCTCATTGCCAACCAGGCCATAACCTGGGAAACGGATAAACGGGGACGGTTCGTGCAAAGCGTTCTTCTGCCGACGTATTCTCCCGCGGTAAGCGATGAAAGACAGTTTCTGGCGGAACAAAGCGTACTGGAAGGCGCGCCGCCATTATCCGTCAACTGGCGCTTATTGGACAATAATTTACAGGTCGCGCAATTGGGCGCGCTCCGGCATTCGGCCACGCTGGTCTTTGCGCTAACCGAAAGCGATCAGGTCGTCGTGCTGGCTCAGCAAATACATTCGTTACGCCGCCAACGCGGAATTGCCTTGAAAATCGTGGTCAGGGAAATGAAAGCCAGCTTGCGTTATACCGACGAAAGATTGTTGCAAGCGTGCGGCGCCAATCTGGTTGTGCCTTATATTGCGCCGTTGTCGCGTTTTTTGACCATGCTGGAAAGCATACAGGGCCAACGCTTCACCCGCCATGTGCCGGCGACAATCGATACCCTGTTGGCCGCGCTTACCCCGTCTCATCTTAAAGGCCCGGTGGATAACGCTACTTTTTGCCGAATGGTGCCGGGTTTAATCGAAAACACCCTGATGCCGGAAGATGACAAAGGCATTCTGGTTGCCCTGCGTCCCGTGCCAGGCCTGTCGCCGCAACAAGCCCTATCCTTATGCCATTTGCGGCGCGGGGGCGACTTGGTGACAACTACCGCGAGCCGGCTTTATTTATTTTTATCCAACTGCCGGATTAATGATCTTGATACGGTGCTCGGTTATATCTTTCGACTGCCTTTTACCGAGGCCTTCACCAACCGCCTGGTATGGACTCATGACGTGCAAATCCTCAGCGAAGTGAAGCAGCTGAAAAAGCAGGAGCCGCAGTCGGTTTTCCCAGTCGCGGAAATGAAGGTAAAGCAGTTGTCCGAACCCCAACGTCCCTTGCCGATCACGCGGCATAAACCGGTTCCCATAACATTGTCAATCATGCCGCCACAGGATATCCAATGATGGACATTGATGATATTTTGCAACTGATACTGCTATGCGCTGTTTGTTTTTTCCCTTTGGGTTACTTTTTTCATCGTCGTTTTCCTCATTGGCTACCGACATTGCAATCTTATTTCCTTTCTCCGCGATATTTGAAATCCGCCGGCATATGGACGCGTCAAAATTCTCATCAAGGTAAAAAAGAAAAATCATGAGTCAGAATAATCATTCAGGTTTGTGGCAACATTGGCGCGGGCTAGGTGCCTGGAATTACTATTTTTTACTTAAGTTCGCATTATTATGGCTTGGTTATCTCAATTTTCACGCCCTGAATAATCTTATCTTTATGGCTTTTCTGCTCTTCCCTGTCGCTTCAATACGATTACATCACTGGCGCAATGTCATTGCCATACCGATTGGTTTCGCCCTGTTTTATAACGACACCTGGCTGCCGGGCATCAAAACCATACTGGATACGCGCTCGTTGCTAGCCGGTTTCAGCTTCGATTATCTAGTAGAATTGGTTGATCGTTTCATCAATTGGCAATGGGTCGGCGCGGCATTTGTGCTGCTGGTGGCATATCTGTTTATCGCTCAATGGTTAAGAATCACGGTATTGACCGTGGTCGTGCTCATCGGCCTTAATGTGGCGCATATCAGTGGCCCGATGTTCTCATTGGGAACGGTTGCACCGGTTGCCGCCAGCACGCCGGCAACGCCGACGGCAACCGCCGGCGCGCCATCAGTCATGAGCGCGCCGCCGACCAACCAGAATCTGGCCGCCTATCTTGATCAGTTTTATCAACATGAAAACCAGAGATTCACACAATTCCCGCAGGCGTTGCCCGCCGATGCACAACCTTTCGATTTATTGATCATTCATATTTGTTCTCTGTCCTGGTCGGATCTGGATGCCGTGCATTTGCAGGATTCGCCGTTTTGGCACAAGTTCGACATCATCTTCGATAATTTCAATTCAGCCACTGCGTATAGCGGTCCGGCGTCGATTCGCCTGTTACGCGCCAGTTGCGGACAGGAAAAACATAAAGATCTCTATGCGCCGGCCAATCAGCAATGTTATCTGTTCGATAATTTGGCTAAATTGGGGTTTAAACAGCAATTAATGCTCGACCACCCTGGTTTGTTTGATAATTTTTTAAAAGATCTGCGCGATGATGCGGATTTACAGGCGCCCTTGATGTCACAGGCCGGCATCAGTCATCCCTTGGTTTCATTCGACGGCGGACCGGTTTACGACGATCTGCAATTATTGAATCGATGGCTGGAACAACAAACCCAATATGGCAATGAACGCACCGCAACCTTCTTCAACCTCATTGCGCTGCACGACGGCAACCGCTATGTCGGCGCCCATAGCTCGGCGGATTATGCCTCCCGGGCAAGCACCATGTTTAATGAACTGGACAGCTTTTTCACACAATTGGAAAAATCCGGGCGCCGGGTGGTGGTCGTGGTGGTGCCGGAACATGGCGCCGCGTTGACCGGCGATAAAATGCAAATGCCGGGATTACGCGATATTCCAAGCTATGCCATTACCCATGTCCCGGTCGGCATAAAATTCATCGGCATCTCGGCGCCACATCAGCAGCCTTCATTGCGCATTGGCGGGAATACCAGTTATCTGGCGTTATCAGAATTGGTTGCAAGGCTGGTGGACGGAAAAGTCTTTACCGCCAGTCAGATCGATTGGTCCGGCTTAACCAAAGACTTGCCGCAAACGGCAGTAGTGTCGGAAAACGATGCGGCCACCGTTATGCAATATCAGGACAAGCCTTATATCCATCTCGACGGCAGCGACTGGGTGCCATATCCACAATAAGAACTTTATGGAACATGTTGCCGTCTTTTTCGCAGATCATAACGATAAAGACGGTAATACCCTTGTTGAAGCTCTGGTGGAAATCAAGCGTCTCCCTTTTGTGACTGTACGGCAAGCAAAGCGGGTCTATCAGTAAACGGATAGGTTAAATATTGAAATTCCGGTACTGATAGAAGCACATCTAGATAAACTTGCTCCACCAGCCTATAATCCTCTGGATCGATATTGCCATATTCATCAATGATTTTCTTAATAAGCTCTTGCGAAGCAAGCGGTAGACTCAAATTATTTATCTTTGCTGGTATATTGTCATTTTTAGAGTAACTCAGCGCAAAAATTTCAGCATAAATGGGTGCGAAAATATTGGGGTCTGCAATAAAGTCCTCGTTACGTTTTTGCCTGCTAGTCGAAATGATTCCTCTTATCTGGCGCAATAGATTCATCAGATAGTGCAATCTCCGATGAATGTCCTGAGGCCACCGAAATTCCGGACCTGGAAAGATATATTGATGGCCATTAGCGTCATGGCTTGGCCTGCTGGTTAATGGCCGATAAACAGTAAACCATTCTGGTCGCCTTAACCTCAGTTGATCGCTGATTTTATTTGGATAGGCTTTAATGGCAAGATTCAATTCATCGGCCAGTATTTGTGCCGTGGAAAAACGCCCGCCATAACCACCATAGCAAGTATATAAGTCAATACTTTCCAGCTTATCGAATTTAAATTCGTTACCCTCCACATAAGCCAATCCGCGCAGGATATCAGCGAATTCCGTAGCATCCATATGATTCAAATTAAACGGAGCACCATGCAACCTGATTTGTAATCGCGAGGGCATATTGTATATGAGGCCAATATTGGAATCTTTGCCCAGTAAAATTTCATTACGTGATAGACTTACCTTTTTATAATCTTGAATGCGACCATCGATAAAATATATAGGTATAGATTTGAATTTTTGTTCATCCAACATCGTTGGCGTATCGTCCCTAGCACCGTAAGCATTACCAACCCATACCAAGAAAGTATTATCAGTGTGATGCAAAGTTAAAAATCCGTTTACAAATTTACCCATTTGTTCAGAAATAACAATGCCGGCACGTTCTGGTAAAGCTGGGGAAAATAAGCGATTATTCAATCCGATAAACCGTCCATCGCCTAAACTTAACATTAAATGCTCAAGCCGACCAGTCGGCCTATATAATGCTAACAGTTTGCCATTTTTAACCAATGACAGCTCGGACATAGCGTTGATTCGCTGCTTATTGTTTAATATAGCGTATGAATTGAGGGAATTTTGTTTAGCCTTTTGTATAAGAGAAGAGAGAATGACCAGCTTATCCTCCGATAAGTCTCCGCACTTATGTAATATATGCAGCGGAAATTCCTCTTTGAAAGCAAAATTTTTCCTGTTTTGCTTAAGTGTGCGCGCCACGACGTGGTAGTCATGCCGAATTTTGCTGTTTGTATCATAGGTGAGCTTTTGGATGGCATTATATTTTTTTATTAAAAAAGGCTTATACCATAGAGGCTCTTTTAATAAAACTCCCTTATTAATGTAATTGCTTGGCGACGTAGCCTCACGGACAGGAAAATATTTTGCTTCTTCAATAGATTCGAAGTCTTTATATTTAATGAGCTCATACTGATTTGATCTATGAGAGCTATATAACATTAACCACTCATCCTGGGTGAAGACATCTTGGCTATCGGAAAAACATAGATGTTCACGCAATCCTTTAAGTTCGATAATATATTTTCTATATTTTATATCCACGCGCAAAGCATAGTGGGTAATTGGTTGTCGATCTCTTTTATTACGCCAACTGGTTATGGCTCGAAACCGGACAATGCCATCTTTTTCATCAGTTATTTTTTTCATTCCATCTAATAGTATTCGATCTTCCGGGCTATAAGTGTTTGAACTGACAATTTCTCGCCAGATTTTATGAAATATTGTCTTAGTATTAACTCTATCCAGGAAAACATCGGTGGCAACTCTACCTTGACCGGCATCATTTAGTATATTGATTCTATAGAGGTAAAACCGTAATAATTTCTTATTAAAAGCATCTGTGGCATCGTAAGCGGATTCAATATCTTTTGGCACAACCAGCGGCTCATAGTTAATACTTTCCAACCCACCATCCTTTGCTTGATTGCCATAAAAAAAATCAAATGGCGATAAATCTCGATTTGATTGGTAAAAATCTTGAGCTATCCAAGCACCTGTCTGACTCTTAGTCACAAGGATGGCGGAATCATAACTTGGTAATCTAGCATTGATCACGCGCCACCGATTGTAGTGGCTATCCCGAATGACCTGAAAATCATCGTTGGTATCGCGTATATAAAAAACTTTAACGTCGCTATGTTCCGGAACCGGGCCATTGCTATTCTGCTCCACTGCACTATTATCGGCGACAATTCGCCATTGCTCACGTAATTTGTTCTTCATCAGCCGATTGCGTGCAATGGCGTTATTGGTTATTAATACTGATGATCTTATTTCCCTATAGACATTGTCGACAAGTTTAGTAAATAGTTTTTCAGAAAAAGGTAATGGATTAAAAATAGATGCCAACTCGGTCATTGCCACCTTAGCGCCAGCCAAGCCTACCTTAGGAGTGTCGGCAATCAATCTTTCCACCATAAAACGCTTAAACATATTAGGAGCAATTTTTTGTTCGATGGCTTCTCGCATTACTTGCCTGAATGTATTTCCGGCAATCCTCTTCATACTAATTGCCCCTGACACAAAAGCCAAAATGACATCAAAACAGTCGAACATGACTTCATGGAATTTTAATTTATGCTCCCGGTCATGCCAATGACGATAGCCGACTTCGAAAAACGGGATGAAATTAGCAACATATTCTAGCCAAGATAATTCGCGTAATGTTTCTCTTAATTGATCAGCAATTGCAATTAAAGTGGCTTGATTGAGATAATCCATCGTCTCTATTAATGGAGTAATCTGGCCAAATATTTGTTGTTCTGATAACATCAGGGATGAATAGGGTTTAAGGCGAGAAAAAATATCAGAACTTTTAACCGCCACCATGGTATATTCGGACGCTGGTATATGATTAATTAAAGCTTGTGGTGATTTTACTAATATGTCGATTAATTCCTTCCGATCTCCGAAATCATTTTTTATTTGCGAAAACAAAGAAAGAAACATCACAACACTTACATTGTGATGTTTTCTATTATGTAATGAGAGATTTCCTTTTTCATTATGCCAAACCTGAATCAGTTTTTTGAAAAAATCCGACTGTTCAAATTCGGTTATTTTCAACATAATTGGAAAACCTGATAATGTTGATAACATAACAAAATCATTGGTATAAGTTTTAATGATTGAGACATACCCTATGTTATGCTTGGGCGAAGAAAAATAACCATGCGGCACAAGTGAATTGCCAATATAATTCCTACTGAATACTTGAAATGTATAAATTTCTTTAGGAGGAAAGATGAGATCGAGATAATTAATCGATGCAATTTCCAAAGCTTGATAAGTGAATTTTCTGGCTTCAGAATAAGAATTATATTTTTTATAATCAATAAACTGCTGATAATAATTATTTAATGACATTTCCCCTGACGACCCTAATTCATAAACACCAATATAGCGTTTATCCTGGCGACTATTATAATCATGAAAATTCCTCTTTTGGGCAACTAAAAAATTATGGACAATAGAGAGGGCGCTTTGATTAATCAACAGTTCGTCATCAATATCTTGTTGGTTCGAAAAAAACCAAAACACGGCAGCCCGTAAAAAAATATTCAGATTACCTTCATTAACCTTTTCTTCAAATTTAAGCAGTATTATATGGTCAAGATCATTATCGCTTGTGTCTCTATAAAAGCTGCGATATGCCTTTATTTTTGCACCAACAAGACTTTGCGCTTGAGTTTTAGCTTTTATCTCTGGCTTATTTTTGAGATAAATTTGTATTTCTTCATTAAAGAGCTCTTGAAATTCTTTTATATAAACCAACATGACAAATATGTTTTTAGATTTATAGAGAATATTTTTTATATCTTCGCTCCATGCAATATCATGGCTAAATTTTTTTTGCTCGTTTTCATTCGTATTAATTAATTCAGCCAGAAGTTTATAGGCTTGTTGAAAAGGATGAATGTTTTTCATTTGCCAACTTTCATTATTCAGCTGATAATGCTTGTCTAATCTCGATAATTCTATTATTTTAAAAACTCTGGTTAATGTTGGGTAACCTTCAGTGCGCAATGATAAAAAATTTAATAATTCATTAGAAAACATCTTATCCATTTTTTCAGGGATTAATTCTGGTTCATTTTTTTCAAATAGTCGCCAATTATCAGTCATTTCCCCTGGAACAATGAAATTAAAGCTATGAACACTGATGCCATTAACTCTAGTATATTCGAAAATATAATAGAATCTCATTTTTAACAAGCATTTACTTAATTCATCGATTTCGTTGTTCAACAATGCCTGATGAATTGACTTAGTATTGAGATAAAGCAAACGATCCAAAATCGGATCATCATCTTGATAAAGTTGTTCACAATACTCATGGTGGGCCTCGTGCATGATATTCAGAACATGTAGCAATTTATCAAAATAAGTTTGCTGCACATCGTTTATTGTTTTTCTTCGGGCGGCGATCTCATCTGAGACATCGCTACGTTGTTTATTTTTACGTATTTCGATGGCTTTGATAATCATTTTATAATCAATTGATTTATGCGCAAGCGTAAGCTGATCGTTGACATGGACCAGATAATCACTGATTTTTATTTGGTCCTGCAAATAATATGCAGTTTTGTTTTTATTTTGTTCCGTCAACATGGAAGACTTTGAACAGATATCAATCAGAGCTTCAGTCTGTTTTTTTAATATGATGATATCCAACGATTTGTTAGGCTCTTTAATATACAATCCCAGATGGAAAATTTTAACAATTCGCTTGCCAATGAATTCATCAAATTCCAGTAATTGATCCAACCAATAGGGTCCGGCAATACTCTCTTGTAAAAAGTCTTTTTGCAAGTGAACTAATAGACTTTTAGCCGCTGCGTTAGGTAGTGATAAGCTCATTTCAAGGCCATCTACCAAAAATACCATAGTGCTGGTTAAGGCATTTTGATGATTTTTTTTATTTCTGAAAAATTTGTCTTCTTGCACAACAGATGATTGAATTGCCTCACCTTGTTCAATACCGTTCTCCCGAGTATTTTTTTGCGTATCATCGTCCCGGCCAACGGACTGTGTATCTTGCATGGCTACCCATTCCGCGGCGCCAACATACAAAAACCTATTTGACTGTGGAAATAAAGCGGTATCGACCGTGTGCGCGTCGGCCTGAGGAAATGTGAACGGGTCGTATAGGCTATTAAAAAATTGTCTTATACTCCCAAGACTAGACAACAACTTACTCGTAAGCGTCGGCATTGAAACATTGTGCTCACGGTGTTCAAGACGATGATCCAGACCACTAGGGGTTTGATAATTTGAGCCATTTGTCTTATGCGCGAATGAAGTGGAAAAAGGATAAAGTTGTATTATTTGGGATAATGCACAAACTATGGGAACGAAAACACCCTTAGTTTTTGTACTTTGCTGATAATGAGTTTCTTCAAGATCAATATGGTGAATTTTGCCGTCCGATACCACCAACCGGTTATTGTGATAGCAGGCGTACACTTTCTGATGACTGGGAAGCCAGACGCCTTTGGCTCTTACCCAATGGCCGCCATCGACTATCACCTGTATTTCATCGTCATCCCTGGCGCTGAGCAGACACTCGATATTATTTTTTAGTTCAGCGACGCAGCGGCTTAATTTTTTCGTTTGCTTGTTATCTTCAGGCAACTCATCACACCCTTCAGGCAACGCATCCCGATAATCATGAGACTCATCGCCATCTACCGGAAATCTTTCGTTTTTGCCGTCTAGCCGGCCTTGTTGATTTTGGTTTAGTAACTCACCGGCGGGGAGGGTAAGGGCTTGAGACCCAGCGAACCGATCCCATTGGGTAAAAGGATATTTATCGCTATTGGTTACCCGTGTTAGTTCACCAGCCATACAGTTAATTATCGATATCGATGTGTCTGTTCTATTATTACAAGATAATGAATTCCTGCTTAATGGTTTGTTTATCATATTATTGACTGGCATAAAATTAACCTTTTAGTTAAATATAGCCATCGTGGCTGATGGGATAAAACGGCAAAATACGATTTAATTCAAGCGAATATATAACGGTGTGTTTTACAACAGAAGGTGAGAACAACATACAATATTTTTGAAGAAAAATAAACGCTTTAGAATGCCAAAGAATAACACTATTCCCAGGAAACGCGTTATTCTTTATTATTGTTTAAGGAGTTATTGAATTTAAAAAATCGATAAAGCATTATTTTTTGTTTCCGCCAAGAGTAATATTTATAGGGGAGATGACTTATTAACTTTATTTTTCTACGGACTATTGATCAATGAAACATAGGCAGTTATACCGGGTGATAAAAATAACATCAGCATTACCATAAAAATAGAATGTGGTAATTTATCAACCTACTTCAGGCGAGAGCAAGCCACAGATACGTTATTGATTTTTTTGCGGCAACGTCACCAAGTTTTGAATTCCTGTTCAGCGATATCTTACTCAATCAGAAATAGAGTTCCAACATTGGGACGTCAAGGGCGCACTCGCGCTGCCAGTGCGTTAAGGTAACTCGCGCCAGCTTCGCCAACGCCAGGTAAAGAGGATGATCCGCATTCCCCGTCAAGAGCTCCAGGTAACGGCCGGACCAGGGGCAGAGGTGTTGCGCCAGTAAGGTATCCAGCAAGACATCCCCATGCTGTTCCGCCAACCAGGCGCTTAATAATAACAAGGCGCCGAAATGATCTTCCGGCTCAAGACCCTCGTTGTGCATTTCGATATTGTTTGCCCGCATCCAACTGCGCAACGCTAACGTCGACGCGCCGAAAAGCACATTGTCCTTATCCAGATATACTGAGCCCCAGGGCGGCGCCGGTAAGGCATAGGGACCGATAAATAAGCGCTGATAAGCTTCATCCGGTGTTTCATCCGCATTGTTATCTCTTCCCGACGCCAGCAGTTCGGCAATGTCGCGCAGTATCGATAATTCGCCGTAAGGCCATTCATTGATCCAACCGCTATCCGCCATGGTTGTTAATAGCGAACGGCAGGGGTCCGCTCCCGGCGGCGCTGAAAACAATTGCCCCAGCACTCGGCCGCACAGGGCTATGTTGCGCAAACGTAATTCAGTTGGTACGGACATAACTATAGAATCCTATGGCGGGCAAAATCGGACCGATTTGCCCGTTTTAAAGCGCAAACTAGCCGGCGATAGCCATGCCCACCGTCATATGCAAGCCGTAAAATACGCCGCGGCCGATCACTTCACCGGCGACCACCAGCAAACAGCCCAGCATGATTGACGCTAGGCCAGCCTGGTTGCGCCGCGCCAAAGGATATATCCAGCAACCTAATCCAATCGCGATCAGGAGAAGCCGCCATACCATCAATTGACCGTACCATGGAATCAACGCCGATGCCTGCTGCACCGAACTATGAATGCCGGTCAGCGCGACGGTCTGCAAAATAACGGCGCAAACGGCGACCAGCAGTCCGGCGATACTCAGCAGGCTCAAGATACGCCGGCCAGGCACATTCAGCCCGGCGGCGCGCAACAGCAGAACGCCCAAAGCTGAACCACCCAGCAATACCGTAAGAAAGAAATTCAAGGTGGTGTAGCCATTATTCCAGGTTGGCACGGTGTCAATCTGGTAGACCCGGGTCATCAAATACACAAAGAACAGGCCCAGCGCCATGGTCAGCAGCAACCAGGCATTACCGAGAACTCTGGGCATTTTACCCAAAACCGCCAGCAGCCAATATATTCCCCCTACGGCAAAGAACAGCGCGCCGCCGCCGATTTCATTACTCAATCCCGACGAGCCGAGGCGATACAGCGAATTAAGCGCCCGGAACGGACTGCCGAGGTGCATTGTCGATAAAACAAAAGCCAGCCCCATCAACACCCAGAGCACCAACATCATGCGGTGTAATGATTGGCTTTGCCGTTCGCTCAGACCGCCGGCGATTTGCGCCAGCCCCATAATGATAATGCCGCCCGCGACGCACTGACCGAACACGGTAAATACGATTAGCGGCCATTCCTGCCAGCCCATTCCCATTTCATACCTCCCTAGGATTTGCCAGATAACCCGCCGTATCGTTCACTGGACGGCTATTGGCGTTCGGTTTCAGCACAATACAGGGTTGGGTAAAATGCGCCGCCGGCAGCGGCGCCAATTCCGCTAGCGTACCATAACGTTGCCGCAGTTCATCGATTGGGCCGAAATCCAGCGCTCTTAATGGACAGGACGTTACACAGATGGGTTTTTCACCCACGGCGACCCGTTCATAGCAGCCATCGCATTTGGTCATATGCCCTGTTTGCACATTGAACTGCGGGGCGCCGTAAGGACAGGCCATATGACAATAGCGGCAACCGATACAAATATCTTCATCCACCACGACAAAACCATCTTCGCGTTTATGCATGGCCCCGCTCGGGCAAACCTTAACGCAAGCCGGATCGGCACAATGGTTGCAGGCGATGGAAAGATAATAGGCAAACACGTTCTGACGCCAGTTGCCGGCATTATCCTGTATCCAGTCGCCGCCGGCATATTCGTATATGCGGCGATAGCTGATTTCCGGCGTCAAATTTTTGTAATCCTTACAGGCCAACTCACAGGTTTTACACCCGGTGCATCGACTTGAATCAATGAAAAAACCGTATTGGCTCGCCATTGCTATTCCTTCTTATAGTCTGACAACCTGTACCAGATTGGTATGGGAAGGGTTTCCCTTCGCCAATGGTGATGGGCGTTGCGTCGTCAGTACGTTAATACAGCCGGCATGATCGATTCGATTACCGTCCGGGGAATACCAGGCGCCCTCGCCCAGGGCCACCACGCCGGGCACCATCCGCGGCGTGACATTGGCATTGATTTGCACCTCGCCGCGATCGTTGAAGACCCGGATAAGATCGCCGTTATTGATACCGCGCGTTTGCGCATCAAGGGGATTTATCCACATACTTTGCCGGCAGGCGGCTTTCAACACGTCGACATTGCCGTACGTGGAATGGGTGCGGGCCTTATAGTGAAAACCAATCAATTGCAGCGGATATTTTTGGGTCAGCGGATCGTCGTAATTTTCAAAACCGGCGCTATAGACCGGCAACGGGTGTATCACGTCGCCAGGCGCCAGTTCCCAGGTCGCGGCCAGTTCCGCCAGCGCGGCCGAGTAAATTTCTATTTTGCCCGACGGGGTGGTCAGCGGATTCGCCGCCGGGTCGGCGCGGAAGGCTTTATAGGCCACAAAATGGCCGTCGGGATCGCGCTGCTTGAAAATACCCTGCGCCTGGAATTGTTCGAACTCGGGCAAGGCCGGGATTTTTTCCCGGGACTGTTGATAGAGATAACGCAGCCAGGCTTCCTGGTCGCGTCCCTCGGTGAAGGGCTGTTCAACCCCCATGCGCCGGGCGATTTCGCTGGTCATCTCGTAAATGGTTTTACATTCGAAACGCGGTTTGATCGCTTGGCTTGCGAAGATAACGTAAGCCATATCGCCGCTGGAGGCATCCAGACAAAAATCCATCTGTTCCGAGGCGGTACAATCGGGCAAGAGCAGATCAGCGTATTTTGCCGAGGAGGTCATATGGTTATCAATCACCACAATCATTTCGCATTTTTTGTCGTCTTGCAAAATTTCGTGGGTACGATTGATCTCGGAGTGCTGATTGACCAGACAATTGCCCGCATAGTTCCAGATAAATTTAATGGGAACATCCAGCTTGTCCTTGCCCTGAACGCCATCGTGTTTGGCGGTCATTTCGGCGCCGCGCAAGATGGCGTCGGTCCAGGTAAACATGGAAATCGCGGTTTTGACCGGATTATCCAGCGTCGGCATCCGCACGAACGGCAGATCGTAGGAGCCTTCCCGTGCACCGCTGTTGCCGCCCGAAATCCCGACATTGCCGGTAAGAATAGGCAGCATGGCGATGGCGCGGCTGGCCAGTTCACCATTGGCGTGGCGTTGCGGCCCCCATCCCTGACAGATATAGGCCGGCTTGGCGGTGCCGATTTCCCTGGCCAGTTTTATGATGCGGTCGCTGGGGATACCGGTGATGTTTGCCGCCCAGGCCGGCGTTTTCGCCACGCCATCCGGGCCCTGGCCGAGAATATACGCCTTGTAATGCCCATTGGCCGGCGCGCCGGCCGGCAAAGTTTTCTCGTCATAGCCGACGCAATAGGTGTCCAGAAAAGGCTGGTCCACCAGTTTTTCGCTGATCAGCACATACGCCAGACCGGCCACCAACGCCCCGTCGGTACCCGGCCGGATGGGCAGCCACTCATCCTCGCGGCCAGCCGCGGTATCGGTGTAACGGGGGTCGATGACGATCATGCGGGTATTGGAGCGCTCGCGCGCCTGTTCCAGTAAATAGGTGACGCCGCCTCCGCTCATGCGTGTTTCGCCCGGGTTATTACCGAACATCACCACCAGTTTGCTGTTGACGATATCCGTCGGGCTGTTGCCGTCGGCCCAGCCGCCATAGGTATAATTCAGGCCGGCCTCTATCTGCGCCGCGCTGTAGTCGCCGTAATGATTAAGATAGCCGCCGCAACAATTCATCAACCGGGCGATAAGCGTTTTGCCGGGCGGCCAGGAACGCGTGATGGTGCCCCCCAGCGTGCCGGTGCCGTAATTCAGGTATACCGCTTCATTGCCGTATTGTTTGATGATGCGCTTGAGATTATCGCTGAGTAAGGTAAAGGCTTCGTCCCAGGAGATGCGCTTGAATTTCCCCTCGCCGCGCTGCCCTACGCGCAGCATGGGGTACTTCAGCCGGTCGGCATTATAAACGCGCCGCCGCATGGATCGCCCGCGCAGGCAGGCGCGCACCTGAGGCAGTTCATCATAGGCGTCATCACCGGTATTATCGGTTTCAACGTAGGTGATTTCCCCATCCACCACATGCATACGCAACGGGCAACGGCTGCCGCAATTAACCGTGCATGCGCTCCAGACCACATTTTCCTGTTTCTTCGTCGCCGGCGAAACAGCGTCGGCATCGCGGCTGAAAGGCAGAGCAACCCCGAGGGCCGCCAGCGCCAACCCGCAATATGAACTCTCTTTCAGCATATCCCGTCGGGAGAGGCGAACAGAAAATAAAGAATTATTTTCGGATTTCTTCATAATGTATTCACTCAGAATTACCCAGTAGGTTTTCCATAAATTGACTTAGCATCGTTAAAAAGACTGAATGACATTTCTCTGGCTCTCGGGTCCGCTGGAAAACAAGGCCTGTAACGCCATATGTTTTAAATATATTCCTAATGGAAATAAGTTTACTTTGTGCCAAATCAAGAAAAACGCTATGTATTACGATATGCAACGCAGCATACGACACTGCTCTGAGCCTTTTTAACAAAACATGAAAAAAGTTTATTAAAATTATTTAATATCGTATATCAACATGATTATTAAGCTTTTTATATTTTTTATTCGCATGGTCGTTATTATAAATATGAGAATGTATCCACTGTCTTCTTTTATCATCAAAGGATAAAAATAGATAATGAACGTGATATTACGCATATAAAAATCAGCATTCAGTAAGAATAATAAGAGCTGAATATTGCCAGGAGGATAATCCACCAATGAAGAAAAAATTTATTTACTGTCTTCGGAAAGCTTTTGAAAATGACAACTCTTGATAAGATTGCGATACCGCAGCCGCCGGCGGCAACCACTATTATTTACGCGCGGTCAAACCACAAGCCTGTGGTGCATGATCTTAACGCTATGATATTTCGTCTAAAATAGAAACATTTCTCATCTTGACTTGAGTTTTATAGGCTAGCAATATGAAAAAAAGCCTTAAAACAAGCCAACAATCAACACTTGGCTCAAGGTACCTTGGCTCCAGAATAACAACGACCCGCGGATATCATGTAAGAGAGGAGCAATGCAAAGCCGAGGAATTCAGAATCGCCGTACGGCGCCAGGCTGGCTGATGGTCATGGGGATCTTTGCGAAAATCGGCACGACCTCGTTCGGCGGCGGCAGCGCTACCATCGCGGCCATAAGGCAAGCCTGTATTCGTCATGGCTGGATGAGCGAACAGCAATTTATTGAAATAGTGGTATTGTCGCGACTGACGCCCGGCATCAGCATTTTGGCGCAGACGCTGCTTATCGGCCGCGCCGTCGCCGGCATCGCCGGCATGTTTGCCGCATTGATTGGACTGCTTACCCCTTCGCTGATTATCACGGTTGCCCTGGCAAAACTTTATCAGGTCATCAATACCCTGCCCTCAACAGCAACGCCGCTGCATGCCATAGTGGCGACCGCAGCGGGTTTCGCAGTGGCTATGACTTTGCAGCTTTCCCGTGATGTCTTCCGCGACCGGCGTGTCCGGGCCACTGCCATCATCCTTATTATCTATATCGCGCTGGCGTTCCTGATTGTTAATCCCTTGTACGTCATGGGCATATCCATTGTGCTGGGGCTGGCGTTTCCCAAGGTTTTCGCTAAATTGGAACAGGCCGGCGCCGAACAGCCGCCAGATATGGGCAAGCCATGACTTTACAACACCTTTTTTTCACGGTACTGATCGCCAGTTTTATCGGTTTTGGCGGGCTAAGTTCATTGCCCGTGCTGCGCGGCCAGTTGCAAAGCGTTGGTTTGCCGGCCGACAGCCTGCTTTTGCATTCGCTGGCCATTGGTAATATTTCACCTGGTCCAAATGGGTTGTATCTGGTGGTGGTGGGTTATTTTATCGCGGGGGTCAAGGGCGCGGGAGTCGCCACCGTGGCATTGGCGATACCGCCATTTTTGGCCATCGTGCTTGATCGCATTCGCAACCAGTTGCTGCCTCAGGCCCGTTTTCGCGCCGTGATGACCTCGCTGAGCCTGGCGGTTATCGCCGTGCTGGTGCCTTCCAGCGTCGCACTGGCCCGCAATGCCGGTACCGATATGCTGGGTATCGCCATGGTTGTCGTCGGGATCATTTTACTGCTGTGCAAAATCCCCCCCTTGGTCGGCATCGGCATAGCGCTACTGGTGGGCCTGTTAATCAAATAGGCTGAAAACAGGTCGGGACGTGCAGCGGGGAATCAAGCGCCTTGCGACAGTATCGCCGCCAGCAAGCCGGGAAAACGCTGTTGTAAATCGTCGCGGCGCAATTGGTTGATGTGGGTGGTGCCGATATTATGGGTATAAACCAGGCCGGCATCGCGTAACACCCGAAAATGATGGGACACGCTGGATTTTGGCCGTCCGCCATCCAATTCGCCGCAACTGGCCTCGCCCAATTGATCCAGGCGCCTGACAATTTCAAGGCGCATCGGATCGCTCAAAGCGTAGAGGACGCGTTCAAGAACGAATTCATTAACCGTGGGATGTTTGAAAGGACGCATGGGGCGAAGTATACCAAACGGGTTGCCAGAAATCCATAATTCGAATATTATCGAAATATAGAATTTGTTACTGTCTAATTAGGGATACTTTTCATGTCAGCATTATTTCAGCCTTATACACTCAAGGATATCACCTTACGCAACCGCATAGCCGTCCCGCCGATGTGCATGTATTCCGCCGTTGACGGTCTTATCAATGATTGGCATCAGGTGCATTTGGCCTCACTGGCCCGCGGCGGCGCTGGTCTGGTTATTGTGGAAGCGACCGCGGTCGCGCCGGAAGGCCGTATCACCCCCGGGTGCGCCGGCATCTGGAATGACTCTCTGGCGCAGGCCTTCGTCCCGGTGGTGAAAGCCATCAAGGCGGCGGGATCCGTACCGGGCATTCAGATCGGCCACGCCGGCCGCAAAGCCAGTTCAAACCGGCCTTGGGAAGGCGATGACCATATTCCGCAAAGCGATCCGCGTAGTTGGCAAACCATCGCTCCCTCTGCTATCGCATTCGGGGCCAACCTACCCAGAGAACCCAAGGCGATGACCCTGGACGATATCGTTCGCGTTCGTAACGACTTCGTCGCCGCGGCTCGCCGGGCGCGCGATGCCGGTTTTGAATGGCTGGAACTGCATTTCGCCCATGGCTACCTGGCGCAAAGTTTTTTTTCCACCCACTCCAATAAGCGCACTGATCAATACGGCGGCAGTTTGGAAAACCGCAGCCGTTTCCTGTTGGAAACCCTGGCGGCAGTCCGTGAAGTTTGGCCGGAACATTTGCCATTGACCGCCCGTTTTGGCGTGCTTGAATTCGACGGCCGTGATGAAGAAACATTGACCGAATCCATCGAACTGACGCGGCGCTTTAAACAGACCGGACTGGATATGCTCAGCGTCAGTATCGGTTTTTCCACCCCGGACGCCACTATCCCCTGGGGACCGGCTTTCATGGGTCCTGTCGCCAAACGCGTGCGTGAAGAAGCGGATATCCCGGTGTCTTCCGCCTGGGGCTTTGGCACGCCGGCCCTGGCCGAAAAGGCAGTGGCCGAAGGCCAGCTCGACCTGGTGATGATCGGCAGAGCCCATCTGGCAGACCCGCACTGGACCTATTTCGCCGCCCGTGAACTGGGCATCGAACGTCCTTCCTGGACCCTGCCCGCCCCTTATGCCCATTGGCTGGAACGTTATTAACCCGCCAATCCGTCCACCTTTATAACGGCCTCGCCTTGGCGAGAGTCCAACGCTCGTCAGTGCAAGCGCCGCCGCCGCGACTAATCGCTGCGGCGGCGAATTATGCCGCAACCCGCAAAAATCGCCCCGCTTTTGACTACATTCCTTATCCACCTCTCTCTCAGCGCGCAGCCAACGCACCTGCGGCGTGAAAGATGACGGGTACAACCCTATAGCTTTCGTGTTGCAGGCAGGCGGCAAGTAAGTGAACCCCGATGGGCCTACTCTGGTAAGTGATTCGGGTGAACGCGCGCAGCCAACGCACCTGCGGCGTGAAAGATGACGGGTGTATACTCCCGATGGTGGATATGTCACCCTAGTCCGGCTTAATATCACCTCGATTGTTTGATGAGATCTCACTTTGGCAAGTCTGTCGCGGCGAGTTGAAATCAAGACACCACTTCCCGCTGAAGTTATGGAGAGATTAAAGGAGAATATGTGAATAACAAGCCAGCCAGCACCCCACTTACCGCTATCCAGGCGCTCGACGTATTGGAATCGATGTACGACAGCTCGGTTTTTGCGCTGAGGGAAGCTATTAAGAATTTTATCCACAATGGCGCGCTGCCTGATGAGAAAGCGCGAGCTGAGGGGTTATTCGTTTATCCTGAGTTACGCGTTAATTGGGATGGCGTATCGCCGGGACATCCCAAGGCCAGGGCTTATGGCCGGTTTGCCCATCCGGGCTGTTACACCACCACGATTACCCATCCCCAACTCTTCCGCCACTATTTGGCGACGCAGTTGGCGATGCTGGAAAACGAGTATGCCGCCAGTATTGAAGTGGTGCCATCGCAGCATGAAATACCTTTTCCTTATGTTATCGACGGTTCCGATCTGGTGCTGGACCGGTCCATGAGCGCCGGGATTACCCAGCATTTCCCGTCCACCGAACTGGCGCAAATCGGCGATGAAACCGCTGACGGCTTATTTTCCGGCGGCTCAATTTTCCCGCTGTCGCATTTCGACGCGCGGCGCACCGATTTTTCGCTGGCCAGACTTAAACATTACACCGGCACGTCGGTGGAACATTTTCAGCCCTTTGTATTATTTACCAATTATACGCGTTATGTGGATGAGTTTGTCCGCTGGGCCTGTAGCCAGATTACCGATCCCAACAGCCCGTACGAGGCGCTGGCTTGCGCCGGCGGTATTTATGTTACGGCTGAAACCGCCGACCCGGAAACGGCAGTGTCGGATTTGGCCTGGCGCAACCATCAAATGCCGGCTTATCATTTGATTGCTCGCAAGGGGCGCGGTATTACGCTTATCAATATCGGCGTCGGCCCGTCCAATGCCAAAACCATTTGCGATCATTTGGCGGTATTGCGTCCGCATGCCTGGTTGATGATCGGCCATTGCGGCGGCCTGCGGGAAAGCCAGGCTATTGGCGATTATGTATTGGCCCATGCCTATCTTCGTGATGATCATGTGCTGGATGCGGTATTGCCGCCCGATATTCCCATACCCAGCATCGCCGAGGTGCAACGCGCGTTATATAACGCCACCAAAACCGTGAGCGGCATGCCCGGCGAGGAAGTGAAGCAGCGGTTGCGCACCGGAACCGTGGTCACCACCGATGATCGCAATTGGGAATTGCGGTATTCCGCGTCGGCTTTGCGTTTCAATCTTAGCCGCGCGGTCGCCGTTGACATGGAAAGCGCCACCATTGCCGCCCAGGGTTATCGCTTCCGGGTTCCTTATGGCACATTGTTATGCGTCTCGGACAAACCGTTGCATGGCGAAATCAAATTGCCGGGACAGGCGAATCGTTTTTATGAAGGCGCTATTTCGGAACATTTGCAAATCGGCATTTGCGCCATCGAACTGCTGCGCGCCGAAGGCGATCGACTGCATTCGCGCAAATTACGCACCTTTAACGAACCGCCATTTCGTTGATAGCGTGTATCTAAAAAGTTATACTGATTTTTTGTTTTCCATAAGCGGACGTGAAATGCGGTTAAGCCAGGTGGTAAGAAGCGGCCCGGGCCAATATATTTGTGAAGAAGGGGCGTTGCGCTATTTAGCGGATAAGTTAACAAACTTTAACCATCCCTATATTATCGCCGGCCAAAAGGCCTTGGCGGCTTTCAAGCGATTTCTGCCGGCGCCGCTGGATATCCCGGTATTGCTATACGATGGAACCGCCAGCGAGCAGGATATGCAGCGCCTGGCCAAACTGGCGCGCGATGCGGATGTGATCATCGGCATCGGCGGCGGACGCGCGTTGGATACGGCGAAAGGCACCGCGGATATATTAAATGCCGAATCCATTATTATTCCGACGGTCATGGGCACCTGCTCCGCTTTTACTCCGTTATCAGCGGTATATCACCCCGATCATACCTTCAGACAGGTGGATTATTATCATCGCGCCGCTTTTCTGGTTTTACTGGATTTAACGCTGCTGGTTGACTCGCCCCGCGATTATTTTGTCGGCGGCATTGGCGATACGCTGGCGAAATGGTATGAAGCAGAGGCGATCACCCGAAAATACGGCCCGGATAGTTTATCGTTGTTCGTCGAAATGGGTCTGTCAGCCGCGCGGATAACCCGCGAAACATTATTGAACGATACGCAAGCGGCATTAACCAGCATGGATAACGGCGAGGTCACCCCGGAATTCAGGCGGGTCGCCGAAGCGGTGATTGCCGTGGCCGGCATGGTGGGCGGTTGTGCGGGAGAATATGGCCGTATGGCGGGGGCGCACGCTATTCATAATGCCTTGAGCTTTTTCCCCGAAACCCATCGGTTGCTGCATGGCGTTAAAGTGGCCTACGGCATACTGGTGCAATTGGCGGCGACCGGCGATCGGGATGAAGCGCAAAACCTATTGCCTTTTTACCAAAAAAACGGTTTTCCCTATAACCTCGCCTCATTGGGCATAATCTCCGACCATGCCGCCGCCATGACGTTGGCAGAATTCGCCGCCCGTGAAGATGAAACGTTTATTCTGGCTGTCGACAACATCACGCCGAAACAAATAGCTGCCGCCATACACGTGGTGGAAGAACTCGTCGCACAGGCGGAGCCGATGGTTCGTTGAATCCAGGGGATCAAGTTAACTTCAGGGCTATTCTTAGCGGGATCATTCATAGCGGGAGTACCATGCTTCAGATTTCTTCATTTCAGGGTTTTACCCCCACCGGTCTTAACTTTCTGCGAGAGATTGTCAGCGAAAACAGTAAAGAGTGGTTTGAATCCCATCGCGAAATTTACAACCAGCATCTGTTGCTGCCGTTCCGGGCTTTGGTGGAAAACCTGGCGCCCGCCATGCTAAGCATGGATGATCAATTTGAAACCCGCCCGGCCATAGGGAAAACCCTATCGCGCATGTACCGCGATACCCGCTTCTCCCATGATAAATCATTGTATCGCAACCGGATGTGGCTGACATTCAAACGCCATTCAAAAGAATGGACCGATGCGCCGGTATTTTTCTTTGAAATCGCCCCCGATTATTTCCATTACGGATTGGGCTATTACGCCGCCAGCAAAGCTACGATGGATCGTTTCCGTCACTTGATGCGCCGTCAGCCGGCGGAATTCGCCAAGGCGGCCGCCGGCTGCGTCGCACCCTATGAATTGGTCGGCGACCGTTATAAAAGGCCATTGATTAAAGAGCAGGACCCGGCGCTGGCGAAGTGGTACAACCGCAAAACCTTCGCCGTCATGGCTACCGACACCGAGATGGAATCTCTTTTCTCACCGCGGTTGGCGACGCGTTTACAGCAGGACTTCCGGCGGCTAAAGCCGCTTTATGATTTTTTGCTGCAAGTGGAAATCCTCAAACAGATACCGCTGGAAGATCTCTAACGCCGCTGGTCCGACGCCGGGCGCGCACCGGGTCGGCCGAGCGGTTCATCGAAACGCAGCAGGCGGCCGGCATTGCCCAATACCAGCAAGGTACTGAGGTTATGTAAAATCGCCGCGATCATCGCCCCTGCGGCGCCCAGAAAACCAAACGCGGCCGCGGCGACAATGATGACCGTCCAGCCCAGGCCGATCATGACATTGACATGCAAGGTGCGCCGGCATTGCCGACTGAGCCGGACGCAGGTGCCAAGACGGCGCAGGTCGCTGCCGATCAGCACCACATCCGCCGAAGCCAGCGCGATATCGGTACCGCCCGCCCCCATGGCAACGCCCACCACCCCTGCTTTCAACGCCAATGAATCATTGACGCCGTCGCCTACCACCATCGGCCTGAAGCCGTTGTGGATCTCTTCGGTAACGCGGGTCAATTTATCTTCCGGCAATGCCTGGGCAATCACTTCGTTAATGCCGAGGGTTTTGGCGATCCCTTCCGCCACACTGCGTCGGTCGCCGGTAAGCAACAGCTGCCTGCCCAGACCAAGGCGGCGCAAATCGCTCAACGCCTCGGCGGCTTCCTGGCGTACCGTATCGGCCAGCAGCAGCCAGGCAAGAAAACGCCCGGCCAGCGCCAGGCCGACGATCGGCCCGTCATGTTCGGGAATCGGCGAAGTCTTGACACCCTGCAAGGCGAACAACTCGGGCCTGCCCAACAGGGCTTCCCCCTGTTCAGTGGTGGCGCTGACGCCCAGTCCTTGACGTTCGGTAATAGCCATCAACGGATAATCTTTATCCCGGGAAGTCAGTTCAACCAGCGCGCGGCTGACCGGGTGATTGCTGGTGGCGCCAAGACTGGCGGCCAGCCGCCGCACAACGTCCATCGATTCACCCGGCTCGATGAGGATGTCATGCAGTTGCAACGCGCCATGGGTTAGGGTACCGGTTTTATCAATGATCAACGATGTCAGGTCGGCCAACTCTTCCAGAAAGGCCGAACTGCGAATCAATATGCCATGTCGCGCCGCAACGGCGAGACCGGCGATAGCGGTGGCCGGCGCCGACAAGACCAACGCGCAGGGACAGGCGGCAACCAGCACGGCCAGTACGGCTTGGGCATTATTGGTGACAAACCAGGTGGAAGCGGCAATCAGCAATATCAGGAGCATATATTGGCCGGCATGACGTTCAAGCAACCGGGTAATGGGCGGTTTGGCGTTTTCGGCCTGCTGCATTAACGCAATGACTTTACCCAGGGTGGAATCAGCGCCAATCCGGGTAACTTCAATCCTGAGCAGACCGTCCAGATTGATGGATCCGCCGAAAACCGCCATGCCGCTGTTAATCTCCACCGGTACCGATTCGCCGGTAATCGATGCGGTATCCAGGCTGGCCTGGCCTTCCAGCACCACTCCATCGGCCGGTACGCGATCGCCGGGCCGCACTTCCACGCGATCGCCGGGCCGCAACTGATCATTATCGATTTCCGCCAGGCTGCCATCGGCGGCTATTTTTCTTGCCTGACTGCGCGTTAGACGACCGAGCGCTTCAATGGCTTCATGCGATCCGATGACGCTGCGCTCTTCCAGCACATGGCCGAAAATCATGATAATCGGCAACAGGGCGGCGGTAAGCAAATCACCGGTCGCCCAGGCGCCGAGCATCGCCAGCGCGATCAATTGATCAGTGATGCCATGCAGCGTGGGATGCAGCAAACTGCTCCAGCCGGAACGAAAAACCGGCACGGCGACCAGCAACGAGGCGATGCCCAGCAGCGATTGGCTCACCCCCTCTTGTTCGGGAGAATACCAGCGCCAGAGCAAGCCCAATATCAACAAGCCAAGCGCGCTCATGGCCAGAGTTAATTGACGGGCAATAACGCGCTGTTCATTGCGGGTCAGCATCGTGCCGGTAAAATTGGCATGGGTATGCTGGTGTCCATGATGTCCATGGTGGTCATGGCTAGGCGAGATTATGGGTTCGCTCATTTTTTTACCGTCGGTGGCGGGGCATTATCAACCCCTTGCAGGATCAAATGGGCATCCTCATGGGGATCGATGCCGATGACAGAACCCGCCTTGGCAAATATGCCAGCGACCCTGTCGCGATACAACCGCCAGAGGATGCCGGGGTCGGTACCGGTCCCCAGCGTCTTCGCCAGGCTGGTGATATTGGCGGTATCCGCCTGGGCTTTGGCCAGTTGTTCACTGGCCTTGGCATGGGCGATTTGCAATGTCCGGTCGGCGGTCTGGGTGGCTTTTTGCGCCCGCCGCGCCGCGTCATTGTGGGCGCTGGCGATATTTTGCTCAGCCAGCTGGCTGGAGGTCAGCACGGCGTTGAAAGCGCTGACCGCTTTTTCCGGCAATGAGGACTGTACATCGACGCGTTCGATTTTAATTCCCAACCCGCTGCCTGCGGCTTTGAGCGCGGTCAGGCTCTGATTGATGCTTTGCTGTAAATCGCCGCGCATCCGTTCGCGCCGCTCAACCACATTGCTATCGCTGCTCACCAGTTCGGGCCTGGCGACCAATATGGTATCCAAATCCCGCGAGGCGCTCACCACCACGGCCGCACGTTCCACCAGCCGATCCAGCGCCGGGGCGATATGCGGTCCCTGCAGCACGTAATCATAGGGATCGGTGATGGTGTAAAATACGCGCACATCGAGTTGCACCACACCATCATCGCCAGTCAGCAGATAGCCGGAGCCGGCAAGGGTATCGCTGGGAGGAACGCCGCCGTAGTCCGCCTGCTGCGCCTCGGATGACCGCAGCAAAGACACGACCCGCCGCTCAATCACCCGGGCGCCAGCCGGCAGAATCACCACCCGTTCAAACGGACTAGGCCAGGCCAAGAGCAACCCCGCGTGCCGGATACGCTGTAATGACTCAAAACGCAGCACCACCGCCTGACTGTCGGGGCCTATCTGGCGCACATTGGAGAACAGCCATGCGCCCGCGGTTAACAGCGTCACGGCATAAAGCGCCAGGAAAGCCAGCCGGCCGGACTGGGCCCACGGCCCCCCCTGGCCTATTCCGCGCAACAACGCACTTCTCATGGCCGCCGCACCGCGGCGGGGGGAGTCACAGGCGCGGGCGATAATTGCGGCGGCCCTTCAACCAGCACCCGGAACGGCGCCGCGTCAGTACGCAGCACCAGCCGGGTGCCGGTGTTGACAATCGTGCTTAAGGTATCCAACGAGCGCAGCAGGTTATATAGCGCGGGCGAACTGGCGTAAGCCTTACCGTAAATTTCCGCGGCCTGTACTTGCGACTGGGCTTCGATAGCCGCCGCCTTCACCGAGGCATCCGCTTCAATGATACGGGCATCGCGTTCGGCGGCGGAACGGATCTCAGCCGCCTGACGCTTGCCTTCGGCCGTGCGTTCGGTGGCGATGGTTTCGCGTTCGGCGCGCATACGATCCACCGTCGCGCCCAGCGTAACCGACGGCAGGGTCAAACGTTCGATGCCCACCTGCACCAGGCGCACGCCATAACTCTGCCCCAGCGCCGGCTCAATTTGCTGGCGCAATCGCTGTTCGAAATCATCCAGGTGAACCTGGGCCGGATCGGTATTCACCAGGTCGGCCAACGGGAAACCGCTCGCGGTGGTTTCCAGCGCCGAACCAACAAAGGTTCGAATCTGTCGCGCGGCTTCATCCGGCTGGTTTTGCACCGCGCGCATAAACCGCTGAACATGCTCCGAGTCGGACTGCACCTGCCAAACGGCATACGCCTGCACAATGATGCGCAACCCGTCGCGGGTGCCTACATCCTGCAGACCGCTGGACGTCGTGCGCAGCCGCAGATCCACCGGTACCGCCGCTTCAAACGGCAACGGCAATCGCCAGGCCAGGCCGGGGGTCAGCAAAACCCGCACCGGATTGCCGAAGCGGGTAATCACCGTCGCCTCGCCTGAACGAACCTGCACCAGGCAAGCCGCGGCGATAAGGAAAACCAATAGCGCCAAAGCCAGGCCAAGGCGACGCCAAGGCCTGGATTGCGGTGCATGGAGGTCATGGTCATGATCATGGTCATGTTGATGTGACAAGCTCAAAGGACATTCTCCGGCATTCGTTACTACTTGGCTTTAGGCGCGGGCGCATCAAGCGGCGCGGCAAAGCTTCTCAGATCTAGAGTAGGCGGTTCGCCAGCATCGATACGATGGTCGAGGATAAGCACGGAGGCTTTGCCAAAACTTTGATTGAGCTGGTTGAAATAGGTTTCGGTCAGAAAGGCTTGCCCCGCGTTTTGCCAGGACTCGCGCTCTGCGCTAAAACGCAAATCGGCGGCTTGCGCCAACGCCAGATTTTCATGGGCGGCGGCGGCGGCGCCATCGGCCACCAAACTGGCATTGAGCTGCGCGTCGTCAAGCCGCGCGGCCGATTGCCCCCGTTCACGGGCAATGAGCGCCTGGGCGGCGATTTGCGCCGCCTGGACTTGATGATAGGCATTGGCGGCGCCGGCCGGCGGATGGATGGCCTCGATCACAATGGCCAGTATTTCCACGCCGCTGTGCATCTGATCCAGGCGGGTTTGCACCACTTTGCCGATTTCGCTGGACAGAACCGACCGCTGATTACCGAGCACATCGTCCAGGGTGCGCGAAGCAAAGTCATGCACCAGAACCCGATTGGCCGTACTGCGGATCAGCGCCGGCACATCATCGGTATTGTAGGTCGCATCCATCGCCGCCTGATCATGTAAACCAATGCGGTAGATAAATCTGACATCCATGTTAACAATCTGAAAACTTTGTTTATTCGCGGAGATACCCGCTATCACCTGCGATTTCTCGCTCGGGTGGAAGGCGTCCCATAACCGGTTGGCGCTATCGGGGGCGGGACCTTCGGCGGGCGCCGACTCGACGACGGCCGAATTGGTATCGGCACCGGTGGTAAGCTCATGCACCACGCCATTTTCCACCGTCAGCACCCGGCCGAACGGCCAGGGCAAACCCAGGTTCAAGCCCGGCGCAATAACCTTGATCGGTTTACCAAAGCGTTCATAAATACCACGCGCATTGGTGGCGATTTCAGTCACGCCGGTCAGCAGCCAGCCAATCACCAGCAATGACGCCAAAATCGGCAGAAAGGCGCGGCGCATAAACGAGAACGCCCAGATTTGCCGTAAATCGATGCCAAACCGCTGTTGCAGCTCATTTTGGAAAAGCTGCAGCGGGCGCGGCGGCCATTGCAGTTGCGCGGCGACGATACTATCGCCCACCAATCGCGGCTCTACTCGATCGCGCCGTGGATTGAACAGCGAGAGCAGCCCGCGCAGCAGCAATTCCAGCGCTACCAACGCCGGCAATAGCCCGATAAGCGTCGCCAAATAACCCGGCCAGGGCACAGTGGCGCCGGCGAACAGCAGGCAAGGCACACTAAGCAACTGCACTGCAATGACAACGCGCACCAAGGCGGCGAGACTAGCCGCTTCGGGCCATTCGCCGGCGGCATAGGCTACCAAATGGCGTTCGAGCACCAGTAACGCGAACGCGGCTAAAATCAGCAGCCCGATGCCGATATAGGCCCAATCATCAGGTTGTCCGGCCTGAGCGGGAAAATTCCAGCCGGCGCGCACCACCAGCAACACAATCAGCGATAACCCGGTCAACCATAAGACATTGACGCCAATATGACGCATCGTTTTTTGCAGCAGCTTCTGCAAACGCTTCGGCGGAAGGGCCGCGGTATCGACGTCATTCGGCTGCGGCCCCGCTTCTTCAGGAGAGGGCGCTTGCCTGGATGCCAACAGAAGCGTAATAGCCTCGGCGCGCCAGACCGCCACTTGTCGCGCGGACTGGATGCCGGCGATCAGCATCAGCAATGCCGCGCTGTTATTGCACAGCAGCGACAGCCAAAGCGAGCCGGGGGCAATCCAATCGACAAACAGGGCCAGAAGCAACAAGGCAACATAAAGAAGGCCCAGCCCAAGGGCGAAGCGATATAAATTACGGGACTGGAAAGCCGCCCGCTGAAACCGCGGAAGAGCCTCTATATTGGCTGTTTCATCATCCAAATCGACGCGCATGATTACTCAAAATAAGTGTCTATGTTGGAAGGCGTTTCCCCTCCAAAGAATCATGACTTTATAGCATCAGGATCGGGCTAAGGCTAATGACTTGCAAAAATAAGTGTAACAATTGCATTACGTTGGCGGGTGGTTCAGGCGTGATTGCGCGCCGCATGCGCCTTGATGTAAAACTGGCTGAGGTTTTCAATGATTTCCACCATCAGCGGATCATCGCCTCGCCCTTGATGGCGTTCCATGCCGATATCCACCAGCCTCAGGACTTCGCGGGTGACTGTCGCCGAGGTGCCGAGATCATCGGTCAATTCCATTACCGAACGCAAGTCCTTGGCCGCGATGGCCAGCGTCGCCCCGCTGGAAAATAATTATCGGTTTGCCATGCCAGCGGGATACGGTGCGCCAAGGCCCAACTGCCTCCGCTGCGAATGCTCACCACCTTGATAATGGTATCGGGATCGAGCCCCGCCTTAACGCCGGCTACCACCATTTCCGAGGCGGACGCCAGCGCGGCGAACGGCATCGCCTGATTAATGGTCTTCATGGTGGCGCCCAAACCCGGCTGATCGCCGACATCGATGATGTTTTTTCCCATCGCCCGCAATATCGGCAGCATTGACTGTTGCAGCGCCGACGGGCCGGACGCCATGATAGTCAGCGAGGCGTCGGCCGCCCCTTCCACGCCGCCGCTGGCCGGCGCATCCAAAACAAAGAACTTACCCTCGGCCCGTTGCGCCAATGCCCGGACAAAGACCGGCGAAAGACTGCTCATCACAACATCTGCCGCGGAATCCGCCGCTGTGGCGCTGATTTCAGCCAGTCGTTGCCGGCTGTCCGGCCGTGGGTCGAAACCGATAACCGCGTAACCGGCGGCAGTGAGATTTTTTGCCATATGCCAGCCCATTTGCCCCAAGCCAATCATGCCGATATTCATGTCCGATTCTCCGTAGAAAGTTGACTATAACGCCGTACACCCTCTTTCAGCCGACGATTGCCGTCCGTTATTCCGGCCAAAGCCAGTCGCAGCGAAGGGGGACTATTGCGCGGTCCAGCCGCCGTCCACCAGCAGATGATGCCCGGTAACCAAATCGGCGCCGGCAGAAGCAAGGTAGACCACCGCGGTGGCGACCTCCGAAGCCAGCCCCAGGCGTTTAATGGGAATTCGCCGCATGACTTCGGCGGCAATTTCGCGATCTTAAAAGGTTTTTTTGAGCAGCGGCGTATCCACAAACGTCGGACCGACGCAATTGACCCTGTTCCCCCGCTCCTCCCACTCGATAGCCATGACTTTGGACATATGCACCAAACCGCCTTTGCTGGCGGCGTAGGCTGAACGCTTGTAAAAACCGACCACCCCGATCTGCGAGGCGATATTGATGATTCGGCCGGGCCGGTTGGCGTCCAACATCCGCCGGCCGACCTCCTGGCTCAAAAAAACACCGATTTCAAATTCAGATCGAGAATGTAATCCCAGGTCTGCTCATCAACATCAATGGCGGATTGTTGAATAGTGGTGCCGGCATTATTCACCAGAATATCGATTGGGCCGACGTCGCTTTCTATCTGCGTTATCAGCCGGGGGTAACCGTGAATATCGATCAGATCGGCCTGGAACGTATACATAACGCCGCCATAAAGTTTTTTGGCTTTTTGCGCGACCTGATCGAGCAAGGCTTTATCGCGCGCGACGATAGCCACTGTCGCGCCGGATTCCGCCAGCGCATGAGCGATGGTTTCGCCCAGCCCTTTGCTGGCGCCGGTGACCAGGGCGATTTTACGATCAAGACGAAAACCCGGGATGTAGTGCATCAGTCCTCTTCAAGATGACAGGCGAAATTGATTGGCCGCCGGACCCATCCGGCGGGGGTTATTAAGCGCCGTCAGGTCGAATTGATGATCGCGTCCGGCGAGGTTTCAAAAGGCGACAGCAGTTTCTCCGCCGCGTCCCGCAACACCGATACCGCGCCGAACGCGCCGGGCTTGGTTAAGATGAAGGGATGGCGACCGGCCGGCAGCCGGGCAATGGGTACGCGCCGGCGAACGTCTGCCGAATGTCGCCGAATTGCGGGTCTCTATCGGCGTGGGCGCAGGCACAATCCAGAAAGCCTTGCTGGAGCTGCAAAATGATAATCTGGTGACGCTGGCGTCCAAACAGCGGCAAGGGACTTTTATCGTCGAAAAAGATCTGGGCGGCTTGTGGTCTTCGGCGGGGCTCCATTCTCTCTCGGTTATTATGCCGCTGCCGCTGAGCTGGGAATTTCAGGGACTGGCCACCGGACTGCGCGCGGCGCTGGACGAACATAATGTTCCCTCTTCTTTTGTGTTCGGGCATGGCTCGACGCAGCGGTCCAAGGCCTTAAGCGATACCTTGTTTCATGTCGCGGTCATGTCGACGCACGCGGCCAAGAAAATCATTGCCGCCAAGCCGGCATTTTATATCCATACCACCTTTGCGCCCGGCAGCTATTATGCCGCCGACTCGGTGATCGTGGTCGCCCGCGCGCCGCGCGATCAACTACCGGAGAAGCTCCGGGTCGGCATCGATCGTCTGTCCATTGATCACGCCGCGCTGACGCAAATGGAATTCCCGCATTCCCCCTATGTGGATGTCAGTTATGCCCATATCCCCGCGGCGCTGATTAATGGCGTCTGCGATGTCGCGGTTTGGCATCATTCGGCTTTCGGCCTGTCCCTGAATCATCAGGAATTAACGACCTGACCCCTTTCCGCTTCAGCGTTGGCGTTATTAACCAACGAAATGTTCTCCGCCGCGCTGGTGATTGATAAAAGCAATACGGTGACCCGGGCGGTGTTGGATGAAATCGACATCGATCACGTGCAGGCGATACAACGCGAAGTGGTCGCGGGGAAACGGCTGCCCAGTTATTGAAACTCGATAGCCAACCCAATGCCGTCATTGGATAACCAGTGGCGGCATTGGGTTGGCTATCGAGGCGACGTATTGCAATGTTGAACGTTGCCGGGATGTTTAACATAAACACCTTATTATGGTGATATCTCAATTCAATAAAACGTCGTCAAAATGTTATCAATAGATCGCAACGCTATTAATCCACAGTCCAATAATGAATCATCTCATGTATCAGCCCCTCCAAACGCCATTGCCAGTCAATTAACTGATGCGAGTAATTCCTCTGACGCATTAGTGAATAATTACCCTAATCCGCAGACCGCAGAGGAAGAGGAAGGGAATTTCCAGCAAGCGCTGGCCGAAAGCGTGACCACTGCTGAAGAAGAAGAGAATACCCGGCGAACGGAGGCCGAAAGACTGGCGGAAGCGGCAAGACTGGCGGAGACCGAAAGACTGGCCGCAGCCGAAGAAGAAGAGAATTTCCAGCGGGCGCTGGCTGAAAGCCTGTCCACTGCTGAAGAAGAAGAGAATACCCGGCGAGCGGAAGCCCAAAGACTGGCGGAAGCGGCAAGACTGGCGGAGGCCGAAAGACTGGCCGCAGCCGAAGAAGAAGAGAGCTTACAGCGAGCAATGGCCGAAAGCCTGTCCACTGCTGAAGAAGAAGAGAATACCCGGCGAGCGGAAGCCCAAAGACTGGCGGAAGCGGCAAGACTGGCGGAGGCCGAAAGACTGGCCGCAGCCGAAGAAGAAGAGAACTTACAGCGAGCAATGGCCGAAAGCCTGGCGATGAAGCAACAATTGCCCTTATCCCATCATGAGGATGCAATCGAACGGCTTGCCTCTCATCTGGCAACAGAGGGATATAGTATTCGAGACAGCAACGGAGAAGGTAATAACTGCTTATTCTATTCCATTGTGCAGTGCCTCTTACCTGCGGATACTGATAAAGATAAAATCAAACAAGTCGCTCATGCGTTACGCGCGCAATATGATTCGTTCAATCCCGCCAGTAGAGGCCAGGGATTATATTTCGATAACAAAACGGTGGGCGCCACCGAGAGCGGGCATGCCTCGGTTATCATAGAACTGGTTAATAACCAGATCGCAGCCCTGCTTGAACAACAACAATTGGCTCCCCTTGCAAATGACCGGCAACAGGGCAATGAAGCAACATTTCCACTGAATATTCAGATTGAACTCATCGTACCCATTATTGATACAAACGATACACCTTATGGCTCGATGGGTAAGTTTCAGGCGGCTCAGGCAACCACTCAGACTATTTCACATAATATCAGAATATTGGAAATGCCAGGGCACTATCAATCAATACTGAAGCAACCGTAAAAAAAGCAATTGATAATAAAAACGCCGAAAACTAGCCAGCCAGCCTTAAGGCTGGCTTCATCGTCCTTTGTGGTCAACACGCTTACCAGGCAATGCTGCCGCTTACCTAAGAGCGGCCTTTTACCCCTGAACGTTAAAAACGCTGAAGCTTGCGCCTTGCTCAAGCCCAAAACGCGCTAAGGGTAATGCCGCTCGGCAGCCTCCAGTGCAACGATCATCTCTTATCCAACCCGTCTTAGCCAATCCGCCGCCTGGCGATAAAACCGCCGATAACCGCAGGCGCCTACCGCAGCTTGCAACAAACACGATCATCTCAGTGTGACGATTTCATGATCCGGCGCACTAAAAATCCTCAATTAGCACATATTGACAAAGTATCATACCGCTTATTAATTACCGTTGATGCCCGGTAGAACTTTCATTTGGAAAACTATAGCAAGTTAATCATTAGCATTGCTGTTTAGTAATTTTTTATTCATATTCGGAAAAGAAATGTATCAACTGAGAATCCGTGCATTACTCAACGCGATATGGTGCCAGGTCGCTGTATTAACTTTGTTATTGATCGCGGCACGCTGCTTTATGTTCCATGTTTTTGTCGATCCCCGGCAAGTCATGGGACACGCCAGTGCTATCAAGTCTATGTGGTTGACTGGAATACGTTTTGATCTCAGGATCACCGCGATACTACTCTTACCCTGTCTGTTGTTCGGCCTGGTGCTGGCCGTCAAGGAACGGGGCTGGCCTTGGCTGGCGCGCACCGCCCGCGTCTATATCGGCCTGGTGGCGTTTTTGATCATCATGGTCTCAATCATCAATTTTTATTACTATCAAACCTATCATAACTTCATAGATATTTTCGCTTTCGGTCTGGTGGACGATGACTCGGGCGCGGTGGTCAAAAGTATCTGGCAGGATTATCCCATTGTTTCCGGCATTTTGGCGGCGGGAGTGCTGACCGCCATCAATGCGGCGCTGACTAGCCATTTTTTGCCCAATGTCATACGCCCGCTCAAGCCATCATGGCCGGTGGGTTTATCAATCCTGTATCTCGCGCTGACGCTGGGTTTATTGGGCGTCATGGCGCGCGGCAGCCTGCAAACCTTTCCGTTACGGCGCAATGACTCGCAGATTTCAACCATTACGGTGCTCAATAAGTTAACGCCCAATGGCTTGATGGCGACAGCCTGGGCCATCGGCGATCATATGGCCGATGTGAGTTTCAAGGCGGTATCCCACCAAGAGGGCAACCAATTGTTGCGTCAAGCCGGCTTGAATTCACTTGATGGCCGCACGCCGCAAAATCCCTGGTTGGCTGAACATAAACCCAATGTGGTCATGGCGCTGATGGAAAGTATGGGCAGCAACATGCTGGCCTTCGATCAGATGCCGGATAATGATCTACTCGGCGCGCTGCGCACGCCTTTTGAAACCGACTTCGTTTTTCATCGTTTTGTTTCGGAAGGCAATGGGACCGCGCCTTCGTTGGCGGCGCTATTTTTCCAAAGCCCGGTGCAAAACATCAGCCACTCTTCCGCGCAACATGTCCTGCTGGCCAATACCCCTTTTGCTATCTACAAAAAAGCCGGCTATAAGGTGATTTTCATCACTTCGGGTAGTTTGATGTGGCGCAATCTTGGAAATTATTTGCCTTTTCAAGGGGTTGATCAAGTCTATGGCCAGGAGACGCTTGAATCGATGTACCCTGAGTCAAGGCAAGAAGTCACCGACTGGGGCGTACCGGACGATTATGCGTTTCGCTTGGCGGCAACACTGCTGGCCCAGGCCAAACAGCCATTATTTATCAGCATCCTGACCGTGACCAATCATCCGCCTTATATCGTCCCCCCCCACTATCATCCCAATCCGGTGACGACTTCACCTGAGTTGATGGCCCACGCGGAAGTGACCGATCAGGAGCAAGCCAACATACTGCGCACTTACCAGTTCGGCACTAATTCATTGGGTGACTTTATTGCCACCATCAAAAACTCGCCATTGGGTGATAACACGTTGATTGCCGCCTCAGGCGACCATCAAATGCGTCGATTGAAAGCGGTTTATCCCCGTGAACAATTTTTGGATCGCGGCGTGCCTTTCTATATTTACGTGCCGAAAATTATCCTGGATCACAGCGCATGGCGCTTTGACGCCGCCCGGATAGGCTCGCACAAAGACATTATGCCAACCCTGTACGCCTATTCGCTGTCGGATACCCCATATCAGGCGCTGGGCGGCAGGAATATGCTGGCGCCAGACGATGACAGCAGCCGGGCTTTCGGCTATAACGCCGAGTTATGGATCGACAGCCAGGGAGCTTACCCCTTGGTAGGCCGACCGGCGTTTTATCCCTGGGCAACCGATGGCAGTTTGACGTTGCAGTCGGGCTCCTTGCCGGTAACTAAAACGCAGCTCCTGCGACAAACTGCTTACCCTGACTTATTGCGTTGGCAGTTGAATGCCCGAGTGAAGGGTTTTTCAGATTAACCATGACCGGCGGCAGCACTCTTTTGGCTGCCGCACATCACTTCCGGCTAGCGAAATCACGTCCTGAATTGAGCAAACTATCCGCCATCACCACGGTATTTTTACCCAGTCGTTTCGCCTCATAAAGCGCGAGATCCGCCTGTTGGATACACGCCTTCAGATCGCAGCCGGCGTGACGCATACTCACGCCAATGGACACGGTCAAATTAAATGGTTGTAACGAATCAGGTAAAAACAAGGTATTCTCAATAGCGAAACGGATGCGCTGGCAAATCAGCTTTACCGTCACCGGATCGGAATTCCGGATAAAAATAAGAAATTCCTCACCCCCGTAGCGCCCCACAAAATCTCTGGCCCTTGTCGTGCCCCGAAAAATTTCCGCTATCTCATACAATACCTGATCACCGATAAGATGACCGTAACGATCATTGACCAATTTAAAATCATCCAGATCGATAAGCCCCACGCCAAAAGATTGCTTTTCCGAAGCCAGCCGGACGATCTCTTGATCTATTCTTTTACGATTATTCAAACTGGTGACGCTATCTATCATGGCGAAATCTTTAATTCGAAGACTGGCTTCCACATATTCATTATTGCGGATCAAAGTATAATACGTGATGTAAAAGCACAGACACTCGGTAGCCACATAAGCTAATCTGGAGCTGAAATGGGGATGTGCCGCCGTTGACAGTAATGATGTGATCATTTCACAAAATATGATACTTAACGTGATGTAGAACATCACTTTAATGCGCCTTTTCCGTTTTCGCCAGAGCTTAACCGTAAGCAAAATCAAGTATATCAACAATATAGCTATTTTTTCATTCAATGCGGCATGCACATTGACCATAGCTACCACCATCGAAATCAGGCCGCTTAGCCAACCACCGATCAGTGTGGCAAAAATAACAGGCAACATGGCGAAATTGCCGGGATGAGCCCCTGATGAAATCAGAAATTGCCACTGTAGAAAAAGAGAAATAAGCCCGGCCGCCATGCCAAAAAAAATTCTCTGACGCGACGATGAAAGATAAGAGAAGGCTTTTTGCTGACTGAAATGAAAATAAACTAACGATAACGAGGCAAAAATGATACAGGCGATGACAAAGACAGGAAAAAACAGTGTCAGAATTCCCATTCCAGAATACCCTAGATCAAATAATAACAAATATGCGATATCGATTATTTAAAAAAATAAGTTATTATTTAAAATTTTTTTATCCGGAAGGCATATCGGATAAGAGAGTTTAATCACCCTGACCGCTTATTCTGATCAAATATGAAGTGACGTTAAATTAATTTTTAAGTAGACACCTTGGCTCTCTGTTTTGCTAATCGTTTATATCGATCGTAAAACCAACAACCCATAGATGGATTCTATCAAGCATGACCACGCTATTGCTTTTAACGATCCCTTGATGAAGTCGCTCAGCGGGTCATCAGAACAATAGCCGGCCCTTCTCTTTACCCGACCTATTGCCGCGAATAAGCCGCCGCCTTGAGGAATAATTCATGATCAGGACGAATGCCGGTATATAACGCGAATTGCTCAATGGCTTGCAACGCATACACTTCCGCGCCGGTAATCACCGTTTTGTGCTGTTGACGGGCATAACGAATGAGCGGGGTTTCCGCCGGCAACGCCACCACGTCAAACACCACGGCGGCGCTATTCACATCGCTTTGGCTAAATGACAATTGATCGGCTTGCGGGCCGCCCTGCATTCCCACCGGCGTTGCATTGATCAATAGGCTGCCATGCAGTCCGGTCGTATCGGCGGCACGGTATTCATAATGGTACAAATCGGCAAGATCCCGCCCGGTTTTCTCATTAGTTGCAACAATAAATCCTTCCGTCAATCCTCTATTTTTCAGAGCGCAAGCCACCGCCTTCGCCATGCCGCCGCTGCCCCGCAGGACAAACACGCTATCGGCGGAAACCTGATATTGCTCAAGCAATGTGGCGATGGCGATGTAATCGGTATTGTAGGCCTTCAGATAACCCTCGGTATTGACGATGGTATTGATGGAATGAATGGCCAGCGCCGACGCATCCAATTCATCGACCAAGGGTATGCAAGCTTCCTTGAAAGGCATGGAAATAGCACAACCGCGAATCCCCAACGCACGAATGCCGCCGATAGCCGCCGGCAAGTCAGTGGTGGTAAAAGCTTTATAGAGATAATCCAGATCCAGCGCGTCATAAAGAAAATTATGGAAACGGGTGCCGAAATTACTCGGTCTGGCGGCCAGCGACATACAGATCTTGGTGTCTTTATTCAAGTGACGAGTCATTGATTTATTCCTGCGGCAGCACATCGTTATATTATACTCGATGCATGTCAAACCGCGATCATTCTACCTTCCGTCCGCGCCCTGCCGCCGCTGACAGCAACGGCGGCCATGGCAAATTACTGATATCCGCCCCGCGCACGCTAAACGACGCGAATGTCTGGCGTTATGGCAGAGAACTTGACGTTTTCCCCGGTGAATTAACCTGGGTTCTTAACGGCAGTTCATCTGTTTCACGAGTAATGACCGGTACCGCCAAGCTACTGGCTATCCCCCAGTAATAACAGACCAATGAAATAACCAGCACCAGAATCATATCCCAAGGCGCGCCGATGGCCCCGACGCCACCGAAAGTACCGAAATAAGAGAGAATAGCCAGCGCGATGTAATAAACCAGCAGCCACCAGGAACTAAATAAATCATGATTGAAGTTCTGATCTTTCTTGCCAAACAGCACATAAACCAGCCAAGCCATGATCAAGATGGGAATTAATAGCTCATTGACTGACCAACCGCTCCAATAGACCAGTAGCGTACTGGCAATAAAGGCCAACGGGCTCAATAAACCGAACAGCGGCAATTTGAAGGGCCGAAACATCGACGGCAAGCGTTTGCGAAAAGAGCCCGCACAGACGGGGCCAGGCATATAAGTGAAAACCGTTGCTGAGGTGACCGCGCCAATCAATCCGCCCCAAACCTGAAACTCCGAAGGCAGCGTCCAGGCGATGGCCAGAACCAACGACAACCACAAGGCCCCCCGGGGAACACCGGAGGCCTCATCTACTTTGCCGAATATCTTGAACAGATGACCATTACGGGCCCAGGCAAATAATACCCGGCTGGCTCCGGCCAGATAAATATTACCGGTACCGGCCGGTGAAATCACCGCATCAATCAAAATTAGGTTAATCAACCAGGTAATCCCCAAGCTTCGCGCCAGATCGGCATAAGGAGATTGGAAGATTTGTTTGAGTCCGACCCAGCCATGGCTTGACAAAATATCGGCGGGCACCGCCCCCATAAAAGCAAACTGTAAAGCAATATAGATCACAAAACTGACTGCTATCGCCAGGATGATGGCGATGGGTACGTTACGTTGAGGATTTTTCGCCTCGCTGGCAAAATCCACCGCTTGACGAAAACCCAGATAAGCGAAAACGATGCCGGCCCCGGTGAGGGAAGAGAATACGCCATGCATTCCGCCTGGCGGTGGGGCCGGCACCGCCAGATTACCGCGATGGAAATAACCGAATAGCGTGATAATCACCATTATCGGCACGATAAATTTGAAGGTAGTGATAATGGTATTAACGCGGCCAAAAAAACTGACGCTCCAATAATTGAGCAAAAAGAAACCCAGCAAGAGTAAAATCTGTACTACAAAACCGAGTAAGCTAGGCGCGCCGTTCGCATTACCCAGCGCCGGCCACCAATACATGGCATATTGTCTGACCGCTTCGACCTCAACACCAGCGGTACTGGTGTAAGCCAGCAAGGAACTGACGCCGATAACGAAACCCACCACATTGCCATGAGTATAATTGGGGTAACGGACGAATCCGCCGGCACGGGGAATGGCGGCGGCCAATTCAGCGAAAACCAAGCCAATCAGTAAAACGATTATCGCGCCGAGTATCCAGGAATAACCGGTCAGCGCACCGGCATATCCCGAACTGGTCAGCGCGGCATAGAGCCACCCGGAGCCGATCATGGATCCCACCCCAAGTAGAGTCAGATCCACCAAGCCCAACTTCTGTTTCAATTCACCCTGAGCCATAATCACCACCATATAATAAGAAAATGGAACGGCAACTCCCGTGCGTTCAACTCGGGGGTTTCAAGAAAATCAATCGATAAAAAGCCGCAGTCGGTTATCTCCCGGTGGAATAATCATCACGTAATTCCAGCATGATACGTGCCAAGTCGAGATCGGCGGGCTACGCGCGGGCTTGATGAAAATTTGCCGTTTGGCTCGTTGGCAAACTTTCCGCACTGGCCAAGTGCGCTTGCACTGGATTTACCAGGTTAATGCCCCACAATGGATCATGGCGGTCTGCCCTGCATGGGTTACAAATGACTGAACACCAATACGGCTATCCCGCCAAACAAGACCCATTTCACCAGGTAATAAAAGGTCCGGTTTTTCTTTTTCAGATATTTACCTACTTTACGCACGGCATAAATATATTTGAAAGCGCGATTGACCGCGCCGGTGCGGTCAGTATCTAAATTCGGCGCGACCGCGGCGCTCATCAAGTGACGTCCCAGCCAATGATTAACCGCCTGCGCCCAGCGATAACGCATTGGCCGTTCGATATCGCAAAACAAAATCAGCCGCTGCTTGCCACTGAGGTTCTCGGCATAATGGATATAGGTTTCATCAAACAAGACATCCTCGCCGTCGCGCCAGCTGTAGCGCTGACCGTCAACTTCGATAAAACACCGCTCATCTTCGGGCGTCAGCAAGCCGAGATGGTAGCGCAAAGAGCCCGCATAAGGATCGCGGTGACGAGGTAATCGACTGCCATCGGGCAATTCAGCGAACATAGCGGCTTTCACCGAAGGAAGCGTACGTAATAACGCGGTTGTTTGCGGGCATAACGCAATCGCAGAAGGATGGTTGTCTTCATACCACTTAAGATAAAAACGTTTCCAGCCGGTTTTGAAAAAAGAATTGAATCCTGCATCGTTATATTTATCGGAAACCTTAATCTCGCTCTGCTCCAGCAAAGCCAAGCCTTCATCACGAATCATCCGCCAATGATTTTTCAGCGTTATCAGTTCGGGCAACTCTTCTGGCCTGTGAAAAGGCGACAGGGGAATAGCGGAAAATAAATACATGAATACATTCATTGGCGCGACAAATGTGGAATGATCGGCAAGCTGCCGCCAAAAACCAAAGCGAACGCGGCCGCGATAATGAATATACAACGCACACACGATCATTAGCAGCAGAACAATATATTTCATGACAATACCTAAGATAAAGTTAATTATTTAGATTAATAAAAGTATAATATTGAATCATTTCTTTAATGCGTCATTATGCATCGAACTTAATTATCGGCGGATCGAAACAGGCGACAATAACGCCTTAACCATTCTGGCGAAACAGACTATTGTCAGGCGACGTCATGGCGAACGTTAACCTTACGTTTACATACTGCCCACACTAAAAAATAGAGTCAATTTCAAAATAAGCAAACGAAGCTTGCATCGACCCAGACTGGTAAACCCGATTTTGCCTCGGCTATTGACCTTGTTTTCCAGCATGACCTGTCGCCAGCGGCGCCAGCTACCAATCTTTTTCTTCTATCATCAGCCATAAATGATATTTTAACTGGCCGACCGAAAGTCATAAAATCGTTACTATAATGTAAATTTTTCATTCTCAGATGAAGCATGCTAATCAGCATAGTGTGGTATATACCTACCCAGTTTGGAAAGTTCAGCCAATGATGGGTATCTTAAGGAGATATAATGAACGTTCTGACATTGGCCGGCAGTCCACGTTTTCCTTCGCGTTCAACAGCGCTGCTCACGATAGCGCAGCATTGGCTGGAACAACGCGAGATTAACGTTATGCCATGGAACTTATTCAATTTTAATCCTGAAGATCTTTTATACGGTCGTTATGACAGTCCCGGGTTGGCCGTATTTAATGACCAATTGGCGCAGGCCGATGGCGTCATTATCAGTACGCCCATATATAAAGCCTCGTTTGCCGGAGCACTGAAAACATTATTGGATCTCTTGCCGGAACGCGCGCTTGAACATAAAGTGGTATTGCCGGTGGCTACCGGGGGATCGGTCGGCCATATGCTGGCTCTTGATTATGCGTTGAAACCGGTTCTCAACGCCCTGAAAGCGCAGGAAATTCTCTATGGCGTCTTTGCCGACGATACGCAGATAAGCCAGTACGACCGCGAACCCCGCTTGACGCCTGAACTGGAAGCTCGGCTGACGGAAGCCCTCGAGACGTTTGTGCATGCGTTGGAACGCCAGGCGCAATTTGCCCCGATAGGGGGATAATCGCCATCGATTACTCTATCCGCCGTGTGACGCACCGGCGGCTTTAACCCCGCCAATCTGCCCTCCTGACCAATACATCGCGACCCGTTTGCCATGCTTGACTATCCCGGCGTGTTATTCGGACCAGGCAAAACCTGATCCGAATAAAAAGCCACGATGGATTTTGTTCCCTGTTTAGCTTTTGCTGACCGGAACCAGAACGCCTTTCACCAAGGGATCATCGGTGCTTTGCAGCCATTGCTGCACCCGTGGATCAGCAAATGCCTTTTGCAGCTTTTCGATTTGTGTGTCGCCGATATAGGGCGTACCAATCACCAATTGCGAAGCAAAGGTTTTTGGCGCCGGCGGGAATAAAATGCCTTTATCGCGCGATACCTTGCCGGCGTCAAATTGCGACACATAACCGATGGCGGCATCAACGGAATTCAGCGCGCGCGGCATAGTCAACAAATCGAGTTCTTTAAAGTTTAAATGACGAGGGTTATCCTTGATATCTTTGAGCTTCGCGGTGCGCGGTTCCACCGCCGGGTCCAGGCCGATCAGGCCGATACGCTGCAACAGCCACAATGCCTGCCCCTGGTTGGCGCCATCGTTGGGCACCACAATCACCGCGCCTTCCGGCAGATCCTGCACCGTTTTATACCGGTCGGAATAGATACCGAAAGCCCATTGGAAAACCGGCAATGTCGATGTCAGTTTAAAACCGTTGGCATCCACCACCTGTTTCAACCACCATTGATGCTGATAGATTGTCCCGGCATATTGACCTTGCGCCACCGCCCGGTCCGCCTGCACCGGATCCTGCAAACCCACCGCTTCCAGTTTGATGCCATAGTCAGGCGCGACATGCTGACCGACATATTGGATCAACCGCTCCTCGCCGGCCATCGCCGGTTCAAAATGAATTTTCAACGTACTGCCGAATTGCACCTGCTGCTGCGCGCGCGCGTTATATTGCCAAACAGCGCCGCCAATCGCCGCCGCTATCACGACCACGGCCAGCGCCCAGGGCCAGCGTTGTTTTTTGCGAATCTCGAATTCGGGTTTTTGCATGATTAAACGTTTCCCTGATGATGAGTTAAAGCAACGACCAGCCGGTCGCCAATGAATTGGATTAATTGAATCGTCAAGATAAGCACCACGATGGTGGCGATCATAATATGGTTGTCGAAACGTTGATAACCATAGACCACCGCCAGATACCCGATACCGCCGGCGCCGATGGTGCCGGCAATCGCCGAGTATTCAATCATGGAAATAATATTGAGCGTGATGGCCGCCACAATGGCCGGCAATGCTTCGCTTAACTGAGCCTGGGTGATGATCTGCCAGGCCGAACCGCCGGAAACCAGGCCGACCGAGGTGACTTCCGGCGGCAATTCCCGCAGCGCGTTTTCCACCAGCCGGGCGAAAAACGGCGAGCCCGCCACAATCATCGGCACCACCGCGGCGGGGATGCCGATGGTAGTGCCGGTCAGCAGGAAGGTTAACGGAATAAGCGCCGCCATCAGGACCAGAAACGGCAACGAACGTCCCATATTGACCAGCCAGCTGAGGACCCGGTTCAGGGTGGCCCGGGGAAACAGACCGCGCGCCGAGGTATTGAATAGCGTGACGCCCACCACGCCGCCGATGGCTATCACAAACACCATGACGATGCCCACCATGAGCCAGGTTTGGCCATAAGCGGGCAGCATCAACTGATGTATCTGGCTCCAGGGCGTATCCTGGCTGATGACGCTTTCAGCGGCGGGTTTCATACCGCCTCCCGTAATGCCCGGCGATCCGGCATCGGTTCGCCTATGGGTTCGGCGTTCACCCCCAGCCGATGCAGGCGGCTGATGATGTCATCCGTAGCGTGCGCGGCGCCATTGAAACGCATCGCCACTTGCAAGCGGCCGGCCAACCGGTCCCCTACCCGCTCCACATGACCGCCCAACAAGTCGATCTCAACGCCGAGCTGTCGGCTGATACGGCTGATCCAATCGGGTTCCACCGGCTGATAAGCGGCGTAGGTCACCTGAAATAGCAGCCCTTCGCCAGTGGCGGGCCAGGCGTTGAGCGGGAACAATTGTTGGCCGAGCAACGAATCGGGCGCGGCCAGTAATTCGCGCACCAACCCTTGTTGAATAATGCTGCCGTTGCGTATTTCAGCCACGGCATCCGCGGCGTTACGAACCGCATCCATTTCGTGGGTAATCAGGATTATCGATAAGCCGAAATCATCGCGCAGTTGTTTTAGCAGCGCCAGAATGGCAGCGGTGGATTCCGGGTCCAGCCCCGAGGTGGCTTCATCCGCCAGCAATACCTGGGGTTGCAGCGCCAGGGCGCGCGCGATGCCGACCCGCTGGCGCTGACCGCCGGACAGTTGCGCCGGATAATAGCCGGCTTTATCGGCCAGGCCGACATTCGCCAGCAATTCATCGACGCGTTTAGTGATATCCCGCGGCACCACACCCAGATATTCCAATGGCAATGCGATATTTTCCCGCGCCGTTTTACGCCGCAACAATGCCGATGACTGAAACACCGTCCCTATGGCGCGCCGTTCGCGTCGTAATATTTCTCCCGATAATTGCGACAGATCCTGGCCGTTGACGCGGATACTGCCGCGACTGGGTTTTTCCAGCAAACTGATGCATTTCGCCAGCGTGGATTTGCCCGCGCCGCTCGGACCGACCACCGCGGTGATAGAGCCGGCCGGCACGGTCAGAGAAATATCCCGCAACACCTGGACGTGTTTGCCGTCCGGCGCCTGATACCCTTTAAACAGATGATCAATTTCAATCATGATAACGACCTCATTCATTAACCCAAAAACCGGCCGCTGCCGGTACCACGTTCGGTTGACGATAACGCGTCGCCGGATGCGGGGCGGTCAGACGCGCACCCTGATGAAATAATTTTTCCCGCAGCGTGCCGGCGGAATAGTCCTGTTTGAAAACGCCGCGTTTTTGCAATTCGGGAATCAATAACTCCACCACATCGGTGAAGGTTTCATGCGTCACGGCATAAGCCAGGTTGAAACCATCCACATCGGTTTCTTCCACCCAGGATTGCAATTCGTCGGCCACCGTCTGCGGGCTGCCGACCAATAGCGGGCCGAAGCCGCCGATACCGACCCAATCCGCCAACCCTTGCACCGTCCATTGCCGGTTGGGGTCGGCGGTGGAAAAGGTTTCCACCGCTGATTGAATGGCATTGGTATGGATGTGTTTTAACACCTGATCAGGCTGATATTGACCGAAATCGATCCCGGTCCAGCCGGAGATCAGCGCCAGCGCGCCTTCATAACTGACCCAGGATTTGTATTCGTTCCATTTCTCCTGCGCCTTACGATCGGTTTCGTCCACGATGACCGTCTGCAAGTTAAATATCAGGATGCTGTGCGGGTCGCGGCCGGCCTCGACGGCGCGGCGACGGATATCCGCCACGGTTTTTTTCAGCAGAATTTTTGATGGCGCGGCCACAAATACGCACTCGGCATGTTCAGCGGCGAACTGCTTACCGCGACTGGACGCCCCGGCCTGATATAGCACCGGTGTGCGCTGCGGCGAGGGTTCGCACAGATGAATGCCCGGCACCTGGAAGAAATGACCATGGTGATTGATGGGGTGGATTTTGCTCGGATCGCTGAAAATGCGCCGTTCGCGATCACGCAACACCGCGCCGTCTTCCCAACTGCCTTCGAGCAATTTGTAGATGACCTGGAGATACTCATCGCCATAGTCGTAACGGGCGTCATGATCGGTTTGCGTCTGTTGTCCGATATTGCGCGCGCCGCTTTCCAGATAGGAGGTGACGATATTCCAGCCGATGCGGCCTTTGGTCAGATGATCCAGCGTCGACAGCCGGCGGGCGAAAGGATACGGATGTTCGAATGACAGCGACGCCGTCAGACCAAAGCCAAGGTGTTCGGTCACCAACGCCATGGGGGTTATCAAGGCCAGCGGATCATTTACCGGCACCTGTGTCGCCTGACGAATGGCGGCATCGCCATTTCCGTTCAAGACGTCGTAAACCCCCAGCACGTCGGCAATAAACAGACCGTCGAATTTCCCTCGTTCCAGCAGACGGGCTAAATCAACCCAATATGACAGGTCCTTGTATTGCCAAGAACGGTCGCGTGGATGCGCCCATAAGCCGGGCGACTGATGGCCGACACAATTCATATCAAAAGCGTTCAGGCGAATTTCTCGTTGCGATGACATAACATTCTCCACAGTTGGCTGTACCGCACAGCGAAAACCGGGCGGGTCCATTTTTTGGTTATAGAATTAACTCGGTGCGCAGAGCATCGCCGGCAGGCCGACGGCGCTACCCTACAGTGTGGAAGCGGGACATCGGCCGCTGGAGGAAAGGGAGGGCAGCTTGCTAAGCAGCGCGTTAGCAATGGATTGCGCATGTTCCGCCACTTGCGGCAGTCCCATCAGTTCGCCGAAACGACCTCTCGCCGCCGGTCCCGCCACCAGCAGCCGCCGATTAGCCTCGCCGGTGAACCCAATGGCCTGGCTTTGCGCATCCACCAGCAGTCCCAGCCCCAATTCATCCGGTTGGATCTGCCCAAGCGCGGCAAGACCGCGTAATAGCAGATTGTCGTCCACCAACGATCCATGGGCCGGGCCGGTACTGACAATGAATTTTTGCGCGGTGAAATGCTCATCGCCGCCATCGCGCCGCCGTAAGTGCAGCTCGATATTGACGCCGTCGACGGCGATATCGCCGAGCCGGGCCGCCAGCACGCAAAACACGCCGGCCCGCTGTTTTTCCTGCAATAAGGCGCTGACTTGCGGCGCAATACGATAACGATGGACGTCCCAATAAGGCCGGACATGACGCAAGAAACGCCGCTGTTCCAAGGTCGATAGCTGTTGCCACAACGCCTGCCCGCGCGTTCTGACATCATCCAGCACCGCCTGCCAGGGAACGCCCTCGGCGGCCGCTTGCGCAACAGCCTGACGCACCCGCCGCAGCCAGTTGCGCGTCGTTGCGCACGACGAGTCCAGCGGTGGTTCGATCGACCAGAGGACATCACTGCCGGTCACATTGGGACGCGGAAGCAAGCCCCTGCGCGAAAAGGCGGTGATATGACCGCGATGACCGCGCAGTTGCAATGACGCCACGATATCGGCCATGGTCAAGCCGGTGCCGATTATCGCCACATTATCCGTGGGCGATACGGTCGCCAGCGCATTCTCCCGCCAGGGATCGGCAATCAGCGCGGGATGCTGACCTAGCGCCAGCGCCAATCGCGCTGGCAATGACGGCGGCGGATGGCTGACCGCCAGGATGGTGATATTCGCGTCGATCCGCTCGCCGCCCGCGGTGACGATTGTGGCGCCGGCGGCGGTCGGCCGCCAGTCGACGGCACGGTCCTGCAGATGGCGCAGCGTAGCCAGGCTGCGGCTTGCGGTTTCAGCGAAACGCGCGGCGATAAAACGGCCGAACGCGCCGCGCTGGGGATAGACTGCGCCATCGCGCCAAAGCGCCTGCGGATCGCGCGCCAGCTCGTCGCCGGACCGGAACCAGCGATCAAAGTCGCCCTGCTCGGCATCGGAAAGCTGCATTTTCGCCGCCGGAACATTGATGCGATGCGCCGGGTCCGTGGTGGAATACGCCACGCCGCCGCCAAGCGCGGCGCGCGGTTCTATCACCGTGACCTCTAGCGGCTGTTGCGCCTGACGCCCGAGATAAATGGCCAGTGCCGTGCCGGTAAAGCCGCCGCCGATTATCACAATACGATAACGGTCCGTCATCAGGACACCTTGCCCGGTTTGCCGGGGCGCGTATCATTGGCGATGGTTTCACCGAACGGACCGGTATTGACCTTGCCGCTGTCCTGGCGGGGCGGTTCGGCCAGCGGCAGCAAGGGCATAACCAGTTCCGCGAAACGGTGGGCCTCTTCCAGGTGCGGATAACCGGAAAATATGAAATTTTTGATACCCAGCGCCTGATATTCTTTTATGCGGTCCGCCACCTGTTGCGGATTGCCCACCAAAGCGGTGCCCGCGCCGCCGCGCACCAACCCGACCCCGCTCCAAAGATTGGGACCGATAACCAGACCGTCGCGGGAGCCGCCGTGTAATTGACTCATGCGCTGTTGGCCGGCGGAGTCCATGCGGGAAAATATTTTTTGCGCCGCGGCGATGGTTTGGTCATCCAGGCGGCTTATCAGTCGTTCGGCGGCGGCCCATGCCTCCTCTTCCGTTTCCCGGACAATGACATGCAGCCGGATGCCGTAATTCAATTCATGGCCCAATTGCTCGGCCCGCAGGCGGACCGCGGAGAGTTTTTCCGCCACCTGCGCCACCGGTTCGCCCCAGGTGAGGTAGGTATCGATCTGACCGGCCGCCACTTCCATGGCCTCCGGCGAGGAACCGCCGAAATACAGCGGCGGTCCGTCCGGTTGCACCGGCGGAAACAACAGTTCCGCGCCTTCGACCTGGATATGTTTGCCGGCGAAATCCACCCGTTCGCCTTTCAGCAACCGCCGGTACACTGTCAGAAATTCCTCCGTCACCTCGTAACGCTCGGCATGGCTAAGAAAGATACCGTCGCCCTTGTTTTCCACCGGATCACCGCCGGTCACCACGTTAACCAACAAGCGCCCCTGCGATAACCGATCCAACGTGGCGGTCATCCGCGCCGCCAGGCTCGGCGGTTGCAGCCCGGGCCTTACCGCCACCAGATAACGCAAGCGGCGGGTGATCGGCGCCAGCGCGGCGGCCACCAGCCATGAATCCTCGCAGCTTTTACCGGTCGGGATGAGGACGCCGTAGTAGCCGAGATTATCCGCAGCCAGCGCCACCTGCTGGAGATAGGGCAAATCCACTGATCTGCCGCCCTCGGCGGTGCCAAGGTAACGGCCATCTCCATGGGTGGGCAGAAACCAGAAAACATTCAATTTATCGGTGACTGACTGAGTCATTATGCATTCCCTATATAACGATGTTCATAATTTATCGAAAGGAAGTTAACCTTTGGTTATAAAACGGTTAGCACAGAGCATGCCAATTTTAACAATGCTATTTTTATATTATTTTCAGTAGGTTAAATGAATTTTTCTGCTAGTTGTTTGTTGCGCATGCAGCAGCGAATGCCCACCCGCTGTTGCATTGTCAACAGTGGGCGCCCGAAAAGGCCTCGCCCGGGCAAACCGCTTGGGGTAAGCTTTTTTGGCCGGGAATGTGACGTAATGATTATCATTCTGTTCCGCCAATCGATCTGGAGCCGTCCTATGCAGAACTCGCAATACGCTTTATCTCCTGAGCCGCCGACGCTTATCGATCCGGCGTCCAGGGCAATACAAAGTATGCTTGATCGTCTCGCCCCCACGGACGCCACAGTGCTCATCGTGGGTGAAACCGGCACGGGCAAAGAGGTGGTCGCCCGCTATCTGCACCATAATAGCCTGCGTCGCCATCAGCCTTTTCTGGCCGTTAACTGCGGCGCGTTAACCGAAAGCCTGGCGGAATCGGAACTGTTCGGTCACGAAAAAGGCGCATTTACCGGCGCGGACGCCATTCACCAGGGGTGGTTTGAAGCGGCGGAAGGCGGCACGTTGTTACTGGATGAAATCGGCGAATTAAGCCTGCCATTGCAGGTAAAATTGTTGCGCGTCTTGCAGGAACGGGAAATTACCCGCGTCGGTTCGCGCAAACCGCTCAAAGTCAATGTCAGGGTGATAGCCGCCACCCATGTGGATCTGGCTAACGCCATTCGTGAACGGCGTTTTCGGGAAGATCTGTTTTATCGGCTGAACGTCGCGTCGGTGACCTTGCCGCCGCTGCGGCAGCGGCGGGAGGATATCCCGCTATTGGCGGATTATTTTTTGCGCCTTTACGCCAAACAACTGGGCCGTTCCGAATTGCAACTGGCGCCGGAAACGTTGCTGGCGCTACTGCAGTATCACTGGCCGGGCAATGTGCGCGAACTGGAAAACACGCTGCACAACGCGGTGCTGCTCGGTAATGACACGCTGATAATGCCGCAGCAATTGAAATTCAATGCGGCGCTGACCGAGGCGACCGGCGGCCACGAGAATGATCTGGAGCGTTTTATCCGCCAGCAACTACTCAACGAACCCGGTCAATTATTTGATCGCATGGTCAGTACGCTGGTGCGCAGCGCTTTTGAACTCAATGACGGCAATCAGTTGCAGACCGCCGCACTGCTGGGCATCAGCCGTAATACCTTGCGAACCCATCTGGCCCATTTCGGCATGGTTAAACCACGCCGGCGCGTCGCGGGAACCGATGGACGCGAACGGTTCAGCTCTGCGCATAAACGCGAAATCCGTATCGGTTATCAGAAATACGGCAATCTGGGTATCGTTAAAGCGCGCAGAAGCCTGGAAAAATTGTTCGACCATCGCGGCATTCATGTGAGATGGAGTGAATTCCCCGCCGGACCGCAATTGCTCCATGCGCTGGATAACGATGAAATAGATTTCGGCACCACCGGCGAAGTGCCGCCTATTTTCGCCCAGGCGCAGGATACGCCCTTCGTTTACCTTGCCTATGAACCACCCGCGCCACAAAGCGTGGCCATGGTAGTGCCGTCCGGCAGCGCTATTCGCAGCGGCGCGGATTTAAAGGGTAAACGGATCGCGGTCAATAAAGGTTCGAATGTGCATTATTTGCTGATCCAGCTTTTGGAAGAGCAAGGGCTTGCGTTGGATGATGTCCGCATCCTTTACGCGCCGCCCAAATTTCCGCTGACGTCTTCGGACTACCTTTCCGTTGATGCCTGGATGTTGTGGGACCCGCTGTTAAGCGATGCTCAGCGCTCGGGCAATTATCGGGTGGTCGCCGATGGCACTCATTTGGTATTGAATCAGCAATTTTATCTGGCGCGCCGGCAATTTGCCGAACAATCAGGGGATATGTTGCCGGAGATAATGGAATTATTACAGCAAAACGGCCACTTTATGGCGGAGTCTCCTGAGCAGGCCGCGCAATACCTGTCGCTTGAACACGGCATGTCGCCGGCGTCGCTGAAAATCGCCCTGTCGCGCTGCCGCCATGAAGCCCGCGCCATGGATGCGCAGACAGTGCGTGAACAACAACAGATTGCCGACCGGTTTTATGCGCTGGGGCTGATACCCAAGGCCATCGCCATTCGCAAAGCGGTATGGGCGTTCTGACGGATGTCGTCGATGCGGCCCCACTTGGCGTGCTTCTCCGCCGTGGGGCGTTATAACCCTATTTCTTGGCGTTCAGGTAGCGGTAAACCACGGCGAGATCATTTTCACCGTAACCGGCATCCACAGCGTGCTGCCAAAGCTCAGCGATAGCGCTCAGGCCCGGCATGTCATTATCTCCGGCGGCGTCAAGCGCCAGATTGGCATCTTTCAAGGCCAAAGATAACTGCATTTGCGGTGTATAATCGCCAGAGTCGATCATGCCAATCTTGTTTTTAACATAAGGCGCCGCCAGGGGTCCGCCATCGATGGTTTGCCAGAAATCATCGGCGGAGAAGCCCAATTGCTCGGCAAGCTGTATGCTTTCAGTCATGCCTTGCACCATGGCCACCAGCCAGGCGTTAACCACCAATTTCATCCGTGAACCGGCGCCGGCGGCGCCAAGCCATTTGGTCCCCTTGGCGATAGCGCCGAATACCGGTTCGACGGCCGCGGCACGGGCGTGATCGCCACTGGCCAACACCGTGATTTGCGCATTCTCCGCCGGCGTTTTGGTACCCGCTACCGGCGCATCCAGGAAAATCACATCGCTACGCGCCACCGCGACCGCCGCCGTTAATTTATCGGTGGACGCCATGCCGATAGTGCCCATCTGTACCAATATCGTTGCTGGTTTCAGGTGGTTGATAATGCCGCCTTCACCAATGATCACTGCTTCCGTCGCCGCGGCATCGGTAAGCATGACCAGTACCACATCGGCGTCTTTCACCGCGTCCCGCGGCGTATCGGCCAGTTTCAGACCGGCAGCGGCCAAATCTTCGCCGCGCTGGCGCGTACGATTCCAAGCATGGACGGTAAAGTCTTTTTTCACCAAATTTGCCGCGAAAGCATGACCCATGGCGCCCAAGCCCAGCACAGCGACAACTGGAAGTTTGTTCATCGACGTAAGTCCTTATCAAAAATTACACGCGTTGAGGTAACGAGGGAATTTGAGAAACTCCTCATCACGGTTCATATCCTAGGAGTATATACCCGTCATACTTCAAGTTGCAGGTGCGTTGGCTTTCCTCGCTCACCCCAGTCACTTGCCTGAGTAAGCTCCTGGGGATTCGCTGCGTCGCCGCCTTCCTGCAACTCGAATTATTTAGGGTATACCAGCTGTATTAATGACGGAAATTATGAATTCTATTTCATCGTGTTAATCAATCACAAAATTACCGCCGCCGGTTCTGCCGGCGTATCGCTCATCGGACGCCGCACCTGCCGCTGCCATCGGCACACGTTCTACTTAAACTGAGCATGAGATAATAACATCAACCCATTGACGAAAATCAATCAGATCAAACTTACCATTAATTCACAATAAAAAGCATACCCATGCCATATTATCTTTGTTAGATGAAACATTAGATTATTGCAAATAATATTCTTAATTTAAATTAATAATGGCGCCTTAACTATTATAATGTCCAAAAATAAAAAAAGTAAAACGGCCTTTATTTATGGCTTATTTACTGTATATTCAAAAAAAATTCCAATAGCGATCCATGCCTATTTAAGGAATATGATTACAAATATCTTTCTGCAACTATTTTAGAAGGAAATAGTCATGTTAATAAGCAATGGTCACAAAACTTCCCTGGCCAGCAATATTGGTAATGAACGTTATCTGGCCGGCAATCCTGCGGTGAGTTCAGCTAGCTACGTTTGTGCAATCAATAAGGTTGAAAATATTTCAACTCTCTCTGCTGACGATTTGAGTCAGCCGCCATGTGATGAATATTGTGATGAAGAAACGCCGGAGGCCGCGCAAAAGGTTGATAGGCTACTTGACTGCGCTATTGAACTAAAAAAAAATCTAGACTGTCTGCTTACGGGGAATAGCCAAAAATATATCGCGTTGGGCGGCCAATCAGAAAGTGTCCCGACCAAACGGATAACACTGCCCAGCGGAAAAATCATTTATGCCGGATTTTTGCAAAACAAGCTGCTGGTATCCGATGGGGAATACCACTATCTGGACAAAGCCGTAACACAACCACCTATGGGTTTTTGGGACTCCTTGATTTGTCTGGTGGACCACCTGAATCAGGTTTGCAACGATTATGCCGCCATACTACCGCCTGGCCGCGTTGGCACCGCACCCTCGATGGATACTCACAGGCATTTCTCGCCTGTTAATCATCATGTCGCATCGTCTCGTATACAGCCCTTGAGTACCTTGTGGCATAACGCACAACTTTTCGGCAGCAAAGTCAGCGGTTGGTTGGCCGGGCTAAGCGATCCGTTGTCCTTCCCGCAAACCCTGGCTCAAGAAGTTAATCATTCGCCAAACGAAAATCTTTACAGCGCTCATGCGGAATTTGTCGTAAAAATCGGCGCCGGCGAATCACAACCACAACCCCCGCCAGTGGATCACGAAAAGCCAACTGTTACGGGGAACAATGATAAACCCGGCGCAGCTGCCGATGAACCACGATTAAACTCACCGCCTCGTAGTGTTTCCGTGATGAAATACAGTATCGAACATATTGATAGGAAAATCACTATTGCTAATAATGAGGCCAAAGCGTTTATCCAGAGTCTTGAAGAAAAATATTTCCTGGCAAATAGTGACATGACAGAGTCACTGGATATTTTATTAACGTTTGACAAATTCATTGGCAAAGAAATTGTAGAAATATTTCATCGTGGTCTTTATCTAAAAAATAATAGCCGTGCTTTTGATTTAATTATCTGCAAGCAACAATTGGAATCCATAATCGATTACTACCGGCTTGCTCATCTATCCTCTACAAGTCTCGTAAAAATAAACAATTATATAAAAGGTCAGATTAAAATCAGCGATTACTTAACCCATACTTATCGTATTTTAGCTGAAGCTCTTATACTTGTCGATTATGATATCATATCGGAAACAGTTAAATCCAGTAATCATCTCTCATTACAAACAGTCAAGGATAATTTGATTGAAAAAATAAGAAAGGAAACAACACCTAAAAAAATACATCTTAAAAAATTACTTAAAAGTACTATTCTTATGCAACAAGCTTATGAAAAATACTGCCTTCACTTAACTTTTGACGGAGATCATACTATAGATCGCGTCATATATTTAAATAGTAAAGAGATCTACCAATCCATTGTCTATGATAATAGAGCGGCCCTGATTGATCAGCTTTTTGAATTAAGGTATTACTTGATTTTTGAATACAACAGGATTAATGATATCAGTGTACACAGCCGTTATTTAATTTTACCTGAACAACAAAACAAATATTCAAGCCTGCTTGATGAAAATGAGCAAGAATTAACTTACGAATATATGGATAAGCTCTCCACCAAAGAAATTCTTAGTTTTATCAATCAAGAGGATAACGCCTATCCACATCTTGATTATTTGCTGAAAATAATTGAATTTACCAGACAAAATGAAACTCCTAATGAAAGCGCGATGAGCTGGCAGGAAAGAAGTATTTTCTCGATGCAAAAAACGTATCAAACCTTATCCCATCTAATCAAAACCGGCAAGATAGAAAAATTAAAAGCATTAGACGACAATGAATGGTACAGCGATTATCGAAATATAATAAATAAAACCAAAAAATCATTAATTATGTTAATTTATATTCAAGAATTACAGCAGCTTTTTAATGACAGTTTGATGTATTTTATTAATAATCACTTGTATATTCAAGGAACAACCGAAATTCAAACTATCATGAATGCTAAGATAGCAGCCATGAAAAGTTACTCACAATATGACGAAATCAAAAGTCAAGACCATTTTTTACTGCAAAAATATGAACAAGAAATTCTAGAGGAAAATTTAGAGATCTTGGTCCGCTCGGCTGCATTTTGGTTTATGTCACAAAAAAGAAAGGAAATTGATGATACAACTACAAATCAATTATCAGTTTACGTCATCAATAAATTTATAACAATACAAAATTTATTTTTGTATGATTTAAAATCAAGATTCCAAGAGAGTTTCACCAGTGTTTATAAACTATCTACATCTGATGAAAAAGAATCATTAGAAGATTATTATCAACAGTTCATCGAATATAAGTTGCATGACTCTTTCTCAGAAGCGCAATATCTCACCATAAGGAGTTTATTCAAAAAAAATCTACATTCCATGGATTTATTTTATCCACCAAAGAATATTTATACCTTTAAGATTTATTCAAGAAATTATGTTCATAATACTTTGACGCCTGGTAACTCATTTTATTCTCCAGCGGACAACATAGGTTACATATCAATAATTAAGTTAAAAAGCGGTAAACTTATTCTGGCTTCCACACTACTCTCTTTTTCTTTCATTAAAGATATTACTGCGCTACAGCATCATAATTTTATTTCTCGCATCATTAATGGTTGGCAGAATAATGACTTCAGTCAGACTATAGAACGACGATCACATATATCCGCCAATGAACATGATCTCCAGATTCTGTTTTCTGCTGACAATAAAAACCATGCCGGCTTCTCCGAAATTTTAGGAATTATTTTAAAGAAGCCAGAAGACGAGTTGGCGCATACACAAGCTCCGGCGTATACATTGGCGGCCCTGGAACAAAAAGATATTATGGCCATTATCACACCTTATATTGTTCACACTAAGGAAATGCAACTTATCAATGGCGCAACGTTACCCTTAATTACAACACTTGATTATCTTAACCAAGCGACTTTATTAACTATTTCGGATAGATTGAAAACGACATTAAGAAACTACACATGGCTGGAGTATATTGCACATCTTATTCCTTTTTTTCAAGTGATTTGCCATCACTGGCATGATTCTGAGTATAAATACAGTTTTCATGAAGTTATATTTGATCTCTTCGATCTGACGATGATGCTGATTTCAATTGGTGCCGGGATAAGAAAAATAACTGACCTGACGTTTAAAAATATTATTAATAAAGCTATAGAGCAAAAAGTCCCTCCAGCGCTGATTAAGCAATTTATTATAAATGAACTTATTTCCGTATTGCCGGAAGTGGGCTTGAAAAGCGCTAAAATTACGACAAGCAACCTCTTGTCATTTTTCAATCCTCTCACTTCTCTGCCCTTGACAAGCAGTGTGTTTGACAAGTTCAGGACCCGAATATTTGACAGCGTTCAGCAAAGGATCTCCTTTAGCAATGATATTACCAGAAAAAAAATCGACCAAAAATTGGCCTTAAGAAAGGAATGGCGGGCTGAGGTGGATGAAACAGTATTGACAAGGTTGGCTGATGACATTTTTATTGATAATTCAAATCCTACCGTACATTATTACATTAAAGATGAAACCGATTTTTTTGAGGTCGTCAAACATCCTGGACAACTTAACTGGCATGTAATCAATAATCAAATACTCGGCGACAACAAACCTGGCATTGGAGTAAAAAAAACCACTGCCGGGAAATGGGTTAACCTTGATTATTTGCAATCAGATCGAAGACACTCCTCTGTCAGTTTTTATGATTTAAATCAAGAAAAAATCTCCGGTCTAGATACCATCCAATTCGAGTCAATACCCACGTTTAATCACGTTGCCGAAGATCTGGACGAAACAACCGTTTTAAACAAACAGACATTGCGGTTTTTTTTATATCAGAATACTTTCGTACGTGAACTGATTAGGGGCAAAGCTAAACATGAGGATTTTCTTGACCAATTTTATGGTACTTTTTTCTTTCGCAAAGAAATAGTCGATTTAATGCAGATAAAACCGCATAGCGGCGACGCCCAATTAGCCATTAAAGCAATGGCGGAGATTAACGGCAGGAATGATGGTATAGTCAGATTTCGTGCAATTATTTCATGGCGCAATGAAAATGATTTGCGTCCTAAAATTCACTTCGCTTTACGAATAGACATTAATGATAAAATTTATGTCATAGACTTATATGAGATGCGCGCTCATTTAAAAACGCATTATAATAAAGATGTTTTCACACAAAGTGAATGGCTTATCAATTACGGCATTGATACTTCCTCAGAGTATGAGTTGATCAAATATAAAGATTTCGAACTGATTACGGATGCCAAAACCTTTCAATTTCGGGAAGCCTTATCACCAATTTATTATATTCAGGACGGTTTTTTGCTTAAAGAGCCTTTTTGGTATCGATCACTGCTTGTCAGTGGACTGCCCTTTACGCGCCAACCGGGGCATACCCCTGCCACACCTCGATTCAGCGGCAATTTAATCGGGGCAATGCGCTCATTGCGCTTCAACCGTAACATTACCCTTTCAATGGAAGAATATCCATTGAAGCTGTTAATGCGCTGGGGGGAATTGTCTGAAGAAGATATGGCAAAAGCGCTGAAACTTATCAATGAGGCGCTGAGATATGCCGGTAAAGCAAGCGAGATCTTCAGTGTCAAGCGGCAGATAACTTCTCTGGATGATCTTTTAAAAGTCAATGCGGGAAAATTATTGGCATTCATAGGACCCTCCGAGCGATTGGAACATCTTTTATTAAGTCTGGGGCAGGGCCGTTTCACTGGTTTTGGCAACAGCTTTTTTGATCCTGGTTTACCAGATCGGGTTTCTCTCATCATCGCGGAACATCTGGGCAAGTTTACGGCGGGTAAATTGGAATTGTGGTATACCGGCTATAAGTTAACGGTTTTCGCCGGCACCACAGTGGGTATGAGCGACGAAATCGATGTTCTCGCTGAAGATGTTTTGCGCACTGGCCCTAGGCCGTATTTACCAACCTTTCTAGCCGGTCAAACGCACGCACAGCCCATAACACGCGAACAGATGCTTTTAGGCGACAATTGCCGGATCAGTTTGATAAGAGAGACACAAAAGACATTGGATATTTCTCTGACTGGCGCGCCGTTCATGGTCAATGGTCTAGACCCAGTTGAATTTGCGGACGTTCTTCGGGGATTACCTTATCTTGGCAATTTGCAATTCGATCTGGATTATCTTGATATCATCATACTGCGTACCTGTTACGGTGGTTATGGCGATCACTATTCTATGGCGCAAATTCTAGCTGATCATTTCAACATTCCTGTTCATCTGTATCCTTTGCTGAACGAACCGGAAATCAAAGAACGAAGGCCTGAATGGTTCCAAATTTATCAGCCGCTAAAGAATAGCTTAAATCCAGCCGAACGAGCCGCCATACATGCCATTGACAACCCGCAGCGCAAACAGGCGCAACAAAATCATCGCCAATTACATGATCTGATGTTAGTGGTTCACAGTGTGGTTGATCCCCAGGCATTGTTGCACCAGAAACGCATATATCAATATATTCCGCCTATCTATATCGATATCGCTAATATACTCATGTCAAAAGAAAAATATGCCCCGCGAAATATCAAACAATTCGATCTGAGTCCGACGTCTCTTGCGCTGTTCTATCAGATTTACAGTGAATATTGCCTCACTGATCTTGACAGTCCCCATATCAAAGAACAGGCATTTCTGGACATTATTCTCTCCATTGATGAATTGAAATACCTATCAAACTGGTTCAATTCCCCACATCAGTTTGGGGTATATGAAGACGTGAGCAATGATTAAGGCCAATAAACCTGGGCCCGCTATAATTCAAGATGCTGGAAACCGGCCAGCGTGGTTCACATACCAGCCTATCGAAAGGGAATGGATAGCGTAAATTCGGCGGCAGTTACATTTAGTATCCGTTCACCAAACCTTTCGACGGCGGCGCATAGCGGTTTCAGACGACGACGGATTCCCAGCAACGGCACTGCGGCGACCGCCGCCTGGCGCCACGGCGGTCGCAACAGGCATTGACAATTTCTTGCCTGCGTAAGCAGGCGGTCTGTCATTTACGCCATACAGGATCGAAAGAATGTGATGAATTTCTCTTTACGCGTAATGTTAATTTGTTAATTCTAACAACAATGGTAGGGGTTAATAACCGTTGACGATAAGGGTGTTGCCGTCTGTGAGTAGCAAAAAATGAGCGTCTTTGTATCAAAAAAGTTAATTAATTTTATTGTGCTGGCGCAAACCAATAATATCGCCAAAGCCGCGGAAAAATTACACATGACCGCCTCGCCGTTCGGCAAAAGCATTGCCGCATTAGAGGAAATGGTGGGGTATGAGCTGTTTTCCCGCACGGATAACAGCATCAGTTTGAACAAAGCCGGTCAAGAGCTTTATCAGATGCTCTATCCTATCTATCAACGGCTGGCCAGTATTGATACGGATATTATGCTGGCGGTCAATCGCCACCAGAAAAGTTGTGTTATCGGCATAGATACCGCCTACCCCACCATGATTTTCGATCAATTAATAAGCCTGGGGGATAAATTTGACGGTTTTACCACTAAACCCTTCGATTTCAATGAAAGCGATCTGGTGTCCAGCTTATTGGATCATGATGTGGATATGATTATCTCGCCGCAACAGGCCTCCACCCGCATTTCAGAAATCTCCAGTATGCTGATCACTCCACTGGAGCCGCTCAGGCTGGGTTTTCTGGCCTCGCGTATCCATGATAATGTCCCCGCCAGCGAGCTGTTGCATACCTTGCCGTGGCTGCAAATGCGCTTTCAGCACCGGGCAAATTTCGAATCACTGATCGATTCGCATTTCCGCCATGCCGGCATCACGCCGACCATCATTTACCGCCCTTACAGTTTTCTGGCCAAAATCAGCGCCGTCAGTCGCGGGCAATTCATCACGGTGGTGCCCCATTTCGCCTATCGTTTCGTTAATCCGGCCATTTTGAAATATTTTGACGCACCCAATCAACCCATGTACATGCCTGAATTTCTCTATTCCCTTAGAAGCTGCAAAATGATCGGCAAATTGGTGGAAGCCGTGCAGGATGACCGCAACGGCACCACCTCCGACCCGCTCCCTGAATTATGACAGCCTGATCTATGACAGCATGATTTATGACAGCATGATTTATGACAGCATAGTGCCATGCTCAATCAGGTTGCGATGCATATCAAATGCATGGGCCAAATCATGATGAATATGGCCTTTCTTGCCTAAAGACAGGTAATGATAGAGACAATCCCGATACATGGGATGGGCGCAATTGGCGATAATGGTTTCCGCCCGCTGAATCGGCGATAACCCACGTAAATCGGCGACGCCATTTTCCGTGATAATCACTTTCACGCTGTGCTCGCTATGGTCCACATGGGAACACATCGGCACAATGGTGGATATTTTGCCGCCTTTGGCGATGGAGGGCGCCATGAATATCGACAAGTAAGCATTGCGCTCGAAGTCGCCGCTGCCGCCGATGCCATTCATCAAATTAACGCCGGCGACATGGGTGGAATTGGCATGGCCGTAGATATCAAATTCCAGTCCCACATTCAGGGCAATCACACCCAGACGACGGATGATTTCCGGATTATTGGAAATTTCTTGCGGCCTAAGCACAATACGCTCACTGAAAAAGTCCATATTGCCATAAATGCGCTGCAACACATTGGGCGGCACGGTCAAACTGGATGCGCTCGCGCCAATAATTCTGCCTTGCTCAAGCAAATCCACCACGGATGATTGCAGCACTTCGGAATACATCATAAATGGCGGTATTTCCGGATTTTCACCCAACGCTTTCAGCACGGCATTATTGATATTGCCCACGCCGCTTTGCAACGGCAAAAAGCTGGGGGGAATGCGCTGCGCCTGTAATTCCGTAAGCAAAAAGGATTCAACGTTATGCGCAATCTGTCGGCAAAGCGGATTTTCCTCGCCAAATTCCTTGATTTGATCCGCCAAGTGCGTCGGTACCACGGCAACAATTTTTTTCGGATCGATTTGCACAAAATTTTCGCCCGCCCGGTCCAGCGTATGAAAAATCGGGACCATACTGCGTAGCGGCGGCGCGCCAAGCGAAACGATGTCAGCCATTTCTTTTATTCTTGGCGAATGGTAGCTATTTAACTCAATGATGACTTTATGCGCCCGTTGTAAATACACCGGTGCGTTACCGATACCGCTGGTCAAATAAATCCGGCCTTCTTTCGTCACAGCCGAGGCTTCAATCACCGCGATATCAATCGGGCCGAAAAAACCATAATTCACCATTTGCGCCACTTCGCTCAGGTGCAAATCAACAAAATTGATCTCCCCCTGATTGATCTTCTCGCGCAAAACGGGCGCGGTCTGATAGGGCGCGCGCCATTCGAGGGCATTAGCCTCCGCCAGCTGATTATCTGCCAACGCGCCAATGGACGCGCCGGTCAATAATTTTATCTTGTACGGTATCTCTTGTTCATGCAGTGCAATCGCCCGCCGTGCTATAGCTTCCGGCAGGGCTTTAGGCGCCCCCGCCGGAGTGAAACCGCTAAAAGCCACCATATTGCCATGCAAAATCAACTCCGCGGCTTCATCCGGGGTCATTATTGCGAAGTCCTGATCCATCTTATTGCTCCATTATTCAGTGAGCGAATAGAAATCAACGGCCAAGGAAGTTTGCTTTGCGTTTTTCTTTAAAGGCCGCCATTCCTTCCTGATAGTCATCGCTGTCGTACACCACGCGCCGTAATCCCTGGATACGTTCAAATTCATCGGAATTAAGGGTATGCGCTTCGCCCAGCACACGTAATTCCTCTTTGATAATGGCCACGGCCAGCGGCGCTTTTTCCGCAATGACACAAGCCATTTTCATGGTGTATTCTTCCAGTTCCTGCGGATCGACAATGTGATTAAGAATACCAACGGCCAAAGCGCGTTCCGCGGAAATAGGCATCGCCGTGAAGATCATTTCCTTGACGATATGGAAACCGGCGTCGCGAGTCAGGTTGTGGATGCCCACCAGGTTATAAGGCACGCCCAAATTCACCGGGGTCATGGAAAACGTCGACTTGTCGCTGGCTATGATAATATCCGAACTCATAATCAATTCGAATGCACCGCCCCACACACTCCCTTCCACCATGGAAATAACCGGTTTGGGGAATTTTTGTATCGCGCGGGTAATCTGACGCAACGGATCATCATAAGCCAAAGGATCACGCCGGGTTTTCGGCAATTCGCTGATATCATGGCCGGCGGAAAAAACCTTGCTGCCTTTAGGCGCGCGTAAAATAACGCAACGGATATCGATATTATTCAAATCTTCCAAAGCCTGGAGAATATCCTTGATAAATATCGCACTCAGGGCATTCAATTTTTTTGCATAGTTGAATTCAATAATACCCACGCGATTTTCAATCAAAACTTTTACATAGTCATAAGCCATTATAAAAACCCTCAGTCAATTATTTTATCGCAAATATATTTAACGACGTTATTTACCGCCGCCCGCGGCGATAAGCAGTGATTTTCCACTTGCTGTAACGCCTGCTGATAACAGGATTGAATGTCACTGCGGGCGAATAAAGCCTGAAGCGTATTTTCTTCAATCTGCTTATGTATTGATTCCAGATATTGCCGCTTGCGGAGCTCATCAAGCTGATTATCCTGCGCCATCTGCCGGTAAAAATCGGTAATGCTGCGCCAAACTTCGGCAATACCTTGTTGTTCCAACGCGCTGCAGGTCAATACCGGCGGTAACCATGCCGGGTATTTATGCCGCATGATATTTAACGCCGCCTGATACATCTGCCGAGTCATCAAGGCTTTTTGGTGGTTATCGCCATCGTCTTTATTGATAACGATGATATCCGCCATTTCCATGATGCCCTTTTTGATACCCTGTAATTCGTCGCCCGCGCCAGCCAGTTGCAACGACAAAAAACAATCGACCAGATGGGCGATATCCACTTCGGATTGACCCACCCCCACCGTTTCCACGATGACGACGTCATAACCCGCCGCTTCGCACAACAGCATTAATTCGCGGGTGCGCCGGCTGGTGCCTCCCAGATAGCCGCTGGTGGGCACCGGGCGGATAAAGGCGCGTTCCGCCCGGGCAAGCATCGACATCCGGGTCTTATCGCCAAGAATGCTGCCGCCGCTCAGCGGGCTGCTGGGATCGATGGCGATGACCGCCACTTTAAGATCCTGTTTGAGCAAGTAGCTGCCGAGGGCTTCGAGAAAGGTGCTCTTACCCGCCCCCGGCACCCCGGTAATACCAATCCGTTTCGCGCGACCGGTAAAGGCGATCACGCGATCCAGCAGGCTGGCCGCCAAGGCCTGATGAGCCGGCTGGGTGCTTTCAACCAGCGTCATCGCCTGGGCCAATGCCACTCGATTACCGGCCAGCAATTGTTCAACGGCTTTATCGAGTCCATCGGCGCTAATCATGATTTTCACTTATCTTGCTTAAAACATCGCGCACGCTGCTCAGCATGGGCGTACCCGGACCATAAATGCCCACTACGCCGCGCTGGTAGAGATAATCATAATCCTGCGGCGGGATGACGCCGCCCGCGATCACTTTGATATCCTGCCGCCCATACCCGGCCAAGGCTTCAATCAGGGCGGGAATCAAGGTCTTGTGGCCTGCGGCCAACGACGAGGCGCCGATGACATGCACATCGTTTTCCACCGCCAGTTTGGCGATTTCTTCCGGCGTAGAGAACATCGGACTTAAATCAACGTCAAACCCCAGGTCGGAATAAGCGCTGGCGATCACTTTAGCGCCGCGATCGTGACCGTCCTGCCCCATTTTCGCCACCAGAATACGCGGCCGGCGTCCATGTTCGTTAAGGAAACGATCGGTATCCGCTTTGATTTTGTCAAACTCGGCTGCGCCTTCGGCGGTTTGATGATAACTTTTGGAAATAACGCCGGTCACGCAATTGGTCTGTACCAGATAACGGCCGAACGCTTCTTCAATGGCGTCGGAAACTTCCCCCAGGGTGGCGCGTGCGCGTGCGGCATGGATAGCGGCTTCCAACAAATTGTCGCCCTTCATGGCCGCGTGAGTAACCATGCCAAGCGCGTCGGTCACCGCAGCGCTGTCGCGGGTGGCGCGAATTTGCTGTAGACGTTCAAGTTGTTCCTGGCGCACTTTAACGTTGTCGATTTCCAATACCGACTGGTCATCTTCGTGATCCAGTTTGTATTTGTTCACGCCGACGATGACGCGTTTGCCCTGATCGATCAGCGATTGCTGGCGCGCCGACGCCTCTTCGATCATGCGTTTCGGCAAGCCGGCTTCGATGGCTTTCGCCATGCCGCCCACTTCTTTGATTTGACCGATGATTTCCCTGGCGGCCTTCACTACCTGGTCGGTCAGGTTTTCCACATAATAGGAACCGGCCAGCGGATCGACAGTACGGCAAATGGCTGATTCTTCTTGCAAGATAATCTGGGTATTACGCGCGATGCGGGCGGAGAAATCCGTCGGCAGTCCCAACGCTTCGTCAAACGCATTGGTATGCAACGACTGGGTTCCGCCCAGCGTAGCCGCCATGGCCTCAATAGTGGTACGGACGACATTATTATAAGGGTCTTGTTCGGTCAGGCTCCAGCCGGAAGTCTGGCAATGCGTACGCAATGCCTGTGACTTCGGATTGGTGGACCCAAAACTTTTAACCGCTTCGCTCCATAAATAACGGGCGGCCCGCAGCATGGCGACATTCATAAACAAATCCATGCCGATACCGAAGAAGAATGACAGACGTGGAGCGAAATCATCGATATCCAGACCGGCGGCCAACGCCGCTTGAATATATTCAATCCCGTCGGCGATGGTAAACGCCACCTGCTGCACGCAGTTGGCTCCCGCCTCGCCCATATGGTATCCGCTGATACTGATGGTATTGAATTTAGGCATATTCGCCGAGCAATAAGCGATAATATCGGAAATTATCCTCATTGAAGGTTTTGGCGGGTAAATATAAGTATTACGGCAGAGATATTCTTTAAGAATATCGTTTTGAATAGTCCCGGTTAATAGCTCGGTTTTGACGCCTTGTTCTTCAGCCGCGACGATAAAAAACGCCATGATGGGAATAACCGCGCCATTCATCGTCATGGAAACCGACATCTTTTCCAATGGAATCTGATCGAACAGCACTTTCATATCTTCGACGCTGTCGATGGCCACCCCGGCTTTACCCACGTCGCCGGCGACACGTTCATTATCGGAATCATAGCCCCGATGGGTCGGCAAATCGAAGGCCACCGACAGCCCCTTTTGCCCGGCCGCCAGATTGCGGCGATAAAAGGCATTGGATTCTTTGGCGGTGGAAAACCCGGCATATTGGCGGATGGTCCATGGTTGGGCGGCATACATGGTCGCACGCGGCCCACGGACAAAAGGAGCAATACCGGGCAGTGAACCGGTGACTTCAAGGTCGGCGACATCAGCTTCCGTATACAGCGGCTTGATGTTGATTTCTTCCGCGGTAAGGGTATGTAAATCTTCTACTTTTTTCCCTAACCGAGACAATTCCTTATTGGCAAGTTTTTCCCATTCTTCTAACTGAGCCATTATTATTCTCCGGATGGAATACGCTAAATTTTATTTCATTACTATCCTGCCGCATCGCGCGCATCAAACCATGCCGAATGAGAATTCTTCGACCTCAAAATAGTGACTATGATGGTAAACACACGCCGGTTAATTAAAACCTGTTTTCTTTATTTCATTAATGTGATCCGCATAAGGATGAATGAAATACCTAGCAAGATTATTACCACTTCCAGGCGCCATTTTCCGCCTCAAAAAATGAATGCTCAGCAATCATTATTTGCCGCATAACGGTAATCAATGGCGGACAGCGAAGTACAAGCGTAATGGAAGGTGCAATATTTGTGACGGTGATCTAATTTATCGAGTATAACGTCGCGATTCTCTTGCAGCTTATTGTTTGCTGACACGTATCCACAATGTGATTCACTTCACAAAATAGGTAAAGCAATCTCCCTCAATTAAATGTCAAGGTTTGCTTAACCGGTCATTCAGTCTACTGGAAATAGTGCTAGGGTCTAAGTAGGCAATTAATCCATCTCAGGAGCGATCATGGCCTCACTTCCCATTAAAAACGATTTCCCGGTCGGCTTGGCGCGTCGTTATCTGGAGCCGGGTCCTATTGTGCTGGTATCCTCCGCCTGGCAGGGTAAAAAAAATATCATGACGCTGGGTTGGCATACGGTGCTCGAGTTTACGCCATCATTAATCGGCTGCATGATCTCCGGGGGCAATCATAGTTTCGACATGATTCGCCAGAGCAAAGAATGCGTCATTAACGTGCCCACTATCGCCTTAACGGACACCGTGGTGGGTATCGGCAATACCAGCGGCGCCGAGATTGATAAATTCAGCCATTTCGGCTTAACCGCAGTACCAGCCGAACGCGTCGCCGCCCCGCTGATCGGCGAATGTCATGCCAATTTCGAATGCCGTCTTTATGACGACGCATTGGTGGAACGCTATAATTTTTTTATCTTTGAAATCATTAAAGCCCATGTGGCTTCGGCCCCTAAACATCCGGAAACGCTACACTATACTGGTGACGGTATATTTATGGTTTCAGGCAAGATTATCAGCCGTCGTCCATTATTTCGCCCGGAAATGCTCTGACTGACACCGGTTTGTTATCAACGGGGGAGTAATATACAGCGTTAACATGACTAGCCGGGTTTTCATCGTGCCGGAAGCGGTTTACCGGCATCCTTCGCTTTCTGCGGACCGGCTGGCTTACAGGAGTTATTATGGATATCGATGTGATCTCATCCGCCGTTCCGAGCCAGGCTCCACCCCGGATTGAAGCAGTGAAAGCCGAGCCTTTGCATTTATCAGCCTCCCTGACGGTCGGCCAGGCCTTCCAGGCGATCGCCCTCAATTGCCTGACGCAAATCCAGGCCAATGCGGCCGGCGTCCGGCAACAGGACGGCGAAAGCGTCCATCAGATGCGAGTCGGTCTGCGCCGGTTGCGATTGGCCCTCTCCATTTTCAAATCGCTACTTTTTCCCACCGATCCATTGCGTGCGGAACTGGCTTGGCTGGCCGAGCAATTGGGCCTGGCCCGCGACTGGGATATCCTGGCCGGCGCTATTGTGGACAATGTCGCCACCGCGCTTGAGGATCCGCTGCCGGTCGCGGAGATCAGACGAGCAGCCGCCGTTGAGGCGAAAAAACATTATCACCTCGCCGCCGACGCCGTCGGTTCTGAACGTTATGAGCATTTATTGGCCGCGCTGAGTCAGTGGATCGAAAACCGTCACTGGCACGACAGCGAATCCACCACGCAACGTAAACAACGTAAGAATCGGCTGCCCGATTTTGCCGATACAGTGTTGGCGCATTATCGGCATAGCCTGAGGAAACAAGGGAAATGGCTACCCGAAGCCACCGCGCGCCAACGTCATAAGGTACGGATCGCGGCAAAAAAAATGCGTTACGCCACTGAATTTTTTCAGTCGCTTTACAAGACCAAAGCAAGAAGTCCCTTCGTGGCGGCGTTGGTGGACTTGCAAGAGGTATTGGGAAAACTGAACGATGCGGCCTCCGCTAGCCGATTGTTGCGGGAACTGCCCATCATCAATCCGGCCTTGACCGAAAGCGCCGGTTACATCCGCGGTTACCTGGCGGCCGCCACCCGAAATGAACAGGATAATGTTTATCATCTTTGGCAAAAATTCGAGGGGATGAAACTGCCCGAGTCTCGCTGAAAACCCGTACACGCCCGCCTTGGTATCAACGCCTTTCGGCGATGGATACAAGAGGAAAAACAATGCATCGCCATCCGTGGGCACGAGGCCCGATTTACAGTCTGGCGTCGGCTATGGCGTCGAGTCGGTGCCGAGGATGCCCAGAATACGGGTGCGCAAATCAATCAACTCAGGCAGATTACGCCGGCGGGGATAGGGCAAGTCAATTGTTATGGTTTTCAAAATCCGGGTTGGACGCGGCCCGAACACCAACACCCGGTTCGCCATCAACAGGGCTTCTTCCACATCATGGGTGACCATCAACACGCTGTAGCGCTTTTCCTGCCACAAGCCGACCAATTCACTCTGCATACGAATACGCGTCAGGGAATCCAGCTTGCCTAACGGCTCATCGAGAATCAGCAAACGAGGATCATTGACCAAAGCCCTGGCCAGCGCGGCCCGTTGCGACATGCCGCCGGAAAGTTGCCGAGGGTACGCCTGGGCGAATTGCGCCAAACCTACACGTTGCAAAACGGAGTCGACCCGCTGGCGCCCTTGAGCGTCCAACTGGCCTTGCGCTTGCAGACCCAGCGCCACGTTTTGCCAAACGGTCCGCCAGGGGAAAAGCGTCGGGTCCTGGAATACCACCACCCGTTCAGGATCGGGGCGCGTAATAGGGATGCCATCGCCCAGAATCTGGCCGGCTGCGGGATTTTCCAAACCAGCCACCAACCGCAGTAATGTGGATTTACCGCAGCCGGAGGGACCTAACAGCGCAATAAATTCCCCTGGCGCCACATCAAAGGAAATTCGGTCAAGCACCGACAAAATCCCGCCGCCAAGATTGAAATGATGACTCACATTTTCCAATCGCAGGCGTAAGCCCTCGCCCGCCGCGCGATAAGCGGCACGGTCCTCGGCGGTCGTCAGAATAGTTGCCATAAATTTATTTTCCCGACAATGATGAGTTTTATAAATTCAGCCATGCGATTTTCCTCTATATATATCCGAATATTGCATTAGCCAAATTTAGAATTAACCATCAAAAGGTTGAAATATTGATTCAAAACTAGCGTTATTTGAGTCAACAGGCAATACACTTAAACAATTCTTTTAACATAGCTCATTCCAAAAAGGTATTTACATACTATATCAAAGGGAGTAAAAATACAGTTCGCAACAGCTTTATGATGCGTTTTTAACAATTATTTTTTGGGCTACTTTAATGAATACCGTAATGGTTAATGTGATGATAAAAACCAGTTAAATATAATAGATCATGCCTCGTGTATTTTGAAAAATAAGCTGTAATTTGCCAATGATTTGCTATTATGCAAAAGCAACATAAGCTTATTTATTTTCAGCCATAGTTTTTTTAAAGGTTATACCCAATAGATTCCGAGTTGCAAGAAGGCGGCAAGTGAAGGAATCCCGGTGAGCTTACATTAGTAAGTGATTCGGGTGAGTGATATAGCCAACACACCTGCAACTTGAATGATGACGGGGATATGCCGTAATTCGCATTTTGATAAGTTAAATAAATATAAGCCACTATCTATTTAGCCATTGCTATTTTCATAACTGAACAGTGATCTTGATAGTTTACATTTTTACGGAGGTGATATGTCATCCGCAATATTGGATTCCAGCGATCCCGAAACCGGCGAGCGGCCGGAGTCCGTCAGTAATACCCTCACGCCAGCGGTAGAAGAGATTACGCCGGCATTTTGGCATGGCGGGCTACTCGCCGCCATCGCCTGGGGTTTACTGACATCCCTGATGATAGTATGGCCGGATAAAGTCATTGGCTTCACCCGCCCGTTATATGTCAGCCAAACCAATGAATTAGCGGCTATCATAGCCGTGTTTTTCCTGGTGTTAACTCTGGGGGAACGCCTGCCTCTGGCGCATTATATTCTGGCGCCGCTAACGCGTTATCTGCGGCCGGGAGCCAAATGGTTTATCGCGCTGGCGATATTCGCGGCAGTTTGGGAAATCAGCACCGCGAAACTCGCCTGGCTGCCCGCGCCGTTTTTTGCTCCGCCTAACGCGCTGTTCGAGGTTTATGCCACCGACTGGTATCGTTTGGGGGATAGTGTATTACACTCGCTGCGGCTGCTGTTTTTTGGTTATCTCTTCGGCAGTCTGGGCGGTTTTCTTACCGGTATCAGTATCGGCTGGTCCCGGGGGCTGGGATATTGGTTCCATCCGATATTGCGCTTTTTGGGGCCGGTGCCGTCTACCGCGTTATTGCCGTTGGCGCTGTATTTTTTCCCCTCCAGTTTTTCGGCCGCTATCTTTTTGATAGGTCTGGCGACCTGGTTTCCGGTTACGGTGCTCACGTGGTCCGGCGTGGCGAGCGTCGATACAAGTTATTATGACGTGGCGCGGACGCTTGGCGCAAAATCGTCGTTTCTTATTTTGCATGTCGCCATACCCGCGGCATTGCCTCATGTATTCGTCGGTTTATTTATGGGCTTGGGCGCCTCGTTTTCGGTCTTGGTCGCGGCGGAAATGATGGGCGTGAAATCGGGTCTCGGCTGGTATTTGCAATGGGCGCAAGGGTGGGCGGCTTATTCCAACATGTACGGCGCACTGATTATTATGGCGATATTATTTTCAACATTGATAACCGTATTGTTTAGCGTTCGTGACCGGCTATTAGCCTGGCAATCCGGCGCGGTTAAATGGTAATAATTTTCAAATACTAATAATAGATAAGCAGTGGCGACTAATAGCAAACCATTAATACAGGCAAAATAAATTTTTATTCATGAACCTATTTTTTGAGGAAAGGTTATGGCGGATATCATTGTTTCAAGGAGACGTTTTCTGCAAACAGCCGGCCTTATCAGCGGCGCGGCATTGGGCAGCGGATTACTCGGCGGTCTCAGTCCGGTTTATGGCGCGCCGGCAAACCCTGCGCCGGCACTGAAAACAGTGCGTATCGCCTGGCATCAGGAGGGGATCTGTCAGGCGCCGATCTCGGTGGCCTATAAGCAGGGGTTGTTCAAAAAATACGGTCTGCAAGTGGAAACCGTCAACTTTACCGACGGCGATACCCCGCTGGTAGCGCTGTCCACCGGCAAAGCCGAAGCAGGCATCGGCATGGCCTTACGCTGGCTGAAACCCTTGGAGCAAGGCTTTGATGTGGCATTGACGGTCGGCACCCATGGCGGGTGTATGCGCCTGCTGGCGCCGAAAAACGGCAACATCTCCCAGGTCCGGGATCTGGTGGGTAAGTCGGTGGCGGTGAGCGATCAAGCCAGTCCGGTTAAAAACTTCTTTTCAATCCAATTGGCCAAACAAGGTTTTAATCCGGAGAAAGATGTCAACTGGGTGGTATATCCAGAACAACTGGCCGGCGAAGCGCTGAAAAAAGGTGAAGTGCAGGCCATTGCCGCCACCGATCCGCAGGCATGGTTGACTCGGGAACGGGATAACTTACGTGAAGTGGCCACCAACCTCAGCGGCGAGTACCATAACCGGACTTGCTGCGTGCTGGCGCTAAGCGGCGCCTTGGTGCGCAACGACCCGCAGACCGCCAAAGCCATTACTCTGGCGGTGATTGAAGCACAGCAGTGGGCGGTGGATCACCCGGATGAAACGGCGCAAATTTTCGCGCCCTATCTGCCCACGACCGTGACTCCCGCCCAGGTCAAAGCCATTTTGGCGGAACATACCCACGGACATCATACCTCCGGCGCCATGTTGCGTAGCGAATTGGAAGCTTACGTCAATGAGCTGAAAACCATTCATGTCATCCGGCCGGAAACCGACACCCAGAAATTCATCGCCAAAACGGTGCCGGATATCCTGAACACCTGACGCCCGCCGCCGACGACGTCCGGCAATTTTATCAGTAAAAACACTATCAGCCTTTCACTGGCGGTATAATCATCCGGCGCGGTCTCCGCCGCGCCTGCTAACGAGCCATTCTCGCGTATTTATCTAGCGACGACGGGCCATGATACAGTTTCAGCCTACCGGCATAACCCAATCCAAGAGGTCACGTTTGTGGAAAACCCGGCAACCGACAGCAATCCGGCCCAACGGACGGCCATCACCGCCACCGAAGGCGCGGTACGGGTGATCGCGGGTGCCGGAACAGGCAAAACCCGCACGCTGACCGACCGCTATTGTTATCTGGTTTCCACCCTCGGCATCAACCCGAAAAATATTTTGTGCGTCACCTTCACCAATCGGGCGGCCAATGAGATGAAGCGCCGGGTGCGGTCTGTGTTGGGCGATCGTGATCTGGGTTATATCTGCACTTTTCACGCTTTTTGCGTACAACTGCTGAAAGAAGATATCCATGTTCTGAATTATCCACGCAATTTTATGATTCTTGATATGGAAGACCTGAAGCAGATATTGCAAAAAATCTTCACCGATATGGGGCTGACATTGCGGGACACGACCATCAAGCGCACGCTCGATGACGTGCTGGAAGCCAAAAAGCTCTACGCCACCACCTATATCGATGATATTTATCAGCTCGACAATGAACAGTTGAAAGCCCGATTCGCCGACGCGCGGGACCGGGATGAAGAAATTTTCCTGCGTTACCTGTATGAACAGAAGAAAAATTTTGGCGTTGATTTCAACGATCTGATCAATTTCGCCACCTGGATACTGGAACACTTCCCCGACGTGCGGCAGAAATGGCAGGATCGGATGCAATACGTGATGGTGGATGAATTTCAGGACGTCTCCAAACGCCAATACAAGCTGGCGCAACTGCTGTCCGCCAAACATGGCAACCTGTTTATCGTCGGCGACCCCGATCAGACCATCTATTCCTGGCGCGGCTCCCATGTCCGGTTGTTTCTCGACTTTAACCAGGTTTATCCCGACGCCTTTACCGTGGCGTTGACGGTCAATTATCGCTCGACGCCGGAAATCCTGGCCGCCGCCAATGCCTTGATTGAAAAAAACACTGTCCGTTTTCCCAAATCGCTGGAGGCGGTCAACGGCCCCGGCCCGCTGGCGCTCTATTTTCATGCCAAAAACGATCAAGCGGAAGCGGACTGGATAGTGGTGGAAATACAAAAGCTGATGGCCACCGGAGCGGCCGCCGGCGATATCGGCGTACTTTATCGCGCCCACTACCTGACCCGAATGTTGGAAGAGCTCTTTGTGGCAAATAAAGTGTCGTATAAGATTTTCAGCGGCATCGCTTTTTATGAACGCAGGGAAATCAAAGACATTATCTGCTACCTGCGCATGGTCACCGCCGGTGACGATCTGGCTTTTCTGCGCACCGTCAATGTTCCGCCGCGTAAAATCGGCAAGAAAAAGCTTGAAGCTCTGGCGCTTTACGCTGAGCAGCATCGATTGTCCTTGTTCCAGGCTATGCGCGAGAATCTCGACAACGGCTTGTTCAAGGGCACGCAGGCGAAAGGTTATGTGGCGGCCATCGACTATGCGCGGCAGCATCGTCAACAACTATCGATGGGCAACGCATTGCAGGCGTTGCTGGATCAAAGCGGCTACGAGGCATTTTTACGCCTGCAAGGAGACCAGGACCGGCTGGATAATGTGGCCGAACTCAAGCGTGCGATTGAACGAGCGGGAGAAGATGAAGACGCCGTTTTTGAAGACTACCTGGCGCAAATCGCTTTATTCACCCATATCGACGGCGAACATAAGCCCGATACGGTGAAATTAATGACCATCCATAGCGCTAAAGGCATGGAATATCCCTATGTTTTTATTTGTGGCTTGAATGAAGGGGTATTTCCCAGCAGGCGAATAAGTTCGCTGGAAGAAATGGAAGAAGAACGCCGCCTGGCCTACGTGGCCATGACCCGCGCCATGAAACGGCTGTACTTGAGCGATGCCGAGGGGGTCGCCAATGATGGGTTGGTGAAATATCCTTCGCGGTTTATTTTTGATATCGGCGACCAACATATCGACTACGTGGTACCGCTGGATGACGCGCTGAAAAGCCGATGGATTAAACACCTGAACGCCGATGAAGCGCAGCTCTGCAACATGACGGCGCAATTCGTCATCAATGATCGGGTAAAACACCCGGTATTCGGCAGTGGTGTCATACTGCGAGTCGATGATAAGAATGCTTATTACGCCGTCAAATTCGATGCGCTGCCCTCGGAACGGAATATCCAGTTTGCCCTGCTGCAGAAAAACGGTTAATCCGGTCCGCCTTTACCTCATACTGGCAAGCAAAGTATTCACATTATGCTGGAATGCCAGGACATAAGTCGTGGCTGGACCGCCGGCTTTGGATAAAGCTTCGGGGTAGAGTTCCCCGCCCGGTTGCGCGCCGCTGGCGGCGGCAATCTGTTTAACCAGACGCGGGTCGGTCTGGTTTTCCATGAAATAGGTTTTGATCTGCTGCTGCTTAATCTGGGTGATCAATTTGGCCACGTCGCTGGCGCTGGCCTCCGCTTCGGTGGAAAACCCCACCGGCGCCATAAACTGCACGCCATATTCAGCGCCGAAGTACCCGAAAGCATCATGACTGGTCAATACGTTACGCTTGGCCGGCGGTATCGCGGCGAATTGATTTTTCGCCCAGCTATCCAACTGTTCCAATTGCTGAATATAGGCATTGCCGTGTTGCCGGAAATAATCCGCGTCCTCCGGGTCCGCCGCAATCAAGGCATGCATCACATTGCGCGCATAGACGGCGCCGTTTTTCGCGCTATTCCAGGCATGCGGGTCGGTGACCGTCTTACCGTCCTCGTCCATATTGCGCGAAACCACGCCATCGGACGCCGTGATCATACCGCCTTTATAACCGGAAGCCGTGACCAGGCGGCCCATCCAGCCTTCCAGGCCCAGACCGCTGACAAAAACCACGTCGGCCCGGCTCAACGCCTGGCTATCCCGCGGCGATGGTTCAAAACTGTGCGGATCGCCGTCCGGCCCCACCAGACTGGTCACCTTGACGTGATCGCCGCCCACTTCCTTGACGATATCGGCCAGGACGGAAAAACTGGCAACAGCATCCACTCTTTTCGCCTGAGCGGCGACGGGCGCCAACGTCAGCAGCAGCAACGCCATAGCGGCGGATAATGTCTTCATTTCGATTCCTCACTCATAAACACCTTCCGACGCCGCAACATCAGGGCGCACCCGCCGCGGGGGCCAAACAACACCGACAAGAAAAAAATCACGCTGGCGGACAGAACAATGGCCGGTCCGGCGGGCAAAGAAGCGTAAAACGACCACATCAGCCCGACCCAGGAGCTCAACAACCCGATGGCCGCGGCGATCAATAAGGTCGACGGCAGATGGCCCGACCAACAACGCGCAGCCACCGCAGGCAGCATCATCAACCCCACCGACATCAACGTCCCGAGAATTTGGAAGCCCGCCACCAGATTAAGCACCACCAGCGCCAGGAAAATACCATGAATCACCCGCGGATAGCCTTGTTTATTGACCCGCAGAAAAGCCACATCAAAGGCTTCAATCACCAGGGCGCGATAAAGCAGCGCCAGACAGAGGAAAGTGAAGGCGGTAATCATGCCGACGAATTTGATGGCATCGATATCCACCGCCAAAATCGAACCGAAAAGCAGATGCAATAAATCGACACTGGAGCCGCGCAATGAAACCAGCGTCACGCCCAGCGCCAGCGACCCGAGATAAAAACCGGCGAAGGTGGCGTCTTCCTTGAGCGGCGTCATCGAGCTGACCCAGCCGGAGAGCAACGCCACCAGCAACCCGGCGGCGAAACCGCCGATGCCCATGGCCAGCAGCGACATCCCTGAAATCAGGTAACCGATCGCCACGCCGGGTAAAATGGCATGGGATAACGCATCGCCCACCAGGCTCATGCGCCGCAACAATAAAAAAACGCCCAGCGGCGCGGTGCTGAGCGACAATGCGATACAGGCCGCCAGCGCGCGGCGCATAAACCCGAAATCATTAAATGGATCAAGTAAGAAATGCAATAACATCAGTTGGCCTGAACTAACGGGTGTGAATGAAGGCGGGATTCCGGGCGCGTCGACCAGCGGGATAAAATATCAGCCGACGGTCCCCATAGATTTTTTTCGGGCGTCAACAGCAAGGTTTGCGGGAAATGCCGCGCCACCTGCACATGGTCATGCAGCACCACCAGGATGGTCTGGCCTTGTTCATGGAGTTGCTTGATGACTTCCAGCAGCAGGTCGCAGGTCGGGCCGTCAATGCCGGTGAAGGGTTCATCCAGCAATACCAGCGGCGCCTGCTGCACCAACAGGCGGGCAAACAGCATGCGTTGGAACTGCCCGCCCGATAACGCTTCTATCGGCCGGTTCGGCATGGAGGACAGCCCCACCCGTTCCAGCGCGTGCTGTATGCGGTCCCTATCCGCCGCGCCAATCCGGCGCAGCAACCCGGTGCGCGGCCAGCATCCCATGGAGACCACGTCAAAGACATTCACTGGGAACTGGCGATCCATTTCCGATTGCTGCGGCAAATAAGCGATACGAGGACGGATACCGGATTCAAACGTCAGGTCGCCGGCGACCGGCGGCAGCAACCCTGCAATGGTTTTCAGCAATGTGGATTTGCCGGTGCCGTTGGCGCCGATTATCGCGGTCAAGCTGCCGGTGCAAAACGTGCCGCTGACGGGTTGGGTAATACATTGACGCTGGTAGCCGATAACCAATTGGGTCAAGGTCATCATGGCAACAGGGCTGCCCAGTGGATAACGGCCCAAAGAACAGCCAATACGGCAATAGCCCCCAGCATCCGCGTCAAGCCGGAGGCGATCAGCAAATTGGAACGGATTTTCTGGTGTCGTATGAAAGTGACGGAATCCATAATATACGCTAAGTCATTATTGATACAGTATAACATAACACTGAAATCGCTTTTTGCCAAGCACTATGGCGCACGAGGACATGATACTCATGACACGTTACATTTTAAATTGCGGCCCAATCCAGCGAGTGAGTATACAAGCCCCGCCGCTGATTGTAATCTTGGTTCCCGCCAGGCCATTGACGGCCAAAGAATATCTATACCCGTCACCTTTCAGGTTGCAGGCATGTTGGTTGGCTTAACGTGACTTTCTTTTGCCGACATTCTGCAAGCTGTTATTCATCGGGTAAACTCGCGTGCTGTATCACGCGTTAGATATGACATTTCCATATTCAACGTCAGGTTACGAATTGCCATGTTAAGGATCAATCCTGTTTCACGGGGATGTGTTTCATTATCCATATTATTATTGAGCTTTGTCGCAAGCTCGCCGTCGCACGCTCATATGATAAGCCGGCCTCCGTTGCTATCCCGTTCCGCTTTGGTGATAGATCAGGGTTCAGGCCGGGTGCTGTATGAAAAGAATGCGCATCAGGCTTATCCCATCGCGTCGTTAAGCAAACTGATGACCGCCATCGTCGTGATGGAAAACAAACCGCAACTCGAGCAAAGAATACAGGTCAGACCGGAAGACCGGGATGTCTTGAAGAGAACCCACTCCCGATTGCTGATAGGTTCCGTGTTGACGCGCCGCGATATGTTGCATATCGCCCTGATGTCTTCGGAAAACCGCGCGGCTTCGGCATTGAGCCGTACCTACCCCGGCGGGCGGGCTCTTTTTGTCAAACGGATGAATCAAAAAGCCAGACAACTGGGCATGCGCCAGACACATTTCACGGATCCCACCGGGCTGACGCCGCGCAATACTTCCACCGCCTACGATTTGGTGCGCATGTTCGACTACGCCTACCAGTTCCCACTCATCAGACAATTTTCCACCGATAAAAGCTATACGGTTTATCCCGGCAGAAGCCAATTGGTTTACCGCAGTTCGGATGGCTTGATAAATAACAAAAGCTGGAATATCCAATTGCAAAAAACCGGCTATACGGATGAAGCAGGGCATTGCCTGCTGCTCAGGACGACTAGCGGCAAACATACTTACGTCATTATTATCCTGGGCGGCAATGGCAGCTATGGACATTATACCGACGCAATTCACATCAAGAACTGGTTATCCCATATGGCTTAAGACGCTGACGGTTATCGGGCGATAAATAGCCGGTAACCGATAATGGGGGAATAGCACGACAGTCATCCCCCATGCGTCAATATTAAAACAGCCTGCGCCTGACGGCGTCACCGCCGCCAGTGGGCGGGATGATTTTTTTAATCCACCACTTTTCGATATAGAGGTTCGCGCAATTCCTGCGTCAGCTTAGCGTCGATGCTTCGTTCGGCAATCGGTCTTAATAACAGCCGCATCAGGCCGATAGGTTCGTCTGTTTCAATACAATAACCATAGGTGCCGTTTTCAATCCGGTTAAGCGCGGCATCATATTTAGGCAGCAAACGACTTTCCCGGTCGATTTGCCGGAACAGAAACCGCAATTCCTCTTCCCGCATGGCTTTATCCGCTTCATCGCCGATAGCGTCGTCATTTTTTTGAATTTCAGCTTTCAATTGCGCGATATGACGCACCAGGTTCTGTCGTTCAGACATAAGCCGTTGCTGAAAGAATCGAAGTTGGGCGGCATTCATATATTCCTGCTCGCCCATGGCCAACAAAGCCTTTTCTTCTTCATTGAAAATTGTTGTCATAATTTACCTTCCAAACATCACATGATGACTGCATGCAACCGCCTGTTAATACCATTGATATTATAACATAACATTAGCGTGATCTATTGGCCGGCCTACAGATTGCGCTGTTTGTTGAAGAGTGTGCGATATGCAACTTGCCGATTGTCATCGATGATTGCTCAATAAATAAACTGTGATGCGGCTCAAATTTCTATACGGAATTATCTTAGAAATAAATAAATTTATACAGATGTTTGGAAATGTTGTATATGCTGGCGAACGTTCCCATTGCGAGAGACCAAAGTGAAGCAAAAAATAATACTTCTGATGGCCGCGCTAATTTTGGCAGGTTGTGCCGAACAACCCCCCAAACATACAATAAGCCTGGTGACCAGCACACCAGAGAAAATGCCATCCCCACCAGTAGCGCCTACCGGTACTTACGGCAATTTCATTCATGATTCCGCCAACATTTACGGCATTGATGAAAATCTGGTCAAGGCCATCATTAAGGTTGAATCCGGGTTCAATCCGTCGGCGGTGAGCCGTTCCAATGCCATCGGCCTGATGCAGTTGAAAGCCGAGACCGCGGGACGCGACGCGTATCGCTACAAAGGCCGCTACGGTCAGCCCAGTTCCTTTGAGTTGAAGGACCCGGAGGTCAATATTGATCTGGGTACCGCTTATCTCGGCATTATTAAACGGCAGTTAGCGGGCATTTCCGATCAGCAAACATTGCGTTACGCCATTATCGTATCTTATGTCAACGGTACCGGCGCGTTGCTGCGAACATTTTCCAGCGATAAAGATGAAGCGATAGCCAGGATTAACGACATGACCCCGGAGCAATTCTACCGGTATGTTCAAACCCGGCATCCAGCCGCGCAAGCGCCGCGTTATCTTTGGAAAGTGAACACTGCCTATCTGGCGATGCGGTGAATGACACTGGCGTCGTGACAACAGATGCAAGGCCGGCCTGATATTCATTCAAGGCAGGCCTGACCAAGCCTCAAGTCCGGTAAGCGGGCGAGAGGTTCATGGTTCAGCTATGGCTTGCGTAGTCTATTGGTATGGCTTTTATGCCTTCCGCGCGACCGGATGAACAGGCGATGACGGATCGTGGATCGTGTATTTTATTCCTGTGAATAACGGTAAAGCGGAATCTCTTCGCCAATGATGTATTTTTTGCGCAAAATGGCGGAAATTTTGTCCATGCTCATGACAACGACCACCAGGATCAGCGTGATGAACATCACCGCATCCCAATTCCATAACCGCATATTTTCCGCATACACCAAGCCAACGCCCCCCGCGCCCACAAAACCCAGCACCGCCGCGGAACGGGTATTGGATTCGATCTGATATAAACTCAGCGCCAGAAAAACCGGGAATGATTGGGTGAAGATGGCATAGCGGTGTTTTTGCAGACTGTTGGCACCAAGCGCCATCAATCCCCGTCCAGGCGACTTGTCCACCGCTTCGTGACCTTCGGCGTACAACTTGCCCAATAACCCCAGATCCTGCATAAAGATCGCCAATACCCCCGCCAGCGGTCCCATCCCCACCGCGCGCACAAACACCATGCCCCAAATAGCCATATCGACGCCCCGTAAAATATCCAGCACCCTACGCACCAGGATGGCGATACAGCGCGGCAATGGCGCAGACATGACATTACGCGCGGCAAAGAACGACAGCGGCAGCGCCACCACAGACGCGGTCAATGTACCGACCCAGACGATGGCAAGCGTAATGAATACTTGCTCCAGGTAATAACCGAATGGCCAATGAACAAAATCGCGCCAGATAAACATCTGCAAAAAATAGCGGCCGATTTCCCTGAAGCCGCTTAACAGACGCGGCCAGGTGGCGCCGTACTCATAAAAGAAAAAGCAGTAATACGCCGCAATCGCCAAGACGATCAGCGCCAATTTGCGCAGATAGCGTTTTTGCAGGGCGAAAATTTCCGGATGCTGCTGCTTGATTTGGCGTAACGCTTGCGCCGACAGTGTATCGGTTGGCATGATTATTTCCCCTCAACGACCCATTTGCGCAATTTGCCCGAGATATAATCCAGGAGAGACACCACCAGGATAATTAATATCAACGTCATACTGACCTGATCGAAATGATCGAGTTTTATGCTGACCATGAGTTCCTGCCCGATGCCGCCCGCCCCCACTAATCCCAAAATGGTGGACAACCGGAAATTCACTTCCAGCCGCATAAAACTGTAGGATAAAAAAATCGGTTTCACCTGCGGCCATAAACCGAAACGCATACAAGCCCAAGGGCTGGCGCCGCAAGCGGCCAAGCCGCGTACCGGCTTATTCGAAGCGGTTTCAATAGCTTCGTAAAACAGTTTGGTCAGACTGCCTATGGTATGCAGCGCCAACGTCAGAAACCCGGGAAACGCGCCGATGCCGAACGCCATGACAAACATGACCGCCCAAGCCAGTTCAGGCATGGTGCGCAAAAACGCCACCATCAGGCGAATGCTGAAACGCAGGAATAAAGGACTTTGGGTATTGTTCGCCGCGAGAAATGACAGTAACGCGGCGACCAGCACCGATAAAATGGTCGACGCCAGCGCCAGATGCACAGTATCCCAGATCAACGGTAATTGTATGGGCAGCCGATAGCCCCAATAGGCCAGCGAGCCGGCAGTATGCATATTGGCGAACAGCAAACGCCAATGCAGTATGGGGACGGTTTCAGCCAGGTAATCGAAAAAATGAGGAATGGCGACCCACACGGTATGCAGATTAAATTCGGCCACCTCGCCGGCGCCAAGATAGAGCAACACCAGCGAAAGCGACCACAACACGGTGTCGCGTTTCTGTTTGCGCCGCACCTGTTGGTAATAGTGGTTGAAATCGGTATTCAACATGTTTCACCGAAAGAAAACCGGTCCCCAACCACTGAACCGGCTAGATAAATCAGCCCAATGATCAACGATTGCCCTTCGTCAGCGCACGCTTCAATTCAATGATATTCTTGAATTCGTCAAGGGAGGTATCGGCGATATGCTGAGTACCGCCAACCGCCTTGATAAAGCAACTGTGATCTTCTTTGTCCAATTGCTTGATGGTTGCCACCACTTTAGCTTTGAAATCGTCCGGCAAGGAATGACGCACCAATATCGGGCCATTAGGGATCATCGGCGACTGCCAGATAATACGGATTTGCTTCATCAAATCCGGATGATCCATTCTGATCAAACGGGTAAAGGCGCCGCTGGAGTAACCGGAATTATAATCGCCGACCATTGAGGCCCACGTCACCGCCCCTTCGAACTGGCCGTTCAAGACGCCCAGGATGTCCTGTTCATGGCCGCCGGAAAACGTCACGCTGGAGAAGGTATTATTGTATTTATTGTCCGTATTGCCGCCGAATTGCTTTTTAAACGCATAATCGGGGATCAGGTAGCCCGAGGTTGAATCCGGGTCGGCAAAACCGAATGACTTGCCCTTTAAATCATCCAACTTCTTATAGGGGCTGTCGGCTTTCACGACCACCACTGAATAGTACCCACGGGATTGATCGGTATCATCTACGACTATGCCCACCAGATCGACGGCATCGGGTTTGTTGATGTACACCGACGCGAAAGCCGATGGCGACATGCTCAGTACCATATCCAATTTATCGCCCAGCAGGCCCTGAATCACGCCGGCATAATCGGATGAATTCCGTAATTTAGTATCTACATTCAACTTCTTATCAAAAAACTGTTTTACACAAAGATTGTCGCCAATTTGCTGTGTGGCGTTTTGCCCGCCCAAAATGCCCAAATTCAATTCTTTTGGCGCATCGGCCGCCGACGCATTAAACGCCATAATCGCGCCGACCGCGAGGGCAGCCAGAGTAGATGTCTTTTTCATTAAAATAGCCTTTATGTTTGAAGAGAGAATGATTTACTATTTGAACCACATGAACCCTGTCCTAACCCATAGGATGCTACTTGCCAGACCAATACAATTCCCCGTCATACTTTAATGAATTAAATTCCATTTCAATGAATTTGTTCTTTTTCTTCACCATATAATTGCTGCAGTACCCTATCAGTCAACAATGAAGGGGAATTATCAAAAATAATGCGTCCTTGCGCAATACCTATAACACGGCTGCAATATTCCTTAACCAATTCAACAGAATGAAGATTGACCACTACCGCAATATTTTTTTTCGTTACATTCTGCAGAGCATCCATAATACGTCGAGTGTTTTTGGGGTCGAGCGACGCAACAGGTTCATCAGCCAGAATAATTTTCGGGTTCTGCATTAATACCCGACAAATCGCCACGCGTTGCATTTGACCGCCGGAAAGATTTTCCGCGCGTTGCAAAGCATGGGGTAAAATATTTAGCCATTGCAATAATTCAATCGCTTTAGCGCGATCACTGTCGGTGAAAATTTTGAAAAATGATTTAAATGTCGAGGTATGACTGAGTCGGCCCAATAACACATTAGTCAAAACATCGAGGCGGGGCACCAGGCAAAAGTCCTGGAAAATCATGCCGCACTGCGCGCGCCAACGGCGCATTTGCCGGGAGGTCAACTGTGCGATATCCATGATATCGCCATCTTCGCGATAATGAAGCAATTCACCGCCGGACGAGGGTATCGTGCCGTTAAGTATATGCAATAATGTGGATTTGCCAGCGCCGGAGCGGCCAATTACCGCGACAAACTCGCCAGCGTAAAGATTAAAGTTAATATCAGACAAAACCTGTTGCTGCGAGTGATATTGCTTATATAAGCCTTTTACCGCCAGGACTTGCATTTTCCGCTCCGGTTGTTGTCCGGGATATTGCGTCTGCGCGAGCTTTAAGAGTGGCTGTGCCATATCATTTCTCCAAAGGGCAGCGATATGGAGTGTATTAACGGATTAAATTATGACATCTTAATGATGGTCTGATGACTCGCCAGTGACAGCACCACCGTTTTTCAAAAGATAAATTGGCAACAGATATCTCTACCTATTTATCAAAAAAAATCAGCGAAAACCAATGTTGTTTTGCTCGTTTTAAATAGTTCATCATTTGGTCATATTCCATTAACCCGCTTGTCATTATTTCTCGGCAATATTTACCCCAAGTTCACGACGCGGTATTCATTGAGTTTATCAGGTTGATACCACGTTATTTCATCTGCTTAAGTCTGAAATATCAGGTCAGCGGAGTTTTATATTATGATGCACTTATCTAGACCTCCGACCAGTTACCCTACCCGCTATCAGCAAATCGCCGCGCTGCTCGAACTGGAATTGAAATCCCATTATCGTTGCGGTGATTATTTGCCTTCCGAACAACAACTTGCCGCGCGATACGACGTCAATCGCCATACGCTGCGCCGAGCGGTGGATCAACTGGTGGAACGGGGCTGGCTACAGCGCCGTCAGGGCATCGGCATCCTGGTATTAATGCGTCCTTACGACTACCCGCTGCATGCCCGCGCTCATTTCAGCCAAAACCTGCTCGATCAAGGCAGCCATCCCACCAGCGAGTTGTTGCTGGCCGTATTGCGTCCCGCCACTGGTTCTATCGCCGCCGCATTATGCTGCGAAGAGGGGACGGATATCATTCACCTTCGCACACTGCGGCGCGTCAACAATGTCCCGTTGAGCGTCATCGACCACTATTTGCCCGATCTGGCGTGGTGGCCCGCCTTACAAAAATTCCATAGCGGTTCGCTGCATGATTTTATCCGGCAGACGCTGAATCAGCCGCTGGTACGCCGGCAAACACGGATTAGCGCCCGCCGCTCGCAAATTAAAGAAAGCCAATTGCTCGAAGCGGCGAACCAAATCCCGTTGCTGTGCGTTCGCACACTCAATACCTGCGCCGACAGCGACAAGGTGGCGGAGTACTCCGTGACCCTATCGCGCGCCGATATGATTGAATTGACCATGGAGCACTGAATGCAATCCTTACAAGCCAGACAACACTGGATGTCGGTTTTATCATCCAGCCCCCCGGACCTGCTGCTGACTCATTGGCAGGCGTTAAAACTCAAGCCCGGCTACCAAACCATTCGCGCTCCCGAGATAGGCCTGGCTCAGTTGCAAGCCCGTATGGGCGCCACAGGCCGCCGGTTCGTGCTGGGCGACATGACGGTGACGCGCGCAGTCGTCCAATTGGAAGATGGCACCTACGGTTATGGCTATGTCGCCGGACGCAATAAAGCCCATGCCGATCTCTGCGCGTTGATTGACGCCCTGCTTCAGCGTCCCGAACATCAGGAACGATTGCAGCAGCAGTTGATAGAACCGCTCGCCGCTCTGCGCCGGGAACAGCATCAATTGCGCGCCCGCGCCATCGCCGCCAGCAAAGTGGACTTTTTCACCCTGGTGCGAGGAGACAACGCATGACGCTGTTTAATGGTTTTAGCCAGCCGGTTGCCCAGGCGCAGCAAACCTTTCGCCTGATTCTAAAAGCCTTGAGCGAACCAGGATTTCTCGTCACCCTGGCGGATTGCCCGCAATGGGCAGCGCTGTCGCCGGCCGCCACGGGCGTATTACTCACCCTGGCGGATGGCGAAACACCGTTGTATCTGACGCCGACATTACACAGTGAGAGCGTGCAGGCCTCGTTACGCTTCCACACCGGAGCGCCGTTGGTGCAACAACTTTCCACCGCCCATTTTGCCGTGTTTGATCATCAGTTGACCGATGCCGATCTGAACACCTTGCCCTGCGGCGAAGAGGTTTCGCCTGAGAGCGGCGCCACGGTTCTGGTGCAAATCGCCAGCCTGGCGCAGGGCGCGTCGTTGCGTTTGCGAGGACCGGGCATCAAAACGCAACGCGACATCGCCCCGCTACTGCCGGCCCCGGTCAAAACGTATCTCTTGAACCGCCCGCGGCATTTCCCTCTCGGCCTCGATTTTATTCTGGCTTGCGGCAATCAGTTGCTGGCCATTCCGCGAACCACCCATGTGGAGGTGTGCTGATGTATGTCGCTGTGAAAGGGGGCGAAAAGGCTATCGATGCCGCCCATCAACTGCAAGAACATCTTCGCCGGGGCGATAGCGCCCTGCCCGTTATCGACTGCGAGCAAATTGATCAACAGCTCGGGCTGGCGGTGGATCGCGTCATGACCGAAGGGGGAATCTACGACCGGCAATTGGCCGCGCTGGCCATTAAGCAGGCCAGCGGCGATCTGGTGGAAGCGATCTTCCTGTTGCGCGCCTATCGGACCACCTTGCCCCGATTAGGAACCAGCGAACCGCTCGCCACCGAAAACATGCGGCTCGAACGCCGCATCTCGGCGGTATATAAGGATTTGCCCGGCGGACAAGTGTTGGGACCGACTTACGATTATACACACCGCCTGCTCGATTTCTCGTTATTGGCGGCCGGCGAGGCCCCAACAGCGCCGCAGGCGGACGACCCCTTGCCCGAAAGCTGCGCTCACGTGTTCGATTTGCTTGACCGGGATCAGTTGGCGCTCAAGGAACGCGATGACGGGGCAGAACCGGACGACATCACCCGCAAGCCGCCGGTTTATCCCTGTTCGCGCTCGGCGCGTCTGCAACAATTGGTGCGCGGCGATGAGGGGTTTCTCTTGTCGCTGGGCTACTCCTCCCAGCGCGGTTATGGCCGCAGTCATCCGTTCGCCGGCGAAATTCGCAGCGGTTATTTGACGGTGCAATGGGCGCCGGAAGAGCTGGGATTCGTGATTGATATCGGCGAAATATTGCTGACCGAATGCGACATGGTCAACGGCTTCGTCGATCCTGGCGATCAACCGCCGCATTTTACCCGCGGTTACGGTTTGGTGTTCGGCCGTTCGGAACGCAAGGCCATGGCCATGGCCTTGGTGGATCGCGCCTTGCAAGCGGGTGATTACGATGAGCCCATATTGGGTCCGGCGCAGGATGAAGAATTTGTGCTGGCCCATGCCGACAATGTTGAAGCCTCGGGTTTTGTCTCTCATCTGAAATTACCGCATTACGTCGATTTCCAGGCGGAACTGGAGTTGCTCAAACGCCTGCGCCAAGAATATATCGCACGGGGAGCGTTAGAATGACTGAAGTATTAACCGGTTATAATCCAGGTTATCTGGATGAACAGACCAAACGCATGATTCGCCGGGCTATCCTGAAGGCCGTCGCCATCCCGGGTTACCAGGTGCCGTTCGGCGGCCGCGAAATGCCGATGCCGTATGGTTGGGGCACCGGCGGCATTCAGGTGACGGCCAGCATTATCGGCCGGACCGATGTGCTGAAAGTCATTGATCAGGGCGCGGACGATACAACCAACGCGGTATCCATCCGCCGGTTCTTTCAGCGGGTCGCGGGCGCCGCCACTACCGAAAGAACCACCGAAGCCACGCTTATCCAGACCCGCCACCGTATTCCGGAAACCCCGCTGGCCGAGGATCAGATACTGGTATTTCAGGTACCGATCCCCGAACCCTTGCGCTTTATCGAACCCAGGGAAACCGAAACCCGCAAAATGCATGCGTTGGAAGAATACGGCGTCATGCACGTGAAACTGTACGAGGATATCGCCCGCTACGGTCATATCGCCACCACCTATGCTTATCCGGTGAAAGTCAACGACCGTTATGTCATGGACCCTTCGCCGATACCAAAATTCGATAACCCGAAGATGAATATGATGCCGGCGCTACAGTTGTTTGGCGCCGGACGGGAAAAACGAATTTACGCCCTGCCTCCTTATACCAAAGTGGAAAGTCTGGACTTCGAAGATCATCCCTTTACGGTGCAGCATTGGGACAAACCCTGTGCGATCTGCGGTTCACGCCACAGCTATCTGGACGAAGTGGTGCTCGACGATCAGGGTAACCGGATGTTTATTTGTTCGGATACCGACTACTGCCAGCAGCAACTGGCGCAATCCCAACCCGCGCAAGGGGCGCCACGTTGATGACTTCCGCATCCTTTTCTTCAACGCCGCTGTTGTCGGTGCAAGACCTTAGTTATTTCTTTTCGCCGGGCAAGGGTTTCGGCGATGTGTCGTTCGAGATTTATCCCGGCGAAGTGCTTGGTATCGTCGGCGAATCCGGTTCAGGCAAAACCACCTTGCTGAAAGCCATTTCCGCCCGGCTGACGCCCCAGCAAGGAAACATCATTTATTGTCCGCATGACGGCGAGCGGCATGACCTGTACCACATGCCGGAAAGCGAACGCCGCCGGTTGCTGCGGACCGATTGGGGCGTCGTACACCAGAACCCGCTAGACGGCCTGCATGCGCGGGTGTCCGCCGGCGGCAATATCGGCGAGCGGCTGATGGCCATCGGCCAGCGGCATTACGGCGACATTCGCAAACAAGCCGCGCATTGGCTCAATGATGTGGAAATTCCCCTAGCGCGCCTAGATGATTTCCCCACCACATTTTCCGGCGGTATGCAGCAGCGACTGCAAATCGCCCGCAATTTGGTCACCCATCCTAAACTGGTCTTTATGGATGAGCCGACCGGCGGACTGGATGTGTCGGTCCAGGCGCGACTGCTCGACTTGCTGCGTAATTTGGTGGTGGAAATGCAATTGGCGGTGGTGATTGTCACCCATGACCTGGGCGTGGCGCGCTTATTGGCTCATCGGCTGTTGGTGATGAAGCAAGGCGCGGTGGTGGAAAGCGGCCTGACCGATCGGGTTCTGGACGATCCCCATCATCCTTATACCCAGTTACTGGTGTCTTCCATTTTATCCTGAGCCGGCGGCCCGCAAAACGCGGTCATCACGGCTCAGCACGCCATGGATTGGGTGTTTTCAGCGAGAAAATTTATGCAAAATCAAGCAAATACTGCGCAACTCAAGGTGGAGCACCTCAGTAAAACCTTTGTATTGCACAACCAGAGCGGGGTGCGGTTACCGGTGTTACACGACGCCAACCTGACCGTCAACGCCGGCGAATGCCTGGTATTAAACGGCCATTCCGGCAGTGGCAAATCCACTTTGCTGCGATCGCTCTACGCCAACTATTTACCCGATAGCGGCCATATCTGGATCAAGCATCAAGAGCAATGGCTGGATATCGTGCCGGCGCAGGCGCGGCAAATCATGGAGGTACGCCGGCATACCCTTGGCTGGGTCAGCCAGTTTTTACGGGTCATACCGCGTATCAGCGCCTTACAGGTGGTGATGCAGCCGTTACTGGATCTGGGGGTCGATTGCCAACTGTGCCAGGAACGGGCCGAAGCGCTGTTAAGTCATCTCAATGTCCCGCAACGTCTGTGGCCGCTGGCGCCATCCACGTTTTCCGGCGGCGAGCAGCAGCGGGTCAATATCGCGCGCGGATTTATCATCGATTACCCGGTGTTATTACTGGACGAACCCACCGCCTCCCTCGACAGCCGCAATAGCGCGGCGGTGATTGAACTGATTGAGCAGGCCAAACGACAAGGCGCCGCCATCGTCGGCATCTTTCACGACGAAGCGATTCGCCAGCGGGTGGCCGACCGTTTCTATGTTATGCAGTCGCCTCGTGCGGAGAATGTGCGATGATTATCAATAATATCAAGCTAGTGTTGGAACATGAAGTGGTTGAGGGTTCGCTGGAGGTACAAGACGGTATCATTCGCCGCGTTGCGCAAGGCGCCAGTCAGTTGCCTCAGGGCATTGACGGCGAAGGCGGCTGGCTGATACCGGGGCTGATTGAATTGCACACCGATAATATGGATAAATTTTTCATGCCGCGGCCACATGTCGATTGGCCGGCGCACTCGGCTATGAGCAGCCACGATGCGCTGATGGTCGCCAATGGCATCACCACGGTGCTGGATGCGGTGGCCATCGGCGACGTGCGCGATGGCGGCGACCGGTTGGAGAATTTGCAAAAAATGGTCGAGGCGGTGATTAACAGCCAACGTAACGGCCGCAACCGGGCCGAACATCGCCTGCATCTGCGCTGCGAGTTGCCCCATCACAGCACGGTGCCGCTGTTTGAACAATTGGTGAATAAGCCCGGCGTTTCCCTGGTGTCGGTAATGGATCATTCTCCGGGCCAGCGTCAGTACGTCTCCTATGCAAAATACCGCGAATACCATCAGAGCAAATATCATCTGACCGATGCGGAAATGGATGAGTTCTCGGAAGAACAAATCGGCCTGGCCAACCGCTGGTCGGCGCCCAACCGCGCGGCCATCGCCGACATTTGTCGCCAACGCCATCTGGCGCTGGCCAGCCACGACGACGCCAAGCCGGAACACGTCGCGGAATCCGCCGCGCTCGGCAGCGTCATCGCCGAGTTTCCCACCACTGAAACCGCTGCGCAGGCTTCGCGCGAGTATGGTTTACAGGTGTTGATGGGCGCGCCCAATATTGTGCGCGGCGGTTCGCATTCCGGCAATGTCGCCGCGAATCGCCTGGCGGCGCTGGGTTTGCTTGACATTCTATCGTCCGATTATTACCCGGCGAGTTTGCTGGATGCCGCGTTTCGCATTGCTCAGGACGATGCAAACCGTTTCACCCTGCCGCAAGCGGTAAAACTGGTGACCTTGAATCCGGCCAATGCGCTTGGCCTGAAAGATCGGGGGCTGATTGCCGAAGGCAGACGAGCCGATCTGGTGCTGGTCAAGCAATCTCAAGACGGTCATGTCTATGTCAAGGATGTCTGGCAACAGGGACGGCAGGTATTCTGATGACGCGTCTTATCTATTTGATGGGCCCTTCGGGGTCCGGCAAAGACAGTCTGCTGACAGCGTTGCGAGCCGAACCGCATCCTTCGCTATTGGTGGCGCATCGCTACATTACCCGTCCGTCCGGCGATGGCAGCGAAAATCATGTGTCGCTCGGCGAAACCGAATTTTTGCAGCGATGCGCTGCGGGTCTGTTCGCTCTGCACTGGCAAGCGCATCAGCACTATTATGGCCTGGGCATTGAAATCGATTTATGGCTATTGCGGGAATGCAATGTCGTTGTGAATGGTTCGCGTGCTTACCTGAACCAAGCGTTGCACCGTTATGGACCGCGGTTATTACCGGTTTGCCTGCGGGTATCGCCTGAAAATCTGCGCCGTCGGCTTCATTTGCGCGGCCGGGAAACCCCGCTGCAAATCAATGAACGGCTGGCTCGCGCGGCTGAATATCAGCAAAACCTGCATGAGCAGTGTGTTTGGCTTGATAATGACGGCCCGATTGACGCCACGCTGGCGGCGTTCAAGGATTTATTGGCTCTTCCCCCGACCTCCGACTCACTCCGCGACAGGAATCACTAGCATGAGTAACAACGCACAACCTCAAATCGGCAATAATGTGACATTGACCAAAACCCGGTTGGGAGATTATGTTCATGTGGCTGATGACGCCATTTTTGAAGAAGTCGACCTGGGCGATTATTCTTATACCTCCGGCCATAACCAGATAGCCTACGCAACCATCGGCAAGTTTGTCTCCATCGCATCATATGTCAGGATCAATCCAGGCAACCATCCAACCTATCAGCGTATTGCCCAGCATCATTTCACCTACCGCAGTTCAGATTACGATCTGGGCGAAGATGATGAAGCCTTTTTTGACTGGCGGCGGGAAAAACACGTCGTCATCGGGCATGATGTCTGGATCGGCCATAACGCCGTTATTATGCCCGGCGTCACCATCGGCAACGGCGCGGTCATCGGCACATCATCGGTGGTCACCAAAGATGTCGAGCCTTATGCGATTGTCGCCGGCGTGGCGGCTAAACAAATCGGCAGCCGTTTTTCCGCCGATCTCATCGACCGTATCGAAAAGTGTCAATGGTGGAATTGGGACCACAAGCTTCTGCAAAAGCGCTTGGCCGATTTTCGCGATTTGGAGGGGTTTATCAATCGCTATTTGTAACCTCGTTTTTCATACTGGCATATTGCGTATACAGGCCGAGCAGCGCTGAAGCAAAGCTATCGTCGAGGGTGTAAAAGTAACACTCAGGCACACCCAGCACTTTGGCCAGCGCGCAGCAGGTCTCGAAATTCGGCCGATAAATGCCGTTTTCGTACTGGCTTATACGTGATCGGGCGGTGGATTCATCAATACCCGCCAAAACTGCCAGTTTTTCTTGGGTCAGTCTCGCCCGTTTACGGGCTTCTTTCAGGCGTCTTGGGATCATAGAGTTACATTAGTATTGTTTACTTGCTTATCTGTTTAGCATCCTTTAACATGGTTGTTGTTTAGTATAGCTAAACCACAATTTTAAGACCGATATAATACCAGGGTTAGAGCCGGCCATTGTCGGCTCGGTTGCTATTTTTTCTCCTATCCGCCAAATCGACACAATCGTCCCGCCGCCCTGCTTTGTAGGCCCCAAAGATCTGTTGCCTAGACGGTATAAAGCGCATTAAAATCACCGCAATCCAGCGTCATCAACTAAAAGCGATAAGTGTGTAAAATTTTGCGTCGGGAGGTTACGCCATCCGCCTATCATGGCTTTTTCCTGTCCTGAAGAAAAATCTTATCAAAAACAGCTGAATGCCCTCCGACCTTGGGTCAAGTGGCGCCATTATGGCCTGATGACTGTACATTTAACCATCAATTCTCTTAACAAACCTGACCGTCGGCGGACAAATATTTTCTAGCCCTGGTAAACATTGATTGGTATATATGACTAAAATAAGACAATACGAGATGGATGTACGCCATTGAATCGCTGCCCTCAAAAAGGAACCGGCATTAACGCAACAATAGATGGAGGGATGGAGTAAATGTCTTCTGAAATTTTTTCAGCAGTGCTATTTGTGACGTCCATCATAATTTATTCACTTCGGGCTGATAGAAACAGACTATCGTTCGTATTAGTGCTGGTTATACTCGGGCTTTACATTGTTCTTAATTTAATCAGGGCGGCCAGCAACTATTTCACTGGCGATGGCATCAATGATTCAGTGCTGTATACGGTAACCAGTACCTTGACCGGGGCTGGCGTGACAAAATACATTCTACCTTTTGTCGGTTTTTTAACCGTTTCGCTGGCGGTGTTCGCGGGCATTTCCTGGGTATTGCTGAGAACCACCGGCAAAAATAATAAAATCTTATACAGTGTGCTGGCCTTGGTTTTAGCCTGCGCATCCGTAGTGACCACCCCGGCTTCCGGCGAAATTGCCGGGTTGGTCAAATCGGAGATGAGTCAGGATAAATCTGATTTTGCCAACTACTATAAAACGCCAAATAAATCCATGAATGGCAAAAAACCCAATTTGATTTATATTTACGCAGAAAGTCTGGAAGACACTTATTTTGATCAAAACGAGTTCCCCGGTTTAACCACGCAATTGAACCAAGAAAAAAATGATTCAATAACTTTTGATAATACAATTCAATTGCCGGGCACCGGCTATACCATAGCCGGCATCGTCGCATCCCAATGCGGCATTCCTCTGTTCGCACCGTTCGATGGCAATGCTTCAAGCTCGTTATCAACCTTCTATCCCCATGCCGTCTGTTTGGGCGATATCCTGCAATCCGCGGGCTATGACACCTATTTTTACCAGGGCGCCGATTTGGCCTTCGCCGGCAAAGGGTTGTTTCTGAAGTCCCATGGTTTTGAGCATCTCTACGGGTTGCAGGAACTGGAAAGCCAAGTTGACGATCCAAGTTATAAAAACGAATGGGGTTGGTATGACGATACTTTATTAAACCTTGTTTACAATAAATATATTGAATTGTCCAGCCAGAATAAACGATTCGCTCTGTTTGCCTTGACTGTGGATACCCATCATCCGGACGGTTATATTTCCCGGACCTGTATCAAGAAAGATTACGAATATAATAATACTGAAAATAGCTCATTGAGCGCTGTATCCTGTAGCCAGCAACATATTGCGGAACTGATACATAAAATCAAACAATCACCTTATTTTAAAAATACAGTCATTGTGGTTTCATCCGATCATCTGGCAATGAATAACACTGCTTATGATATTTTGACGAAACATGACCGTAAAGATCTGTTTTTTATCGTCCGTGGCGATACCGATCAAAAACAACAGATTAATGTTAAAAGAAGCACGCTGGATAATGGCGCTACCGTGTTGGATGTCTTAGGCGGCGATAATTATATCGGTTTAGGCCGCAGCAGCTTATCAGGCGTATCACTTTCCACCACTTTCATGAATATTAACGCGAAGATAAATTCATGGATACCAGCCATTATACGCCAATGGGATTTTCCCAAGAAGATTACCAAGTATAAAATCGATGTTGCGTCTAAAACCATCAAGTTTTCCGGCGTAAGTTTCAAGACGCCATTGATATTGAAAGTGGGCGACAACAAGGTCGAACCATTATTCAATGTTTATCTTTCAACGCCGTTGAATCAACAATTGGCGAAATTGAATGCCAACGATAAATTCGTCTGGGTGGATGATTGCAATAAGATGGCTGACGTTTGGGATTCACAGCTCAACCAGGCAAACAACACCTGTGTAGCCACCGGTACGCTGAATACCCACCCGCAAATCGTTCAAATCAATAGCAGCGTATATCGTGGCCGGGTTAATTTTGATCGATCGGAACAAGGCGATGATGCGTTGTATCAGGATACCATCAATAAACTGGATGCCGTCGGCGCCATGGCCCAATAGGCCGCCCGACGTCTAAAAACCAAAGACCTGAATTGACCAGGGCGCCGAAAGGCGCCCTTTTCGTACGCGGCGTAAGTTTCGGTCAAAATTAAAACGTGGCGATGCGAACCGCCAACTTGACCAGGCTTGCATCGCTATTGCGCGGTCCCAGCAAGGAGATGCCCAACGGCGCACCGTCTTTGCGCGCCAGTGGCAAGGTCGCCTGCGGCGTACCGCAAATACCTGCGATAGCCAGCAACTGCTGGGACAAACGGCGGGTTTGTTCGATTTCGTCCTCGCCGGCGGTAACCAATGGCGCGATATCCGGCAACGTGGGCAGCACCAACACCTGCTGGCCCAATACAGCATGCCAGGCGTCGCGTAAACTATTCCGCGCCGCGCAAGCGTGCCGGTATTGTTCGTCGGTCACCGTCGCGGCCCAGGCGAATCGCTCCGCCACATCGGGCCCCAGGGCAAAGCCATAACGATTGATGTTTTCGCCGTGGGCCCGCCAGGCTTCGTAGCCCTGAATATGACGGAATGTCCAGTACGTTTCGGCCAGGTCCGGCAACGCGCCGGTTAACCGGGACACGACTCCCGCGCTGGCGGCGATACGATCGAGAGCAGGCTGCAACGCCTGCCTGACCGGCGCGGCCAGCAGGGAGAATAACTCTTCGCTCAGCGCTAGCGTCGGTTCAGCCGGCAATGGCGCCGGATCATCGCCCAGCAGACATTGTCCCACCAAATCGAACAATAAGGCATCGCGTGTGAAATAACCCGCCGTGTCCATGCTGCGGCTAAGTTCCTGACAGTCCGCCAGCGAAATTCTGTCATGGCTCGGACGCAAGCCGAATAAGCCACAATAGCTGGCCGGGGTGCGTACCGATCCGCCGGTATCGGTGCCCAGAGCAAAATCGCATAAACCATTGGAAACCGCCGACGCCGAACCGGATGATGATCCGCCGGGTATGCGGCTTGGCGCGGCGCCGTTGCGCGGCGTGCCGTAATGAATGTTTTTGCCGGTCAGAGAAAAAGCCAGTTCATTGGTATGCGTTTTACCCACGCATTCGGCGCCGGCATCCAAAAGACACTGCACCACCGGGGCGGTACGGTTTTTAATACCGGACATCGCCAGAAGATGCGGACTGCCGCCGCCGGTGGGGTAACCAGCTACATCGAATAAATCCTTGACGGCAAACCGATACCCCGCCAGCGGCCCGCTTAGCGCATGGGGTACTACAACCGGTGGATAGGGCATAAATGCAAAGGCATTGTCTTTCATTACGGCTCCGGTCGTCATGTTATGAAGAATGGGGGGTGTGGCGATGGACAGAGGGTCACCATGGGGGAGCAAAAATCCATTTTCCCGGACACGACCTGCCCCAAAAAAGTGCCGGTATCATACAATACAGCCAAATAATCCATTATTAACGCGCTATGCATTGATATAAAAGGTCTTTTTCCCAACTTTGGCAACCCTCATACCCTGATGTCTCACTAATTCATCATGGATCCATGACGGATGCAAATAGTCTGCCATCTGTGTACTAGCACAAACGTTAAGAAAAATTTTATCAAATAACCGCATTTCGGTGTTGGTTGAGGGCTGTTAATGAGATAAGACTTCTTTACTTATTAATTTGCAACCTTGTTTTAACATTAAAGAAATAGTTTTCTGTGATTAATCTATATTTAATCATCATAGTTTACAGTAAATGGGCAAATAGTAATCAACACCATTAAACTTTTTGCATTTTCATTATTTATTAAAATGAGAAAATGGTCACCCTGTTAGGGTTTTCCTCATGCCAGCCCCTCGCTAACCTCTTATGCTTTTTCATAAAAGACCATATCAATCAGTAAGTTAATCAACATAATGATAAATGGACGGCGGCTTAGAACAATAGTGGCAATACTTAGCTAAATTTGTAGGTTAGCCACCCATCCAGTTTGCTATTTAATGAATGAGCTAATAATGGCAGCAATAAAAGTTCTAACCAGAGGGTGATATGGCCAGCATTCATTTTATCGGCGCGGGGCAAATGGCTGAAGCCATAATTCGCGCGGCGATTAAAAGCGGCAATTTTAGCGGCGAAAATATCGGCATTGAAGATATTGATCCGCAGCGCACTGCGCTGATAAATGAAAAATACTGCTTATTTTCCGGCAACACGAATAATCCGTTGTCCCACGCCGGTTTAATCGTGATCGCTATTCGTCCGCAGGACGATCTGGATGCGGTCGCGAAGAAGATCTGTCAACAGGCAGCGCCAGAAACCATCGTGGTTTCCATTGTGGCTGGCGTTACGTTGCAGCGTTTATCCGATTTACTGGGCACCGACCGACCGATTGTCCGCGTCATTCCCAACACGCTGACCGACACCGGCTACGGCTATAGCGGCGCCACGCTGAATGAACATGTCACCCGCGAACAGGTGGAACCTTTCCTGTTGAGTTTCGGTAAAGTTCTTTATTTGCAGGAACGTTTGATCGATGTATTTACCGGCTTTGGCGTCGCCGGCCCCAATTACATTTATTACTTTGTCGAATCTCTGACCGATGCGGGCGTGTTGGCCGGTATGCCGCGCGCGCAAGCCTACGAGGTGGTGCTGGAAAACCTGGTCGGCGCCGCCGCCATGTTAAAACTCAGCGGACTGCATCCGCGTCAATTGCTCGATATCAATAACTCTCCGGGGGGAGTGGGCATGCATGGCCTGTATGAACTTAATAACAGTGATTTCGCCGCGGGTTTACAGCGCAGTGTTTTGGCTTCGGTAAAACGCACCATCCAATTAGGGAGTAAAGAATGAACCATATGAAATTTCAAGGACGCCGGGTCGCACTGCTGGCATTGACGCTGATTTCCGGTTTAGCTGCCGCCGCCGATAAAGTGGTGGATATCGGCTATCAAGCGCCGCTGACCGGCGAATTCGCTCAATACGGAACCCTGTTCCGCAATTCCGCCAACCAGGCCGTGGCGGAATTCAACCAGGCCCATCGCTTACCCGGCGTACGCGTGGAAGTCAAATTTGAAGACAGTAAGGGCGATGCCAAAGAAGGCGTGAATATCGCGCGTAAATTTTCCGACGATGCTTCCATTGTCGGGGTAATTGGCGATTTTAGCTCAACGGTCTCGATAGCCGCCGGCAAGGTGTATGCACAGACCCATGTCGCACAGCTGTCGCAAACCGCATCCCATCCGGATTTCGTTAAAATCAGTCCTTGGCAGTTCCGCAATATCACCACCATGGCTTACGAAGGTCCTTATACCGCTAATTGGGTCCATGAAACCGGCGCCAAACGCGTCGCCATCGTCGCAATTCAAAATGACTGGGGACAGTCCGCCGCGCAGGAATTCAGCAAGGGCTTTGTCGCCGATGGCGGCACTGTTATCGATACGGAATTCTTTAACCCAGGTACTCGGGATTTCCGCGCCATCATCACCAAAATCGCCCGTCAGAAACCCGATGTCATCTATCTGGCGCAGTTTTATGAAGACGGCGCCGCCTTCTTGCAACAGGTAAAACAGCTGGGGATTAAAACGCCGCTGTTCGGCGCCAGCTCGCTTGATGAAGAAAAGCTGATACAGTTGGCCGGTCCGGCCGCCGACGGTTTGCGTTTGCCCACTTCGTTCGACCTCAACAGCACCGAACCCAACGTCAAACACTATGTTGACCAGTATCGTGCGCTGTATCACACCGAACCGAACCAGTTCGCGGCGCAGGCCTATGACGCCACCAATATCCTGCTCGACGCCATCGTCAAAGCCGGCGGCGCCAATGCCACCCGTCAGGGCGTACGCGATGCTCTGGCCGCCACCAAGAATTTCCCCGGCGTAACCGGCGTGACCACGTTCGACCCGATCACCCGCGAACCCACTAAGAGCCAGACCCGGCTGGTGGTGCAGGCCGGGCACTTCGTCCCGGTAGCCAGCAAAGCATAACCTGATGTTCCCGGCGCGGCTTGTCCGCGCCGAACCAGTGATCCGAGGATATCCTGCATGTTTGATGTGTTTTTTTTCCAGCAAGTGGTTAACGGTTTATCGCAGGGACTCGTTTATGCGCTCATGGCGATCGGCTTTACGTTAATTTTCGGCGTGTTGAATGTCGTTAATTTCGCTCATGGCGAATTGTATATGCTGGGCGCCTTTGCCGGTTTGCTGCTGATACAGGCGTTCGCTCCGCCGCTTATTGCGGTATTACTGTTTGTGGTGGCAGTCGGTTTGTTGAGCGGCGTGTTGCTGGAACGCATCGCCTTTCGGCCATTGCGGCGATTTGCCGATGAGGCTTCGCTGAAATCGAAAGCCATTCGCGAAGCGACGCTGCTGTCTTCGCTGGCGATCTCCATCGTGGTGCGGGAGCTGGTTTCCAATCTGTTCGGCTCCAATATGCAATTGATTCCACAGAATTATCTGCTGATGACGCCGATTACCCTCGGTCCTTTGACTTTCGCCAGCGGGCAGTTTGTGATTTTCGGCTTTGCGTTGGCTATGCTGCTGGCGCTGCAGTGGTTTTTGTTTCACACCCGCAGCGGCCTATCGGTACGGGCGGTAGCCAGCAATCTGACCGGCGCGTTGCATGTCGGCATCGATATTCAACGCACCATTGTGATGACGTTTATGCTCGGCGCGGCGCTTGGCGCGGTTTCAGGTTTTCTGGTCGGTCTCTATACCGGCAACATTTTCCCGGCGATGGGTTTCAGCGCCGGCATCAAGGCCTTTGTCGCCATGGTCATGGGCGGTCTCAACTCCATACCCGGCGCCATTACCTGCGCCCTGATTCTCGGGCTAAGCGAAGCTATCGCGACGGAATATATTCCGCAGGGCTGGGCGGATTTGATCACTTATGGCTTACTGCTGCTGACGCTGCTGGTATTTCCGCGAGGAATCTTTGGAGGCGTGCGTGAACGCGTTTAATTCGGTCGGCAGAAAATTTTTCAACAAGTACGGCTATCTTTTGTTGCTGCTGCCGCTGCTGGCGCTAGTCTATGCCGACTCGGGCTATGCCTGGCGGGTGGCCACCACCGCGTTGATTTTTAGTTTATTGGCCGCCAGCGCCAATCTTCTGACCGGCGTCAGCGGGCTGATGTCGCTGGGTCATGGCGCCATTTACGGACTGGGGGCCTACGCCAGCGCCCTGCTATGCACGCAACTGGGATTGCCGGTTTGGCTCGCGTTACCCTTGGCCGGCGTCATCGCGGCATTCATCGGTTTACTGGTCACCTTGCCGACGCTGCGACTGGTGAGTATCTATTTTGCCGTCGCGACGCTTGGCATCGGCGAAATTATTTATATCGCGCTGCTTAATTGGGTGGATATCACGCGCGGCCCTATGGGCATTACCGATATTCCAACGCTGGGCAGTACCCGGCAAAGCGTCATATTCTGGGAAACGCTGGCCATCACCCTGGTTTGTCTTTACCTGATCCACCGGGTGATGCATTCTTATTATGGCAATGCGCTGCGAGCGCTGCGCGAAGACGATCAATGCATCCAGGCGCTGGGATTGTCGCCGTTCCGCCTCAAAAGCCAGGTATTGCTGGTAAGCTATTTTTTTGCCGGCATCGCCGGCGCGCTATGGGCGCATACCACCGGCTACATCGCGCCTGATTCGTTTACCTTCGATCAGTCAGTGCTGATCCTGGCCATGGTGGTGGTGGGCGGTTTGGGAAGTTTGCCCGGCGCTATTATCGGTGCGGTATTATTAATCGCCCTGCCGGAAGTGCTGCGGCCCATTGGCGACTATCGCATGTTTACCGTGGGCCTGATCATGTTTTTGATGATCCTGTTCCGGCCTAAAGGCCTATGGAACGAAGCGGCGGCGCTGAAACTGGTGCGGAGTTGGTCGGGTCTACGGGAGGGATGGAAATGAACGCATCCCGTCTGAATGTGGTTCGAACGCCGGAACGGGCTGTATCGGGTCTAGGGGAAAGCACTATCGAAACCTTATTGACATTGGCCGGGGTGACGCGCCGTTTCGGTGGATTGCTGGCGGTGGAGGATGTCTCTTTTGAACTCATGCGCGGCGAGCTGGTTGGCTTGATCGGTCCCAACGGAGCAGGGAAAACCACTCTGTTCAACCTGATTACCGGTTTCACGCCCCCCAGCGCCGGTGAAATTCACTGGGGTCAGCAAAATATCACCGGCGCTTCTGTGCACCGTATCGCCCGTTTGGGCATTACCCGCACTTTTCAAAACTTGCGGGTTTTCCCCAACCTGACAGTATTCGACAACGTCAGCGTCGGAGCGATCGGCCGCTACCGATATAGCTTGCTCGATACGCTGTTGCATCGCGGCGCCAGCGCCAAGCGGGTGACGGAAGCGACTTGGCACGCTCTGGAACAAACCCATCTTCTTCCTTACGCCAATGAGTTGGCGGCCAACCTGTCTTATGGCAAACGCAAATATCTCGAAATCGCGCGGGCGCTGGCATTTAATCCGCAACTGTTGATTCTTGATGAACCCGCGGCAGGACTCAACGACACCGAAACCGGGGAATTATCGGCCTTTCTAGCCCGGTTGAACCAGCAAGGGCTGACCTTGCTGTTGGTGGAGCATGACCTTAATCTGGTGATGAACCTTTGTCAGCGAGTATTGGTACTGGCCTCGGGCCGGTTATTGGCGCAAGGCACTCCGGCCGAGATATTGCGTAACCGGGCGGTGCAGGATGTCTATTTGGGTGGTGAAGAGGCGGCATGAGTCTACTAACGGTACAAAACCTCGAGGTAAAGCTGGGTGGTCTGACTATCGTGCGGGATATTTCGCTGCAGGTGGATCAGGATGAGATCGTCTGCGTGCTCGGCGCCAATGGCGTCGGCAAAACCACACTGATGCGGACCTTGTCGGGAATTTACCACCCCAGCGCAGGTTCGATTACGCTTGGCGGCCAGCCTATTCATCGCCTGCCCGCCCATACCATCGTGCGTCTCGGTTTATCCCAGGCGCCGGAAGGCCGGCAGATCTTCCCCACCATGACAGTGGAAGAAAACCTGATTCTCGGCGGCATACAGGCGGGCAAAAAAAATGACGCCCGTGAAGAAATATTGGCCATTTTTCCTTTGCTGCAAGAGCGGTTGAAGCAAAAAGCCGGTTCGCTTTCCGGCGGCGAACAGCAAATGCTCTGTATTGGACGCGCGCTCATGAGCCGACCGCGCATTCTGTTGCTGGACGAACCTTCGCTCGGCCTGGCGCCACGCTTTGTACAAAAGATTTTTGCTTTGCTTAAACAGATACGTCAACAGGGCACCGCTATCTTGCTGGTGGAACAAAATGCCCGCGCAGCGTTAAAAATTGCCGATCGGGCGTATATCGTGGAAGGCGGTAGGGTTTTACTCAACGGCAACGCCGCCGAACTGGCCGACGATGAACGCATCCGCCGCGCTTATCTTGGCGAATCGTCAACGGATGCCGCGACCGGTTTTCAAGAACCGCCACGGGTACAGGCGTAGACGGAAAACACCCTCTTACAGGTTGCAGACGTGTTGGCTGCAACTTACAAGAGGGTGCGGTCAGTAAAGCGCTCGACTGGTTACAATCCAGTATTACAGTGCAGTAAAAGTCAGCGCGACATTAAACGCCGCGCCGGCGGCAATCAGTAACCGTTGCGCTAACCGTTCAGCCTGAAAATCAATCCCGGCTCGCTGGAAAAAATCTCTGGTCTGGTCAAAAAACGACACAGCGAATTCCAGCGCCACCATCCGTTCACTGTCCTCTTCCCCTTGCGCCACCGGACCAAATTGCTCCCTGGCTTGCTCCGGGGTAATAAATGACAGGGCGGTTTTTCCCGCCTGTATCCTCAGCCCGCCTTGTTTTCCTGGTTGAATCAGGTCGTTTACGGCATCGGCAAACAGCTTACCGTAGAGACTGGCGGTAGCGGAAGGGTTCGGCGTGGCGATAACCACGCCGATAATGTCAGTCACGCCGTTGGGATGAATTTGCCATGGCGCGCGCCAAACCAGTTCGGGCGTTAATTGCTGACAGAAAAAACTGCGCCCGTTGTTGATCTGTTCCGGCGCCAACCGCACCGTACGAAAGCGCGCTTCCTGCTGGCTGCCGTCCGGCAGCGTCACCGGTCGAAAGAAAGACTCGGGCGGATCGCCGGCCAGGCCAACCTGCTGCAAATGCCGATAGATATCATCCGCGTCAGCGCCGCCGGTTTTCCAGACCAGCCCGCTTAAACCGGGACGATCCGGCCAGCCGGCACCCTGCTTGCCGGCATGCCCTGTTTTATGGCCCAGCAATTCAAGATAGTTCTCATGAAAAATAGCCAGGTGATTGCTGGTACCCAGCGAATGATGACCGCGCGGCGTCAATTGGAAACCCAAAGCGGTATACGTTGCCTCCGCATCATCCAATCCGCCAACCACATTGATCACCACATGATCCACTATCGGCGCAATTGCGCTCATCATTTATTCCTGTTGCAAGAGTGAAGAAATGACAATTTTACGATGGGAGTCATCAATCGAAAGGAATGTTTTCACCTATATAATGCACAAAATCATCTTAATAAGTCTTTCACTTTTGCGTATCATCCCGTTTTATTATTTCAACAGATACTAAACAATCAAACTAATTATTATTACCATTTAAAATAGATTATCTTTAAATTATTAATTAGACTAACTTTTGGTTTGCGCCGCTTTGTCGATAATATCGCCAGTACGAATTTTTCCATTTATTCCCTATTGCATTATTGCGTGGAACACGCGTGGTGAAAATAGCGCAAGCTTTCTTTTGCCGTGGCTTAATGCAGGATCGTTATTTAAGATTAGCGTCATAAGTTTCTCTTATGCTTGATAGTGATAAACATATGCTTTTTTATCTGTGGTGTCTTAGCCATAGCTATGTAATATTCCCCACTTAAAACAGCCTCAGTCAATAACTCACTGAAGCAGCTCATTAATTCAGCAAGCATCCTAAGGAATAGCTATGGCACATTCAGTCATAAGCCGTCGATCTGCTTTGGCGGTATTCACTTTATTGGCGCTCAGCGGCGTCGCTTCAGTTGCCGCTCATGCCGATCAATTATCCGACATCAAAAAGGCGGGCGTAATTCGGGTCGCCACCTTTGATTCGAATCCGCCGTTTGGTTCGATTGATGCAAAAACTCATAATATCGTTGGTTATGATGTGGATTTCGCCAATGCGTTGGCCAAAGCCCTCGGGGTTAAAGTAGAATTGGTGCCCACCAATCCCGCCAACCGCATTCCGCTGTTACAGTCCGGCAAAGCCGATATTATCGTCGCGGATATCACCATTACCCCGGAACGCGCCAAAGTCATTGATTTCTCCGTACCCTATTTCGTCACTGGGCAACAATTTCTGGTGCCGGCCACGTCTTCCAACAATCTCAATGATTACGCCACCGCGCGTATTGGCGCAGTGAAAGGCACCACCGGCGAACAGGAATTGCATAACCGCTTCCCAAATTCCCGCGTGCTGTCATATGATGACATTCCTTTGGCGCTGTCAGCGCTGCGCAACGGGAATGTCCAGGCCATTACCCAGGACAGCACCATTTTAGCCGGGTTGCTTGATGGCGCGCCGGATAAAGCCAAGTATAAGGTGATCCCGGAATTGCTCAGTAAAGAAGAAATCGGCGTCGGCGTGAAAAAAGGCGAAACCACGTTGTTAAGTTTCATCAATCATGAATTGGTGACATTGGAAAATAATGGTCAAGCGGTAACGATTTACAATAACTGGTTCGGCCCGCAGACCAAATCTCCACAGCCGCGCTTGTTCAAAATAGCAGCAAAATAACCAGGCAGACACATGCACTCTTTGCACCACGCACAATCCTCCGCCGTGAAAACGGCGGAAAACCCCTCGATTACCCCAGCCGCAGTTGAATTTCGTCAGGTTGATAAATTTTTTGGCCCCCATCATGTGATCCACAAAGTGGATTTTCGCGTCACCAGCGGCGAAGTCGTGGCTATCTGCGGGCCTTCTGGCTCGGGCAAGTCCACGTTGATACGCTTGATCAATCAACTCGAAACTCTCAGCGGCGGCGAGATATTCATTGACGGCCAGCCAACCTCCGCTTTGCGAGGGCGCGCCTTGCGTCAATTACGCACCCATATCGGTTTTGTCTTTCAGCAGTTCAATTTATATGCCCATCTCAACGCACTGGATAATGTCAGCCTGGCGCTGACCAAAGTTCATGGTTGGCCGCAGGGCAAAGCGCGCGATAAGGCCAAGCTGCTGTTGACCCGGGTGGGATTAGCCGATAAAGCCGATCATTTTCCTTCTCAATTGTCCGGCGGCCAGCAACAGCGCGTGGCCATAGCCCGCGCGCTGGTAACCGATCCCAGCCTGATTTTGTTTGATGAACCGACCTCGGCGCTGGATCCCGAAATGATTGGCGAAGTCTTGCAGGTCATGCAGGAACTGGCGCACAGCGGTATCACCATGATTGTCGTCACGCATGAAATGAGCTTCGCGCGGGAAATCGCCGATCGGGTCGTCTTTATGGATGGCGGCGCCATCCTTGAGCAAGCCGATCCGGAAACCTTCTTTACCGCGCCGTCACATCCCCGGGCGCAACGCTTTTTACAGAAAGTGTTAAATCCCCTCCATGCTCGCGTGGAGGAAGTCTGATGCATTGGCAAGTGGATTGGGCCGGTGTTCTGAGCGGCCAGCCGTTGTTATGGATTATCTCCGGCTTCCTGACGACGCTTTATGTCACCGTGGCGGGCTGTCTGCTGGCGACGCTGATTACCATGCTGATGCTGGCGCTGCGCCTGACGCCGGGACGCATCGGCCGCGGGCTGGTGGCGGTCTATGTCTCAATCTTTCGCAACACCCCATTGCTCGTGCAGTTATTGTTCTGGTATTTTGCCGCCTGGAGCGCACTCCCCCAGACGTGGCGATTATTTATCGGAGAGGTCCATCCGTGGGCGGTATTGCCGATGAATATCCCCTGGCTGACGCCGGAATTTCTTTGCGCCACCTGGGGCTTGGCGCTGTTTACCGCCGCATTTCTGATTGAAGAGATACAGGCCGGACTCAATTCGGTACCGGCCGGGCAAACGGAAGCGGCCATATCACAGGGTTTGAATCAATGGCAGTTGTTACGATGCGTGCTGTTGCCACAAGGGCTGATTAACGCCTGGCAACCCTTGATCGGACAGTATCTCAATTTAATGAAACTCTCCTCTCTGGCCAGCGGTATCGGCTTCGCCGAACTGACCTACCAGATAAGCCAGATCGAAAGCTATAACGCCCATGCGCTGGAAGGTTTTGCGGTAGGCACCGGGCTCTATCTGTTGCTGGGTATCGTCATGGGTTCGCTGATGCTGCTGCTCGGTCCCAAACGCCGGGACAGAAAACAGCCGCGGCCCTTGATAATTGCCTCAGTGGATAACCCGGCGAAGGATTGACGGTATGACCTTTAATTTTGCAGTCATTGAAAACAACCTCACCTATTTATTGTGGGGTCGTGTCGCCGAGGGTCAGCCGGGCGGCGTGCTGTTGACGATTATCATGGCGATCGGCGCCGGCGTGCTGGCCTGGGCGGTGGGCGTGACGCTGGCTTGCGTGGCCTGGCGGTATAAAGGATGGCCCCGTCGGGCGCTGTTTATCTGGGCCGAATTCATTCGCGGCATTCCATTGATCTTCGTGATTTTCTGGATGTTTTTTCTGTTGCCCATCGTGTTCGGCGGTTCAATACCGGGCCCGCTGACGGTAATCCTGGCGTTGGCCTGGTTTACCTCGGCGGCGGTGATGCACACCACGCTGGCGGGGTTGAATGCCTTGGCCGCCGGGCAAACCGAAGCGGGTGTTTCTTCTGGTTTTAGCGAATGGCAAATTTTGCGTTATATTCTGTTGCCGCAGGCCATGCCAAATTTGCTGCCCTCGTATATCGGCTTGATGGTGGCCCTGCTGAAAGATACGTCATTGGCTTTTATCGTCAATGTGCCGGAACTGACCACCGTGGCCGGTCAGGTCAATAACCGGGAACAAATCTACCCGACCGAGATTTTTGTTTTTGTAGGGGTGATTTATTATCTGCTGTGTTACGGACTGACCCAACTGGCGACCCGGCTGGGCGCGGCCAAACCCGCATAATATTGCGCGCGTTGGCCTTTAGCCATAAACCTGCTCGATGCTTGTTTCTCGCGCATCGGGCAGTCGACCGCCATGGAGTACTTATATCTTCTACATTTGGTGAGTTAACCTGCTACTGGTCAGGGTCGCCCACCAGCAAGACGTTAATGCCCATATCGCGTAAAGCTGTCAAATAAACCGCGTTGATATCGCGATCGGTAATCAGCATATCCACGGCGCTGAGATCACATACCACATTGGGGCTTTTACGACCGAATTTTGAAGAGTCCACCAGTAAAATTAATTGTTTCGCTGCCCGGCACATCGCCTGGCTGACGGTGTGAACTTCATTGAAGGTAGTTACCCCGGCACTTAGATCGACCCCATCGGCGCCGATAAATAACTTGTCAAAGCTGAAATGAGAGAAGGCCGCCTCCGCCAGACTGCCGTGAAAGGAAGCGGAATTCTTGCGGTAGGTTCCACCCGGCATCAGGATGGTCTGATCATTATCCAATTCGACCAATTCATTGACGATGGTCAGGCTATTGGTCATCACAGTGATATTATTGAATTGCGCCAGATAAGGCACCATTTGCAATACAGTGCTACCAGCATCGAAAATCAGGGAATCGCCGTCATTGATAAGACCGGCGGCCCGGCGAGCTATCTGCTTTTTCTTGGCGGTATTGATATGAGTCTTGCGGTCGATGGGCTGATCGCCCTCCTCCCGGCTGAGAACGACGCCGCCATAGGTACGGATAACCGAACCTTCTTCTTCGAGCAGGGTTAAATCTTTGCGAATAGTGGTGCCAGTGGTGACAAAACGGCTGGCAAGCTCATCCACCGATGTTTTACCGTGAGTTTGCAGATGTTCCAGTATCGCCGCATGACGCTGCTTTGGTTTCATAACGATTTCCGTCCGGACATGATGGAACACTTCCCAAGGGTTCAATAAACCCAATTTTCATTCAAATGAAAGGAAGTATCTTTTAAACTGAAAATATCATGTTTTCGGTTTAATCGCTAATAAAAGTGCAGTTTGACAAGCACGATCTTTCGGAAAGAGCACATCGGGTATTAATTCAGATTTCAGCAAGCCATAAAGCTTCGTTAACGGTCTGGGTCTGGCGAATACGGTCAGACCGCGCAGAACAAAGCCGTCGCAAACCCGGCCTTCTTGATCAAATGCGATGGCCAGCACGACCCGCGCCTTGAACCGCCCGGCCGACCGGCCCACGCCGACTGCCGTTCCGCGCAGACAAAGCGCGTCAAAAGCACGATTGAAGCGGTGAATCTGCCAGCCGCCAAGGACTATCTGGGCTAGCCAGGCCACAGCCGCCAGGGTAACCAGTATGGTTGTTAGGCTCATCTTCCGCTCTCCGATAATGTGAAAACGGTACCCGGCCGTTGAGGGCCGGGTACCGCCAAATCAGAACATGACTTGTCCGCCGGTGATATTGATGGATTGGCCGGTACAGTAGGACGCTTTGTCACTGGCATAAAATAACAGCATATTCAGCACGTCCTGATAGTCGCAACCCCGTTTCAGCGGCACTTTATCAATATAGTACTGCTCAACCTGATCGGGCCGAATATGCAATTTTTGGGCATACTGCGGCAATAGTGACTGAAACATCGGCGATTTCAGCAGGTTACCCAGCATCAAGGAATGCACGGTAATGCCATATTCAGCCAAATCCAGCGCCAGTGATTGGGTTAAACCCACGCCGCCGAATTTGGCGGCGCTATAGCCGGAATTATGTTTACTGCCCACTTTTCCGGATTTAGAGTTTATCTGAATAATACGTCCGGCTATACCGTCGCGGATCATCAATTTGGTAAACTCGCGGGCACAAAGGAAATACCCCACCAGGTTAACCTGCAAGGACAAATCAAAGTCATCAAGATTAAACTGGGTGATGGGCGCCGCTTTGGCCACGCCGGCGCTGTAGACCAGCAAATCGACCTGACCGAAGACTTCGTCCACTTGCCGGGCCAACTGGCATACGCTTTTCTCATTGGTCGCGTCGGTTTGCAACCCCGCGGCTGTCCCGGCGCCGTAATGAGCGTTAATATGTTCCGCGACCTGTTGGGCATGCTGCGCATTTAAATCGGCCACCGCAACCCGGTAACCGGCCTCCGCCAGACCTTCCGATAGAAACGCACCCAGGGTCTGACCACCACCAATGACTACCGCAACCTGCTTCATAAACTTCTCCTACTTCTTTTGTTTAAGCCAAAATCGTTAACGCGCTGCCGACGGGAATATCCGCTGGCGTGGAACCGGCCACATGAATTGTGCCGGGGTACTCCGCCTGAGCGGCGCCATCAAAACGTATGGTGATGTGGCCCAGTTCGCGTAAATTCTGGGCAGCCACCGCGCCTACCGCCGTAATCGGGAATCGGTTGCCGGCAAGCTCCAATGTCTCGCCGGGCCGCAGTTCCCCATGGATGTCGCCAGGACGATGGATAAAGCAAAAAGATTCGATATCCGCCGGCGCGCCTTCCCGAAAGGTAATCGCCATATTCTCCGCCAGAGAATCCCGGGCAAAATCGCCGATGCGAGTAAAGGTGGTCTGATAGATGATATTCATGACGACTCCTGAGCCTACAATCAGTTATAAATGAATCCCGATACCACCCAAGCCAGCAGTACTGTCGGTGCGCCGGTTAAAAACCGTCCGAAGAGGACTGAAGGCACGCCAACCCGGACCGTATCCTGTTTGGCTTCGGCCAGCGACAAGCCGACCGGGATAAAGTCACATGCCGCCTGGGCATTGATAGCAAATAACGCCGGTAATGCCAGATGCGGTGGAATATGCCCTTGGGCAATTTGCACACCGACCAGCACGCCGATAACCTGCGCGATAACCGCCCCTGGACCAAGGAAGGGAGAAAGTAGCGGGAAAGAACAAATCAAGGCTAAGATGACTAATCCGATAGGACTACTGGCCAACGGAGTCAGGCCGTGGGCAATGACATCCCCTAGACCGGAAGCGATGATGATCCCGATCAACGCCGAGACAAACGCCATAAACGGCAGTATGGTTTTTAATACCGTATCAATGGTTTCTCGGCCGGCCTGGAAAAATACCGCGACCACCGATCCCATGCCCATACCGATTTTTGCCAGCAAACCATCGCTTTGTTCAGTAATTTTTTTGGTGGTGTCATAATCACGGCCCACAGATGGAATAGCTTGACTGACTTTGGCCTTATCGGCGGGCGCGTCGTTTTCCGTGGGCGGCGTCATAACGGCTTGCTCATCATCGTCGCTGACCAATTGGATATTTTTCTCCCGCACGCCGGAAACATAGATATCCTCATGGATAAATTGCGCCAGCGGACCGGAACGACCCGTGGAATGGATATTGACGGTGGGAATCCGGCGTTTGGGATAAATGCCGCAACGCAAGGTGCCGCCGCAGTCGATGACCGCAATGCCGATTTCATCTGCCGGCGGTTCGCCTTCCTTAAAACCATCAACCGCCGCCCACCCCGTCAACTCACTTAACCGATCAACTATCGCCGGTCGGGTGCCCGCGGTGATATAGACCACTTTTTTCCCCGGCATCGCTTCGATCAGCAGCGGTCCGCCCCAACCGCTTTCACCTTTTTCTACACGGATAAACTTGTTCATGAGATTCTCCTTATTTTACAAGCGTATTTGCTGATCGAGTTGGATATGCATCTTTCGTTCAAAGATGGTGGTCGTCAGGTCGGTCACCCAACCGCGCAGAAAATTGGTAAACATGCCCACCAGCAGATAACTGACCGCCAGCGGTCCCAAAGGGAGATGGAGCGAGGTCAGGCCATTGGCGATGCCTAGATAGACAAACAGTTCGCCCGGGTTGATATGGGGGAAAAGGCCGTTCATGGAATGACAGCTGTAAGATGCGGCGGCATAATAACTGGGTTTGTACTTTTCGGGCATGAAGCGGCCGAGGCTCAGGGTCATCGGGTTGCAAAACACAAAGGTGCCGATTACCGGTAAAAATAGGTAACGCGCAATGGGATTGCCGGCGCAGCGCTGTGCCAGACGTTCGATCCTGCTCTGACCCACAAATACGATCAGCGCATTCATCACAACCAGTAAACTGATTAAAAGAGGGAGTATGCCGGTGACCATACCGACAAATACCGTTCCTCCCTTTTGGAACAGGCCGATAAACCACTCGGCCCCGTGGGCGATCACATCAATCATTTTCTTCTCCTTGCTGCACACGTAAGCGGAAAACAACCTTCAAAAAGGAACTTTGCTGTTAATTCGACGCTTAAGGTATCTGTCCTACCTTTTTTTTTATTAGATATGCATCACATTTTAAAAGTAATAACTTTTATTTTGAAAGATAAATGGATGAAATTTCGATCTGAATGAAAATTTTTGATTTCATTCACATGACAATCAACAGGACGACGTCGGCGTCATCCGGTAAGTTTCTCTTGACGAGTGTGAGCGCCGTTGTTGTTATCTGGGGGTATTGTTGGTTAAAGGGGTAATCGATGAAGTCAAACTTTAGTACCCGCCATAAACGCTTCATGGTGCCGATAGTCGGGGTCACCCTGGCCCTTTTACTGGTGTTTATCGATGCCAATGCGCCAGTGCCGCTGTATATCCTGTGGCAACGTCAAATG